>Ga0209235_1000332_pt1 | contig 23072 bp, 19 predicted proteins | sample GraSoi013_1_20cm_4_FD_185817 | JGI IMG/M metagenome (GOLD analysis project Ga0209235, IMG submission 185817) | Grasslands soil microbial communities from the Angelo Coastal Reserve, California, USA - Sample 09_25_2013_1_20cm (SPAdes) (version 2) | ecosystem: Environmental > Terrestrial > Soil >... | reverse complement strand
GTCGGATATCCAACACCGGAGTTGCGCATTGTTGCGATCAGCCCTACCGTCCAGAATATCACCGGACGCATGACCGTATTCGGCACCGACACTTGGCTCTACCAGAAGAACGATGCGCACTACAACTGGGTCAACCAGACGATACAGGCAGCTAGAGTGGCCGGGATACCCCAAACCATGGTGGTCAGTTTTGACCAATGCATGGGCACCACTGTTGAAGAGTGTGGCCAAAGCTTTCATCACCAGAGCGCTTACGATCCCACTGGGACCCAGATCGAAGGGGACCTGTGGTCATTATTACTTGACAGTCTTGGCCCACAAGGCGCCAGGATAACCTACTTGCTCCAGGGAGAGGACAAAGGATACAGCAGGTTCTACCCCTTAGCAACTCATCCTGCGCCCCCTTTCACGAACGATGGGCTAGGCTGCCTTTGGGACAGCGCGACCGGCAACCATGGCTTCCCACTGATAAAATACTCCTATGACACGCCTGCCGACCTCTATCCTGTATACAACCCAGCCTGTTTCGCCAACCCACTGACCCCCGGGCAGCCGTACACTCCCTGGCCCGGTCTCACCGGCCAAGGTGCATCACTAATCATTTCGGCCGCCTTCGGCGCTGGTCTGTACAACACCCTCTACCCAGGAGAAATCCTGGTCAAGGACGTGAACGGCACCGGATTCTATGAGCCAGGCGACCCCTACATTGGAGGCATCCAGCCGCTCCCAGGAACCATCCTCACCGGCAACCAGGCCACTAACAGCCGCATCGGCTTCATAGACACCAACCGCAACGGTCAATGGGATCTCGGTGAGACTCTCTTCCGAGACTCGGACAACACCGATGGCTGCACTGGTGCTACCACTTGCAACGGCAAATACGACCCGGGTGAAACTGTGTATTCAGGCCTGGTCCCCGCCACACGGCAAGACGCCGCCTTCAACAACACAGACGTGAAGCTCATCGACACTAACGGGAACGGCAAATGGGACAAGCTCGGCGGAAGCCCCCACAACATTCTCGAAACACCCTACATAGCCACTTCAATGGGAGCGAATACACCCTGCAACAACCTCGCCTACTCGACCACATGCCCCGGGCACGGCTGGGTCACTTTTGCATTCAACCCAGCTGGCAACCAGACGAACATCGACACGAACTTCTGCATTGACGGCGAACGGTCATTAAGTAACTACGCGTCCTGCATTAGCCCCCACGTCTACAAAGACAAGTATGTCACGGTCACGTCAACCCTGCCCATTCAGAGAGGCTTCTCCGTCACAGGCTCATTCTATGGCGTCTCAGCAACCATGGCCGCCTATCTTGGCTCCGACGCTACCATCATGCCTATCGCTTGGCTCACAGCAGCCAACACTAGCAGTGCCCTGCCCTTCGTCGTCCACAGCGCCACATACCTTAACGTCACCCAGACCAACCAGGGCTTCAAGTTCGTCTACCAGATCAACACCACAGCGTCGACGAACACCGCCCAGCCCTGGCTCGCCTTCTACTGCAAGTATACCCCCGGCGTTTCAAACAACCCTTGCCGCTTCCAGCGGACACCAGACGTCAACCATGACGGGCTGGTGAACATATCCGACATCGCAGCCTGCGCTCTAGCCTGGGAATCCCATCCTGGGGACTCAAAGTGGAACGTAAACTGCGATATCAACAACGATGGTGCTGTCAACATATTCGATATCGCAAACATGGCACTCTATTTCGACAGCCCGGCGTTCACTGCGTAGTCCTCCGTAGGAGCATTTTCGCCGGTGCGCCCAGTTGCGTTTGAATGGGTCTAGACTCGCACCTAACCTGTTCTTAGCGCGTGTTTGACTAGTATCGGTTCTAGTTGTTCCAGAAGGGTCTTGTTGCGATGAACTGTAGCTTCGCCTCTAGAAGGTCCTTGTAGAACTCCTCGTCCTTCTCATGCATCCTCGACAAGACCCTACTAGCAGTTTGGGGGCCAATCCCGTACACTGACTGGGCCACCACTCCTCTTCTGCCATAGGATATTACAAGATCCGCGGATCTTCGCGCTCTCGTCAACGCCTTCACCTCGTTCTCGTCCAATCCTCCGCCCCCCCGCTTCTTCCGCAATATTCCCGTCACATATGCGCTTGTCCAGAATAGTGGAGCCAGCAATCTCGACCCACAAGCCCCACATAGAGGATGTTCGGGTAGGTCTGAAACACGGACCTGGTCGCCCAACTCCCCGCACTCAAAACATAACAGATCGATCATACGTCCTTCAATCGCGGTCTTGAGCCGGACCATGTTGTCGGCCGCCACATTATCAGGCGCAATCAGCTCCGGAACATCCACATGCCGGTAGAGAATATGGTACGCCAGCGGCGTAGGCTTCTCCCGGCTAGTGAAAAATACGACGTCCTGCGTCCTGTCTCTTATTTGGCCAAAGACCCTTTTGACGCCATCAAAATCAGCCAAGACGAGCAACGCCTCTCGAATCGTCTCATCATAAATCGGAGTCAACCGGAACTTCACAGCCAGCTCCTTCATCGCGTCCCCGTACATCAACCGGCCACGGCGCAACGCTCCGAAGCGTTCCGCAATTTGTTTCATTCGCATCTGCCAGGGAAAATGCCTGTGCAAGACTCCGTGGCAGGCCCCGTTGAGAATCTGCTCCGAGACACCGAACACTTTGTCGGTCATTAGTGATTGAACGTTCAGGTCAGCAGTGTCAGCCGTAAACTCGAACAGTATCCGATACGCGTCTGACCACCACATGCGAACATATCCCTGTCGACGCAAAAGCTCCTCGACAACCTCGCCCAGGGAATTATTGAGAACCTCGCCAAAATGCGTATGAATAATCATGTACCTGTCGAACGCTTCGACAAGTATTTTCCGGTCAGTTGGGACCGGTGCACCTGTCGCCCTGTGAGCCTCAATCTCCTCAACAACTCGGCGTATGCCGTTTTCATCGGCAGGCCAAACCTCAGCTAACCGCTCGACTACGAGCGCTTTCGCGATGTATTCCTGGAACAGCTCCTCGATCTTCCGCCGGTATGCCCCAACTCTCATCCCCAAGGGTCCCGGCACAGGCAGAATCTCCCCGTCCCAGCCTGGAATGGCCGCTGTCGGGTCGTTAACCGGTAAGACGTACACCTTCCCATCATCGGTGATCTGTTGCATCTGCCACACCCGTCCCTTGACGATAAAATTCAGTCCGATGCGTGCCTGTGTCACCATGAACTCCTCGCCTAGTATGCCGACGGACTGTTGTGTTGACAAGTCGACAACGAGGTATCGTCGCTCGTCAGGTATCATGCTCAGGTTCTCGAAATAGTGCATCCTCGTTCTTGATGTTCGGTAGAGGGTCTCCCCGTCACGCCTGAGCAGACCCATCTTGTTCAGAAACACAAGAACCGATTCTAGTTGCGCATCTTCCAGCTTGGCATACGGGAAGGCGCGTTTAATGACATCTTTGAGATGTGTTGGCTGGACGCTTCCTTCAGAGTCCATAATCAAACCGGTAATCTGGTGCGCCAAAACATCCAGCGCTCCCATGTGCACCTTCGTCTCCTCCAACCGGCCCTCCCGGGCCAGCTCGATAACCGCCACCGACTCCAGCAGGTCTTCCGTCGACACTGCGACAAGGACGCCTTCAGAGGTCCGCGTCAGCGTATGACCCGACCGTCCCACACGCTGAACAAGGCTACTCACTTGTCGTGGTGACATGTACTGGACTACAAGATCGACAGAGCCAATGTCAATTCCCAGTTCCAGTGTCGAGGTTGCGACAAGCCCTCGAATTTCTCCGGCCTTGAAAGCATCCTCGGCCCGGACCCGCTCCTCCTTCGGCAGGGATCCATGGTGGACCATTATCTTCTCGTCCATCATGTGAAACTTCGACCCGAGCATCTCCGCGTTTACACGGCTGTTCGAGAAGATGAGCGTCGAATCATGAGCTTCAACAAGACCTGCGACAAGTGACAATCGAGCAGCAGCCTCAGGTGCAGTATACAGTCTCTGGGCCAGCTCCTTGTCAGCCTCGCCTGGAGCAGGATACTCCACTTTGTATCGAGTCGACTTGCTCAAAGGAATCTGGACAATTCTAACAGGGTTGACACCACCGAGAAAACGGGCAATAGTCTCCGGGTTGCCAACCGTCGCAGATAGGCCCACGCGTTGAAACGGAGCCTGCGTCACCTCTCTCAGCCTTTCCAGCCCAACTGTTAGCTGGACGCCTCTTCGGTCACCTGCCAGCTCGTGAATCTCGTCAACCACCACCGACCTGACATGGCGAAGATGGTCCCTCATCCGCCGCCCCGGAAGAATTGCCTGCAACGTCTCAGGCGTAGTGATTAGAAGGTCCGGCGGCTTCATCGTCATTCGACGCCGGTCTCTCTGAGAAGTATCACCATGCCGGACCTCCACTGTAAAGCCGAGCTTCGCTGACCAGACCTGTAATCGTTTGAGCATGTCACGGTTGAGTGCGCGTAACGGTGTGATGTAGACGAGGGAGATTCCCTGCCGGTTTTTGTCCTGAATCAAACGATCGATTAACGGTAGGAGCGCGGCCTCGGTCTTCCCAGACCCCGTCGGGGCAATAACGAGAACGTTCTCCCCCCTAGCAATGAGAGGAATAGCCTCGGCCTGCGGTGGGGTGGGCGCACTAATTCCAGACTGTTCAAGCAGACTCTTCACTGGAGGTGAGAGGAGAGTGAAGGCTTCGAGGCTCGTCATATTCCACCAGGGAAATTGAGAAGAGAAAGAGACTCGACTCCGCAAGATAAACCCCTAGGACGGGCGAAAGTGAAAGCACTCCTTGATTTCTTTCGGCGAGGAAGCTAGTTTTCTCAAACACAGATTCGCGTAATCTCGTCTACATGAGGTCTAGGCTTCAGTCTCATGTGGACGCTTTGGATCTAAGGCCTATAACGGTGATGGCTCCTCCTACGACTAGAATCACTATGCCTATCTCTATTAGAGAGTCGGCTAGACTGCGTACTCCCTGAATTGTTTCTACTCCGTAGAAAGGGCTAATGCTGCAATAGAACTGGTTGCATACACTTGAACCGCCGCCTCCGGACGAAACTATGCAAAACTGGCTGTTCTGGCAACTATTGAGGGCCGAAACCTCGTTTGCTCCGAGAATAATCGGTATCGAGCCTGACACTAAGAGGATGAATCCCACAATGATTAGAGGAAGCCTCATTCGAGAATCCCCGAGGGCGTGCAGCATTTCGAAATCACTCTATAAAGAACAAAGAGGACTCGTTGAAAAGAATATGTCGCGGTACAATTAGGGAATCTGCCTTGAGCATGATTGACCCTGTTGTATTGAGCACCATCGTACAGACAGCCGTTTTGACTCTCACCCTCGTCATCTTCATCCTCTCATTCCGTAGCCAGAACAAGGCCAACAAAGAAGCCGCCTACCAGAAGGTCTTGGATGATTATTCAGATGCGATGAAGATGCTTGTTGACAAGCCAGAGCTGAGCAGGCTCCAGCTTGAGATTGCACGGGCAACCGCTCCTGATTCAAACGCCGCGTTGCGCTCTCCTGGTGACATGGTTGTTCGCAACTATCTCCTGCTACTCTACGGGATTTTTGAAAGGGCCCACCTTCTCTACCGGAAGAAGTGGATCGACAAGGAGGCCTGGAACCAATGGTCAGCCTTCCTGAAGGTCGTGGCAAAACATCCGATGTTCGATGAGGTTCACCGTTCCTCCGAAGGAATGTTCGACAAGCCCTTCCAAGAACACGTGTCCACCATTCTCAACCGCAAAGCCTGAGACCAAAAAGAAATATCGCACGCGCCGTGGAGTCGTGAATATGGTCGCCAACAGGTCCAGACCCCCGGCAACAGTCATACCAACCTTGATCTATGAAGACGTGGGCAGGGCTGTCGAATGGCTCTGCGGAGCCTTCGGCTTCACCGAACGGCTGCGCGCCACAGGACCCGGCGGAAAGACAGGACATGCACAACTCACCGTCGGGAATGGCGCCATTATGCTGGGCAGTCAGCGTACAGGCCAGGGATTCGCCTCACCTGACCGAGCGGAATTTCGGCCACCACGCCCCAACGAGATTAGCCACTACATTAGTGTCCACGTTGAAGACGTTGACCAACACGTTCAGCACGCGAAACACTTCGGCGCACGAATTCTCACACCCCCAGCTGATCACCCGTTCGGCGAGAGGCAGTACACAGCGGAGGACCTTGCCGGCCACCGGTGGACGTTCTCACAGTCCATAGCAGATGTGGCCCCAGAAAAATGGGGCGCCGTACAAGCGAATCGTCGAAAGCCTGAACCTAACGAACGTGCGGGCTAGCGTCCCTCGGGTAGGACTATGCATGTTCTGAGAATGCTCCGCTTATTTCTTCTCGGTAATCTTCTTCAGAAGACTGCGATAGTCTTCTGGCCTCATCAAACCTGGAAGGTCCTTCTTCAAATCCTCGGGCTTGATTACCGTGATCCATCCTTCGCTGTATGGCGTCTTGTTGACTAGTTCAGGAGCATCAGATAGGGTGTTGTTCACCTCGACGACCTCACCTGACACGGGCGAGTAAACGTCGGCGACAGCTTTCACGGACTCGACTGTTCCGAGGCTCTGCATCTGCGCAACCTTTGTGCCTACCTTGGGTAGGTCGACGTAGACTATTTCGTGAAGTGAGTTCTGGGCGTAATCTGTGACCCCGACACGGCACTTGTTCTCTTCAATACGGACCCATTCGTGCTCCTTGGTGTAGTATAGTCCGTCAGGGACAGAGTATTCACCTTTCAACTAGGAACCTAAAGGTTGATCACGATTACCGCGTATAAAGGTGCTCTGTGAAAACCGCTAAATTCTGCGCGACCGGTCCTAACGCCGAGAGACACGATTGAAAGGAATGCCTCACACTGTCAAAGTGGAAAGACGCGGTAACGAGCTTATTGTTCATCTAGCTTTGCTAGAGGGACCGCACCCCAAGCTGCCCGGCGGAGTCCTTCTCCACTCTGAGGGCTGGGTCGATATTGGATACGGTCTGAAAATGTTCTTGGTCGTCGCAACGGTAAACACGACAATTCGATCCTTCAAGACGATTACCGAGGAGAAGAGGAGCTTCGCTCAGCGTCTGTTCGGACGGAAGAGTCCTCCTCTACTAGAGGACAAGAGTTGAGGACAACTCGACAGGAAGAACTCTGGCAAGAATATTCCGGGACTAGAATATCTTCCTCAGGACTTGGGGGATCTGCTTCCAGCCCTTCACCCTAACGACTCCTCTCATAGTCGAGATCTCCCTGTTCCAGGGTCTCTCATAGAGAATCGCCCTCATCGCCGGGTTCCGGGAGACAAGAGGCATGAGGTCAGGTGCGTCATCAATGTACACGTCATAGTTCAAAAGAACCTTGTCCCGCCAACCGTCAACCCTGATGAATCGTTCGTAAGGAATTCCTTGGTGGGCGAGCCAGTTTTTCGCCGACGGGACAGTCTTTCTGCTGCGTCCCGTTACAATGTCAAGAGACCCGAAAGTCTCCACCTTACGCACTTTAGCGGCCAACCCTGGCTCTGTAGGTGGGACTTGTTCCCAGTCGTCCCACGCCTCATCTAGTAGCCGGAAGAAGTCATCCTTCGAAACGCCAAGCTTCCGCCAGGACGCCCAGCCGTCAATATCGTCAATCGTCAAACGCGTCCCAAATTCGTGATTCGCCAGAGTACACCAGGCAGTCATTGTCTCAGCTAAGACACCGTCAAGGTCGACAGCAATCCGCAACCTCGAAGGTGTAGACATTCTCGCTAGGTCTAGGCGTGCCGAGGTTTTAATCTTGGCTGAAACAAACCCTGGCCACCAATGCCAGAGATGAGCCTTCTCAAGGGAATCAATACTTTACGATCCGTTCGGGAGTTCAAGCCCGACCCTATCCCAAGCGACACGATCAGAGAGATACTGGAAGCCGCCTCAAAGGCCGCATCCGGCAGCAACACCCAGCCCTGGGAATTCGTTGTCGTCTTCGACCCGAAAGTGAAAGCCCGGCTGACAGAGCCTATGCTCAGAACTTGGATGCAACGCTTAGGCGCCGCTCCAATGAGTGGACGGATGAAACAGGTCTACGATGACGCGACAGAGATGCTGCGCAATACCGCGAGTGTCCCGGCAATAATCTACTGCTGCCTAGACGCGAGCAATACCAGCAAAAGTGAAGAGGTCCGTTACTCGAGTATCTATCCCGCTGTCCAGAACCTCATGCTGGCGGCCCACGCTCTCGGAATAGCCTCATGTCTCACAGTCCACGGCTCCACCCCGACCCGGGGAGAGCCCGAGGTCAAGAAAATACTCGGAATCCCAGACCATGTGAAGGTCGCTTGCCTAGTTTACTTGGGATATCCAGCGCGCAGACACGGACCTCCAAAACGAAAAGCAATCGAACGTTTCACACACTACGACAGATGGTAAACACATCCGACTATTCATGGACCAAGGGAAGCACGATTGCCCGTGCCAGCGGGGTATTGGTGTTTCGGAAGCACCGCTGTCATGCACAGCTCACACGTTTATCCGCGAGATAGATTACGCCTTCTCACTAAAACTACTGCAGTCGTGATAGCCACCAAAGCGACTCCTAAAAGCGAAATGTACCAATACCTTAGGAACAAGGACGTGGGCTGATTCGAGTCTGAGTTTGCTGTGTGTCCAGGAGAGGCGGCTCCAGCGGAACCTGGGACGGGGACGTTTGTTGTTGGTCTCGGCGTGACCACATATGTGGTAGCACCGGAGAAGTAATCTCCATAAACATTAGTCGCGCCAACGCGGAAGCTGTAAGGCGATTCCGGCATCAATCCCGCAACGAAATAGGAATGCGTCATGTTGGAAACAGTAGCAAACAAATTGTTAGAGCCGAATATTCGATAGTCAACAATGTTCGCGCCGTCTCGGGTACTAGTCCAGGTCAACGTTAGGCTTGTAGGTGCGACATTGGAGGCGACGAGCGTGCTACCGTCAGGCCAAGGATGAATAGTAGGGTCGGTCGATACGTCAACAAACATTACCATCAGTTCGCCTATGACAAACCCTGGCCACGGAGGGCACGACCTATCTTCAGGAATGCAGGAAATGGAATCCCTCTCCACCGCTTGAATGTAGGACTCCTCTTGGAGTTCCTCTTGGACCCGGTTCTGCGAAGTTATTCTTTTCGAATCTGGAAGGCCCTCGGCATAATCTATTCTAATGACTACAGTTCGAATAAAGTCGAAAACTCGCGTAACCTGAATCCCATCGACATGTGGAACCTTTAGCGCTATGCTCGAGAGGTCCTGTTCAAACCTCGTTTCGAATGGATATGATGAGTTGGCCCTAGCGCTTGGTAAGCTACTAGTTGCAGCGGTCAAAGCTAGCCAGGCTAACAAGGCCAGAGTCGCCAGAGGCTTTTTCGAATTCCATTTGCTCATCCAGTCCACCTCTCCTTCATAGCAAGACGAAAATCCCGAATAGTGAACCTGGTCAACGTAACTACCAACCTTCTCTCATGCCGTCAATCCCGGCATAAGGTGATGGTCTTTCAGGCTTTATTCGCCTGACTCTCTTAAATCTAGCTCATTGGTTCTGTTAACTTATCGTTTGATAAGCAACTTGCTCTCATCGACTCCGGGGATTACCGTCGTCGTCGGGTTCCTCTTCACTGCTTCACCTGAGAGCCTTTCCGCCTCAGAAGCATGAATGCTTCATTTTGGCCTGGAACGGTCGAGCCTCAACCGCCTCAGAATAAGCCCATGCAGGCCTGTCACGGTTTGTTAGCCTACGTCACACCTGTAACTATCCTTTCATGGTGTAGAGACCAGTGGACGGTTCTTGCACGGGTGCCCATTCACGACGGAAAGACTACTAGGGGACCATACGGGTTAGGGTGTAGAAGTGGGGTGAAACTGAAAACCGTCCATCCATCGACAAGTCAACAGAGCCCTCATTTACAAGTCGAGTCCGAGGACAATGATCCATCTCGACGGAAGGAGAAATTCTTGGAATCCCAGTCCGCCCTCCAAAAATCGCCAGCCTGGTCTACCCGGGGATTTCCATCCAGGAAACGTGGACCTCAAGGTGAAAAACCATGGAAGTCATGCTCACTATGTCAAATGGTAGCATGTTCCAGTCTACCCCGGGACGGTCTGTTTAGCAGGCCATGGATTATAGCAGGCCAGCCAGTGGCCTGGCCGAACCTCAACAAGCTCAGGCTCTAGTTTAGAACAGATGTCAATTGCCCTTGGGCATCGAGGGTGGAACCTGCAACCGGAAGGTGGGCTAATCGGGCTCGGCACTTCGCCTGGCAGGATGATTCGGGTGGACTTGTGCCTCGGGTTCGGTATGGGAATCGCGGACAACAAGGCCACCGTGTACGGGTGCAGTGGGTTAGCGAAGAGTTCTTCAGTTTCCGCTATTTCGACCAGCTTTCCAAGATACATGACTGCTACTCTGTCACAGATGTGTTTGACGGTGCTGAGGTCGTGCGAGATGTACAGGTAGGTCAGACCCAGTTGCTGCTGAAGGTCTCTCAAAAGGTTCAAAATCTGAGCCCGAATGGAGACGTCTAGGGACGCCACTGGCTCGTCGGCAATAATCAGTTTCGGGTCGACCGCTAGGGCACGGGCGATGCAGATTCTCTGCCGCTGCCCACCACTGAACTCATGCGGATACCTCTCCGCATGGTAGTCTTCAAGACCCACCATCTTCAGCAATTCGTACATTCTGTCAAGCCAACGATCCTTGGGTATGTGGCCGTGAACCGCAAATGGCTCCATGATTATGTCGGCCACGCTCATCCGCGGGTCTAGAGAAGAGTAGGGATTCTGGAAAATATACTGCATCCGACGTCTCAGTGCGAGCACATGTCGTTTGTTTCCCTTCTTGAAGACCTGGACAACGTCTTCCCCATTGAAGACTACTTCCCCGGATGTCGGAGGATCAAGGTAGAGTGCACACCTGGCTATTGTGGTCTTTCCGCACCCGCTTTCCCCAACCAGCCCAAATGTCTCGCCGCGGTCAAGTGAGAAGGATACTCCGTCTACAGCGTGCACGTCCCCGATTTTCCGCTTGAGAAGGATGCCCCTCTCATAGACGGGATAGTGTTTTGTCAGGTTCTTGACTTCAAGGGCTACGTCGCTCGTCTGAAGGTCAGCTCGTCACCGGTGATTTGAGTTTGAGTTCTCGAGCAAAATGGCAGGCTGCAAGGTGTCCCTCTTCCATTGGCTCCAGCTCCGGGACCTTATCGATGCAGATCTGTTGCGCATACTTACAGCGCGGGTGAAACCGACACCCTGACGGAGGCTCTATGAGGTTGGGTATGTTTCCTTGAATAACCGAAAGCCTCTCCCTCTTCAAAGCCAAGTGCGGAACAGAGGTCAGCAGTGCTTCTGTGTACGGATGCTTTGGGTTTTCAAAGACCTGCTCGGTTGTGCCTGTTTCGTACACTTGGCCTGCGTAGAGTATGACGACCCGGTCGCATGTCTCGGCGACGATGCCCATGTCGTGAGTGATTAGAACCATTGACATGTTGAATCTATCCTTTAACCCCTTCAAGGTCTCAAGGATCTGCGCCTGAATAGTCACGTCTAGCGCAGTTGTAGGCTCGTCAGCCAATAGGAGGCTTGGGCTACAGCAGATGGCTCTAGCGATTGCGATTCTCTGCTTTGTCCCGCCGCTCAGTTGGTGGGGATACTGGTTGATTCTGATCTCAGGGTCAGGAATCTCCACGATCCGAAGCAGCTCGACAGCTCTGTCCATTGCGCTTTTCTTGTCAAGGTTCTGATGGCGCACCAAGACCTCGGAAAGTTGTTCTCCCACTGTGTAGACAGGATCTAGTGTCGAGGTGGGGTCTTGGAAAATATATCCGATTTCCCTCCCGCGTAGCTTCCGCATCTCCTCCTCCGATTCAGCAAGAAGATTCTTCCGCTGAAATTCTATTTTCCCCTCGATAATCTTCCCTGGCGCGGGCACGATCCTCATTATCGACAGGGCAGTGACAGTCTTGCCAGATCCCGACTCTCCCACAATTCCCAGAGTCTCTCCTTTGTCTACGTGTAGGCTCACGCCGTCAACGGCTTTGACCACTCCCGCCCAAGTGTAAAAGTAGGTTCTGAGTCCCTCAACGCGCAGAAGTGTCTCTGCCATCGCTGGTCCTCTTGCCTACTCTCTTAGCCTAGGGTCCAAGGCGTCCCTGAGACCATTGCCCAAGAGGTTGAACCCCATCACCAGTAGTGTGATGAATATTCCGGGAGCAAGACCTGCCCACCAGGCCTGCTTCACCGCCTCGGACGCGTCGGCCAACTGCCTCCCCCACGTGATTGAGTTGGGATCACCGAACCCGAGAAAGCTTACAGCGGCTTCTGTGAGAATTGAGCCCGCTATCTGAAGAGTGCTTAGGACGATTATGATGTGCAGGGTGTTCGGGAAGAGGTGGCGGAAGAGTATTCTGAACCCCGACGCGCCAATCTGACGAGAGGCAACGATATACTCGAACTCTCTGACTCGGAGAACCTCCCCACGTATTATCCTAGCCGGTCCAGGCCATGAGAAGGCCCCTATTACTAGGATGATAACCAGTAGTCCTCCAGACGCTCCGGGTGAGAGGGTGAAGAGTATCCGAAGGAAGACGAGGAGAATGAGGAAGAAAGGGAGGACGAGGACTACCTCTGTAAGTCTCATCAAGACATTGTCCACCCAGCCCCCGAAATATCCGGCAACGAGGCCGATTAATGTCGCAATGGCTAATGCGATGGCCGTAGCTCCAATTCCGACAAGAAATGCGGCCCGGGCCCCGTAAACAATCTGGCTATACACATCTTGGCCAGCGAGGTTGGTGCCGAACGGAAACGACCAGGAGGGAGGGATTCCGATTGCCCACACATCGGGCTTCGGGCCAGGATTCGGGCAGTTCGGGTTAGTTCCTACGTTGCAGTTTGGTGGGTATAGAGCGATCAACCGATCGAGTAAAGCCATTACTCCAATCACCCCTACTATCACAAGGCCCGCGAGAGCTGCCTTGTTCATCTTGAGCCTTCTCCAGGCAAGTTCCCACTGACTCACACCGCTTCCCCGTCGTTTTCGAGGCCTACTCGATAGACTAGCCATGAACCAAGAGCCTCTGCTAATCGATGCGAATCCTCGGGTCTATGTACGCATAGGTCAGGTCAGTAACGAGGTTGGCCACGAGAGTCATCAAAGTAATCAAGACGACCACACCTTGGATTACGGGGAAGTCCAGAACGTTAGTTTTCACAACAAAGAGTGCGCCCACACCAGGCCAGTTGAAGACGGTCTCTGTGACCGGAGCGCCCGCTAGCAGTCCACCAAAGTAAAGGCCAACATATGTCACAATCGGTATGAGAGCGTTTCTCAAAGCATGCTTGTACAATATAGCCCGATCACCCAACCCGCTTGCACGAGCCGCGAGAATGTAGTCCTGCCTCAAGACTTCTAGCATGCTGGATCTGACTAGCAAAACGATGGGAGCCAGGATTGCGAAAGTGTAAACTAGCGTTGGGAGAGTCAGATGCCAGAGTTGGTCCAAAAACACGTTCCCATACAGGTATTGTGACTGTATGGTCGATTGAGCGCCGCCCGATGGAAAGAGGTTAAGGTAGTATCCAAAAATGAGTATGAACGCGATGCCCATGAAGGAGATTGGGATGGACGTTCCGACGAGAGCAGAACTGCTCAGCGTGACATCAAGAACGGAGTATCGTCTCTTGGCAGAGTAAATGCCAATTGGAATAGCTATTACCAAAGACAAGAAGAGACCGAGAAGTTGCAGCTCTAGAGTCGCCAAAATTCCTTGGCCAACGAGATTGGAGACGGAACCACCACTAAATGAGTCTCCAAGGTTTAGGACAAGAAGCTCGGAAAGCCAATGGAGGTATTGAAGGTAGACTGGCTTGTCCAGTCCGTAATACTGTCTAATCTTTTGCCTTTGTTCTTCGGTTATGTGCGTGTTCCCGAATGTGGCAATCTGGACCGGGTCTCCCGCTAACCGTTCAATTGAGAACACCAGAAGTGTAATTCCAAGGAACACTGGAATTAGGTAAAGGGATCGTCTTACAACGTATTTGACTAGGGACACTAGGCAGAGCACTCCGGGTTCCGAATTCCGCACCCAGAACCAACGAGAATCCGAAGGGGCCGGACCATATCGACGACCACCTAGCACCTGGCCAAGTTGATTATTAGGAATATCGTAGCACAGCTCTCAAAGTTCAGACCTTCGCCAGGGCTCTGCGAGGGGATTATGCGGCTCGCCATAATGATTATACGCGGCACGAACCCTCCTTTTTGCCTGCGGCGTAGAATTCTGAAAACCACACATTTGAAACACTTTCAGGCGGCAGTTCTGTGCTTTCTAGCCCTGTCCCCATTCCTCAGCTTCCTGATGCCCCCTGCCCAGGCGGCGGGGACGCTTAGTCCGAATCTCAAAATCACACTCCTTGTCCCAACGTCCAACAGCGCGCGAAGGGCCTGGGCAACAATAATCCAGAACAACCTCAACTTTCTCGGAATCGACACCGGGAGAGTAGAACTCCCATTCAGCCCCAACATATTCGACAGAGCACTAACCCCTGGTGCCAGTGCCCTTGGCAAGACCTACGATCAAGGCGGATTCGACATACTGTTCGTAGGGTACAATCTCGGAATCGATGCCGACCCCTGGTCGCTTTATCACAGCTCCCAATTCGCTCCGACAGGGCAAAACTACTACCTTTGGAACAACACCCAGAATGACCAGCTGACAACCCAGATCAAAGAAAACATCAACAAGACACAGCGGCTCAACCTGGTGAAACAGTGGCAGGTCCTAGCCGCGGATGAAATACCTTCAATTCCAATATTCTACTCCCGCGAAAATGTCGCTTTCGACGGCACTGCTTCCAATGCCCAGGCTATCTTCACAGCATACCATGCCCCCGCATGGCCACCGATCGAACATCTCACGACTGCCCTAGACGCAAGCCTGATCCTCGCCCAGACAGGTCAGGCACCTGGAGAGGGAATGATACCGGAACTCAGCACGTCATACTACGACACAACGGTCTTTAACGAAATATTCAGCTCGTTGGCAATCAGAAACGATACAACATTCAAGACAATGGTTCCGCAGCTGGCCTCGGGCACAGTCGCAAGCCCTGGTTGGTCAGTCGCATCCGACTCCAAGACTTGGACCGTTACCCTTCGGCCCGGCATAAAGTGGCATGATGGTTTCGATTTCAACGCGACCGACGTGAAATTCACGTTTGACGCCATTCAAGACGACCTACTAGCAGCGCCGACCGAAGCCTTCGTCAAAGGACTCGTCGGAGGGAAGAGTAACGTTACGATTGTCGACAAGACGACAGTAAAGTTTACGCTCCCCAAGCCTTACGCGTACTTTGTCGAGAACATTCTCACATACCCAATACTTCCGCAACACATTCTCAAGAGCATCGCCCTAGACCAATGGCAGAAGAGCCAATTCAACAGGCCCGACACAGGAACCGTAACATCTCCCCCACCCACCGGTACGGGACCCTACAAGTGGTCCGACTGGACCGCCAACACTGCAACAGTTCACCTGACTAGGAACGATGCCTACTTCGACTTCCCGGACAAAGGAAAGACCGCCCTTCTACTCAAGGGACAATTCACTGTCAAAGACTACTACGTGAAGTACATCAAGGATACGGATGTGGCGATCACCGCCCTCAAGAATCATGAAGTCAACGTCCTAGATGGACAGTACCACATCGAAATCCAGCCCAGCTTTCTGATAGAGTGGGGCGCGAGCAAGATCGCGAGCTATGACGCGTTCGGCGTCCAGGAAATGGGCGTCAACATGAAAAATCCACTGATAGGAACCGGGGTAGACACGCCTCTGGGCAAGTCAGACCCGACAAAGGCCGCGCTCGCCGCCAAGTACCTTCGCCAAGCAATCAGCGAAGCAGTTCCTCGGGAGCAAATAGTAGGCCAGCTACTCAACGGCTACGGTGTCCCAGCGATAACAACCCCAGTTGTAGGTAACTTCAAGACAGGTATTCCACTCACTGAAGGTTTCAACACGGCACTGAAACCCTACGACTTCAACCTGACCAAGGCTTCGACGCTTATCAAAGCTGCAGGCTATGTCCCGGCTCCACCCGCTCCAGGCTTCTTTGAAGCTTACGGGCTCTACCTAACCATCGCCCTCGTCGCGGTCATCGTCGCGCTCGCTGGCATCTACGTGTGGAGGACCAGGCACAAGCCCATGGCTACTTCGACAACAATGTCTCAACCGTCAATGCCGGCAAATCCTTAGCAGAAATTTCCCAATCCCCTTCTTTTTTTCATCCATCCCAGCGCTAGACCCAAGACACAAGGAACCCAAGCAGAACTAGGAGGCTGGAAGCGAGCATCCATCTCGAACCCACTTTCTCAGCATGTTTCTCTGACTCACGAGTCCATGGAGACGTCCCGAAGAGGGTCTGGCCCACTCTGGATGCTGAAGGACTAGACGATAGTGAAATTACGACGCCCAGCAACAGCCCAAGCCCTCCCTCAAGAAAGAGGACGAGTACCAGCGTTGACCTTGACAACTGTCGCAGGCCTATGAGTAGCCCCAAACTGTCGCAGGCCGCGATGACAAGCGCTGCGGATAATGGCATTTTCAAATATGAGAAGAGACGTCTCGAGCTTTTCCCCGCCCGAATCTTCCCCATTAGCCCAGCAATCCTAGAACAGTTGGCAAAAGGCCGAGCCAGATTGGGAGAGGAAGCCCTGGAGCTTTGGTTCGAGCCCGAGCCATTCGAAATGTTGCAAGGGATCCTATGAGGATGAGGACAAGGGTCGCGATGCCAGTGAATACGTTGATTCTGACTGAGCTCGCGGCAAGAATAGAATAGGCCGCGAAGTCGCCAAACCCAACAGTGTACTTTTCCAAGGGAAGGGATGTCGTCGCTGTCATCACACCGTACTCACCTTCTCCCACACTTTTCCTTAGCAAGTCACTTTCTACTAGGAAAAAGTCCACCATGGAGAGGGCAAGGAGAAGCAAGATGACAAATGTCAGGGAGAATATTGTGCCGATCAGCGAGCCAAGAAAAGTGAGGGAGCCAATGATGAGGATACTCCTCTTCCTTTGCGAGAGTGTGCCGTAATAGCTGCGGAAGGAGGAATAGATTCCCAAGAAGCCTAGGGGAGTCGCTAGGAGATAGAATGGCCCCGCGAAAGCCCTTGAAGAATCAACCCAGGTCTTCCACAATATCAAGCCTGAGAGAGTCCCTAGGAGAGTTGTTCCTGCCATGAGTAGTCTGGCAGCCTCTTCCACCTGCCGCCTTAGACCGTAGAAGAGGAATAGAAGGGCCAGGATGCAAACGGATGCAGCTGTGAGAAAGTCAAAGCTCGGCAGGCCCGTGGCAGAATTGGAGACAAAAGCTGGACGAGCTGACAGCACGGCTTGGGAAATGAGCGCCGAAACTACGAGGGGGAGAGACAACTTAGCCATGTCCTTTAGAAGAACGGGACTTGTAAGGTCCCTTTGACTCAAGAGGGGTCTCAGGTAGGAATCGGCATCTCCAACTCATAAAGGACGTGGGGGGACATTCTCGATGCTCAAGGCTGTCCATTCTGACGCCTCAGTAGAGGGCAAATTCTGAGTATCTGAACGTCACTCTCAGCGTTAGGGTTATGAACATCCAGTTCCCCGGAAACTTGAACGCGACCGGAAGCCTGACCCTGATTGGAACAAGACTACGCGGCTAATGGCATTCTTTCAAAGCACAAGCCGTTCGCGCTTCCCGGCTCGAAGGTCCATTATGCCCGCGACCGGGATTTTGATGTTCAACATGTCAAGCTTGAGTTGACTGTTGAGCCTGAGAAGAAGAAGCTCGAGGGAGCAGTCCACGTAACACTATCTCCCATCATCGACAACGTCACACGGCTCGAGTTTGACACTGTGGACCTGGACATTGAGGATGTAAAACTCTCCCTCGGCAAAATCTCCAGTTTCGAGAACACCGGACGTAAGCTCATCATCAACTTGGACAAGGCGTTGAAAATGTCCGAGAACCTCACAGTGAGCATACGCTACTCGGCAGAGCCACGCAGAGGACTCTACTTCATCGGCCCCGACAAGTACTACCCAGACAGGCCAATTCAAGCGTGGACGCAGGGCGAAGATGAGGACAGCCGATACTGGTTCCCGTGCTACGACTATCCTAACGACAGAGCAACCAGCGAGATGATCGCCACAGTCCCGTCAAAGTACACGGTGATATCAAACGGCGTCCTGGTCGAGACAAAGGAGGACAAGGCCAAAGGAACCAAGACCTGCCGCTGGAAACAGGACATCCCACACTCCAGCTATCTCACAAGCCTCGTCGTCGGCGAGTTCTCCCTAGTCAAGGAGAAGGTCGATGATGTCGAGCTGCAATACTATGTTCCTAAAGGCCGGGAGGAAGATGCCAAACGGAGCTTCGAGAAGACTCCAAAGATGATCCGGTTCTTCGGCGACTATTTTGGCGTGAAGTATCCTTATCCAAAATATGCGCAGGTCACAGTTTCTGATTTCATCTTCGGCGGAATGGAAAACATCTCCGCCACAACCCTAACCGAGAGAACACTCCACGACAGACGTGCTCACCTAGACTTCTCCAGTGACGACCTCGTCTCTCACGAACTAGCCCATCAATGGTGGGGGGACCTCATCACCTGCCGCGACTGGTCACATGGATGGTTGAATGAGGGCTTCGCCACATACTCTGAGACGCTTTTCAAAGAAGAGGATCTAGGAAAAGACGAAGCCTCCCACTTCATCATGCGGGAGTTCGACACCTACGTCGAAGAAGATTCGGAACGCTATCGTCGGCCAATTGTGAGCAGGACCTATATCGACCCGACAGACCTCTTCGACCGGCACCTCTACCAGAAAGGGGGGCTTGTACTTCATACCCTTCGTTACTACTTGGGCGAGGAGCTGTTCCAGAAAGGCCTGCGCAACTACGCTAACACGTTCCGGGAAAAGGTTGTTGAGACAAGCGACTTCCGGCGCGCGATGGAAGAAGCGACAGGGCGCAGCCTGGAAGGTTTCTTCGACCAGTGGGTCCACCACGGAGGCCATCCTGAATTCAAGGTCAGCTACGACTGGGACGACAATGCGATGATAGCCAAAATTTCAGTATCACAGACGCAAAATGGAAACGGCGAGACCCCGCTGGTCTTCCAGACCCCGGTCGACGTTTCCTTCACTTTTGCAAAAGGAGTCCAGACGAGACGGGTAATGGTCACTCAGCGCGATGAGACCTTCTACATCTCTCTACCTGAGAGGCCAAGAGATGTCGAGTTCGACCCAGGCAACTGGGTTCTCAAGACCCTCAACTTCGACAAGCCCAAGGGCATGCTTCTCTACCAGCTCACAAATGACAAGAACGCGGTCGGAAGAATACGAGCGGCCCAACGACTGGCCAAGCATCCGACCGAGGACGTCATAGACGCACTGAAAACCGTCTGTTTGAAGGACCCGTTCTGGGGCACCCAGGCAGAGGCCGCTAAGGCTCTCGGTGTCATACGGACAAGCTCAGCACTAAAAGCCCTCATCGCCAGTCTCAAGATCAAACATCCCAAAGCCCGCAGATCCGTTGTGAAGGCCCTAGGCGAGTTTCGCGACGAAGACTCGGCCAAAGCGCTGATAGGAATCCTGGATGAAGGAGACGCTAGCTACTACGTGGAGGGAGAGGCGGCGAGAAGTCTCGGCAAGACACGCTCCCTCAAAGCCTTCGACGTTCTCAAGAAGAACCTCCGCAAAGAATCCTTCCTCGACGTCATCCGTGTCGGGGTCTTCGACGGGTTCGCGGAACTGAAAGACCCTGAAGCCATCCCCATCGTAACAGAGTGGACCCGATACGGAAAACAGCACCCGGCCAGGGAAGGGGCCACGAAAGCCCTCGGCAAGCTCGGAGAAGGAAGACCCGAAGTAATAGACCATCTCACACGTTTACTGGACGACCCCTGGTTCAGGGTTCGCATAGAATCATGCATCGCCCTTGGCGAGTTGATGGAGCCCAAAGCTGTCGCAGCTCTACAGAGGCTTATCGACAAAGAGCTGGACAACAGAGTCAAGAGACGGGCTATGGAGGCAGCTCAGAAAATTCAAGCGGGCCGCGAAGCTTCAACAGCCTTCCAACGGCTGCGAGACGATGTGGACAAGCTCCGTGAGGAAAACCGACAGCTCAAGGAGCAACTGAACAGGATAGAAGCTTCCAAGGAGAAACCTGCCAGAAAATCCTAACCGGAAAAACTCTCGGATCCTCAACATCGGTTGCAACGCTAGTTGAAGTGGCCAGTATCCCCAAGTCCGGGCCTGGGTTCTAGGAGAGGCCATGCCCGGCGATGATGCGGAATCTCAACCTTCTCGCATCAATCCAAGCCCTGCCTCGCGACCTGCGATTACTGTTCCTCTCGCTCTTCCTCTGGACCTTCGGGCTAGGTGTATACAACTATGTCTGGTCCATCTATCTTCGAAACCTAGGCGCACTGCCTGAACAAGTAGGCCTCGTCTATTCAGTAGGCTTCCTCGCCGCGGCCGCCTCTATGATCCCCGGGGGTCTGCTAGCGAACAAGTACGAACTGCGAACCCTGATCATCATCAGCTGGGCCATGTCCCTCCCACCGCCAGTAATGTTCTACCACGCCCGAGTCTGGCCCGATGTTATCCCGGGACTTTTGATTCTCCAAGTCTCCGGGTTCAGCCTCCCAGCCTTCAACGCGTACATATCAACCGCTAGTGACCAGGGAAAAATGGCCTCAAGCTTCGGAGCAGTCTACGCCGCGGCCCCGCTGGGAATCGTCATTTCACCTGCGATGGGAAGCATCCTGTTGAACTGGCTCCAGATCCGAGACCTCTTCTGGGTCAGCTTCGCATTCTTCTCTGTCTCGACACTCGTCCTGTTTCGAGTAGGACGCCAACCCCCGTTGGAAACCGACAAGAGTCATCCACTGATCGAACTCCCCAAGTCTTCCTTGGAGAAGACAATCCTCATCTTACTCGCAGGCGACACCATAGCCTACAGCATCACAGCATCGTTTCTGCCTCTTTACTTTCAGGACATCTATCACTTAACCAATGTCCAGATTCAGCTCCTCGGCGCAGTCCAGTCGCTCGGTGGAGCGGTTCTCGCAATACTCCTAGGAAGGTGGGCTACAAGACGCAACCCAGGTGGGGCCATGGCCGCAGGATTTCTCCTCGTTTCGGGAGGGGTCGCTGGAATTGCCCTTACCGCCTCACCCTTCCTAGTTCTTCCAATGGTATTCTTCTTTGGCACCGCAAGGGCTCCTTCGCTGGTCAGCTACTCAATCCTTAGCGGGCTCAAGAAGGGAGGGTCGCGCGGCGGCCGGTTTGGCCTCTACCTGACCCTCGAGCAACTTGGCTTCGTCATTGGCTCTTCCGTGGGCGGGTTTCTCTATGCAATGGGTCCTGTTTCAGTCTTGGGAGTGACGTCGGTCTCGTTTCTCGCTCTTGCAGGGCTAAGCCTGCTGCGCATAGAGAAACTCGTCCCCCCACAAAAGCAAACGTGATCATCGGTAGGGGAGAGAGGAAAAAAAGAGGGGAACAGAGAATGGAGCGGGCTAGTGTCTCGACAGAATATTTACTGTGACTGTAGTCGTGTGAGTCAGCGACCCACTAGTCGCAGTTATGATGATGGTGTAGGTCCCCGTTTGCGTCCCGCCGTTCGTGGAAACCGTCAATATGGCTGTAGTGCTTCCGTCTGGAGATAGGCTCAGACTTGTCGGTGTCAGTGTTACTCCTGGGCCTTTCTTGACACTGGGCGTGATGGTTGCGGAGAGGGTTACGGTTCCCCTGAAGCCGTTTAGGCTGGTGAGTGTTACAGTGGAGCTGGCTGACTGGCCTCTGATGATGGTTAGAGAAGACGGGCTGGTTCGGCTGGCGAAGTCTGGTGGCGGAGCAGTCGATGTGAAGTTAGCCTCGAGGACGTTCTCTGGGTCAACGCCCCCTGGAGCATTCGGACTTGTGACAGTGACGCATATGTTGTCGTTGCTCGTTCCGCTGCAGCCAACAGGGAACAAAATGTAGGTTCCCTGAGTGGCGCCCACGATGTTGTAGGTGATGCTAAAGAAGCGTCCAGTAGTCGGTGCGGTAGTGATGCTACCTTGGGACACAGCCGCCACTCTAACAAGACCGCTGGTTGAGTTGACAGAGTTGCGGACTACGAAGACGTTTTGAAGAACAGTTCCGTTGAGACTATCACTGACTGGTCGAAGTACACTAGGGTCTGTCAGTACTAGGATGTCGAAGCCGTTGAGAGCAGGTGAATTCTGAACGTTCACAGCGACACTCAACTGTCCCCCAACAGTTCCCTGGGCCATCAGTGGAGTCGAAGGACACGAGGTGGACGACGCGGGAGCGATGCACACCGTACCAGGTGTGAGTGCGGCCACTATTGTAAAGGACGATGTTGTCGAGTGAGATAGGTTACCGTTTGTCCCGGTAACGTTGACGACGAAGGTTGTGGTTGGGCTTCCAGTAGTGGTGGAGAAGGTGAGGGTAGACGTCGCAGATCCCCCCGATGGGAGAGTGACGTTTCTAGGGCTCAAACTCCAGGTTGGACAGCTGGGGCATAGAGGAGGTGCGGAACTTGAGAGATTGACCGTGCCGCTGAACCCGTTAATGCTGGTGACCACGATCATGGAGGTCGCAGTGGAGCCTTGCTGCACGTTTTGGGAAGCCGGGTTGGCAGACATGGAAAAGTCCGGTGTTGGAGCCTGCACGACTTTGAACGAAACTGTCACCGAATGGGACAGGCTACCGCTGGTTCCTGTGACTGTGACGTTGAAGATCATGGCCGGTGTGTTAGAGGATGTTGTGAAAGTCAGCGTGGCCTGGGCTGTCCCACCCGAGGCAACGAACACGCTGCTTGGGCTGATGCTCCAAGACGGGCATCCTATAGCGAGACACATAGCAGGGAGCGAGAAGTTGACTGTGCCCGAGAAACCGTTCAGGCTGGCGACGGTTATGGCTGACTTTGCGGAGGAGCCTTGTTGGACCGTTTGAGACAGCGGGTTGGCGGCAATGGTGAAGTCGGGGGTTGCCGTCCCGCCAAATGTTGCGGTCT
>Ga0209235_1000327_pt1 | contig 23221 bp, 18 predicted proteins | sample GraSoi013_1_20cm_4_FD_185817 | JGI IMG/M metagenome (GOLD analysis project Ga0209235, IMG submission 185817) | Grasslands soil microbial communities from the Angelo Coastal Reserve, California, USA - Sample 09_25_2013_1_20cm (SPAdes) (version 2) | ecosystem: Environmental > Terrestrial > Soil >... | reverse complement strand
CGTCGTAGAGAGATTGTTCACCGGCTTCAGAGCGCTCACCGAGTCTCCCACCGTATCCGATGCACTCTCCAGGGTTTTCACCGGGTTCAGATCCCTGGCCGAGTCTCCCGCGATATCGGACGCTCTCGCGAGGGTCTTCACTGGCTTCAGAGCGCTCACTGAGTCTCCCACGATATCCGACGCACTCTCCAGACTCTTCACTGGCTTCAGAGCGCTGACCGAGACTCCCCCTGCATCCGATGCAGTCGCCAGACTCTTCACTGGGTTCAGATTGCTGGTCGAGTCTCCCACTGTATCTGACGCTCTCGCGAGGGTCTTCACCGGGTTCAGAGCGCTCACCGAGTCACCCACCGTATCCGACGCTCTAGGTAGGGTCTTCACCGGCTTCCGCGCCCTCTCTGAGACTCCGACGGTCTCTGATGTCGTCGCGAGGGTCTTCACCGGATTCAGGAGCATGCCGGAGAGCCTCGCGGGCATTACAGACAGCATAACAAAGTCTGCGGGGAAGTTCCTCTCGGAGGCTCCTCCTCTCTCGGACGCGACGGGCAGATTGTTCACAGGGTTCAAAGCGCTGACCGAGACTCCCACCGTATCCGACGCTCTAGGTAGGGTCTTCACTGGATTCAGAGCGCTGACAGAGAGTCCTACCGTCTCTGATTCCGTTGCCAGGGTATTCACTGGCTTCAGAACAATGCCTGAGAATCTCACCTCATCAATCTCCGACAGCATAACCAAGTCAGCCAGGAAGTTCCTTTCGGAGGCTCCTCCTCTCTCGGACGTCGCAAGCAGAATCTTCACTGGACTCAGAGGAGTGACAGAGAGTCCCACCATCTCCGACTCACTCTCAAGAATCTTCAGTGGTTCAAGGGCGCTGACTGAGGACATCTCGGCCATCCTGTCTGACATGGCGGATAGGTCCCATGTAATCATAGTCGCGGACACGTCGCTCTTCTCAGACTCGGTCTCGAAGGCGATGAAGTCGACGAGAAATGTCTTGGACACCTTCTCCTTCGCCACCGCGTTTTCCGCCTTCGCCAGTCTCACTAGAGAATTGACTGACTCATTCCCGTTCAGCGATACGGTGCCGTTTTCATACACGTTGCTCAACTCCTTCCAGGTGCTTGTTACCGACTCATACGCCTACAGTGAAACCGCCGCTCGCACGGCTCACGACATACTCGAAACGATAGTCGCGCTAATCGACTCCTTCGCGTTCGGAGACCAGATTGGCTCAGGCGGGGCAAGCAATGCTGTCGGCTTCTTCGCTGACTTGGCGAACAGAGTGGTCGCAGGATTGAACGGACTGACTGGGAGTTTGACAGGGCCGACTGGGGGTTCGACGGGGCCGACTCGGAGTTTGACGGCGCTCAGCCTGACATTCTTGCTAATCGCCGCACTCGCCGCGATGGTCGCAATCTTTGTGAGAAGAAGGAAAGGAAAGAGCGGCTGTAACGTCATAACCATGGCGGCTCCTCCGTGTCCGAAGTACGGCGGGAAACACATGTGCGGAGGTCGCTCAACGCACGGAGAAGCTCACAAGTGCAAGTGCGGAGCCAGTTGGTAGAGGACCCTCCACGGACGCGCCGCTCGCTGGAGACTCCTGGTCGGGGACCGAGTCAACCATTTCGCATCGCCGGCAACACCTTACGGCCGAAAAGTCGATCCCTTCTGCCTGATTCGCGTTGCCATGCCCATGCCTGAGCAACAATTGCACTCGGCTTTGGCCCGGTGGAAAGATTCCGCCGCGTTGAACTCGTGCTCAGGGCGTTGAGGGCCAGGCACCTTCAATAAGCTCCTTTCATACTTCTCTTGGCTGGCAAGATGAAGCAATACGATTTGATTGTGATCGGTAGCGGTTCCGCGATGAACGTGGTAGAACCGATGATCCAGGAGAATCCCAAGATCAAGGTCGCAGTAATCGACAAGGACGAACCGGGCGGGATATGTCTGACGAGGGGGTGCATACCATCAAAGATTCTTCTCTATCCCGCAGAGCTCGTCAGAACACTCGAGAAGGCGGGAGAGTTGGGCATCGGAGCGGAGATCAAGGAGATAGATTTCGGGAAGATCATGGACAGAATGAGGACGCTAATCTACGAGGAGATAAACGCGATACGCAAGGGACTCTCTAGTTCGGAGAACATAGACTACTACCAGTCGGTCGCCGAATTCGTCTCCCCCTATACTCTGAAGGTGGGAGACGACACGATAACTTCGAAGATGATCTTTCTCTGCATCGGGTCGAAGACCATGATACCACCGATAAAGGGACTGGAGGAGACCGGTTACCTCACGAGCGATACGGTCCTGAAGTTGACGGCCCTGCCCAAGAGTATCGCGATCGTGGGGGGAGGATACATTGCAGCCGAGTACGGCCACTTCTTTTCGAGCATGGGGTCGCGGGTTACGATACTGGGGAGGAATGAGCGGTTCCTCCCGGAAGAGGAGCCTGAAGTCAGTGCTCTGGCCAGGAGGGAGCTTGGGAGACACATCGAGATCCTGACCGGTCATGAGGTGGAGGAGGTGGAGAAGACCTCGAGCGGTCACAAACGCCTGACCGCCCGAGATAGAAAAAGTGGAAGAAGGAGACAGGTGGAAGCCGACGAGATCTTGGTCGCGGCTGGGAGAGGCCCCATTACGGAGATCCTGCATCCCGAGAAAGCAAAGATAAGCGTCACCAAAGACGGTTGGATCGCTGTCAACGAATACCTTGAGACTTCGCAGCCAAACGTCTGGGCCTTTGGCGACGCAGACGGAAGTTACCTCTTCAAACACGTCGCAAACTACGAATCCGAGGTAATCTACTACAACGCGGTCCTGAAAAGAAGGGTCAAGGTGGACTACCACGCCATTCCACACGCCGTCTTCACCTATCCAGAGATCGCGAGCGTGGGACTGAAAGAGAAAGAGGCGGTCCAGCAGTACGGCGATAAAATCCGAATCGGTTTCTACAAGTATGAAGATACAGCGAAAGGAGAGGCGATGAACGTCAAAGACTATTTTGTCAAGGTGATCATCGATGGCTCCACTCGGCGAATATTGGGTGCGCACATCATCGGACCGTACGCCTCAATCCTGATACACGAAATCGTAAACGTGATGTATACTTCCGATAGAAGCTCGGACACAATCAATGAGGCGATCCACATCCATCCCGCGCTGAGCGAAGTGGTTCAGAGGGCGTTTGGGGGGCTGATGCCGGTGGAGCATTACCATCACCACACACTTCAGCAGACGCTGGAGCAATCGGCGTATCGGGCGGTACCACCGGAGAAGACAGAGAAGATGCAAGGGAAGAGGATTGCCGTGAAGAGCGGTTCGGCAAAGTGACATCCTCCCGCGCCGAAGTCGTGGGCTTCCAGCGGCGGGATTCTGCCGGATGGCATGATTCTCGCCGCGTATAGTCCCTGCTTCGACGACCGGGGTTGCGCGTTCCGTTGTCGGGACGGGCAGACCCGTTAGCTTTCTCGCCTAGCTTGGCAAAAAGGGTAAGCAGATTCAGATATGCTGGCGACTCTTCCCGTTACTTCCTTGTGGAATCGCTCAATAACACCGTCTGAATCTGAATCCCAATCTATAAATACATGGAGTAAGATACATCTTACGAAGTGAGACTGTGAGCATAGAGTTCACGAGGCTTTCGGACAAGGGACAGATAGTAGTTCCCAGCGAGATAAGGAAGAAAATGAAACTCGGCGAGGGGACACGCTTTGTCATAGTTGGATTGAGTGACACCATAATACTGAGAAAGGTCGAGTTCTCGCAGGAGAGGATAAGGCTGAAACAGCTGCTGGCCAAGTCAAGAGAAAAGGCGAATAAGATAGGATTCACCCAGCAGGAAGTCGAGAGGCTGATAGAGTCTTCAAGAAAGGTTACTGAATGAAGATTGTACTCGACACTAACGTTCTCGTTTCGGCCTTTATCTCCAAACAGGGACAGCCTGCAGCCGTCCTAGATCTTGCAGTCACTTTTCCCGAAATCGAACTCATTTTGTCCCAACCAATTCTTGACGAGTTCAAGGGCGTCATCTCGAGGAGAGAGGTCAGGGAAAGATTTGGTTATTCCACGAAACGAATAGACCAATTCGTCACAACAATTCGGGACGCCTCTACGACTGTAGAGGTAAAATCAGATTTCAAGGTGATAAAGGAAGACCCGAAGGACAATTTCATCGTTAATACTGCAGTGGACGGCGAGGCCGAGTTTCTAATTTCTGGCGACAGGCACCTTCGGAGACTGAAACGGTTCAAGAAGGTGCGGATAGTCAGTCCTAGGACAATGCTGGGAATCATTGGTGACAGATTCCAAGAGCTGGTGATCTCGAAGGATTTGGAGTAGTCGTGAACGAAGACGAGATCTACATTTCAGTTGATGTGGAAACTTCAGGACCAATTCCCGGTGAATACAGTTTGCTCTCGCTTGGCGCCTGCGTTATCGGTGAAACATCGAAGACTTTCTACAGAGAAATCAAGCCCATCGCCGACGCGTTCATCCCACAAGCGCTTGAGGTCACTGGATTGTCATTACAAAAACTAAACGAGACTGGAACCGAACCGGCCGCTGCGTTGCGTGCCTTTGAGGACTGGCTGAGTTCTGTCTCTGGTGGAAAGAGGTCCGTCTTCGTGGCTTTCAACGCAACATTCGACTGGATGTTCGTCGCATATTATTTTCACAGGTTCTTAGGCCACAACCCGTTTGGAATAAGTGGCTTGGACATCAAGGCGTACTACATGGGCAAGCTAGGCACAAGCTGGGGCGAGACTGCCAAGAAGAAGCTCGACAAGAAAGTCCTTCCGCTCGGGCGAAAGCATACTCATAACGCTTTAGACGACGCTATTGAGCAGGCGGAAATCTTCAGAAGAATTCTGGAGATTAAGAAGACTTCGTGAGGGGCGTTCGACTATACATAATATTCAGTCAACCACTTCATGCTGTCTGAACAAAAATTGGACAGTTCGAAATTTTTCGAGGATTATGACCATCACGACAAGATTTACAGCACGCAGTAACATGTAAGGCGTCGCCTATCGGAAAAAGGTAGAACCCACACGGGTCAAGCCTCGCGGAGGCGGCTGATAGAGAGATGCAGAACGGTCCCTGTATGCAACGATTCAGCACCTCCTCTTCCTTTCTCGTGAGCCCTCCTCATCTGATCAGTTTTGCTGAGTTGAGGATGAAGATGAGCTCGGAGGTGACGTGTATCCCTGCGGCCAGCAAGGGATTCAAGAGACCGAGGAAGGCAAGAGTCACGCCCATGCCGTCGACAGTCATGGTTCCATAGAAATTCTGCATTATGGTCCGATACGCCTTCCTGCTCAGCCTCGCCACGTCCGCGATCTTCTGAAGGTCGTTGGTCATGAGCACGATGTCCGCTTCTTCTATCGTGACGTCCGTCCCCGCGCCCATTCCTATTCCTACGTTCGCGCGGGCAAGGGCAGGGGCGTCATTGATACCATCTCCGACCATCGCCACGCTGTGGCCTTCAGCTACGAGCCTCTCCACAACGGAGACCTTCTCCTCGGGGAGCAATTCGGCGTGGACCTCGTCAATCCCAACTTCTTTTGCGACGTCCTGCGCAACCGTCCTGTTGTCCCCCGTCAGCATGACTGTACGTATTCCCATCTTCCTCAGGTCTTCGAGCGCCCTTCTGCTCTCTCCTCTCACCTTGTCGGCGATGGATATTGTTCCGCATATCTTGCCACGGTAGGCAACCAACACCGTAGACCTCCCCTTGGGGCCGCCCCCCCAGAGAGATTGATCCACGCCCCTCGGGAACTGAACTTTCTTTTCTATCATCAGAGTGTCGTTTCCTACGATTATCTGCCCTCCGTTGAACTGGCAGACAATACCTCTTCCTGCGATGTAGCTCGATGAGGCGGATGAGGCCTCCTCAGAGAACTTGATTCCCAACTTGACGGCTTTACCCAGGATTGCCCGCGCCAATGGATGGTTGGAGTATCTCTCCGCAATCGCCGCGCATTTCAATACCTGCAGCTCGCCGAAGCCGTCGAAGCCTACTATGTCTGTGACCTCGGGTTCGCCGAAGGTAAGGGTACCGGTCTTATCTATCACGACCGTATCGACCCTGCTCATCTCTTCGACGTACGCTCCACCCTTTACAATCGTGCCTTTCTTCGCGGCCTTTCCCATTATTGCCACTATCGCAAGAGGCGTTCCAGCGGCGACTCCGCAGGCGCCCGCGACCACGATCACGGAGATGGTCGATGTCACATCTCTAGTCACCAGGAAGGTGAAGGCCGCGAATCCGATGGCGAACTCAACCAGCCAAGATGCGAGCCTATCGGATAGCTTCTGTATTGGCGCCTTTCTGTTCTCGGCATCCTCAACCAGTTTTATGATCCTCCCAAAGACCGTCTCGGTCCCGACCTTCTCGGTACGCACCTCGATCAGGCCGGATTCGTCCACGCTTCCGGCGTAAACTCTGTCGCCGGCGCTCTTTTCAACCCTCGATGACTCGCCGGTTATCGAAGACTGATTCACGAAAGCGGACCCGACGACGATCGTCCCGTCCACCGGCACCCGCTCGCCTTCCCTAACGATGACTACGTCGTTCGGCGCCAGCGACCTCGGGTCGACTTGGACTTCTTCTCCCTCCCTTCTGACAAGAGCCAGCCTGGGAGCCGATCTTTCGAGCAGCAAGATGGTCTGTCTTCCCTTGTCGACGGCGTAAGTCTCAATGTACTCCGAGAGCAGCGCGAAGAGGGTGATAACGACCGAGACGGTGAACTGTCTCACGATCAGGGACGCGAAGATTGCAACGGCCATCGACACCTCCATGTTGACGTGGCCATGCCTGAGCGCGCGGAGAGTTTCCCTGTAGACCGGATAGCCACCGAGCAGGGTTGCTGCTATGGCAACAATGTCGACCGGCAGAAATTGGCCCCAGATTCCACTCCAGCTCGAAACCGCCGCTGCGGCCATGATCGCAAGTCGGACTGCATCGGTTCCGGTGTTCCCGAGATCTTGCCCACTAGCAGATTCAGCCATACGACCATCGACCATGAGGTTTTCACCTGATCTTGGCGACGATCTCTTGTAGCTCCACCAGGCTGTCCGTCATGGTTTCCTTTCTTTCGGCCTTTGCGACGCAGTCCTCTACCAGATCGTCCACGATAACTTGGATGACGCTGTCGAGCGCCGACCTGATTGCCACTATCTGGTGCACGACCTCAGAGTATGACCTACCGTCCTCAAGCATATCCTTGACAGCCTGGACATGGCCGTGTATCTTCGCAACCCTACTCGCAACCTCCTTTCTCTTGTGCTTTGCCAAGCCTATCCCCTCCAAGGGGAGGGGATAGGTATATACCTATCGGCCGCTCGCCGGGACGCACGACAGGTTTAAATCCCACTTTGGCTTCCCAAAGTGGGATGAGACGGCTAGCGCTAAAGGTAGATTCCAAAGGGAGAATTCAAATTCCTAAAGAAATACGCGAAGAACTTGGAATTGGAAACGAGGTTAGCGCATCAATCCAAGATGGGATAGTGACAATCGAACCCGTCGAACACATCTTTGACAGGCTCTCGAGAGAAGTGAGGTTCAACTTCAAGGGCGTCGAGGAGAGCATGCCGAAGTTGAGAAGAGCTGCTGAAGAAGAATTGTCCAAGCAGATATTGTGAAACGCTTGCTTATTGAAACGGATGTCCTGCTTGCTGTTCTAAATCGCTCGGATCCAGCAAACCTGCTCGCGCGAAAAGCTCTCGAACAGGATGGACTATCGTTGTCTCCGTTTTCATTGCTTGAAGTGAACCTACTGGCGAGGGCGGGAAAGTTAGAAATCAAGAACTTCGGCGGTTTTGCGAAGGATCTTACCCAACTGCTATCTGCGAAGTCCATTCGCACGCTGAATGATAGGCCGGAATATCATTCAGAGGCGCGTCGCCTAGAATCCGCCTTCAGGCTAACTTTCTTTGATAGCCTCCACGGCGCCGTTGCAAAAGTCCAGAGGGAAGTCATAGTGAGCTTCGACAGAGCCTATGATCGGCTTGCAAAAGAAGGAATCAAGAGGCTTGATCCTAAGGATCTTTGAGGAAGAGAGCGGCGCTGGTTTTGAAGTTGCCTTGAAAAGACGAACGGAAGGAACTAGACCCCCGCTCGAGGCGATGCACCCTGCAGCCGACGAGGGCAAGTTCGCCAGACCATGAGAAGGAACTCGAGTGGGTTGGCACTCCTTGCTAGAAAAAGACTGTCTGGCGAGTCCTACCCGTCTGTATAAGTCGAAGTAGAGGTAGAACTCGTAGGTGGGGTCTCGCGCTGACAGCCCTGTAGTTCTCCATCTCGAGCTCCATCATCACCCCGAGGAGGTCGCCAGGGAAGATGGGGGAGAGGAACTCCGAATCGCTCTTCACGCTCTCGACGGCTTCCGCGAGGCTGCCGGGAAGCTCCTTCACCGAGAGTTCCCTCCTCTTCTCCGGTGTCAGCTTGTAGATATCCTGGTCCACCGGCTCCCCGAACGTCTACTCTGTCTGCGTCGAGACTGGCTGTCGGCTCCTTTGCTGAGACGCGGGGATGGTGAAGGAGAAGGTGGCTCCCTTCCCTCCTGAGTTGTTCTCAGCCCAGATCTTCCCGCCGTGGGCCTCGACGATATTCTTCGAGAGGTAGAGTCCCAGCCCCGTTCCTGACTCCGACTTCGCGACGAATCGGGAGAAGAGCTTCGGGAGGATTCCGAGGTCGATTCCCTGACCAGTGTCTGCCACGCTGACCACGGCCTCCTCGGATTTCTCGTCAAGCCTGGTTTTCACTGTTATCCTCCCCTCCTCGGTGAACTTTGCGGCGTTACCCACGATGTTGTGAATCACTCGAGCGATTCTGGCTTTGTCGCCATAGAGTTCGATCTTCCGTTTGTCGGGGACGAAGACTATCTCCAACTTCTTGTTCCTGATTCCGCTTTCCTCGTCGGCGAGGACCTCGGCGACGACCTGAGTCAGGTTGAAGACTTCGTTGCTCAGGCGAAGGTTTCCGCTTTCTATCCTCGCCGCGTCGAGTATCTCCTCCGTTAGCTTCTGAAGCCTATTTACGCTGCGGAGCAGCCTGGCGTAGTACTTCTCTCTCTGCCCCTTGTCGGCGATGGCCAGCTCCGCATAGTTGATGATCGCCTGCACCGGTGTCCTCAGTTCGTGAGCCGCGATGTTGATGAAGTCCTTCTGCAGCGTGTCGTGCACCTTCAACTGCTCGTAAAGCTCCGTCTGCCTCCAGATGCTCTCGAAGATTGTGGCGTATGACGCCGCGATCGACTTGCTCTCGGTGTAGGTCGCGAGCCCAACGGCTTCGTAGAGGTCCTCCTTCGCGTCGTCATTCGTCTCGAAAACCATCGACTTCCTTCTGTCCACTATTACGAGGCTGATTCTAGTCTTCAGACTCTCGTTCATAACCCTGAAGTCGACTGTGGGAACCATCTTCCTCACTTCCTCCATCGCTGCGATCACCTGCTCGTCTTGAGGAATGAGAATCTTGACAAGAGCCTGGGTACTCTGGACGACATTCTTGAGCCTCTGGAAGGCCTCCACCTTCACTTGGCGCAAGAATGCCCTCGGTGTGGAGAACATCACGAGCACTTCCCTCGAGGAGCCGATGAGATCCCAGGCTCGCCTGAGCGACTCTTGCGGGTTCTCTATTACCTCCACGCTCGTCCGCTCGACGCCCCTGACGAGTTCGTCTATCCTCTTCGCCGCGTCGATCCCGTTCCTCCAGAGTTCGTCGAAGACGGAGCGAAAATGCCTGACGGAGGATGGGTCGTTGCTGACGAACGCCCTCTGAACCGCCCTCTCCCCTCTCTCTAGCGAGACGAGCATCTCGGATTCGGTGCAGCCGAAGTTGAGAGGGGGGAGCTTGCTGATGTGTCTTATCTCGATCCCGAGCCCGACCCATTTCTGCATCATCGGCACATCTTCAGGCCCGATCGATGTCAGCCACTTCGCGGGCCTGTTTTCCGCGGCTCTCTTGTTTGCCAGCATGTCTTCAAATCGCTTGAGGAGGAGGTCGTAGACGGGTTCCAGCGCGCTGGCCTCGGTGCAGGCGATCAGCTCGCCTGGAGACGCGAGCATCTTCTGCATGAACTCGCGGATCGCGGTATCTCCCTCCAGGACCCGGGTCTGAATCGGCTGGACGCCCTCGTCCAGCTGCATTATCCTCTGCTCTGCGGGGATCCCCTTCTTCCAGAGCGCCTCGAAGAGGTAGGTCTGCTGCTCGGCGATCGCCCGCGCGTTGCTGTAGATTAGCCGCGTCGCGGGCTGCGCTTCACGGAGGACCGCCGTGGCGATGTACTCCGGGGCGTCGGAGACAGCGAAGTTTCCTGTGACACCATCGAGGTGTCTCACCTCGATGACCTTGGCCAGGTCCTTGACGAACTTCTCGTTCTCCCTCGTAATCTCCGTCAGGAACCTCACCTTCTTGCCCGAGTCCTTCCAGTCGACGATCAGTCGCTTCGAGGCTTCGACCCCCATTACAACCGACGGTCCGTTCGAGTCGGAACAGACATCGATTTTCTCCTTCGCGTTCCAGATAAATCGAAGTGTCCCTCGGGCGACCTCGTCCACTCCCTCGAGCACGCGAATTGTCTCCCTAGTCTCGCTGACTGGTAGGGTCAACGTGGAAGAAATATCGCCAATTATTTATAAGTCGGTATACAAAAATGTACATAGAAAAATCTTAGTAGTTTCTCACCGACTCAGACTCCATAAGATTCTCCTTCATTCATATCGCGCGGGTGGTCACTCGGATGGAGCCGAAACAAAGAAGAAAGAGAGCGCCAGCCGTCGAACGCGGGTGACCTCTACCCGCGAACCAACTCTTTCAGTCGGGCCGCGAGTTTCGTAATCGTGATCGGCTTCTTGAGGAAGAGTTTCACCTTCAGGTCAGGGAACATCTTCTCGAACTCTTCGCGGTAGACTTCGAAGGCGGTGAGAAAGCAGACACTTGTCTGCCCATCGATCTTCGAGAGTCGGCGGTAAAGGTCGAAGCCGTTCATCTTCGGCATTCGTATGTCGAGAATCGCCACGTCGTACTGACCCGGCTTGAAGCTCTTGAGTGCCGCCTCGGGGTCGTTGAAGGTCGAGACTTCGAAGCCGTGTCCTTCGAGACCGGCCTTGAGGGCGTCGGTGATGTCTACTTCATCGTCCACGATGAGGACTCGCTTGTCCATTGCTGCACTGAGTGAGCCCCTCGGTTAAGTCTATAAGGGTTTCACGAATTCTAGCTGATAATCTACGCAAGCGTCGATACCCATGAAAGATTCAGAAGTCTCTGCGCGAACTTTCCGCGAAATAATGCTCGCGAAATAACAATCCATAACCACTTAAATTACTCGGCGAATCTCGAGTCATGACGTCGTACAACAGACGGTCCCGCACAAAGGGAGGTCTCATCACCTCACTACTTGTGGCATCGACTCTGCTAGTCATGTCGGCGACCCTGAGCTCGGCTCACGCACTCGCGCTCTACTCATTCACCCAGACACAGCCCGGGCTGGTCAAGCAGGACACACTCACCACCGGAGACACGAGCTACTGGACCTTATCGGGGAGCGCGGTCCTTCAAGGGGCTCCGACCACCACCTCCGAAGACGCACAGGGACTGCACCTGGGCATAAAGGCCGCAGTGAGCGGGCAGTGGGCCGGCTACTACGCCCAGTCGCCCGATACGAGCGCGTACCTCTTCCATGCGGTTCTAACTCTCCCATCCACCACGATTTCAGATACAGCACCCAACGCCCAATTCAACACAGGACTCTACGTGCAGACCGCTCCACTTCCAAAGATAAACTACGTCACATGCAGTGGGGCAGTGAACCCCTTCGGGTACTACTGGGGAGTATGGCTGGCCTCGGGCAACACGAACCAGGCCACCACGATCACCCCACTCTGGTTCATGTGGATGAACAACCAGCCGCTCACGAGGGATTGCACAATCATCACAAACGGTAACAACCTCCTCAAGGTCTACTTCGATGGCACTCCAGTCTTCTCGAGCACCACGATGAACTTGAACATACCGCCACCCTTTAACTCATTTCTGGAAGTTCAGACGACCAGCGCTGCTCAGATGCTCTCCTCCACCTACACTGACTACTATGCGACTAAGAGTGGCACCGTCACGGTAGCGAGCGCGCCACTGTCTTCCAGGGTGACAATAGAGGACACCTCGGGCAAGGTGCTAGCTTCGGCCCAAACAGACTCGAATGGTAATGCTGTCCTGAACGTCGAAAACATCCACATGCCGCTGCAGGGGTACATTCGTTCCTACGGCCTCGACCTCCTCGGGAGTAGTGTCATGACGGCCACGACTTCTTCGCCAGTCACGATCTGGGGAGGAAACTCATACGCCGCCACTTTAGGCCCCAGTCTCGCACCAGGAAGCGCAGCGTCCGCTCCCACAAACGCTCCTAGCAGCAGTGCTGGGACGTCTTCTAGCCCGCTCTCCGCCGATACGGTAACAGCAACGGCTGGTCAGAGTCTTTCGAGCGCAAGCGCAACCCTGCCTACTCAGATAAGTCCCACCGCACCGCATCGCCTGATGCACTTGGTGTCACGGACGTCGTGACCACGACGACTACTGACACGGAGGGTCTCGTAACCCAGCCCTCATCGGTTGTCGACCTCCCTACACTTTCGCTCTGAGGCTGACGCCTTAGAGCTCTTCCCTCTTTTTTCTCGTAAGAATCATTGGTAGGTCAACCAAGGTCTACGAGTAACCCATCATCTTATCCTCACACACCCTCCGAAGATTCTCCTAGTAGATAGTTCCTTCCCTCTTAATACTTCTGAATCGATTTTTTCTTGAATCAGGTCTCATGTCAAGACGAAGCAACCTAGTGCTATCGCTCGACGACCTCTCCAAGGAAGAGGTCGGAATCGCGGGCGGAAAAGGCGCGAATCTGGGGGAGATGCGGAAGGCGGGATTCCCCGTGCCGGACGGGTTTGTGGTAACGACGGAGGCGTTCGAACTCTTCGCCAGGGAAAACGACCTCGAGAAGAAGGTCGGCTGGCTTCTCGCCAAGATAGACGCGAACAACCCGAAGAAGTTGGAGACTTACACGAGCATGATTCGGCTGATAATCGAGTCTTCGAGAATCCCGAAACCCATCATCGAAGAGGTTCTCGCAGCTTACGATCAAGTCTGCAAGAAGACTGGGAAGAGGGTCCCGGTGGCCGTGAGAAGTTCGGCGACGGCTGAGGATTCGCGGGATGCCAGCTTCGCGGGGCAGCAGGCCACGTTCCTCAACGTGAGCAAGAAGGACGAGATCATCGCGTCGGTCAAGAGATGCTGGGCCTCGACGTACACATCGCGGGCCATCTACTACAGGCTGAAGAAGGGGTTTGCCATGAATCTCTTCACGACGGCGGTCGTCGTACAGAGACAGATTGCGAGCCAAAAGGCGGGAGTCGGCTTTTCAATCCATCCCACCACGGGGGACCGCGATTCGGTCGTAATCGAGTCCGTCCTAGGTCAAGGAGAGGAGCTGGTCTCCGGGAGGGTGACACCCGATACATTCACGATCAACAAGCGCACAGGAATGATTCGCGAGAGGAGGATTGCGCAGAAGAAGAGGATGAAGGTCACCAACAAGCGCGGGGAGGGGCTAGCCGAGGTCGCCATACCGAGGAGACTCAGGCAGGCGCAATCCCTCAAGTCGTCGGAGCTCCTCGAGTTGTGGAGTCTCGCTCGAAAGCTCGAGGCCCACTACAACCACCCGCAGGACTTCGAGTGGGCGGTAGAGGACGACGGCATCCTCTATCTCCTGCAGACCCGCCCCGTCACTGTATTGGGAGGGAAGCCAGGAGCTGACGAAGTAACTTCGGAGACGGAGGCGGAGCTGAAGGGTCTGGGTGCCTCTCCTGGGATCGGGGTCGGGAAGGCGAGGCTTGTCCTCAATCCGAATGAACTGGCCAAGATTCAGAAAGGCGAGATACTCGTCACCAAGATGACCACCCCCGACTACGTTCCGGCCATGATGAAGGCGGCTGGCATAGTAACGGATGAGGGAGGCATGACGAGTCACGCAGCCATAGTGAGCAGGGAGTTAGGCGTACCGTGCGTCGTCGGGACCGGAAGGGCGACGAAGGCTCTTACTCAAGATACCCTCTTGACGGTCGACGGCACGAAGGGTCTGGTCTTCAGGGGGAGGGTGGAAGCCGAGATTCAAGAGGAGGGCGGCGATGCGGAGGTTCCATCTCCTTCTTCCGGCGCCGCCGCCGGCCAGGCTACTACCATGACGACCGGAACAAAGGTGTACATGAACCTCGGCGTGCCCGAGAAGGTTCAGGACTACCTCAAGCTTCCATTCGACGGAATAGGGCTGATGAGGATAGAGTTCATCATTGCGAGCTACGTGGGGGCACATCCCCTCTTCCTTCTCGAGAACGGGCTTTCATCGAAGTTCGTCGATAGGCTCGCTGAGGGGATGGCGACCGTCGCGCGGGCGATCACCCCTAGACCAGTCGTGGTCCGCTTCTCAGATTTCAAGACGAACGAATACAGAGACCTGAAGGGTGGTGAGATTTACGAGGAGCAGGAGTCAAACCCGATGATAGGCTGGAGGGGTGTTTCGCGCTACATATCTCAGGATTTCTCGGAGGCGTTCAGACTCGAACTCCGTGCGATGAGGAGGGTGAGGGATGACCTGGGGTTGAAGAACGTCTGGGCGATGCTCCCCTTCGTCCGCACCCCATGGGAGGTGGAGAAGTGTCTCGGGATGATGGAGGAGGAGGGGCTCGTCAGGGACGAGTCCTTCAAAGTCTGGCTGATGGCCGAGGTCCCTTCGATAGTCTTCAGGGCGGAGGAGTTCGCTCGCCTCTGCGATGGTTTCAGCGTGGGTTCGAACGACCTCACCCAGCTGATCCTCGGAATCGATAGGGATTCTTCCCGGCTGGGGAAGATGGGCTACTTCGACGAGAGGGACGTGGCGGTGAAGAAAGCGGTCAAGCAGCTCATAGAAGCCGCTCACGCCTGCGGAATAACCATCTCAATCTGCGGGCAGGCTCCCTCGGTCTACCCCGAACTGGCAGAGTACCTCGTGGGCGAAGGCATCGACTCCCTCTCTGTCAACCCCGACGCCGTCACTAAGACGAAGCAAATCGTCTTTGAAGCCGAGGAGAAGAAGATGAAGAAAGTCATCGCCGGCTGATCGTGGAAGCGCCTCGTCCTTTTCCTCGTGGGCCCCCTCCCTCCCTCCTTTCTTGCAGGAATATTGCCCCCGAGGCGAGAACCGCCGCCGCGACCACTCCGAGCAGGAGAACTCCCGGTCCGTAGTTCACGCCTGATGAGGGCAGGGTGGGATTCCTGAGGAGGACATCCTGCGCTTCAGAGTTGAAATAGGATGGGAGTGTCCCGTAAGGGTTCTTGCTCTGTTCGCCAAGGTCCGTTACGTAGACCCAGCCCGCACCACGGCTGATGGCCTGCGATATCACATCGTGCATCCTGTCGGAGGGGACATTCAAGACGATGTGGAAGAAGCGGGTACTCGGGTACATTGAAGTCCAATTCGCTCCTGCGTAGCTGCTCTCGTAATTTGCATAATCGTTCTCGAAGGTCACGATTACGTCTGAGATTGTGGCGTAACACTCTCCCGTGGGATTTCCCGGGTTCAGGACAACGAGGGCGAGGCCGGGCTTGGCCTTGGTGTGCTGGTAGAGTGACTGGTAGTAGCTGAGGGCGGATTGGTAGCACGTCGCGTTAGCCTCATCGAGGAGGATTCCGTCGACGTGGTACCAGTCGTAATACTCGTCAATCCAGGTCTTCGCCGTTTCAAGCTTGACGCTCCCATTCGCATAGCTCGTGTGAACGTATCCTACGATGCGGACGCCCATCGCCTGCGCCTGCTGGGCGCGGGAGGCGTACTCCGGGTTCCTCGAGTCTCCGGGGCCGTTGAAAGGGTTCAGTACGACCATCCCCACCGCCGGAGACTCGCCGATACCCTGATTCCAGTCACTGGGGTTGTCCGCGTTCAAGGGAATTCCGATTCTGACCTTCATGTCACGATTCGGAGGAGCGTTGAAGAGAAGAAGACTCTGCGACGTCGCCAGTAGGGCGATAGCCAACAGAAGCGGCAAGAATCCGAGCAACATTTTTCTTCTCAATCTTAATCACCTCTCCACTGCAGTCGGGGCGATTGAAGGATGGACAGACGATTTTCGAGACAGACTGTGATGACGATGACGACGGTTGCTAGCCCGACCCCGCCCCGCACGTGCAGTACCCCTCCTCGTCTATCCTGTTTCCGCAGACTGGACACGTCTCGTCGCTGTACTTGACTCTGAAGTGTTTCTCTACCTCGTCGGCATAGGCTTCTTCTTGCATCTCCCCTTTGATTCGCGCAAACTCATATTATGGTTTGTACAACAAAGTCACGGAAGAAAGTGAGAAGGAATGTTCAGTCAGACCATCGATTCGAGACGAAGAGTCGGAACACCCGAACTCTTCTGAGCCGAGATTCCAAAAAACCCGGACCAGGGCACTTCCGAGTGCAGAAATAGCGTGCCGCTCATGTTCGAGATTCTGATCTGGGTCGCCGTGACGCCGGCGACTGAGTGGCGGGGCGAGGTCGGCTTTGTCACCAGGATTGAGAGGTCAGCCTCACTCTTGGCTAGTGCTGTGACGCGCTGTAGGGTCTCGGGTTCACCCTCGTAGTAGGTCGAGGCTCCTCCCCAGCTCATGATGTTCAGTATGCTCCCCTTCGGGCGTCCCTTCCTCGCGACATCGAGGGAGCCTCGGAGTTTTTCCAAGAGCATCCAGCCTTTCTGCGGGAGGCCGCCTTCGGTTTCTTCTTTCTCGCTCTCGCCACTCCCCCAGGTCACAACTTGGCCCGGCTTTGATCCTCGGAGGAACGTCTTCGCGAAGTGGTCGAAGTAGCCTTCCTCGATTCCCCTCATTTCCTGAACCACGATGGGGTTGCCGGAGGCCGCCCAGGTCGCGATCAAGGCGCTAAGAAAGACGAGCGCTACCTTCATATCGACGCGAGGGTCGAGTTCCAGGGTGACCAGAGACCCCTTGGAGAATCCTCCCTCCATCTCCCGGTCGAGGTTCGGGTAGCCTGTCGAGAAGCGTCTACCGGCTGAGCCCCGAGGCGGCATCAACTCGATCGGCGCCGCGCCTGACGAGAACGAGTAGTCGACGGAGCGAAATCTGTCGAAGCTGCGGAAGATACCGCCATCAAGACTGAAGAAGTATGTAGGTCGACGGATTTCTACCCCGCGCAACTTTGAAAGCAAGACCTCCCTCACCCTTCTGCCGAGAAATGACCTCTGGCGCAGCATGAGTACCCCGTCCATCAGGGAGTCTAGGGCCGTGCTGCGCGGGTCCTCCCCCGTGAAGATGAATCTCGCGCCCGCTCTTTCTCTCCAAGTCTCGAGCACCCTGGCGTTGACTCGAAGCGCCTCCGCTTCCACGGAGTCGCTCAAGGCCTCCCATGAATCGATCACGATGGTGGGTGCCTGCCTGTCCATCAACTCGTTGGTGATCCGCTCAAAGATCGCGTTCGGTTCATCGAGCCTCGCGTCTACGAGAGTCTCCGAACCTTCGCCCGCCCCGCCTGAGGATGAGGACTCCAGGAGTGGGCCGAGGTCGAACGTTTCACCGATCCAGGTGTAACTCTGCAGCAGCTCTACGGGCGAAGTCCTAGTCGAGACGTAAAGGAAGCCCTTCGTAACCTTTAGGGCACGGAGGATGCTCAGGGCTAGAATCGTCTTTCCGGTGCCGGAGGAGCCCTTGATCAGCAACGAGTAGGTCGCGCGGCGAAGGAAGTCGGCAAGCTCCCTGGGAATGCGCTCGGGGAAGATGACCTCTTTCTGTTGCTTACCCTTGGGACTTCTGCCGCCCATCTGACCTCTAATCATCGGGACAGGATATATGAGAATATAGGAGGGATGACCCTTGAAGACCCGGCGACGACTTCGGACCTACCCCCTCTAGCGCATCACGGGCGATAAGTCGCGTCCGGCTCCAACGAGTCCCACGGTATCTCATCACGAGCCCGCCCGTTACCCGCCATCTTCCAGCAGGGGCCGTGATACCATCTTCGCTCGAATAGGACGTCCCCCTCCTGGAGAGACATCTGCCTTCCACAGGCCTCGCAACGATTGATCAGAAAGTTCCTCGTCCGGGGCGGAAGACTCTCGCCCTTCTGACTCGCCTGAGAATGGCCGAGCCGCTGTTCATTCATCTTGCCCTCTTCTCGCCTAGGGAAATAAGTGACTTTGCGGCAAAACTACTAGTGGAATCTTACCTTCCAGGTGATGTTACCGAAGCAACCGCAGAAAGCCCGGGTGCTTCAGCCCTGGGATGAATGAATGCGGGGTGCTTAAATGGAGCAATGGAGTGATCTACTGAGCGAGGACTCGCTCAGTAGGGCAGGACATGCCCGAGCTCAAGCCCGTGGAGAATGGACCTCTACTGCCCCAGACAACTGGGGCCGCAAGCCCGGTCGAGGAAGCGGGAACTATACGCCATGAAACAGGGGCTGGAAGACCACGACCTTCAGTCGTAGTAGGATGTCACTTGACCGTGACGGACTTCGCCAGGTTTCTTGGATAGTCCGGGTCAGCGTTCCTCTCCACGGCCAGGTAATAGGCCAGCGCCTGGAATGGAACGACCTCGACGAGTGGTAACAGGGAGGGGTCGAGCTTGGGAAGCCCCACCCACTCATCGTAGACGTCAGATGGCTTGTCCGAGATTCCGATGATCTTCGCCCCCCTCGACTTCGCTTCGTGTGCCGAGGCAAGCATGTCAACGTAGGTGGCGTCGGTAGGGTTGACGACGATGACGTAGACGCTTGGGTCGAGCAGCGCCAAGGGTCCGTGCTTCAATTCTCCGCCCGGTAGCGCCTCCGCGTGAACGTACGCGAGTTCCTTGATCTTGAGTGCCCCCTCGAGGGCGACGCAGTAATGCGGCCCCGTCCCTAGGACGTAGATGTCTGACGCTCCCTTCATTCTCCTCGCAACCTCCCGAAGGTGTGTCTGCTTCACAAGGAGTTCCGAGATTCCCTTCGAGACACCTCCGAGGTCAGAAGGGACCCTCCCGCCAGAGAGGTGACTCGCGATGGCGTAGAAGGTCGCCAGCTGGGAGGTGAAGCTCTTGGTCGCGGCTACCCCTATCTCGGGCCCACAGCGAAGCCCTATCGAAAGTGTGGAGATCCGGGCGAGCGTGGAGGTAGCCACGTTGACGAGTGATACGACCTTCGCACCCTTCTCGAGGCCAATCTCGACGGCCTCGAGGACGTCTGCGGTCTCGCCACTCTGTGAGAGAGCGATTAAGACAGTCTTGCTGTCGTACTTCGTGGGGAAGAACTTCGCCTCGCTCGCAAGCACCGGCGTGGCATTGACTTGGGCATACTCGGAGAGGAGGCGGCACCCCAGAAGGGCAGCGTGGTAGCTAGTTCCACAACCCATCACATACACTCTGCTCGCTTCGGTTAACAGCCGGGAGACTTCTTTCAATTCCGACTCGGTCAATTTGGCCGCCATCGCGATCGTCTGCGGCTGCTCAAAGATCTCCTTCAGGGTGAAGTGCACATACTTCCCCTTCCCTATCACGCCGAACTCCTCTGCAACTCTCGTCACGCCGTGTGGCACTGGGTTCCCCTGAAAGTCGAAGATGCTTATCCCTTCGCTATCTATCGCGGCGAACTCCCCGTTGTCGACGTAGACGACCTTGTCCGTGACGCCCGCGAAGCCGAGCACGTCGCTCGCGACGTAGTACCCGTTCTCCCCTATCCCGATTATTAGTGGCTCGTGGAATCTCGCCGCCGCCAGCGTTCCGTCATCGAAGATCGCGACGAAGGCGTACTTTCCGTCTATCTGAGTGACCACTCTCATCATCGACTCCTCGATGCTCCTCGTCTCAGCGAAGGCCTTTTCGAGGAGGTTTGCTATCACTTCGCTGTCTGTTTCGCTCCTGAAAGAGAAGCCCTCTTTCAGTAGGCTCTCCTTCAGAACCCGGTAATTGTCGACTATCCCGTTGTGGACTATCGCGAGCTTCCCCGAGCTTGACAGGTGCGGGTGAGCGTTCTTCTCAGTCACCCCCCCATGGGTGGCCCATCTTGTGTGGCCGACTGCGACATACCCCGGGAGCTCATCCATCCCGAGCATGTTGTTGACCTCCGCAACCTTCCCGACACCCTTCCTGACGTGGATCTTCTTCCCCTCGAGGACGGCGATGCCAGCGCTGTCGTACCCTCTGTACTCCATCCTCCGAAGCCCCTGAACTATCGAGGGGGACGCCTGCTTCGAACTGACAAAACCTATGATGGAGCACACAGTGATAGTTCACCGCTCGACTTTAAAGAGGAAGATGACTTTTCTCTCGTATATTCTACCAGTAGATAATATCCCTTCTCTTAAATCACGAAACGGGGTATCTTCAGATGTATGCGGGTAGTCACGTGGCTAGACAGGCTTACGGATGACTCTAACCTCTGGCTGACTGCCGTGAGGTTGGAGGAGAGAGGCGACCTAGCGAAAGCGATTACACTTTACCTCGAAGATGCCACAAAATGTCTGACCGCGAACTCCCTTACGAGGGCCGCGTTGGGCGGTTCTTGCGCGGCCGACTGCCTGGCGAAGGGCGGGGACACGGAGAATGCCCGCGCAGTCTATAGCGCCGTCGCGCGGTTGTATTGGGAAAGCGCGGACTCATCTATCGGTGTCTCGGTAAGGGAGTCTCTGTGGTCTCTACAGGAGGCCCATGAATCCTTCCTCCTTGCCGGAGAGAGGGAGAACGCAGAGACAGTGAAAGACCTCTTCGACTCCCTGGCCAACCGGGCGAACCCGTTCATCGGAGACAACGACGAGTTCCGCCTTCCAAGCGCGCGTAACAAGATCATCCAGTCCGCCACACCAGGGGACGGCTATCCAGACGTGCGCGGTTCCTCTCAGGTAGGCATGGCGGTGGAGAGCTTCCTGAAGCTCTACGAAGAGAGGAGACCAAAAGTCACCAAATCCAGGGTCGCAACGCCTGCCTCGACCGAGGAGGAGTTCGATGAGTTTGACGCGACGAGTTTTATTGGTCAACTGGGATAACTACCCGAACTTCCCCTCCGGGGGGGTATACGTCTGGGCGAAACGGCTCGTTGAAGGCGTCTCGGACTGGGACTTCGTGGTGGTCAACGAACTGACCAATGCCAACGTGCCCGCAAACTACACCGTCCCCTCGAACGTCAAGGAAGTGATCGAGATCCCCATCTTCGGCACCCACAGGCGCGAGGAGTACCAGAAAGAGCCCTTCGTCCGCAAGATACTCCGGACCTCGGACAGCCTAATCGAGAAGAAGTTCATCCCTCTCTTCGATGACTTCGTGAGCAACCTGATGGCGAGCAAGAGCGACCCCGCCCGTACTGTGAAGCTCATGGTCGAGCTCCATAACTTCCTGACCCTCTACGACGCGAGGAAGTGCCTGGAGCACCCACTTGCCTGGGACGTCTTCCTCAACCACATCAAGGCAGACACTCTCTACAAGAGCGTGAGCCTAAGGGAGGTCCTCACAGTCTTCCAGGTCGTCCAGCGTTCCATGCAGATACTCAGCGTGGATGTCCCGCCGGTCGACGTGGTTCACTGCTCACTCGTGTGGCTCCCCTCGCTGACAGCGATAATAGCCAAGGCGAAGTATGGTTGCCCCATCATAGTCACGGAGCACGGCGTAGCTTACAGGGAGCTGATGCTTTACTACAACGCGTACTTCTTCAACGAACCTTCCAAAATCTTCTGGAAGGTCTTCGCCCGGAACATCGTCCGGCCTGTCTACGAAGCCGCGGACATAATCGCCCCCGTCTGCCGGGCGAACGCTGTCTGGGAAAGGGCGCTGGGCGCGGACCCTTCGAAGATTGATGTGGTCTACAACGGGATCGACACAGAGAAGTTCAGGCCGATGACAGTGCCGAGGGACCCCGCCCCGACTGTCATCTCAGTGGCAAGGATAGACCCGTTCAAGGACATAACGACACTCGCTTACGGGATCAAGCGCGCGAGGGAGTCCATCCCGAACATACGATGCCTGCTCTTCGGAGACTCAATCAACCTGGACTACGCGAAGCGGTGCTTGAACACCGTGAAGAGCGAGGGGCTGGAACCGAACTTCACCTTCATGGGAGCGACCAAGGAACCAGAGAAAGCATACAACCTTGGAGATGTCGTGGTCTTCAGCGGAATTACAGAGGGCTTCCCCTTCGCGGTCATCGAGGCGATGGCATGCGGGAAGGCAATCGTGGCGACCTCGGTCGGCGGCGTCCCGGAAGCCCTTGCGGGCTGCGGCATCTTGGTGAAGAGCAGGGATCCCGACGACCTCGCAAAAGCCATCGTCAGACTACTCAAAGACGAGAAGGCGAGGGCGGAGCTGGGTGCATCTGCCCTCAAGAGGGCGAGGAAGGAATTCTCGATCAGGACATCTATCGACAGATACAGAGACCTCTATCAGCAGCTTGCGGCTCGACACGCAGGACAACCACTGGCAAGGGGCGAGATGGTGATCGCGCAATGAAGCGCGTCTCCAGGGCGCTTGTCACCGGGGGTGCGGGCTTCGTAGGCAGCCACATCGTCGACGAGCTGATTCGACGCGGAATCGAGACGATAGTGATTGACGATTTTAGCACAGGTTCGAGGGAGAACCTAAAGATGAGCCGCGGGAGCAGGCTTCTCACCCTCCTCGAGGGAGATATCAGGCAGGTCTGGAACCTCCTCAGCGGCATCGAGGGGATCGACGTCGTCTTCCACGAGGCTGCGATCGCGAGCGTCCAGAGGTCGGTCTCGCAGCCCCTGGAGGTTCACGACGCCAACGTGAACGCGACACTGAATCTCCTGAACTACTGCACAAAGACGGGTGTCAAGCGATTCGTGTTCGCCTCCTCGGCAGCGGTCTACGGAGCAGTGAGGAACCCACCCGCCTCGGAGGAGCTCGTCTGCATCCCCGCCTCCCCCTACGGCGCGTCAAAGATAGCTGTCGAGAACTACCTGAGCGCATTCCACTCGACCTATGGGCTTGAGACAGTGGCACTGAGGTACTTCAACATCTACGGGGCGAGGCAGCGCCTCGACGACTATTACAGCGGCGTGATAACGGTCTTCGCGAGAAAACTCCTCCGCCGTTCGGCCCCGACCATCTACGGCGACGGGAAACAGACAAGGGACTTTGTCAACATTCACGACATCGTACAAGCGAACATGCTTGCCATGGAGTCGCGCGAGGCGGTCGGCGAGGTCTTCAACGTCGCCTCGGGCA
>Ga0209235_1000325_pt1 | contig 23306 bp, 21 predicted proteins | sample GraSoi013_1_20cm_4_FD_185817 | JGI IMG/M metagenome (GOLD analysis project Ga0209235, IMG submission 185817) | Grasslands soil microbial communities from the Angelo Coastal Reserve, California, USA - Sample 09_25_2013_1_20cm (SPAdes) (version 2) | ecosystem: Environmental > Terrestrial > Soil >... | reverse complement strand
TTGCCAGCGGCCGAATCAGAGGGGGCATGAGGCGGCTCGGCGTGGTCGAGAACATCGCCCACGACGGGACGGTCCTCGTCCGATCCGAGTTCGCCCCCTCGCGAGGCGCCGACGTGCGGGACAAACGGAACCGACCGCTGGGCCGGGTGGTCAAGGTCTTCGGACCGGTCCGCGAGCCCTTCGCGGCCGTACGGCCCGCCGGGGCCGCCTCGCTGTCCTTGATCGGAGCCGACGTGTTCGTTGCTGAGGGAGATCATGCCGACAAAGAAGATCGAAGAAGCCGAAGAAGTCACTAGATGCCCCGAGTGCAATTCGGGCCACCTGTCGTTCGATTACGAGCGCGGCGAGCTGATCTGCGAGGAATGCGGCCTCGTGCTGACGGACCAGATGATCGACCAAGGCCCGGAATGGCGGGCCTTCGACGTCGAGCAGGGCGAGAAGCGCGCGCGCACGGGCGCGCCGATGACCTACACGATCCACGACAAAGGCCTCTCGACGACGATCGGGTGGAAGAACAAGGACTCGTACGGCAAGTCGATCCCGACCCGCAATCGCGCCCAGCTCTATCGGCTGCGGAAATGGCAACGCCGGATCCGGGTCAGCAACGCGACCGAGCGCAACCTCGCGTTCGCCCTCAGCGAGCTCGACCGGATGGCGAGCGGGATGGGACTGCCGCGGAACGTCCGGGAGACGGCCGCCATGGTGTACCGGAAGGCCGTAAACAAGAACCTGATTCGCGGGCGGTCGATCGAAGGGGTCGTCGCGGCGTCGCTGTACGCTGCGTGTCGCCAGTGCAACGTCCCGCGGACCCTCGACGAGATCGCGAATTCGTCCCGCGTGGGCCGCAAGGAAATCGGCCGGACCTACCGATTCATGACCCGCGAGCTCAAACTCAAGCTGATGCCGACGAAGCCCCAGGACTACGTGTCCCGGTTCTGTTCGGAACTCAAGCTCACCGGCGAGGTTCAGTCGCGCGCCGTCGAGATTCTGAAGGAGGCTCAGGACAAGGAACTCACCTCGGGACGCGGGCCGACGGGCGTCGCCGCGGCGGCGATCTACATCGCGTCGATCCTGTGCAACGAGCGGCGCACGCAGCGCGAGGTCGCCGACGTCGCCGGCGTGACCGAAGTCACGATCCGGAACCGCTACAAGGAACTGACGGAGAAGCTCGGCATCAAGGTGGAATTGTAAGCCGGCCCACGCCCACAATGGCGCTCGATTCGTTTCCCCGGTTCAGAGATCGTAGACGAGCGCGACGACGCCAATCGACCAGCCGATGATCCCCGAGACGACGTAGACGATCTCGAACGCAGGAATCGCGTACGGAAGGACGACGACAAACGCGAGGGCGAACAGGACGGCGGCGGACCAGATCGGCCACATCTCGGACGTCTCCCGCGGCCGGATTCGGAGGCCCGCCCGGACGATGAGGATCGAGGCCCCGACGGCCATCACGAGCTTCTCGCTTAAGACCGCGACGCCGGGCGGTTCCGAGCCCGCGGCGATCAGCAACAGGTGATAGACCAGAATCCCGACGAGCACCACGAAACCGCCCGCAACGGACCATCGGAGGAGATTCCACCATCGCGTCGCCTCGACGCGATCCTGAATCCGTCGGTACAAGAGGAACGGGGAGGACAGCCGCAGTGCCACGGTGACACCCGCGATCGGGACGAAATAGACCGGATCCGAGATCGCCGAGTTCACGAGTAGGACAGCCGCGATCCCGATCGCCAAGATGACGACGATGAGCGCGGCAAAAATCCGTCGGGACGCCGCGAACGTCCAGGCGCGGTGCAAGATCGGAAGGAACGCCAGCAGGACGGAACCGGCGACGAGCATCGCCGCAAACAGGTAGACGAGTTGGACTTCGGCGGCGGTCGCGATCGTCGATCCCTCCATCGAGTTCGTGCGGCTAGGGGAGGCGGAGATTGCCCCGGATGATCGGAATCGATTGGCCGCCGACCCGCACGACCTTTGGTTTCCCGTCCTCCATCTCGACGCTCACTTCGATGCGGCTGGCATGGTGGACTTCGATCCCCTGTTCGATGACGAAGGTCGGCCCGGGCAGCTTGCCGCGCGATGCGAGGTATGCGCCGCACGCGCCCGCGGCGCTCCCGGTCGCCGGGTCCTCGATCCCGAGATCCGGGACGAAGCTCCGCGCGTGGACGGCCGCCCCCGGCGTCTCGCCGCCGAGGGCGAACACGTAGCAGACGACTTTCTCACCGAACTTGGAGAGGACCTTCCCCAGGGCCCGGAGGTCCGGATCCAACCCTTTCACCAGGTCGATCGATCGAAGGGGGACTTGGAGGGACGGGACGCCGGTCGCCGCGATCTGCGGGACGAGCCCCTTCAGGCCGACGTCTTTCGTGCGCACCCCCAGGGCCGATGCGAGCGGCTCGGCATTCTTGATCTCGGCCCCGAGCGACGGCCCCCCCTGGGTCATGATGACTTTCTTCACCTGGCCGCCCTCGCAGATCAATTCGAGCGGCAGCACGCCGATCTCGAGTTCCTGGTAGACGACGGAGGATCCGTCTGGGTGCGGGACGAGGCCTTCCATCGCCGCGACGAACGCGGTGCCGATCGACGGATGGCCGGCGAACGGGATCTCGCCGCCCGGCGTGAAGATCCGGTTGCGGTAGTGGGCCGCAGGGTTCGTTGACGGGAACACGAACGTGGTCTCCGAGAGGTTCATCTCGCGCGCGACCCCCGCCATCTCGACCGTCGAGAGGCCGGTCGCCCTCGGGAACACGGCGAGCGGATTCCCGGTGAGCGGCGTGTCCGTGAAGACGTCGACCCGCCAGAAATCGAAGAACCGTTCGGTCATGAGCGGGACCTCGTCTGCGCGGATGGGGATGCGCGCTCTTAATGGTCGCCCGACAGGTTTTTGCTCGCGCCGACCTTCCGACGCGGGGGGCATCGATCCCGACGCCGAGCTCGGCCATCCGAGAGGACATCGCGATCCGAGACCGACGGGTCGCCGACCGCGTGCAGAAGTTCCCGGAGTCGGTCATCCGCGAGATGACGCGGATCGCGGCGCTGCACGGCGCGGTGAACCTGGCCCAGGGCTACCCGGACTTCGAGCCGCCGCGGGAACTGACCGAGGCGGCGAAGCGCGCCCTCGACGGCGGATACAACCAATACTCGATCACGTGGGGCGCCCGCGAGTTGCGCGACGCGATCGCGCGACGCGCCAAGGCCTTCAACGGAATCGACGCGGACCCGGAGTCCAATCTTGTGGTCACGTGCGGTTCGACCGAGGCGATGATGGCCGCGATGCTCTCGCTGATCAACGAGGGCGACGAAGCCGTGATCTTCGAGCCGTTCTACGAGAACTACGGGCCGGATGCGATCGTCAGCGGCGCGAGGCCGCGATACGTGCGCATGGCGTGGCCCGATTGGACCGTTGACGAGGAAGCGTTGAAAGCCGCGTTCACGGACCGCACGAAGGTCCTCATCCTGAACACGCCGAACAACCCGACGGGCAAAGTGCTCACCCGCGACGAGCTCCGAACGATCGCGGACCTGTGCACCGATCACGACGTCGTCGCGGTGACGGACGAAATCTACGAGCACATTGTCTTCGACGGCGCGCGCCACGTGTCGCTCGCGACGATCGGCGACATGGCGGACCGGACGATCACGATCAACGGCCTCTCGAAGACGTACAGCGCGACCGGATGGCGGATCGGCTGGGCCATCGCGCCGAAGACGCTCGCGAATGCGATGCGCCGGACCCACGACTTCCTGACCGTCGGCGCGCCCCATCCGCTTCAGATCGCCGCCGTCGCCGCCCTGGGCCTTCCGGAGTCGTACTACGCCGAACTGGCCCGCTCGTATCAGGCCAAACGGGACGTCTTCGTCCAGGGCCTACGCGACGCCGGCCTCGACTGCCGGCCTCCCGAAGGCGCGTACTACGTGATGGCCGACTTCGAACGCTTCCCGTTCGACGACGACTGGGCGTTCGCGATGTACCTCGTCGAGCGGCTGCGGGTTGCGGTCGTCCCGGGTTCCTCGTTCTACGGCGACCCCGTCGATGGCCGACAGTACGTGCGGTTCATGTTCTCGAAGCGAGAGGAGACGCTCCGCGAAGCGATCTCCCGGCTCGCGGGTTTGCGGGACGTGCCCTGAGATGGTCGGCGACGCGGACGTCGTCTTCGTCGACGGCAAGGTCTTCACCGCGTCGCGCGAGCGCCCATGGGCGAAGGCCTTCGCGGTTCGGGGCGATCGGTTGCTCGCCGTCGGGAGTTCGGCCGAGGCGGAGCGATGGCGCGGTCGCCGCACGCGGCTCGTCGACCTCGGAGGAGCCGTCGTCGTCCCCGGTTTCGTCGACGCCCATTCCCACCTGGCCGACTCCGCGGGAGAACGTGGATGGACTCGGCTCGATGGGACGCGCGACCTGGAGGACGCCCTCGCCCGGCTCCGGAAGGCGGCCTCCTCAACACCGCGCGGCGGATGGGTCGTCGGGATCGACTGGGACGAGGCGAAGTGGCCGGAGCGTCGATTCCTCGATCGCGACGATCTCGACCGGGTCTCCACAGAACACGCGGTGGTCGCGCGCCGAATCGATTGCCATATCGGTTCGCTGAACTCGACGGCCCTCGAACGGGCGGCAGATCTCGTCGGTGTGCGGGGCTTCGACGTCAACGCGTCGGGCCGGCCGACGGGCATCCTGACAGAGGACGCATTGGCCGAGTTCCATCTGCGCTTCGAGGGGGGTGAAGCGGCGATCGAACGCGGCCTTCCGGCCGTGGCACGGATGGCCCACCGTCTCGGGATCACTTCGATCCACGACGTCGTGGGCCGCGGGGGCTTGAAGGCACACCAGAGCGGCCACCGAGCCGGAAGATCCCGAATGCGGGTCTACGCGATGTCGAAGGACTCTCTGCTGCACGCGCTCGTCGAGGGCGGACTCCGCACCGGGTTCGGAGACCCGTGGCTCCGACTCGGTCCGATCAAGGTGTTCGCGGATGGCTCCCTCGGCGCATACACGGCCGCCCTCGCTGGCCCGTACCTCGGTCGGCCCGCGGAGAAAGGGATGCTCATTCACTCGCCGACGGAGCTTCGGTCGATCCTGATGACGGCCCACGAGGCCGGCTTCCAGACAGCGACCCATGCGATCGGGGACGCGGCGATCCGCCTCGTCGTCGAGACCCTCGAGGAGGTCCAGGATTCGGCGCCCCGGAAGGATGCGCGGCATCGGATTGAACATTACGAACTTCCGGATGCCGATGTCTTGCGGGGGACGAAGGCCGCGGGCATCGTGGCGTCGTGCCAGCCGAACTTCATTGGACAGTGGAGCGGCCCGGGGGACGTGTACGAAAGCCGCCTCGGAGAAGAGCGGTCTGCGGCGAACAATCCGTTCCGGAAGATCCTGCGTGCCGGCATCCCGCTATGCTTCGGATCCGACGGCATGCCGTACGGGCCACTCTTCGGCATCCACTGGGCCGTGAACGGATTCTTCGAGGACCAGCGCATCTCCACGGAGGACGCGATTCGGGCGGCAACGGCTGGGGGCGCGTACGCCAGCTTCTCGGAGAACGAGACAGGCACTCTTGAGGCGGGCAAGGTTGCCGATTTCGTCATCCTCCGCGGCGACCCGTTCGAGACTCCCGAGCGGATCGCGCAACTGCGGATCGGGTCCACGTGGATCGGCGGCGAACGTGTCTATGGGGGATCGCCCGGGTGATCCTGCTTCGCGTTTGTTCAGCCGCTCGTTGCAGCAACCTGGGCCTTCAGCGCGCGGTGCAGGCTGCCCCACACCTTCCCGTCCTTGCGCAGCTTGTTCTCGTAATTGTTCATCTCGGCCCAGGTCTCGAACGCGGCCTTCGTCTTCGCGTCGAAGTTGCCGGAGTCCGGTCCGCGGTAGAGCCCGAGGGCCGCGAGACCCGCCTGGATCTCCCGCACGACGTTCGGCTTGAGGACGACGACGTCCTTCGGATCTTCGCGGGTCAAGAGGGTCAAGTCATACACGTTGAAAATGCGGATGAGTTCCTCGATCGGGGCCGGATGATCGTCGATGCGAATGTCGATCCAGCGGTCGTTAAAGCCCCCATAGCCACCGCCCTGGCGGACGACGAGGAGGGCCGCGCTCTGCTGGCCTCGCTTGTCGCCTCCGGCGCGTTGTCCCGCGCTGAGCGCCGCGAGGAGACGCACCGGGAGGTCGCCCTGGGTCACTTCGAACGCCCGGGCCAGCGCCTTCAGGACTTCCTCGCCCGCGAGGATGTTGCCCTGCGCGGCGAAGTTCCGGCCCACGACGTGGCCCGCCCAGGGGAAGCACTCTTTCCCGGTGTAGGATGCGGCGCGGCCTCGCGCGTCGACGACGCCGACCTGCCGCTGCGCGGCCTCCGTGTCCTCGGTCACGAGCTTCTTCACGACGTCCTTCGGCGCGATCCCCCGCTTCAACATCGCAAGGGCGCCGCGCCCGTACGCGGTGTTCGCGTAGGCCTGCGTCGCGACCGCCCCAACGCGCGCCGCGGCGAACGGCACGACGGCCCCGACCGCGACGAACTTCGATTCGACGGCCACGCCGATATCTTTTGTCTTCGGATCGAACGCGACAATGCTGAACGTCGACGGTCGCGCCCGGGCCATGCCGCCGGAAACGAACGGACGCTATTTCGGCGTTTCCCCGTTCCCGCAACCCTTATCCTCATCGCGAATCTCCGCGACCCCGCCGATGCACGTCCTCCTCGATCTCTATGGAGTCCTGCTCGACCACGAGAAGATGTTTCGCGGATACCGCGAGCGACTCGCCGAACTCCTGACAGCGCGTTTCGGAGGCGACCCGGACGTGTGGCGGCGGGCCCACGACGAGGCTTGGGTGACGTACGTCCAGCGGGTGAACGTGGCCGACTGGGAGTCGCGAGGCTACGCGGAGGTCGTCGATGACCTCGATGCACGGCACCTCGTGGAGATGTTCGACCGCGCCGGTGTACTCGCTCCATTGACGGACACGCTATCCGTGTCGCGAGAACTCGAACGGGAGGCGATGGCTCGCGTCAACGCGCGGTACCCGGATGCACGCACCGCGATCGAACGGCTCCGGGCGGCGGGCCACAAAGTCTACGTCGCCACGGGAGGCGGCGAGACGAACGATGCGGCGCTCCGCGGGGCCGGCCTAACCGATTTAATCGATGGGATCTTCACGGGACATTCGCAGAACGCGCAGAAAGGACAATCGCGATATTGGCAAGACATCCCGAGCCAGCTCGCCTCCAAACCCGGAGACTGTGTCCTTGTCGACGATCGTCTGGATTATCTCGAGGCCGCGGCGTCGGTCGGAATCCTGGCTCTATTGCTGGATCGAAAGGGAGCGCACCGCCCCGAAGCGATGCCGCCGTACGTGCAGGCGACGCTCCGGAACCTCGCAGGACTCCCGCCCTGGGTCGTACTCCGGACCGCCTCAAACGGCCGTTGAGTCGGGACGGCCGTCTGGAGGGATATTGCCGAATGCAGGCGGGCATACCTCTACTTAGAGGTACGTTCCTCACCCCGCGATCTGGAGATCAAGGCCTCACGCGTTCGAGCTTCACATACCGCACGCCGGGCCCGACTTCGCCGAAGAGGATCTGTTTCTTGACCCCGTGTGCGAGTCGGACGGCCCGGCTGATTTCCGGCCAGGCTCCGCGGTGGCCCTTCGGCACCACATGGACGAGGTACTTCGCGTGATGGGTCTCCGGGTCGCCCTCGTAGGCCCGAAAGTGGGAGCCGTACTTGAAACCGGTCTTCGAGATCACCCCGCGGCCCGTTAGATCCTCGTACGCCTGGAGGCGCAGCTCGAAGTCCGGCTGGGTCGCCTTCGCCTCCTTGATGAGCCGCGCGAGTAGGATCGGACGGTCCGTGTCCGCGTTGCGCACTTCGACGAGACCCGCTTTCAGCAGGTACGCCGTCTCGAGGAGGCTGAGCTGTAACCGCCGGCCGACGATCTTCCCGAAGAAGCCGGCCTCGTGGAGCGCCTTCGCCTGGACCTCGTCGATCACGACCGCCCGATCGCCGAGGAAATGCACGACGACGTCGACCTTCCGGAGGGCCGCCGGCTGGTGGCCGCGCGGATGTGCCTCGCGGACGCTGTAGTACGTCAGGTCGCTCTCCTCGTCCACGAGGCCGAGTAAGAGCGTCTTCCGGACCGCGGCCGCCTCCTCCGCTCGCCCGAGGAGTTCCGCCAGATCGAACACGGCGCGCTCGCTCAAGGCGCGCACCCAATACTTGCTCGGGGTCTTCTTCGGCGCGCCGCCGCGCGGATACACTTGGAAATCGACGGGGCCGCCGCGAGCCTCGACGACGTAGCCGCGCGATCGCAGATCCCGGTACACGAGGTATCGGATCTCGAACGCGTCGATCGATGCGCTCGCGGCTCGGAACAGTTCTCGGGCGGAGACCGTCCTTCCATGTCGGCGGATGTCGAGGCGGCCTCCCTCGACGAGATACACGGCCTCCAGGAGATTCAGCTCGAGGCCGCCTCCCGATCGAGGCGAGCCGAAAAAACCGCGGTTGTGGACACCGCTCGCCTCCGCCGGGTCGTCAATGATCACCCGGTCGTCGACGAGTTCCCCGGCCATGGGGCACGGCGAAGGCTGGGACCGCGATAAAACGTTCGCCGCCGGGGCAGCGACCGGCATCGTGGGAAACCGTCTCCGTGGAATTTATATAGAAGTCCACACGATGAATGAGCGATGAAACGCGATCGGGTCCTCGAGGAGACGCGCCGGGGCCTCGCGAAGACGGGATTCTTCCTCTCGCGCCCGCACGGGGAACGGGGACTGTGCTTCGACTTCGTCGCCCGTCGAGACGACACACTCTTGATCGTCAAGGTCCTCCAGAACGTCGATGCGCTGAGCAAGGACACCGCGCACGAACTGCTCGAGGTCGCGCGAATCCTCGAGGGATCTCCACTCGTCGTCGGCGAACGGAGCGGGACCGGATCCCTGGAGGACGGCGTGATCTACACCCGGTTCGGCGTCTCGATCCTCTCTCGGCGGACGCTCGGCGAATTCCTGGAAGAGGGCGTCCCTCCCTTTCTCTACTCCGCGCCGGGAGGGCTGTACGTGCGGCTCGACGCGGACGCCCTTCGCCGGCTGCGCGAAGAGCGACAGGTGTCGCTCGGCACCCTCGCGGACATCGCCGGCGTCACGCGTCGCACGATCCAGATGTACCTCGAGGGGATGTCCGCGACGATGGAGGTCGCGATGCGCCTTGAGGAGTTCCTGAACGAGTCGCTCGTCGTCCCGGTGGATCCGTTCGCCCTCCTGGCGGATCCGGCGCGTCCGGAAGGGCGACTGCCGCAGCTTGAGGGCTTCGAGCGGGAGATGTTCGAGCGCCTGGAACGGCTCGGCTATCAGGTCCTCCGGACCGTGCGGAGCCCCTTCGACGCATTGTCGAAACATGAGGACACGACGTTCCTCACCGGCGTCGGGGAGGCGGACCGAGCACTCGAGCGCAAGGCGGAGGTCGTGTCGAACCTGAGCCGCGTGGTCGAGAAAGACTCGGTCATGTTCGTCGAACGCGCCCGGGTTCGGATGAGTATCCGCGGCGTCCCGGTCATCGCGCGCGAGGAGCTGCGCCGCGCGAAAGACCGCGACGATGTCGAGGAGATGATATCCGAGAGGAAGGGTTGATGGACGAGGTCCGCCTCGGCCTCGCGTCCGTCACGATCCTCTCGGTCGTCCGCGGTCTGCCCTCGGAAACGTCGACCGTCGCAGACGCCATCCGGACCACGAACCCGAAGGTCGTCGCGTTGAGCATCGGCCCCGAGGAGCTCCAGACGTTGCGCGTCTACGATGGTGGCCCGCTGGAGCCGGAGAACTTCGAGGAAGAGATCTATGTCGCCGGGCTCTCGGCCTGGGAACCACCCGTGAAACCGCCGCCGTGCTTCACCGAGGCCGTGCGGATCGCCGACAAACGAGGCACCCGGCTCGAAGCGCTCGACATGGACGAGGTCACGTACACGGAGAACTACGTCGATTCCGTCTCGGGCCTCGAGGTCGTTTTCCAAGGGCGGTTGGAGCGGAGGCTCGCCAAGAAGCGGTTCGACGCGAGGACCCCGCAAGAGTTCGTCCTCGCGTGGGACGCCGAGGTGAACGGCCCGCCCGGCTTCGCGCGCCTTCAGGCCCGGCGGGAGGCGTTCATGGCGGCGCGTCTCCGGCAGATCGCCGCCGAGCCATCGTCGGTGCTCGCAGTGATCGAAGTGGAGCGGACCCGGGGCGTCCTCGCCGCGCTACGGGCCTAGCGCCCGACGTATTGCGACTTGCTCGCGTCGCCCAGGTCGATCGAGTAGACGTTGGCACCCGGCGAGTCGATGTTGATGGCGCTCGTCCAGGACGTGGCGTCTTGCTGGTTGGACCAGTACCAGACGTTGACCGTCGTCCCCACGACGATGTCGTCGGGGCCATCCCCGTTCACATCCCCCGCGCCAAGGGCATTGATCGGGTTCGCCGTCGAGCTTGCGGAGCTGCATCCCTGGGTCGAGCCGGCACCGGGCAACGTGTTGCAAATGATGGTCCCCGTCGCCCCGAATCCCGTCAGGATGCGAACGGTCGTACCGAATGCGATCGCGAGCTCCAGCCCCGACTGCGTGCTCGAGAAGTTCCCCATCTTGAGCGCGACGATCGAGGAGGTCGCCGTGTAGAATGCGCCGGAAGGAGTCGTCAGGCCCCCCGCGCTGCCAAGGTACTTGAACACGTTGGCGTTCGCCGTCCCGATGATGATATCGGAGAATCCGTCCCCATTCCGATCGTCGGCATCCATCGCATTCACTTGGCTCACGTCGCCCGGATTCGTCAGGCTCACGCCCGTCGTCCCGGAGGGTGTGGCCGCCAGGATGTTCATCTGGTCCACGTAGAGCGTATCGAGGACCGTGTTGCCGACCGTGTGATCGACATCCAGCGCGCGGATCCACACGTGCTTTCCGGCCACGGAGGCGGGAAGGATGAACGAGTAAGACTGGTCCGAGGTCGCGTTGACCCAGAACATCGTCGTGTACGTCCCGGTGGTGGGATCGTTGCCCACGACGCTCGTTGAGTACGCGAACACGAAGTTGTCACCCTCGGTGTTCGCGGTGTGCCGGGCCAAAAGGGAATACGTGAAGGTCGTCCCCGGCCGGTTGGGCACCTGGGTGATGCGCCAGTACTGCTCCTGTTCGCTCGCGAGCCCGCCCGTCGAGGACCACGTGAGGGCGACGTTGTCGAAGCCACCCGTCGTCGCGGATCCGCCGGCTGCGTTCTGCGTGCGCACAGCGATCTTCAGATAATACGTGCCTGCAGAGAGAATCCGAGCGCTCACGTCAATCGGGCCGACATTCGCCCAGTTCGTCGTTCCGGTTTGCGCCGTAGAGGACCAGACCTGTGTCCCCAGGACCGGGACGCTCGTGGTCGTGTCGACGAACGCGTACATTACAACATTTCCGCCGCCCGGTGCTCCGTATGTGACGACCTTCCAGGACAAGTTGAGCTGAGCGGTGAAGGGGGGCGACCCGCTGACCGTGAAGGGCTGGTAGAAGTAGCCCGAAATCACCGTGTTCGCGAGGAAGTTCGTGGAAACCGAGGCGTACCCGCCCGGGTTGCCGCCGGAGCTGGCCCAGGTTCCGCTCGCGTACGTGGCCGGGTCCTGCCAGTCCGCATACGTCCAGCTGCTCACGTCGGAATTGAATGCGCTGTTGGTCGTGCCGCCGGATTGGACGGGTTCCGTGTACGTGTATTCGCGGACCTGTTCGTAGCTGCCGTCGGCCACGAACGTGTTCAGGTAGCTCCCGGAGGTCACGTTCCCCTTCACCGTCTGCTCGCCTTCGGCGAACCAGTTGTCATTGATCCCGCTGTTCTGGAACTTGCCGAGCTTGTCGAGGTTCGGGTACCACGTCAGCCGCCCAGATGCCCCGGCGACGGCAATGTCGTTCGCGCCGTCCCCGTTGAAGTCGCCCACGGCGACAGCCGCGATCGACTGGGCACGTGACTGGTCGACGATGACTTTCGTCGCGGAGCCGGCTTGCCAGCTTCCGTCGTTCTTGTAGTACCAGACGTTCCCGTTCGATGCGCCGCAGACCACTTCGGGCGCCCCGTCACCGGTGAGGTCGCCGACGGCGAGCGAGTTACAGTAGATTCCGACCAGGTTGTCCATCACGAACCGGGTAAAGACGACGTTTCCCTGGGAGTCGAGGTCCCTCCGGTGGAGCACAATCTGGCCGTTGTTGTTGTCGACGAAGATGCTGCTCACGGTGTCCAGATCGCCGTCGCGGTCGAAGTCGATGTAGACGATGGAGATCGTATGGTACGACGACTTGCAGCTCCCGGAAAGGCCGCAGAACTCAATCCGGCTCGTGCGCCATCGGTCGAGGCCGTTCAGGTTCTCGTAGTAGTACGAGTAGTCCTTCGTCCCCCAGGCGTTGTTCGTCGCGGCATCCGTCCCCGCGACCACGTCGAGCTTGTACAGCGGCGCGACGATGACGAGCTGGGTCGCGACGTTCGCATACGATTCATCCGAGTCGCGGACGCTCGAGACCGTCAAGGCGTAGTTCTGCGTCCCCTCGACCCACGGGTCCTGGTTCGACCTCGTGAAGTTGATTGAGAACCGGTAGACGTGAAGCAAGGAATTGATCGAGACCGCCGCGGTCCCCGCCGTGCACGCGGCCGTCACCGGGCAGATCGGGATGTTCACGTCGTGGCCGTTCACCGGGGCCCGCATGAGTTGGGTGCCGCCCGCGTAGTCTTTGATGATGACGTTCCCGAAGACGACGTTGGTCAGGCTCGCATCGGTCGTGAACATCTTCACTTGCACGTACGCGACATCTGTGGACTTGAACGTCGTCGCCGCTTGGGTGAATCCCGAGTCTTTGAAGGTCTGAACCTGCGGGAAGTCCCGGAAGTACCCGTCCGTATCGGTGATCGTGATCGAGTCGGTCGTGTTGAAGCGAATCGCGCTCGCGGAGAACAGGAGGATGTCCAGCGTATACTTCGCGAAGTAGTACTGGGGCGGGTGGAGGGGCACCTTGTAGTAGTTCGTCCCCACCTGCGGATCGCTCGGCGCGTTGAGTTTGAACCGGAAGGCGTAGATGTAGTACCCGTTGACGAACTCCAGGAACGTGAACGCCTGGGACGTGGACGGGGTGGTCGTCCGGGAAACCGCCTTGCTCGTCCCGTACACGACGGGCTGGGATGGGTATCCGCTGAACGGGTCGTACAAGGTGAACCGGTCCGTGTCGAACGTGTTCTCCAGGTCCAGGCTCCCGACGACCACTACGACCTCGTCGTTGGCCTTGAAGGTCCGCGTCTCGACGGCGGTGTACTTGAACTGGTCCCACTGGGACGCGTTGAAGATGTTGTAACCCTGGCGGCCGTTCCAGCGCAGGTTCGCGGGGCGACCGGTCCCGTTCGTGCCTCCGCCTCCGCTGCCCGTCGGGCCCTGGACGACGCTGAGGATCATCCGGGACTGGGTCGCGTGGCCCCTCTTGTCCGTCGCGTTGAACAGGATGATCGAGCTGTCCCAGCTCAGGCTCGGGTACGGCGACTTCATGCACGAAAGACCGCCGAGCGAGAAGACCCCGTCTCCGGCCACACGGTCCGGGTACAGGCCGTTGTCCGTCATCTTCTGCGGTTGGGCGCACGGATCTCCCGTCCCGTACCAGGCGGTAATCGTGGCGTACACGGAGTTCACGTTCAGGTCGCCGTCCGGGTCGGCCACTTTCGCGAAGACGAAGAACCCGATGCCCGACTGGACCGGATCGATCGCCGTCGTCGAGTAGAGGCCGTCGGCCCACTTGTCCACGAACACAGGAGGGCGGGATCCGGCGGGAGGCGTCAGCAGCGCGGTCCAAAGGACGACGCTCTTCAGCGTGTCGATGATCGTGATCGTGATCTGGTCGGTCGAACGGAGGGTGAAATTCTTGTATCCCCATCGCTCGCCGACGTTCCACACGATGTCCGTGCCGTCGATGATTCCGCTGGGGGTCGCGAGGAGCTTGTTATAGAGATGCAATCGCTGGACGTCCGTCGTCGCCGGGTTCGAGCCCCGTTGCGACGTGACGTAGATGATCGTCGGCGGCGGTTGCAGCGCCTCGCCGCCCTGGTGCGTGAGCGTCACGTTCACGCCGATCTCGGAACCGGCGCCGTTGTACATCGGATCCATCTCGGACGCGACGTCGAGCCGGCCCTGCGCGACCGGCGTGGGGATGTTGGAGACCCAGATGATGATCGTCGAGAACAACACGACCGTCATGGCGAGGATCAGGATCGTGCCGATGACTTCGGAGATTCCCGATTCATCTTCGCGCAAGACGACTTTCATCGAGGGGCCTCCCGGTGGGCAGGGAGAGAATTGTGTTTGCAGCCGGCCCGACGATATATAAAATGTTCGTGGTCGTTACCAGCGAGCGAAAGCCTGAGAATCATGGGCTGCAGACTTAAGTAAACGCGACCGCATCGGAACGCGTGGAGCTCACCGCGGCGGAACGAGTCCTCCTGCATCTCCACGCGTTCTGGAACGACCGGGAACCGGGCCGCGAGGGAACGCAGGCGGGCATCGCGGAGGGCGCGCGGCTCCTCCGAAGTCACGTCCCGCGGACGTTGAAGGCCCTCGAACGCGAAGGGCTCATCGATTCGAAAGATGCACGGCTCCTCGGTCGGACCCGGAAGGTCACCGTCTACGCGCTGACCGAGTCCGGTGTGCGGCGCGCCCGACAAATCCTCGGCCAGGTCGACGCGACCCGCGTCGAAATCGAGGGACGGGCGACGACCCTGGGAGACGCACGGCGGGACCTCGGCCTTCCCCCGTTGTCCGCGCTCGCCGCCGTCGACGCACGAGGCCGGATGGAACCCCGCGTGACCGATCTCGAGCGGCCCACGCTCCTGCAGCGTGAAGCGGACCTCTCTTTCCTGCAGCGGTGGCTCGCGGGCGCCGCACCCATCGCGGTCGTGTACGGTTCCCGGGGCATGGGGAAGACCGCCCTCGGCTGGGCATTCGCGGAGCGCGTCCCCCGCGCCGTCTGGATGGAGATCGGGCCCGGTGCGAATCTCGAGGCGTTCGCCGAGTCTCTCGCACGGTCCACCGGAGAGCGGGCGACAGACCCGGACCAGCCCGAGTCCGTCGCGGCGGCACTGGGCCACCTCTTCGCGGGCGAACGAAAGCTCCTCGTGCTCGACGGATACGCGGACGTCGAGGACGCGGTGGTGGACGCCCTCGCCGGATTCCTTCGCGGTTCCCACGGCCGTGGGAAGCTCCTCGTCCTCGCGCAAGAGTCGACCCCGGTCTATTGCCGTTTTTACGCAAAAGCGGATGTCGACGGGGGGCGGGTCGCGGAGTGGCACCTCCGCGGCCTCGACCTGGAAGGTTGCCGGGCGATGCTCCGCCGCGTGACGATCGACCCGGAGGCGTTGCGGCGGGTGTACCTCCTCACGAAAGGGTGCCCGCTCTACCTTCGGGCGATCCGCGAAGGGGACGAAGAGACGCTGCGGGCCCATAGCCGCTTCACGAAAGCCGAGATCCGCCTGTTGATCTACTCGGGCGGCTTGGCGCGCTGAATCCGCGGCACTTCGGAGAGGGATTCCATCAGCCGCTCGGCGTAGCTCTTTGTGCCGGCGGCTTTCCGGATCGCATAGAGGACCTGCAGGACGTCCCGCTCCGGGTCCCGCACGAGGATCGGCAGGACCGAGCAGGACACGCGCACCCCGTCCCGGGCCCGAAGGCTGAGCACCTTCGCTGCTGGCACGGCTCCGCCGCGCTCTTTCGTCCACGCGACGTCCGCTTCCGCTTCGGTGATCTCGAAGACCTCGTACATCCGCCGGCCCCGGATTTCGGAGTTCTGCCAGCCGAGGAGTGCCTCCGCTCCGGGGTCGAGGTGGATCATCCGACGGTCCCGGTCGACGATGAGGAGGCCGTCCATCAGCGCGCCGACGAGCGCATCGAACCGACGTCGTTCCAGGTCGAGCTTCCCCACGAGTTCCGAGGTGTTCAAGGCGATCGCGAGTTCCGTCGCGATCCCCTGGACGACATTGATCTCCGTCGAGGTGAACAGGTGAGGCGACCGGGTGTCGTCGAGCCAGAGGCCACCGAGGAAGCGGCCGCGGCACGCGAGCGGCACCACGAGCGCGGTCGTGACCCCGAGCCGTTTCTGGACGAACGCGGGGAGCATCGCCTCGGGCGACGGCTCCTTGAGGAGGGCCGGAAGCCGCAACGACACGATCCGGTGGGCGAGGCGGGGGATCTCGGCGACCTGGATCCGGAGGCCTTCGAACGGCGTCGGCACGCCGCCGGGCCCGAACGCGGCGAGCGTCCGGAACTCGCGGGCCTGCTTGTCGTACCCGAGCACCGCGCACCGATCGACGCCGACCAGGCCGGGCGTGATGCGCACGATGGCGGCCAGGAGCTCCTCGGGGTCCGTCAGGTCGCCGGCCATCTCCGCCACGCCCAGGAGCGCGGCCAGAATCTGCTCTTCGTCGACCTCGTCTCGATTCGGCAAGGCCCGCCCATTTGAGAGGACGCGATAAGAAACTTTGCCGCTTGTTATCAAGTCGGCGTCGGCCGGAAAACCGCTTTAACGCAAGTTCCCGTTCCGCCGTCCATGGAACGTGCCCGCGTGGCCCTCGCGGTCCTCGGTCTCGCATTCGCCGTCGCCGGCGTCGTGGTCGCCTGGACCGTCGACAAGTTCGCCGGACTCGCGGTCCTGGTGATCGGCGCGTTCCTCCTGTTCCTGCCGTTCATGCGGTCCTCCGGAGACGAATGAACTTTAATAGCGACGCCACGGTGCGGCCGGCGTGTACCGCGTCTTCCGCGTGCCGCCGGCCCAAGCGTCCCAGGCGGACGTCGTGTGGAAGGACGACGTCGTGAGCCGCCAGAGCATTACCGCAAGGGAGGCGAAGAGCCTCGGGATGACCGGGGACAACCGGTATGTCCTCGTCGAGGGAAGCGAGGCGGGGATCGCCCGCGCAACCGAGCTGCTCAAAGACATCGCGAAAGCCCTTGCGGGCGCGGAGGCGGAGACCGTCTACCGTCGATTTCGGGCTCAGGACGAAGAGGCCGCGTCCGGGATGGGCTTGATCTTCGGACCGTGAGCGCTACGCGACCAAGCGTTGCTCCACGGGCGGTGCGCTCGCAATCGTTGGGAATGGATCGAGCTCCCGCTCGAGCCAGGCGATCATCCGCGGGTTCGTGCCGCGGCGGTCTGCGAAGACGACGAGAATGGCGTTCCGTGTCGCCGTCTCCTCGTGGAGGTCGTCGACGAACCGGAGGACGCGCTCGACCCCCGAGTGGACGACGAGGGGATCGAGGCAATCGACCACGAGGGCTCCGGGCCCGCGCTCGTCGAAGAACGTGGTCGCCGCGGTCCGGAGGTCCTGGAGCCGCCGCGGGTCCGCGGTGCCCATAGCGCCCGCGAGCGTCGTCACGCGGATCAGGTCGCCGCCGTCCGGCGGTGCCGACAGAGCGCGGGCGGTGATCCAGAGAAACGGGGTATGGGCCTCCGCGAGGACCCGCACCAACGAAACCGAGGTATCCTCTGGGTCCGTGGCGAGATAGCCAAGGCCCCGCTTCAGCGACAAGCCGATGACACTCCCCCCTAATGCGCGTGCAGAAGGGCTGACTCGGATGGACCCGATTTGCCTTAAAGGCCGCGGTCTGATTTCGCGGACCGCCGTTCCGCACGATTCGGACTACATCGATCGGATCTTGTCCACGATGAAGGCGCGGACTTCCGGATCGTCGGGGATCGTGAGGCAACGCTTGAATCGCTCCGACTTGTCCGGAAGATAGTAGCCTCGCGACACGGAAATGAATTCGCTCGTGCCTTCGGAGGTCGTCGCCCGCTTGCGCGCGACCTCGAGGAAATTGTTCCGTCCGAAGTTGACTTTCTCCGCGCGGATCGTCTCGAATCGCACGTCGTCGTTCCTCTAGCCTCTTTCCTCGTATTCCATGCGATCACTTTCGACTCCGTCGGACGTCCCCGCCGCGAGGGATGGAAGGCCGCGCAACCGGCCTAATCGACATAAATCTTCTCGGCCGTCCAAGATGCGAATCGACTCGGCTCCGCTCCCGCACCGCAGCATTAAATAGCGCGGGGTGCTCGTGTGCGCTCGGATGCAGTGCGCTCGCTGCGGCGCCATTTTCGAGGGGCGTTTCTGTCCTCGGTGCGGCGCGCCGGCGATGGCTGCGCCCCCGGCCCTGACGGGCTGGCCCTGCCCCCGCTGTGGCACCCTCTTCCGTGGAAATTTTTGTCCTCGCTGTGGCCTCCCGACGGCCGCGTGGGGCTACCGGCCTCCTCCGCCTCCGTCCGGAGGCCGGTCCGTCCTCTCCGTGCTCTGGACCCTCGCGTTGGTCGGCTTCATCATCTTCGTGATCACGGATTTCGCGGCGCTCGTGGCCGCCCCGGCATTCGTCGTGCCGGGGATTCAATCGATCCGCTCCGGGCAGACCGTGAACAGCGGCCTGGACTTCGACGCGGGCAACTGGACCTTCAACCAGTGGGGTAGCAGCTCGGCAGCGACGTACCGGAGCGCAGGCGGCAATCTCGGCGGCTTCCTGGAGATGAGCTTGCCGAGCTCGGGTGCCCGGGGCTACTGGTGGCAGGCATTCAATGTCGAAGGCTCAGTTCCGTTTACTGGAGCCGTCCACGTCGACATCGAAATTGCCGGGGGCTTGACCTCCGGCCGACTCATCATTGCCGTCGATAGCTCGAACTCGGTCCCCGATCCGAACTTCGCAATTGGAATCGTCCAGTATAACGGACCGACGGCGTCGTGGACGGCCGCGCCGCGGTTCCTCGCGGATGCGCGCCTCGCGGACCCGGGCGTGTATTATCTGAAGGTCGCATTCATCGCCGACAGCGCGACGAGCCCGGTCACGGTGGGCTTCGACAATATGCGGCTCGGCTGGACTACCGACGCGGCCGTCGTCGTGTACGTCCCCGCCCCTGCTCCCATCGTCGTGGTCTTCACGCAGGACCAAACGCTCTTCATCACGTACTTCGCGTTCGTCGCCGCGGTGATCTTGTTGGCCGCCGGCTTCCACCTCATCCGCGAGCGGCGCGAGATCTGGACCGCCTTCCGCGCGCCGCTCGAGGCGATCGGGACGCGGCTCAAGAGCCGAAGCGCCTGGATCACCCTGGGCCAGGTTTGGATGGCCGTCACGTTCTTCCAGGTCGTGTTCTTCTACCTCGTGCTCGCCGCGGGCATCAATCCGTCGTCCCCGGTCAACCCGACCCCGCAGACGGCGTGGTTCTGGCTCTTCGAGCTCGCGAACGCGGGGGTGTACGAAGAGTTCGCGTTCCGCCTCCTGTTGATCGGCCTGCCGATGGCGATCGGATCCGTGGCCTTGCGGATTCTCGAGGTGAACCGCCACGGGGTCGCGGGCGGCCCGGGCGCCGCGGGGCGGTACATCGCGGGAGCGTGGCGATACCTCGTCGGCGGCACCGTCCGGCGGGACTCGTCGAAGGAGACGCTCGTGGCCTCCTGGGCGTTCCTCATCGCGAGTTCGGCGATCTTCGGACTCGCCCACGCGCCGGGCTGGGGTTCGTGGAAGGTCATCCCGGCAATGGTCGCAGGCCTCGGGTTCGGATACCTGTTCCTCCGTCACGGGATCGGCGCCGCGATCCTGGCGCACTTCGTGAATGACTATGCGGCCGCACTGAGCTACGAAGGCTTCGGCGGCGAGGCGTTCATCCTCTTCCTGAACCTGCTGTTCCTCGCTCTGGCCATCGCGGGGGCGGGCTTCTTCGCTTGGTACGCGATCGTCGCCGGGAGGCACCTCCGCACGCTGATCGAGCGATTCCGGCCGCCCGTGCGGGCCGTTGCCATGCCAGGGCCGTCGGCGCCGTACCTGTCGGCGATGCCGCAGCCCACCGCGGCCCCACCGGATCCGGGGGCGCCGCCGCCCCCCGGGCAAATGTGGTCCGCCCCCCCGTCTTCCGGGCCCCCCGCCGTCGCGGGCCGCAATGCCGGCCGCATTCCGAGGGAGTACACGCCGTCGTACGTCCCGCCCCCATACGGGTATCCGCCGGTTCGATTCCAGTGCCCGTACTGCGCATGGGTCGAAGCCAAGTACGATGCGGGCCGCTTCACCTGCACGCGCTGCGGGCGCACGGCCTAGGTCTTCGGCGCGACGGTGCTCTCTGCGATGTAGTCGATGGCCGCGTCGAGGTCATCGGATTCAATCTCGATGGCGATGTCGCCAAGGGGAGAGGAGGCCGCGAAGTTCACGACCCCGACGAACGCGGCCTGCTTGCTCAAACTCACCGTCGTGCGATTCTCCCGACGGCCGGCGACCAACTGGCGCCTCGCCGTGTCCCGGATCCGCTGATTGCGGATCAGCGCCCGGAGCCGGTCCAGGTTCTCCGTCGTCCCGCGGATCCGGTGCTCCGTCGACTCGATCCGAAGGTCGGGGAACAGGTTCCGCAGCGCGCGCATCACCTTCTCCGGATTTTCCGTCGGGTGGATCGGCGTTTCGACCCGGACGCGGTGCACCTCACCCGATTCGTCGCGTCGCCTTTAATTTTCTCGGGATGTCTCGGCATCGCGACGAAGGTATTTTGACGGGCTCACCGCAATGGCCCCCGGAATGCGCGAGGACCTTTTGGCGTTCGTAAGCAATCGCGGAACGCTGCTCGAGCCGGACGCCGTCGAGTTCCTCCTCACGCAGGACGACGCGGTCAAGCGCCTCGAGGCGTTCCTCGAATCGTGCCTTGAGACGCCGTTCGTCGTCACCCTCGACAATGTGATGCGCGCCGGGGAAATCGCCCGCAAGGCCGCCGCCCGGGCATCGACCCGCGTACCGGCCGAGACGAACCTCGCGGCGACGTTCATCCCCGCGTCGTTCCGGCGCCTCGGCGAGAGGGCCAACGACCATGACCCGGAGGTGCGAATCCTGCGGGACATCACAGGCCATTCGACGTGCGAAGGGACCCTCGCGGACTTCACGCGGTACTTCCGGCACCGCTTCCAGGTCCTCCGGAACATGCTCCGGTCCCGCCACGAACTGGCGGGGGCCCAGGAGATCGCAAAAGCCCGACGATCGACGCGCGAGGTGCAGATTATTGGCATCGTCGCAGACGTGCGGACGACGAAGAACGGCCATCGGATCCTGGAGATCGAGGACGAAGCGGATCAGATCGCGGTCCTGCTCCCGTCGGATTCGGCCGTCGCCTCGGAAGTCGCGGTCCTGGACGAGGTCGTCGGCGTCGTGGGCACGGTCAACGACCGAGGGCTCGTGATCGCCAAATCGATCGTCCGACCGGACCTGCCGACGGTCAAGGTGTTCCGAGGCACGCGTCACCATGTCCGCGCCGCGTTCATGTCTGACATCCACGTCGGGAGCCGGACGTTCCTCGAAGACAAGTGGTCCAAGGTGTCCTCCTGGCTCGGCGGGGCGGACGAGATCGCCGCATCAATCCGCTACCTCGTCGTGAGCGGGGACGTCGTGGACGGGATCGGCGTCTATCCGCGGCAGGACGAAGAACTGGCAATCGACGATATCTACGGTCAATACGAGGCGCTCGCTCGGATGATCGCGGACCTGCCGGACCGGATCACGGTCGTCATGCTCCCTGGGAACCATGACGCGGTTCGGCCCGCGGAACCGCAACCGGCCTTCCCGATGTCCATTCAACACCTCTTCGACTCCAACGTAATCTTCGCGGGGAACCCGTCGCTCCTGAGCCTCGAAGGGGTCCGCGTGCTCGCGTACCATGGCCGGAGCATGGACGACCTAGTTTCAGCGATTCCGGGCATGAGCTACGCGCGTCCGATCGACGCGATGAAGGCCATGCTCCGCATGCGCCACCTCGCGCCGATCTACGGCGGCAAGACGCCGATCGCGCCGGAGGCGGAAGACCACCTGATCATCGAGGAGGTCCCGGACATCTTCGCGACGGGCCACGTGCACGCCGCCGGCGTGGACCAGTATCGCGGGGTCGTCCTCGTGAACTCGTCGACGTGGCAGGCTCAGACGCCGTACCAGAAGATGCGGAACATCGAGCCGATGCCCGCGCGCCTCCCGATCGTCGACCTGGCATCGGGCGCGGCGATCGTCCGCGAATTCTGAGGGCCGGAAAGGTTCATCGACGGGGCCGACGTTCGGCGCGGCCGTGCGTATCGCGGCAGTCGGGGATGTCCACGGATACGAGAACCTGCCCGCGGTGACCGCCGACCTCCGTCGGCTCGGACCGGTCGATCTGTTCCTGCTCGCGGGCGACACGACGGACCGGAACGACCTCGATGCGTTCGGCGCCGTCGTGCGGACGATTCGGGCGCGGGTGACCGCTCCGGTGTGGGCGGTGTTCGGGAACAACGAGTACGCGAGCGACCATCCCGCCTACGTCGCCCGATTCGCCGACGCCTTCGGCGTGCGGTTCCTCCAGGACGAGGCGGCTGTATTTGAATCGCCGACCGGGAGCGTCCGCATCATCGGAAGCGTCGGGAGCCTGGACCGGCCGACGTGGTGGCAACGGAGGAACCTGCCCCGGGTCGCCGAGGAATACGAGCGGCGGGTGAAAGTCCTCGACGGGCTCCTCGCGGGGAACGGCCCGCGGATCCTCCTGACGCACTATCCGCCCACCTACGTGACGATGGGCGGCGAGAAGGAAGAGTGGCGACCGGAGCTCGGCTCGAAGGCGCTCGAGTCGGTCCTGTTGCGGCGGCGACCGACGCTCGTGATTCATGGGCACATCCACAAAGGGATCCCCTCGGGTGAGCTCCGTCCACGGTTCGACCGGTTGGACGATTTCGAAGGGGACGTCGCACCGATCCCGGTGCACAACGTCGCCTATCCGGTCCGGCACGCCGTCTCCACGATTGACGTGTGAGGTCCGCCCGCGTGGGGTTTATACGGATTCCCATCCTTGGCCAAAGGGCCCATGCCCCGCGACCGTCCGCGAGACCAGGATGACGAGGAAGAGGACGAGCATTTCTGGAAGGGGCTGGCGCGGGACCTCCTCGTCGCGGCGATCATCGTGGTCGTCTTCCTCGGCGCGATCTACCTCTACACAGGGGTGTGGCCGCCCCTCGTGGTCGTCGAGAGCGCGTCGATGCAGCACTCGGACCAGGAGTCGTTCCTCGGCGTCATCGACACGGGGGACATGGTCTTCCAGCAGGCCGCCCCGACCCGTGCGGACGTCGTCACGTACCTCGAGGGTCGGGCGACCGGCTACGCGACGTACGGGGACTACGGAGACGTGATCATCTTCCGCCGAGCGGGCAACCCGACGCCGGTCATCCACCGCGCGATCATGTACATCACGCTCTATGCGAACGGCACGGCGAGCGTTCCGGACCTCGCGGGCATCTCGAATTGGACGGCGACCGGGGACACGGGTCCCACGACGAGCCCGTTCTACC
>Ga0209235_1000324_pt1 | contig 23312 bp, 17 predicted proteins | sample GraSoi013_1_20cm_4_FD_185817 | JGI IMG/M metagenome (GOLD analysis project Ga0209235, IMG submission 185817) | Grasslands soil microbial communities from the Angelo Coastal Reserve, California, USA - Sample 09_25_2013_1_20cm (SPAdes) (version 2) | ecosystem: Environmental > Terrestrial > Soil >... | reverse complement strand
ACCCGGCTCCTAGCGCAGGCAACAGGACTTTTGTTCTTGGGTCTTGGCGTTGGCTATTTGTCCTATCTGTTTTCCCGGGCAAAGCCCACCAGTAGGGCGGGACGCTACTCAAGGAAAGTGCTCTCCCTCTCTTCATTGATCATCGGTCTCGCTGCTTTGCTCCTTTGGTTCGGCGGTCTTAGTGGTATTGTTGGCAGCTCGACCATTGGCTTTGAAGTCTACATCGTAGCTGTGCTGCTGTTAATTTCGCTAGGTATGATGCTTCGCGATCGGCTTACTCTCAGAATGGCGCTACGCAATTTTACCCGCCGTAAGACCAACATGGCGCTGGTCATTGCAGGACTTATGATCGGAACGGCGATGATCTCAGGCTCCCTTGTCACCGGAGACACGCTTACAGAGCTTTTCACCCGAGGCGCCTACTTCGGCTACGGCCACGCTGACGAAGTTGTCTATGCGAGAAACAGCACCACGTTCGGGTTTCAAGGATCCGCCTATCAATACTTCGGATACAACGTCTACCACTCACTTTCAACCGGTCTCTCCAATAGTCCATCTGCCGGAGCGGACGTGGTAGGAGTTACACCGGAAATAATCGAGACGGTCAGCATCTACGATTCTAACAAGGGAATAGTTCAGGCCGGATCAGCGCTTATCGGAAGCTTCTCCAACGCGTCTCGTGCTCTGGGAGACTTTCATTCCACATCCGGATCAATAATCCCATCCACTTTCAAGGACACCGAGGCCGTGCTAAACGACAAGGCAGCCCGCGACCTGAACGCCACCATAGGAGACACGGTCACCATCTACTCTGCCCAGCGCTTCACAGCCCAACATCTCAATTTCACAGTCGTAGGAGTAGCCGTCTCCGACGAGAGGGGCTCATTCACGCAGGGAGACGACGTGTTCGTCACGCTGAACTCAGCTCAACAGTTTACCGGACACCACAACTCGGCCAATTACATCGCGATTACAAACATTGGAGGGCTCAGGGGCGCCATCCAATACAGCCAAACTGTAGCCCTAGCCGCAAATCAGACCCTAGATAGCCTATACTCGACCACCCAATCGACAACCACCTCGACATCGATAGGTTGCAAAACAGACCTTTCGACGGTCGTGACACCTCCTGCGATTCCGTGCGCATTTACCGAGAAGAAGTTATCAGTCGACAGTGCCACCGATGGGGCGAAGTCCCTTTCCCAGTTCTTTCTCATCCTAAGCTCATTCGCAATCCTGGCCGGGATCGTTCTGATTCTCAACATTTTCATCATGTTGGCCGAAGAGCGGAAATCGGAGATGGGAATGGCCCGGGCCATTGGAATGCGGAGGGGTCAGCTGACTAGACTATTTCTGTTCGAGGGAAGCCTCTACTCTGCTGGTGCCTCCATCGTCGGAGTATTGGTAGGGATCGGTGTAGCATACGCCATTCTATATGCGATCGGAAACATTTTCTCAGCATTCATTCCTTCTCTGAACGAGTCTCTGGTTCTCAGCAGCTTCACTATCTCCCCGGAATCACTGTTCGCCGCGTTCACCGCGGGAGTGCTGATTACCTATGTTACGATTCTTCTCACTTCTTGGCGGATAAGTAAGCTGAACATTATCAGGGCAATTCGAAACATTCCCGAACCACCACGAGGAAAGAGAACCTACACGCTGCTGCTTGTAGCCGGCTTTGCAATGGCTCTCGCTGGAGTCGTTGTTTTCCAGGCCTCGTTCGCAGCCAAGTCCACCATGGAAGCGCTCGTGGGACCAAGCCTCATCATTTTCGGCGCAGGACTCATCATGTCTAGATTTCTCCGCAACCGATACGCATTCACCCTCTCAGGTTTCGCGCTCCTTGTTCAGTGGGCAGTTCCGAGCCTATCATTTGACAATCCACTGGTCTCGAACTACAGTTTCGGTCCGGAGGTGTTCATAGTGGGAGGGATAATCATGGTCGTCGCCTCGGTGATAGTTGTAATGTACAACACTGATGTTCCATTGAAGGTGCTGCGCTTCCTCCTGCGCAAGAGGCGAACTCTGACCGCCATCTTCAAGATCGCGTTGTCCTATCCTGAAAACAAACGCTTCCGGACAGCCGCGACTGTTGCAATGTTCGCCCTTGTACTGTTCACAGTGTCGGCCGTCGCCGGCATTCAAGCCGAGCTGAATGCATCTATCAGCCAAAGTGCCAAAGATCAGTCCGGTGGATATGATATCGCCACTAACACCGCTCCGATAGCGAACCTGACCTCGTCAGTAATGGCGGATGCAACATTGAGCAACAAGGTTTCAGCGGTTATCCCGTTTACAACGATTCTGCTAGAGGAGGCGCATGATTCATCCACGTCTCAGGACTTTCCGTTGACTCAGCTAGTGGGTGCCGATCCGAGCGCGCAAGCCGCTGATAACTTCTTCACAACGAACTCGTTCAAGATGCTAAGCATGGCCACTGGCTTCGGGTCGGCCACTGAGGTCTGGAATGCTGTCAGAAGCAACGAGTCCTACGTCGTATGGTCCGTATCATTCGCAGGAAACGGACACCCAAACCCTGGAGATGATCTCGTCCTCGCAGCAAGGCCTGCTGGGAACCTGGTGTTAAAGCCGGTGAAGGTTCTCGGGGTTCTGCGTGGACTGTTTGAGGGAATAATCGGAGTAAGGGGACTTCTGAAAGACTCGTTCAACGTCGACTCCGGTACCTTGGGGCTTGTAAACGTAGCAAAAGGGCTGGACCCTGTTAATGTTGCGAACCTGTTGAAGAAGGACTTCATTCAGCTGGGCATGCAGACGATCGTTATCGAAGTGACTATCGAACAAGGACAGAGGATTTTCCTATCATTCTTCGGATTGTTCGAGGGCTACCTGGCTTTGGGCCTGGTCGTCGGAGTAGCAGGCGTCGGAATTATCTCGATACGCTCGGTTGTTGAACGGAGGAATGAGATCGGTATTCTTCGCGCCCTAGGTTTCCGAAAGAGAATGGTCTTGTTAGCCTTCCTCGTCGAGAGTAGCTACATAGCTCTTTTGGGAATCATAATCGGAGTTTCGCTGGGGGTAGACTTAGCCTACGCGTTTACAGCTCAGCCCAACTCGGGCCTCTCCTTCGTAATTCCTTGGACGCAGATTATCGAAATCTCTGTCGCATCATATGCGCTGGCAATGTTGTCGGTGCTCGGCTCGGCGCGCAAAGCATCCAAGATTCCACCAGCGGAGGCCCTCAGATACACCGAGTAGCCTCGGATCTACTTTCCTCGGGTTCTCTTAGTGGTTTCGCTCGCTGCTTCTTTCAGCAGTCTGTTTGTGCTCTCGGTATTTCCTCCGAGCCGGAGTGTCGCTTCATGCTGGTCAGATAGTCGTTTTGTCGCCTCGATGAGATCGGTGCGCCGTGTCTGTTCTGCGTTCGCTGATAATTGGTTCATGGTTTTAGTTGCTTCTTTCAGCTGTCCCGCTGCAAGGTGCTGGTAGTATTCTTCCAGCCCTTGGTAGTATGTGAATTCCGAGACTAGGTTGTTGTTGATTCCTTCCGAGAACTGCTCATCATTCTTAGCTAGTCTGACCTCGATCGGGGCGCTGATAGTCTTCTTCTTGTCATCGATCGTGTCACCGTATGTGACTTGAATGTTGAGTAGTCTTCCGTTGAATCCCGCGGGTATCTGGACTCGGCCCCAGATTTTTGCAACTGTTTCTACCGCATTGATCGTGACTGGGGGTCCTTTGTAGTTGAGAATCTTGACATCAGGGGTTCCAAAGTCAACGCTTATGTTTCTTGCACCGACCTCGTTCACGGCGCTCTCCTGCATTAGAGTCGGGAGCTTGAGTTTCTGAGCATCCGTGATGTTGTGAAGTGTTCCGCCAGATGCGTCTGCGAGAGCTTTCAAGATTGACTGGTTATAGTCCGCACCTATTCCGAACTCTATCATCTGGAATCCTGTCGGCATTTTCAGCTTCGAATACTGTTCAGGTTTGGTGACGTCTGTGGGCTCGCCGTCTGTAAGGAGAACGATCCATCCAGGGAGCCTGCTCTTTTGAGCTATTTCGAACGCCGATTGGAGCGCAGCGTACAAGGCAGTCAAACCGGATGCTCTGATCTTGGGAAGGACCTCTGAAAGTCGGGTTTCAGGGTACGCTTGGACAGTGCTTGAAAACAAGACAACCGAAACCGCATTTCCTGCGGGAATGCTCTTCACGTATTCCTGTGCACCGTTCTTTGCCAGCTCGATTTTCTGGCCATCCATTGACTTGCTGGTGTCGAGCACTATAATGTGGTGGAACCCTTTCGCTTCAGTACGCCTCTCGGCGACCAGAGTGATCTTGAATATCGCGTCTATCTTTGAGTCGAACGAGTAGGAATGGCTGAGTTCTGTTCTTGCTGACAGTGTCATAGCGTGACTTTCTCCATTTTATCATCTTCCAGAACTAGAACGCCTGCCGCCCCGCCGTGGTATTTGCTGGTGAAAATCGTCATCACTTTTCCCCCGAGGTCTTCTCTAAACCCGTCGACGACTTCGTGGCCTCGGATGATTCCTTTGAGGTTGTTTTCGGCGAGGAACTTTTCGGTCACATCACTGCCGTAATAGTACGCTCCGTCGCCTCTCACGCTCGGTATGAATCCCTCGATCATATCTCGGGGGTCATTCCAGAGAATTTGGAACGCAGTTGGATCGTCAGGGTTCAAGTCGGGAAACGGCAGATCCGCTATCTGGGACACGTTGTCCAGCGTGGTTGCTATTCCACCATGGAGGCAGAGATAGCCGTTGACAACGACAGCATATGGCATGGCTTGAAAGAACTCTTTGAACTTATCATAGGCCGCCTCACCTAACTTCTCTGTAACCTCTTCAACAAACCCATAGTAGGGGTTCGTCAACGGACTCTCATGATTTCCTCTCAGCATTATGATCTTGGTGGGATCCTCCAGAAGCTTTGATGTGATCAGTCCTAGATTCTCCACCCCCGTCACTCCTCGGTCCACATAGTCGCCTAGGAACACGATTAGGTCGCTGTTATCGTAATACTTGTCAAAAATTGTCTGGGTAATGTCGACCGCGGTATGCGTGTCTCCCACAAAGACGACCCTTTTTTCGCGTCTAGAGTCGAGGAGGGGTCCTTCCATCTTCTCCTTTGCCTCGAGGATTAACCTGGGAGTATCCAGGGCTTCAATCATTCACCGGTAAGCCTCACGATAGTGCCAGTCCCGAACTTTACTATACTGTTCGGTTTAACCTCGACACTATCATGAACTTGCTGGAATTCCTTTCCATTGTAGAGAAATGTGCCGTTCTTGCTGTTCAAATCCTTCAGCATTAGCTTGGTTCCGTTCATTGTGAGTTCTGCATGTTTTCTCGAGACCTCTTGGTCCGGGATGACGACCACGTTTTCTGGGCTTCGTCCGATGCTGACAAGGGGGAAGTCGTCAAACTCGATCGGCACCTTTGACTTGATGAGCGATTGGGCCGGGGTGTTTACGAATACCATGTAGAATCGGATATGTCCGATCGTCGGGGTGGAAGGTGCTTGGCTGTATGGGGTAGGAGTTGGCAGAAAGGGTGTAATTTCAGGCTCTGGTGGAGGCGTCTCTAGTTTCGCATGATCAGTATCGAAGGAGAAAACAGTTGGTTCAGGCGGTGTTTCCTCGGCATCTGTTTTCTCAGGCTCCGGCGCCTCGAGAGGTTCTGGCTCTTCTGCTGGCTCTATTGTTGGTTCTACCGTAGGTTCTACAGGCTTCGGCGTCGCCGAATCCCCAGCTCTGTCTCCGCCGCATGACACGCAAGTCTGTCTTGAGTCTGGATTATCAGCCCCGCACGCGGAGCAAGTCCAGATTAGAGTTTCAGCAGATTCCGCGTCCAGATCGGGGTCCTTCTGCTTCGTCCTACGTTTCACAGATAGGCGCTTCATGGATGCACAACTCCGTTGTACCCGGTTCCGGGCATGTAATTGCGCTGGAACGAAAACCGCCTCGCGTCGGTCACACCGTTGATTACTAGGAATTTGCGCATTCGAGTCCACTCTATAGGAAGGCGCTTGCTCGTATTTGCCGCAGTTGAAGAAAGCCCGCGGCCTTCCCTTTACGCGGGACTCTCTAGGACCAATCCTGACGATAGTCCTCTCTGTACCGATTGCCTTCCTCTTCGGTTTAGGCATACAAGGTGATCCGTCAGCTTACATTATTGGACTGGTCAGCCTCGGCGTTCTGACTTCTCTCGATCTGCGGGGCGGGTTTTCAAAAGTCGGAATCGGATTCGCTATTTCGTTTCTTGCTTCTCTCTATGTCATTGGACACTCTGTTGTAGGGCAGGGTTTTTGGCCATTATCGTTTGGGGATTTGTCGTTGCTTCTCGTCTCCCTTCCCACATCAATAGGCGTCCTTATCGCTGGTCTTCTCTTCTCTCGCGCAACACCCTACAAGATGATAAAGGCAAACGTCGTTGCGTCCGTCGCGCTGGCCGTCGGTCTAGGGTTGGGGTCGGCTCTGAAAGCAGGTTCAGCTTTGTCAGTAGACACTCTCACGATCGTTTTCTTCATAGCACTTGGCATACCCGCGAACATTGCCCAAATGGTTCTCTTCCACTTCCTTGACAAAGTCTGGCGGACCAAGAATCTCTCGATGTCAATGATGCCCACCGCGTTCTTCACCTTCAATCTACTCGCCATCCTAGGTTTCGTTATCTCTCGAGATCTGAACCAGCTCTACCCGTTCGTCTCGTCCTTAGGATTCTTGCCCGCGTTGGCGTTAGTCGGGGCCGCCTCCAGCAACCTAGCGCAAAGAATCTCGCCCGGACCGTCCTCTGGACCAACAATTACCATAACAGGAGCACCGATAGTTCGACAGGGCAAAGAACAGACAATCAAGATCGCCACCCAATTGGCCGGACAAGCAAAGAAAATCGCCAAAATTGTGGCGACAATAACAAGACCTGGGGGTAAGACGGAATCCCTAAAGTTATCAAAGGTCTCAGCGGGCGAGTACAACGCGAGATATCGACCAGGAGGATCCGGTAGCTATGCCGTGCACGTCGCCGCTACAAGCAGCGAACACCAGACAATCAACGAATCCTTCTCCTTCAACGTCCAATCTCCCCAATCAAGTCCTCCTCCCTCAATAGTGTCGAATCCACCTCCCCCAAGTCGTCCACCGCCTCCGCCTGCAATACAGCCCTCACCCATCTCACCTCCGCGTCCTCCGATACCGTTCGTCAAAGGAAGCCTTTCAAAATTGGACAATTGGGACCCCAGAGTCTGGGTAGGCCAAGAGGTTCATGGCTACAAAATAACAGAGCACCTGGCCACAGGGCTCACGGGCCATGTGTTTCGCGCTAGTTTCGGGCAGGCGGGGACCGAAATGGCGATAAAGATTCCAATTCTCAAAACCGGCACCGGGGCGACCGCTCTGGAGGAGACCATGTCAGAGGCCACGCGGCTCTTGGAGCTGTCCCAACAGTCAAAATACGTCGTCCAACTAAGAGGAATCTTGGTGGACCGACTCAATATTCAGGAAATCGTAAAGGGGGATACGCAGCTGTATCTGCGCAGCCCCCCCGCGATTGTAATGGAGTTGATGAAGGGGGGCGCCGCCAAGGGACTTCTGGAGGACGCATCGTACGACTCATTGTACTATTCCGAGAAGTGGGGAAGTATCGTCATGATCATCGGTTACATGATAGCTAGCGGACTGGAGACGATTCACAACGCAGGATTCGTGCATCTCGATGTCAAACCGCAGAACATCTTGTTCAACGTAAAGCCTCCGGCCACCGGACAGGGGATGAGGGACCAGATGAAGTCTGGAACGCTTGTGCCCAAGCTAGCTGACCTTGGCTCAGCAGTAAGGATCGGAGGAAAAGTCGGCCAGTTCACATCGGAATACGCCCCCGCCGAGCAAGTCTTGGGAGAGAGCGCTGCATCCTCAATGGACATCTACGCTCTGGGAGCAACACTTTACAATATGCTGACGAAGACCCCTGTTAATTCCAAGAAGCTCATCGAGCTGATGAACGCAACGACAAGTAATCCCGGCTCTGGCAGGACCGCTGGCGATCTGAAGTCGGCGTGGAACTCGTTCAACCCAGATTTCGACAGGATTGCCAAGCTCGCACCAGCAGTCCCTGTGCTCAGGAAAATGTTAGACAAGGACCCCCGGAAAAGACCGTCTGCAGGGACCGCGGCCACGATGCTCCACGACCTCGGAGACAAGTCGCTATCCTAGAGCGAAGAGCATTGCAGACTCATGCGAACGGTTGGACATCGTCCTCTCGCGAATATGGGACGATTCCCTTGGAAAGCTGAAAGTGGGATCCTCGTTCAGCCTAAAACAGCGAGTCTGATCCCACACTACATCTCTTGATAGATCGAGGCGCGATGGGTTTCCGGCATGAACGCGTAGACCTTGCCAAGGCCCTCGTTGAAGGCGATTGTGTGGGTTCCGGGTTCGGTATGTATTGTTTGAATCTCTCCCATAGTTTTCGTGTCGAAAACTTGTATGACTGTGGGGTCCCCAATAGTCACGTACAAGCGGTCGAACTCTGAATTGTAGAATATGACATCAGGGGGTCCTGCAAGTCTTGATGGTTCTGACACTTTTCCCGATGCAAGGTCGATCTCGTAAAGGCGACCTTCATCGCATGCGCAGAACAAACGTCTCCCTCGCGGGTCGAGGTCGAGTCCATGCGGACCCGCCGCTGGAATCTTGTATGACCCCACTAGCCCATCAGGATCTTTGGCATCGAGTATGGCAATCTCGCTAGGGTCAGCGATGTTCACGTAGAACCGTTCTATCTCGGGATCGAAAACTGCCCATCTTGTTCGTCCAGGAACTGCGACATCTGCTGTCATTATTCCCTTAGCCACGTTGACGATCGACACCGTGACTGGGTTTTGGCTGTTTGGCTTTGGAACATTAGCAGCTAGGAGATTGTTCCTCAAGGCGTCGAAGGCAAGTCCGTTGGGCCTGCCGCCAACCTTGATCTTATGCAAACTCCGGTCCTTTCCGTGATTGAATACGCCAACTGTATTTTCCCCGCGGTTGGAGGTGAACACCATGTCCTTCTCGTTAGAAACCAGTGCCCCCGCAACGCCCACTAAGTTTGGAATCGATCTTAGGTACTTGTCTTGCTTGCAGTCGATCACGTCTAAGCTGTCGTTCGAGGTGTGAGCCACGTATAGGGTCGAGGACTTGATGTGGACTGCAGCGTGATCGAAGCCTCCTCTTCCCTGATTTCGAGGGAGTTCGATGTAACCTAGATGGTGAAGGGTGATGCTGAGACCCTACCGTGTAGGCTGCGAAACGTTGTACTCGAGCTTCTGCGTTCCCTCGACTTTGAGCTGGCAGAACTTATAGAGCGCATCATAGGTGGGGAACTGGAGTCTCATGTTGTCAAAGTCGTCTTTCGCAAGGTTTCTGAAACCATGAGCTATGGCTTCTAGCCCCGCGGACTCCGGTGGAGGGTCTGGGATCTTCGCATCGGCTCCTCTGACGATCTTGGCTAGTTCAAGCAGCGCCGGGTCTGTTAACTTGTATTTCTTGATAATGTGGTCGAAGCTGACTCGTTCTTGGCCGTTCTCTTTGTAGTGTGTCAGTTCTACGCCTTTAGCGTCATAGGGTATCGCACCCGTTTCCTTAACGACTTGTGGGATGTTTTCTGGTGGGACAAAGAGGAATTCCGGATTCTTGTCTACGAACTTCTTGATCAGCCAGGGACAGGCTATCCTGTCAACTTTTGCTTTCTCTCGGGTTACCCATTTCATTCATTTGACACCTATAGATGTTCTACATAGATAGAACATCTACACATATAAGACTAACTCACCCATTGTCGCAACCGAGGAATCGGTATTGTCGAGGCTCATGCCACATGGGATGAAGATTGGCGCGGTGTCGCTCTGGCTGCTCCTGCTTCTCTCCGAGAAGCCGATGTATGGCTACGAGATCATACGGGAGCTGGAGAAGCGATTCTCGGGCTACTGGAAACCGAAGGCTGGAACGATCTATCCCGCCTTGGAGAAGCTGGAGAAAAATCATCTGCTTACAAGTCGGGTGGAGTTTCGTGAAGAGGCCCCGGACCGAAAGCACTATGCGCTCACCGATGAAGGCCGCAGTGAGCTTGCAAACACAATGACGTACTGGACAAGAATGACCGAAATACTCGAGACCTACCGCGAAACCCACCAATCGATCTTCCGCCGCAAAACCGAGCTTAGAAAGTCTCAGCTATCGGAATTCTTCACGGAACTAGGCGAAGCTCTTAGAGGAAGATCAATAGACATCAAGAAACTGTTTCCTGACGCGGAGAAACCAGTACACATATCCCCCACTGAACCCGTCAAGCTGAAGTTTCTCTATGCCAAAGAGAACCACAAGTTCGAGATACACATGGAAGTCGAATGGTTGCCGAGCCGGAAACAAGTCTCGTCCGTCTCTTAGAAAACGTGCAATTCTGAATCCTGGAACAGCTTGGTTGGCGAATTCGGTTTGTCTTTCGATTGGATGAATGAAGATGGAAAAGTCATTCTCATCGAGAAGGCGGTCCGGACGATCCCTTACGGTTTCTTGGGGGTGCTGTTTTCAGTCTACCTTAGCCAGTTAGGTTTAGGCGCTTTCCTCATAGGTGTGGTCTTAGCATTGACCGTTGCTTCGAGCGCAGCCTACACGCTTGTTGCCAGTATATTTGCCCACAGGCTTGGACGCAAGCGGACATTGATCTTCTTTGCTCTAACTGATGCTCTGGCTGGCGCGTTTCTGTTCTCGTCTGATTCTTTGTGGGCGCCGATAGTAGCGGGAATCGTGGGCAACATGACTGTGGGAGCAGGAGAGGTTGGTCCCTTTCTGACTTTGGAACAAGCGATTCTTCCCGGAACATCTGATACCAGGCGGAGAACACTGGGGTTCAGCGTCTACAACCTCATAGGGTACGTTTCATCCTCAGCCGGAGCTCTTCTCGTCGGCTTACCCCAATACATCGGTTCTGGCATCGCAGGATATCGCCCACTGTTCTTAGGGTATCTCGCGTCAGGATTGTTAGGCGCGTATCTCTACTCGAGGCTCTCGAAAAGAGTTGAGCAAGAGAAGACCGCCTGGGCGAGTATCAGTGTCTTGTCTGAAGCCTCGAAGCCAATTGTAAGGAGGCTGTCAGCGTTGTTCGCGCTGGACTCGTTCGGTGGAGGCTTCATCGGTATCAGTATACTCTCGTACTATTTCTACGCGAGGTATTCTTTGCAGCTTGGGTCGCTCGGATTGTTGTTCGCGGGTACGCAGATAATAACAGCAATCTCGTTCTTGGTTGCCGAACGGATTGCTCGCCAGATTGGCTTGCTCAAGACCATGGTCTATACTCACATCCCATCGAATTTGTTGCTGGCAGTCATACCATTTGTTGCTTCGGCTCCAATCGCTGTCGGTCTACTCCTCTCCCGACAGTCTCTCTCCCAAATGGATGTGCCCACCCGACAATCATACCTTATGAGTGTGGTACCGGAGGCAGACCGCACCCCCGCAGCCGGGTTCACTAACGCATCCCGGAGTGTCGCCCAAACCTTCAGCCCCTCCCTGGCAGGCTACGCTATCGCTACATTGTGGCTGGGATCTCCCTTCGTTATCGCAGGAGGACTAAAAGTCGCCTATGACCTGTCACTCTACAAGATCTTCCATAGAGTGAAACCGCCTCAGGAAAGCAACATTACCGGCTAAACGCTTCCCTCAAAGGCACAGCTATGCCCAGAGAAGTGGTTTGCGACGCAAGGTTTTCGAACCACACGCCACTTCCGCGATGAAGGGCTGAGAAAATGTCTGATATCATTACGATTCTAATTCAAATCGTTAGCGTTGTCGTCGCATCGGCAATAGTTGGCGAGCTTTTTCGTCGCGGACTGACCGCTCTAGCCAAGCGCGCGGGTGCGTCCAGGGACGCAATCAGGGACATACGGGGCGGTGTCAGGATAGCCTAGATAGTAATCGCTGTCGCGGCCGTCCTGATAGTCACAGGGATAGCGTCCGAGTTCCAGGCTCTAACCGTAACAGGATTGGCGGGTCTAGCAATTTCCTTGGCCCTTCAAACAACTCTCTCCAACATTCTTGCTGGAGTGCTCCTCTTCTCTGACAAGACCCTTCGGTTGCACGATGACATTTCGTACAGTGAGATAAGAGGCACAGTCATCAGGGTGGGTCTAAGGTCGACATGGATAAGAACTCAAGAAGGAAATATTGCGATTATCGGCAATAGCACATTGATGAACGGGCCATTCGTCAACTACACAGCCGGAGAGCGTCTATTCGGGAAGCCATGAGGCCGTGTACTTCTCAGAAACGCTCTCGATTGCTATTGGGATGATTTGTCCCTTGCTCGAGCCTCACTGCCCTCTCCCCTGGACAGGGATGCTAGGATGGCATGTACTAGGTTTTTCGCAGATTCAGGAGTCAGTTCTACCGCCACCCTGGATTCCGGTCCAGCCGTCACGTTGAGGAAATCGATGATCACGGCGCGTTCAGATGGGGTGTGATCGGGATGATCATAAGAGACGCTAGCTTGATTGAGAGGGAACCAGCCTTCTGGACCTCTGCCGCTACCCGAGACTCTTGTGTTCTCGACAATTCCCGTACACATTAGCTTGACCTCCGTTAGTCTGACAAGAAATGTCTTGCCGTGCTCAACCAGGAGCTCCGAGATATTTCTCGAAGAATGTGAACACCTTGTTCCAGCCATCTACGGCCTGTTCTTGCCGGTACCCCGATCTGTCGTAGTAGAAGAAGCCGTGTCCTGCTTTCGGGTACATGTGGAACTCGTAGGTCTTCCCATACTTCTTCAGCTCTTGTTCATGCTGAGCGACCTGTTGTGGAGTAGGAAACTGATCCTCCTCACCGAACAGCCCGAGCAGCGGACATGACAAATCCTTCGTGTAGTCTATTGGCGCCACGGGATACTTGGGAGTCAATTCTTGCTGCGACATGACCACTCTTCCACCCCAGCAATCCACAGCGGCATCGAAGCCTTTTGTTCTGCACGCGACAAGGAATACTTGTCTTCCACCTGAGCAGGTTCCGAATACTCCTACCTTGCCATTGCTCTGCGGGAGAGATTTCAGATAGCCTAGACTCTCCGCGATGTCCCCAACAACATCATCGTCGGGCACTCCTCCAGCCGCCCGTACTTTCGCAGCAATATCCTCCGGCGCACCATGACCAAACTGGTAGTAGATGTTCGGGCTAATTGCAAGATAGCCATGGTGGGCAAACTTGCGAGTAGTCTCGCGATACCACTCGTCCCATCCGGGTGCATGATGGATTAGAACGACTCCAGGGAAGGGTCCTGATCCTAGAGGACGAGCGAAGTACGCGTTGATAACCCTGCCATTCTGTCCAGGAACCGTCACTGTTTCAGCTATCATCCCTTCATACATGTCTGTCCGATAGTTGCGCATCTTGGATACTCGCCTGTTTCTGGACCCACCTAGGGCTGGCCTGTTTAGCTTTTCCTAAGCAATCTGAGAACCTTCGTTGACCTCTCTGCCTCCCCGGGACTTGACAGCAGTTGGGGCGTAGAACCATGACCTCTACCACTTGCCCTTAAGTACCCGATTGCAAATTCCAGCGATCGTATTGTCATGCAGGTAACAGCTCAATCCGGAAAGGCAGTCCAGCAGGTCAAAGAATACGATCTATTCCTTGACGTTGATTTTGATGCTCTGAAATTCTCAGGAAAGGTGAAAATCGACATGAGCTCGACCGGAGACATTAGCCTAGACGCAGTAGGTCTCGAGGTTACAAGTGTGAAAGCGGGCGGTCGAAACGTGTCGTTCAAACAACATGGAGACGTCGTGGATGTTCAGACTGGCCAATTCTCCGGATTGCTAGAAGTTGATTACAAGGGAAAAGTCTCAGAGACCCTTACCGGGTTCTACAAGGCTCCGTACGGAGACAAGTACATCCTGACGACGCATTTCGAAGCCGCACACGCTCGCAGGCTCCTGCCGTGCGTTGATCACCCAGCCTACAAGGCTGATTTCAAACTCACAGTGCGGACCCGAAGTGATCTCTCAGTAATCTCGAACATGCCCCTCGAATCCGGGAAGACGGAGGGAAGCAAGAAGACTGTGATCTTCCAGAAAACCCCGAAGATGTCCACTTATCTTCTCTATGTTGGAATCGGAAAGTTCGAAGAGGACAGGAACCGCTACAACAAGACAGAGTTGTACGCCGCCTCTGTCGCAAGGCCCGACGGCAAGATCAAGACCGGTTTCGCCTTCGAGGCGGCACAGAAATCCTTAGAATTCTACGAAAAATACTTCGGAATTCCCTACGATTTGCCCAAGCTCCACTTGATCGCTGTTCCCGAGTTCGCCTATGGGGCGATGGAGAACTGGGGAGCGATAACTTTTCGAGAGATCCTGTTGCATGCTGACAAGGACACGAGCACTTCGACAAGAAAGAGCATCGCCGAGGTGATCGCGCACGAGATTGCTCACATGTGGTTCGGGGACCTAGTGACGATGAAGTGGTGGGACGACCTCTGGCTCAACGAGAGCTTCGCCACCTTTATGGCTTACAAAGTAGTCAACTGGGCTTTTCCGCAATGGAAGATCTGGCAAGATTTCGTCGGGAACAGCAGGAACAGTACGGGAGAAGCGATGGCAAGGGATTCATTGAACAGCACGCATCCGGTCGAGGCTAAAGTCCATTCTCCTGAAGAGATCGAAGAGCTATTCGACGAGATTAGCTACGGCAAAGGGGCAAGCATTCTTCGGATGATCGAGTCGTACATTGGTACCGACAAGTTCCGGAAGGGAGTTAGCAAATATCTTCAACAGTTCCGTTATTCCAACGCCTCCGGTCGCGATCTGTGGAGTCATCTTCAGGAAGCGTCAGGTATGGATGTTAGCAGCGTTATGGAGGGTTGGATCAGCAAGGTGGGATACCCCGTTGTCAACGCCTCACTATCACAGGGTAAGCTAGTGTTGGAGCAGGAGAGATTCCTGCTCTCAGGGGCAACGGAGGAACAGACATGGCCTATTCCGGTTACAATAGTTGCAGACGGTAAGACACAGCAGCTATTGCTCGACGAGGAGCGGGCTGAAGTTCACGTTTCCTCTCCGAAATCTTTGAAACTCAATGCTGAACGAACAGGGTTCTACCGGGTCGATTACCGAGGCGATGAATTGCAAGCACTCGTTTGGGCTAGTAAGCTGTCGGGGCTCGACCGGTTTGGCCTCGCGAATGACGCTTGGGCGTTCCTTAACTCGGGTAGGATGAGTTGGAAAGAGTATCAGAGACACCTTGATCGATTCTTGGATGAAGAAGAGTATCTGCCTGCCTTTGAAGTGTCAGAGCGTCTCACAACCCTATTCCTACTCGCCCCGAAGAAAATCGCCGATCTCTCCCGAAGATACCACAGGTCACAGTTGAAGATTCTTGCGGAAAGAACAGACGAGAACAGCTCGTCGCTCAAGGGAACGGTTGCTGTAAGGCTTGCAATTTTGGATGATGCATTCGCACGTGAGTCGGGCTCCAGGTTCAAGGACTTGGGCACCATGAAGCCCGACATCAAACGTTCGGTGATCGTGGGGTATGCAAGAGCATCAAACGACTACGACGGACTTATCGAGCTGTTCAAGAGCAGCGCCACTGACGAGGAACGGCTCAGGTATTTGGAAGGACTGGCCAGTTTCAAACGGCCCGAGTTGGTAAGAAGGGTTCTCGACTTTGCGATAGCGGGCAACGTGAAACGACAAGATATCGGCCGCAGGTTGCTCCAGTTCGCCACCGCGAACCCGGATGCACATGGTGTGACCTGGGAGTGGTTCAGAGACAATATTGAGAAGCTTGACAAGATGTACGAAGGAACCGCAACGCTCTCAGCCTACATGCGCTTGTATATCTCGATCATAGGCGTGGGCCGAGTTCGAGAAGTCGAGAAACTCTTCAGCGAACACAAACTAGCAGGTGCAGATTCAACTCTTGAGAGATTGAAGATTCACGATCGACTGGCCAACGAGATAACAAAGTCCTAGCCCTTAGAATCGCCTAACATAGATCCGACCGAGAGGCCTTGATCGGGACGCTCTCGCCGTTCACGACAAGCTTGAAGGCAATCTCAGTGGCTCGGGCCAGCGTTGCGTGTATTGGACATCTTCTATGAGTCTCTCTCGCCACCTGAACCACTCGCTCAACAGGGTCCCTTGTTGAGATTTTTGTCTCAACGGTGACGCTCTTGAAGTATGGGACGATGTTATCGATCTCGAAGAGTCCTCTTCTGTCCCAGGATCCGGTCACAGTTGTCTCCAGCGAATCTAAGGACAGTCCCGCGAGACTTGCATTTCTGACGAAAATGACGTTCTCGCAAAAGCCCACGGATGCGATGAAATAATCCGTTGGGGTCGGGCCCTGGCCGGTTCCTCCGATACTCTCCGGCTCGTGCCGGATTACCGTGAAGCCTCGGACCATTGCCTCTGAACGTTGGTCTTTGATGAGTTTCACTTCGGCCTTGTTTGTCGCTAACGTGTTCGCAGTACCTGACGCAACGATGTTCTGACGGAGCGTTTCGAATTTTTGCCTTAACTCAGGGGATATCATCGCACTTCATTGTTATGAATGCGATCATAACTCTTCTCAATCCTTCCGACTGCAGGGCGAGAGCGTCTAGGATTTCGCCTTCTCAAAGTACTTCTTGAGAGGGGTTCGAGTAGGAATCATATCCGCCTTCGTCTGAGCTCAAAAATTCTACGCGAGTGGTATCGAAGCGCTTTTGAGACAGCATTGATGCCGGAAACGTAACGTGTCGGAGTAGGGCTAGGATTCTTGTCTGACAGGCGGGATTCCGCTGGGGGTTACAAGCCCATCAGCGATTACGGAGTAATCGGAGATATGCACTCCGCAGCGCTCGTTGGCCTTGACGGTTCCATCGATTGGTATTGCGCTCCAAGGTTCGACTCGCCAAGCGTGTTCGCCGCTCTGCTCGACTCGCAAAAGGGAGGGAGATTCCAGCTATCGCCCACAGGAAACTTCACGACGAAGCAGAGCTACGAGGGCGAAACCAACATTCTAGCGACTACGTTCGATTCCAAAGAGGGACGGATCAAGCTTACCGACTTCATGCCTTGTTTCATGGAAAAGGGAGAACTGAAAGGATTTCAGGAAATCCACAGGGTCGTAGATTGTCAAGACGGTAATCCTGGACTCAGAATCACTTTCCAACCGCGTTTCAACTATGCCCGGGGAAAAACGATCATACTCGAGACCAGGGAGGGATGTGTTGCAAAGAATCAAAGGCATCATCTTAGTCTCGCTTCGTCCCTAAAACTCCTCGTTTCAGACAAGGACCTGTTGGTCAACGATTTCCGCCTGTCCAAAGGTCAGAGACTCGTCTTCGTCCTCAAGTGGGGAAACAGCTCACCCACGCCTGCGGGGAAATACGAAACTAGCAGGAAGCTATCAAAGACATTGTCGTACTGGAAGCGATGGGTTAGCCACGTAAAGTATCAGGGACCATATCGAGCGCAAGTCGTAAGATCTTGTCTCGTCTTGAAACTGCTACAGTACGCGCCGACAGGGGCGATGGTAGCGGCTGTCACAACCTCACTGCCTGAAAGCATTGGAGCGTTGAGAAATTGGGACTATCGATATTCTTGGATCAGAGACAACGCTCTCTCAGTCTGGGCATTGAGCGAGGCTGGAGCCACAAGGGAAGCCCTGGACTACACTAGATGGATGATCAATGTCCGACGTCACTCCAAGGAGAAGTTGCAGATAATGATGGGCATTGGTGGCGAGAGGGAGATCCCTGAACTTACTTTGGACCATCTCGAAGGGTATCGACGTTCCAGCCCCGTGCGAATAGGAAACGCTGCCTATAGACAGATTCAGTTGGACATTTACGGAATCCTCGCTGATTCGATGTATTATCTTCACCGGGCTTTGGGGTGGACCACTAAGCAAGTGTACGAAAATCTTGTGAAGTATTCGGCGGACCAGGCAGCAGCGGAATGGGAGAAGTCTGACAGTGGAATATGGGAGATGCGTCAAGCGAGACCGTTCGTCGAGTCGAAGATGTGGTGCTATGTTGCTCTCGACCGAGCGATCAAGATAGCACGAGAGCTGGGATACGACGACGACTGGCACAGGTGGGATCCTGTCAAGAAGAAGATCAAGACCGAGATTCTGTCGAACGGATGGTCAAACAAGAAGAAAGCTTTCACAATGGTTCTGGGCGGCGACGAACTCGACGCGGCCAATCTCCTAATGCCCCTGGTAGGGTTCCTGCCAGCTAAGGATGCCAAAATGACCTCGACAATCCAACACATCCGAGAAGAGCTTTCCAAAGGCGATCTCATTTACAGATACAATGTGGATGATGGGCAAATGGGAAAGGAGGGAGCTTTCACGGTGTGTAGCTTCTGGATGGTGGACTGCCTGACTCGGCTAGGAAAGTTGGGCGAGGCCGAGGGACTGTTGAATCAGTTATTGAAACGTGGTAATCATCTTGGGTTGTACTCTGAGGAGATTGATCCTCTCACTGGTGAGGCGTTGGGAAACTTTCCGCAAGCCTACACTCACATGGGGTTGATAACAGCTTCAGTTCGTCTTGAGGAGGCACGTCGAAAGACTGGGTTCATGCGTTACGCCCGTGCCTTATCCAACCGAATCAGTGGCTAGTGAACATGCCGGATGGGAAGGGGGAGTCCTAGGACTTGCCTGTCTTATAGAGATCAGTGAGAAGTTGGATGACTTCTCTATGGTTTCTGAGGTTGAATTTGGCATAGGATTTGGCAAGTCCTACCTTGATCGAATATGCTTGATCCGGGATCGCTTCGAAAAGGTCTTCATCAGCCCAATCATCGCCCATTGCTAGAACGAAGTCGAAGGTGCTCTCGGACAGCAGTAGTTTCGCGGCCATTCCTTTGTTTATTCCAACGTTTCTCACCTCGATTGATTTACTACCCTGTAATACTTGGATCTCAGTGTTTTCAGTGAAGTAAGACAATTCATCGGCAAGTTCTTTTGATCGGACGTACGCGAGCTCTGGGTCTGCTGCTCGGAAATGCCAGACAAGTGAGAACTCCTTTTCCTCTAAGAGAGACCCTGGTAGCCGGTCTTCATAGCCTTGGAGGGTGGGTCGGACCTTCTCTTTCCAGTTGCTCTCAGCCTTTATCGTTGGAGACCAGTCTTTGTCCTTTTGTCTGATCCAGGCTCCGTGCTCAGCGACGATTCCTATATTGAGAGTGCCGAACCATTCTTGCAATAGGCTTCGATTGCGTCCGCTGATTATCACAAGGTTATTTCGTGGATCTTCTGAGAGCGTATTGAGGACTGTTATGAGGGTCTTTTCGGGAACTGCTGTTTCGGGGCGCGCCTTGAATGGTGATAGTGTCCCGTCGTAGTCCAAGAACAATATTCTATTTTGTGAGGCATCATAATCTCTAATCATTTTTTCTCTGGTTGCTGCATCGAGAAGCTTAGCGCTGAATTTCTTCTGTTCTTCTTTGATCGAGTGCAGTTTGTTGGTGAAATCTTGCCCCCATTTGATGACATCGTAGCGCTCCAGTCTGGTCTGCATTGCCTGGTTGCGACGCGCTTGTTCCGATTCGGGCATTTCAAGCGCGGTCTTTATCGCATCAACTATCTCCGATGTATCGCTAGGGTTTATGATGAGAGCTTCGCCCAGCTCCCTGGAGGCCCCCGCCATCTCGCTGAGAATTAGGACTCCTTTCTGGTCTATTTTCGATGCAATGTATTCTTTGGCAACAAGGTTCATTCCATCTCTCAGAGGAGTTACTAACGCAACATCGCTGATCGAAAAAAGACTCAAAAGTTGATTGTAGGGCAGGAACCTGTACCGGTAAACTATAGGGGTCCAGTCAATGGTTCCGTATCTTCCATTGATGTTGCCCACCAGCTTGTCGATCTCCTCCTTCATCTGATCGTAGTGCTCTGCTCCAAGTCGTGATGGCACAACTGACAACACCAAGACAACCTTCCGTTGCCATTGAGGGTACCGCTCCAGAAATATCGCGTAAGCCTCTAGACGATGCTTGATCCCTTTGGTATAGTCAAGCCTATCCTGGGACAGTATTATCTTTCGATTCCCAAGTCTCTCGCGGAGCCCGTGACCCTCCTTCTGGATATCGTCGCTCGCAGCTGCACCACGAATCTCGCGATAATCAACACCCATTGGAAAGGTGTCAACTTTTATCGTCCTTTCTCCACCAAGAAGGACCTGGCCGAAGCTGTGTTCTTGGCCGAGAATTCGGAGTATGCATCTGAGAAAGTGTTGTGTGTAGTCTATTGTGTGGAATCCTATCAAATCCGCCCCAAGAATTCCTTCGAGTATTTCTTTGCGCCACTTGGTTGGGAGCGTTCGGAAGATGTCGTATGAAGGAAAGGGAGTATGGAGGAAAAACCCGAGTGACAAGTCTGGAAGTTTCTCTCTCAACAATCTAGGAAGAAGCATGAGGTGATAGTCGTGGACCCAGACCGTATCGTTAGGCTGGTACAGCTTCAGGACCGAATCTCGAAAGGCCTCGTTCACCTTCACATACTGAACCCAGTCTTCTTCCCGGAACTTGGCGTATGTAGGAAAATAGTGGAAGAGTGGCCACAGTGTGCTGTTGCAGAATCCACGGTAGAACTTCTCCATGGTCTCCGCGTCGAGAAAGACAGGTGATGCCCTTTGTTGGGCAGCCTTTGATCTCAACTGCTCCCGGAAACTCTCTTCAATATCTATGCCGGGCCATCCGATCCACAAGTAATCAGATTTGGACGGGCTTTGTCGGGCCCAATCGAGGTACGCCGTCAGACCCGAAACAAGTCCTCCTGGGCTCGCGTGGAAGACGAGCCTTTCGTCGCGCCTGCTAACCGTAAAGGGCAGTCTGTTAGATACGACTAGAAGAGTCATGCTCGTTGGTTCTTTCGGACTTTTCTTAGACCGGTCTAACTATCCATTAAGATTGTTAGTAACCCATCCTTAAACCAGCCGAGTTTAGGTTCGAACATGTCAATTCTGTCCCCTCTCAAAGGGTCACTACCCAGGATGCTCCCCTTGCAACAACTCGATTTATGTCCGAGCGCAAGGAAGAACGCAGTTCAAGGAATGACTCTTCTTGCCTCACAATGACCGCTTCGCTATTGCGTTCAGGTCAACGGTTTTCGATCCTACAACGATCGTCGAACTCGCTAAGAGACTAGATAACGTCCGGTCCTTATCCCATCTTTTCGTGCCGGAAGGTAGTCAAGGCGGCTTTACGTCACTCGACATTTGTTCTGGAAGCCTCGCCGTTTCAAGGAGGCTTCGCATTGGAAGCGGAGTAATTCGGATTCTTGAACACGAGCCAAGCCTTCTTGCAAGACGCCTCTTGACGCTCCAGGAACTATCGAATAACCGCTTCGTGCTGGGAATAGGAACTGGCCCGGCTGGTAGCAACCAGAAGCTTACGATTCAATCGATGCTTGAGAGGCTCCATTCAACGCGCGAGAGGTTCGAGAAATTTGTCGCTGGCTTGCCTGGGCTAAAGATGCCTGAGACGTTTATTGCAACGCTCCGCAAGGGAATTGCGAAAGCAGTTGCCGATCATCCCGATGGTATTCTTCTCAATTTCTGCCAACCCGAGCACGTGAGAGACATTGCCAGGGCCCTTGGTGAAAAACGTCGGGGCCTAATAGTATCTTGCTATCTGAAGATATTCTACTCGAGAAATATGGCAACTGCGCGGCAGATGCTCATAGAGGAGTTTGTGGGCTACGACCAGAACCCGAGTTATCACAAGATGTTCCAATTGGCTGGAGTTGCAGAGGAAATAGCCCGAGCGAGCTTGGCCCTACGCTCCAGTAAGAGCCCTGATCTCAGTGAGAAACTGCTGAAGATATCTCTCGCTAACCCGACAATGAAAGACCTTGAAGATTACGTAAGCGGCTTCAGGGCAGCGGGGGTTGACCTTCCATGTTTATACCCGTACTTCGAGCCTGGAGAGGATGAGGCTTTCAAGATGGGCAAGGTTGAGGAAATAGTCCGGCTCTGAACGACGACGTTGAGGCAGTCTTGATGCCTACTTTAGTTTCTTGGGGTCCCATTCGATAGAGTCGGCGTTTATCTTCTCTGCCTTAAGCGCCGTCTTCAGTCCGACCAGGACGCTCGTGAAGGTGTAGCCTGCTCCGAGACGGAGGACGTGGTGTACAACTGGTTGCTTGTGAAGCTGGTAGATTGAGTCTGAAGGGAAGGACGAGTTAAGCCAGAAGATTATCGGATTCTTGATCTTCCCATTGTACTGGACGAGTTGGCGGGCAAGAATATGGTTTGGTGGGTTATCGCGTGCATGGAGCCTCTCGTCAAACTCGAAGCTCTGCCCAACTTGAACCATGGCGGTTCCCCTCCGCGCATGCAACATTACTTGGGGAGATAGTACGCAGGCGGGACACTTGGATAGCCAGTCTCTCAACTGCTTCTCGAAAGACTCTACCGCGTCATCGAAAGAACTCATTCCTAGTTAGAGGGTGCCTCTTGATAATAGAGTTGTTGACAGGGTCAACATGGTAGATGTTATGTTCGTGGCTGGTCATCCGCCAACTAACGAAATGGAAGAACTTGGTCTTGCGACTGAGCATGATTAGTGCGGGGGGTGGGATTTCAGCACCAGTTTACCGGTACACATAAGCAGTCGCGGAAAACTTTGCCAGTACTTCCACGATCGTTCGATAATTTTGCTCGTCAACGACTGAGGTGCAAGGACGTCTCTTTCCTACTGGCAGCTTCCTGTGTCCGACAATGGTTCACGATCTGAGAGATCAGCGCCAAGCTGTTCGTAGTCGCCTCCGGTATGAAGAGAGTTGAAGATTGAAAAGCTGAAGATGTGGCAGATCCTTCACGAAGGATGTGTTGGGCCTGTCGTGAAGAGCAGCGAGTAGATAGGCGAGTTAGGCTTCTCTGGGAGGTGCGATGAGGGTTGGTTTCCCGACAGCTTTCTTGAACAGTTCTACGAATCGTTGGGCCGCTTCGTCGTCTGGAGGAGGAGCGGTCTCTCTAGGGAGTTTTGGACTGGTTTTCAAATCGTTTGGCAAGGCCGAACATTCCAAGGAACAGCGCCACTCCGGCTACTACATTGACTGCTGAAGTCGCAATCAACGTGACCACTCCAACCGAGTCTATCAGTGAAGCCAATTGATCAGCGGGCAGAGATAAGGAGAGGAAGAGAGAAACCACGTTTCTGACAGTCAAAATGGTGAACGCCACGATGATTAGTGTCCATGCGCGAAACGACCCGGTCAGCTTCGTCACCCGGTACGCATAGAAGACCACGCCCGTCTGAAGAATCAACTGGAAAACAGAGATGAAATAGAACGTCGGCAAAACAACAGGGTC
>Ga0209235_1000323_pt1 | contig 23328 bp, 18 predicted proteins | sample GraSoi013_1_20cm_4_FD_185817 | JGI IMG/M metagenome (GOLD analysis project Ga0209235, IMG submission 185817) | Grasslands soil microbial communities from the Angelo Coastal Reserve, California, USA - Sample 09_25_2013_1_20cm (SPAdes) (version 2) | ecosystem: Environmental > Terrestrial > Soil >... | reverse complement strand
GCGCGCGCTCGCCACCATGTTCCCCGTGTGCAGCGCAGGCTGCGGGCGCTCCGCCGCGGCGGCCCTCGCCACCAGCGCGTGGTCGCCGTTGTTGGTGCTGTTCTCGCCGTAGACGAGGACGTGGAGGGGGCCTTCAGCGCCCGCCTGCGGGGCGCTCGTGAACCAGGCAGTCTCCTGCCCGCCCTCGACGCGATAGAGATACTGCGTCGACGGCTGCAGCGAGGGGAGCACGACCCGATGATCGGTGACGGGCGCGCCCTCTTCCATCGCGAGACGATCCGGTTCGCGCGCGCCGTACCAGACGCGGCCGAGGTTCGGCTCCTGCGTGGTCCACGCCACCGTCACCCGGCCGGGAAGCGGCTCGATCAGCCAGGGCCCCATCGCCACCGGCACGGACGCAGGGGGCGGCGAAGGAGCGGGCTCGAACCCGGGCAAGGCGCGCAGCTTGTCGCACCCCGCCAGGACGAGCAGCAGGAGCCCGACACAGGCTTTCAGAGGCATGACGCGACCTTACATTGACGCCTGACCCTCGGCCACTTCCGTTTTTCGCGGGGCGCGCTTCCCTCTGGTAGCCTTCGGGCATGCGCCTATTCTTTCTCGCCGCCTTGCTCGTCTCCGCCGCCCCCGCGGTCTCCGCCGCGGAAGAAACCGCCGCTCCAGCCACGTCGGCCGGCGTGACGAAGGACGCCGGTCCCAACTCCCACCTTGCCGCGGCCGTGCGCCTCTACCAGAAGCTCGACCTCGACGCCGCGATCGCGGAGCTGCAGCTCGCGGAAGACGGCGCCAAGGACAGCGAGGATGACCGGGTCCAGGTCCTCATCTATCGCGGGCTCATCTATTCGGAGACCGGGAAGCTGAGCGCGGCGTCCGACCAGTTCAAGCGCGCGCTGGCCATCCGGCCCTGGGCCGAGGTGCCGGACGGGACCTCTCCGCGGATCGCCAAGAACTTCAGCGACGCGCGCAAGTCGCTCTGGGGCATGGCGAACGTCAAGCCGCCCCAGAAGAGGATGGCCCCTGCGACGCCCCGGATCGTTCCCGCAAGCGACGTTCCGGCCGCGGCTCCCGCCCTGCAGCCCGCCGCCGTGCCGGCCGACACCTCCGCTCCCGTCGACCTGCCGACCGTCGAAAAGAAGTAGCCCCGGATGTCGGCCCCCTCGGGTAAGAGGGGGAGGATGCCCACGCAGCTCAGTTTGGCCGAGGCGCGCAGGCGCGGCCCGCGGATCGCCGTGCTGCCGGACGCGGCCCGCGTCGAGGAGCGGCTCGGCGACCTCGCCCGCCAACGCGACTTCGTTCCCTTCCGCATCGCCTTCAGCGTCGCCGAGCTGGGCCGGGAGCTGATCCGCGAGGCACAGCGCGCCGGCAGCTGCCCGGAGGTGGCCTCCCGCTTCGCGGTCCAGCTCGCGCTGCGCCAGGCGGCGCGCGACCATTCGCCGGGCCCGTATTTCGCCGTCCGGAACCACGCAGGCTACGAGCGCGCTCTAGGCGATCTCCTGGCCGCGCTCAGCGAGGGCCTCCTCGAGCCCGAGGAGCTGGCGGCGCTCGACCTCGGAGGACGGGCGCTGGCCCTCGGTCGCACCCTGGCCGCGGCGCGTGACGCCCTCGGCCGGGTCGGACTCGCCGACCCGCACCGGGCGCTTCGGCTGGCAGTCGAGCATGTGGAGCGCGGGGGTGCCCTGCCGCGAGAGCTCGCCGACGCCGCGGCCCTGGAATTCGATTGCGTCCTCGATTGGACTCCCCTGCGGCTGCGGCTGGCCAAGGCCCTCGCAACGCGGCTGCGCGTGCGCATCCGCCTGCCCTGGTCTGGAGGACGGTCAGACCTCACGGACCTGCTCGAGCCCACGCTCCGCGCCATCGAGAAGCTCGCCGAACCGGCCCCGGAGCTGGAGTTGTTCGATCCGGCGGAGCAGGCCCCGGCGCTCGCGCCGTTCCTCCGGCGGCTCTTCGCCGCAGACGGGCCGCCTGCGGATGCGCCCGTCGAGCTCGTCTGCTGCGCATCGCCGGGAGCGCAAGCGCGGGAGGTGGCCCGCCGCTGCGCAGCGCTGATTCGATCCGGAGCCGCGGCCGACTCCATCGCGGTGGCCGCGCGCAGCCTCGCGAACGGGGCCGCCGAGGAGCTGGGCGCGGCGTTCGATCGCGTCGGTGTTCCCTGGCGCGAGCGCCGCGGCAGGCCTGCGCTGCCGGTTCCTACAGTGCGGCTCGCGCTCTCGCTGCTGGAGTTGATCGAACAGGACTTTCCGCGCGAGCCCCTGATCGACCTGCTCTCCTCCAGGCTGGTGTGGTTGGCGGAGGACGGGGACAGGCTTCCCCCGGCAGCGCTGGCGCGGGTGCTCCGGGAATCCCACGCCCGCGACGACGCGACGGCCGGCGGATACGCGACAGCCCTCTCGTCGCTTGCGCGGCGGCTGGAGCGCAAGGAGCGCGGCGCCGCGCACGTCGAAGAGACGTCGCGCCGCGTTCAGCGGGTCATCGCGGCGCTCCGCGGGCTTCCAGCGCAGGGAACCTTGCGCGAGCACGGCGCGGCGCTGCTCGAGCTGCTCGGGCGGTGGGGCCTCTGGCGAAGGCTGCGCGTCCCCGAGCCGGTGGATGCCGGCCCTGCCCTGGACCACGCCGCTGTCAGCGCGCTCGGGCGGGATCAGGCGGCGGCGCGCGCGCTCGAGCAGGCGTGCGCCGGCCTCGCCGCGGCGGCGATGCGCATCGGAGAGGCGCGGATGGGGAGGAGGGAGTTCGCGCAGCTTCTCTCGCAGACTCTCGCCGAGGCGTCGCTGCCGCCCGGAGGCGCCCGTGGCGGCGCCGTGCAGCTGATGGAGCTGCGCGAGCTCCCCGGAAGGAGCTTCGATCATCTCGTGCTCACCGGGCTCGTCGACGGCGAGCTGCCCGCGCGTCCGCTGCCCGATCCGCTGCTCTCCGACGAGGAGCGCCGCGCGATCAACCGCGCAGCGAAGCGCACAGTGTTTCGCGCGGCCTCCGGGTCTGGCGAACCGGGCCTGCTGCCTCCGCGTCAGGCGGAAGAGCCGCTGCTCTTTCACCTGGCGCTCTGCGCTGCCCGCCGCTCGGCCACGCTGCTCTGGCCCCGCTCCGACGCGCAGGGGCGCGACGCCTTGCGCTCGCCGTTCGCGGACGAGGCGGCGCGGGCCCTCGGCAAGGAGCCGTCGGTCGTGCCGCTCCAGCCGATCCCTCTGGCGCGGGATTGCGCGGATGCGTCCGACCTGCTCGCGCGCGCTGCCCTCGACGCGTTCGCGGAGCCCGCCTACCGGGTCACGCCACCGGCGGATCCCGGTGCGGCGCGGGCGTTGGTGGCGGCGCTCGCGGCCTCGCGCCATGGGCCGCGCTTGCGCCGGATCGCCCGCGCCGCGGGCGCGGAACGCGAGCGGGTGCGCGCTTTCATCGGCGAGATCGCGCCAGGACGCTTCTCCGGCCAGCTCTCCGGGGTCGCCCTGCAGCGCGCGCTGCCCGCCTTTGCCTTCGGCCCGGACTCTCCGCTCTCCGCGCATCAGCTCGAGGACCACGCCACCTGCGCGTTCCGGACGCTGGGAAAGCGCCTGCTGCGCATCGAAGTCGACGATCGCGACGACGCAGAGCTCGGCCCGCGCGAGCGCGGCACGCTGCTCCACCGCTGCCTCGAGCGTTTCTTCCGCCGGATGCGGGACGAGCGGCGTCTTCCGCTGCGCGGCGTGCCAGAGGAGATCGCCGTCCTGCGCGAGGTCGCGTCGGCGGAGATGGACGCGTTCGCCACCGAAGAGCACGTCGGCCACCGGGCCTTGTGGGAGCTCAAGCGGGCCGAGCTGCTCGAGGGTCTCGTCGCGGTGGTCGAGGCGGGGCCGGAGGCGCGGCCCGTCGAGCTCGAGCGCCGGTTCGGGTTCGAGGACCCGGACTCGTGGCCCCCGCTCCGCCTCGGCGAGGTGCACGTGCGCGGCATCGTGGACCGGATCGATCGGTTGCCCGACGGCACGCTGCTCGTCATCGACTACAAGTCGAGCCGCATCGACTCGCTCAACCCGCGGCTCAAGCCCGAGGCGCTGCTCGCGCCCGAGTTCCAGCTCCCGCTCTACGCCGGAATGCTGCGGCAGCGCGAGCCTTCCGCCCGAGTCGACGCCGCGTACCTCTCGCTCAAGGACGCCCGGCGCACGAAGACCCTGCGCGAGAACGGGGTCGACCTCGAGGCGCTCCCGCTCGCCGGCGCCGTCCAGGATCGGGTCGAGAGGATGCGCGCGGGCCGGTTTCCGGTGCGGCCGCTGAGCTGCGATTACTGCCAGCTGAAGCCGCTTTGCCGGCTGGTCGCCTTGCCCACCGACCCGGACGAGAACGGCGGGGAGGTGCCTCGTGCCTGAGCTTCCGCTGCCGCGCGGCAGCGCGGTGATCCAGGCAGGAGCGGGGACCGGGAAGACGCACCGCCTCGTCGAGCTGTGCATCGAGCTGCTCGGAGGGGGAGATCCGCTCCCTCCCGCCAGGCTGTGCGCGGTGACGTTTACGGAGAAGGCCGCCGCGGAGCTGAAAGGGCGCATCCGCTCGCGCGTGGACATGCTGGCGGAGCGCGAGCCCACCTGGCGGCGCGTCCGCCGCGATCTCGGCCTGGCGCAGATCGGGACCATCCACTCGCTCTGCGGCCAGATCCTGCGCCGGCACGCGGCGGCCGCGGGGATCGATCCGGGCTTCAGCGTCCTCGACGAAGCGCAGGCGCGCAGGCTCTTGCGCGAGGCTTGCGAGAGCGTTGCCCTGCGCGCGCTGGAAGGCGCCCTCGGCCAGGGCCTGCAGGACGGGGCCCGGCGCCTCTGCGCCGAGATGGGGCTGCGGACGCAGGGCAAGTTCGGCGCCGGTCTCGCGGACGAGATGGCGGCGTTGCTGTCGAAGCTCGGCGAGACGGGCTCCTCGCCCTTGCAGTTCGTGCCCGACGCCCGGGCCGCCCTCGACGACGATGCCCGGGCCCGCCGTCAGCTCGATCGGGCAGCGGCGAATCTGCGCGCCGCTTTCCTCGCCTCCGGAAAGGAGGCGCCACCCCCGCCCGGTCCGGCGCTAGGGACGTATCCCCCGGGCCAGCTTGCGCAGGCCTGGCGCGAGGTGCGCCGCTGCTCGCTGCTGCAACTGCGCTCACAGGGCGCCGACAAGGAGGCGATCGCCGCGGCGAAAGAGGCGTTCGAGGCGGTCCTGGACGCCGATGCCGGGGTGCGGGCCGCGGCGCTGGCGCGCGACCTGGCGGCGCTCGCGGACTGTGCCGGCCAGCGGCACCGGGAGCTGAAGGCGAGGCTGGGGGCCCTCGACTTCGACGATCTCACGCGCTCTTGCCGCGACCTGCTGGTCGAAGACGCCGCCGCGCGCGGAGCCGAGCGCGAGCGCGTCGGCGCCCTGCTGGTGGACGAATTCCAGGATACCAGCCGCGCGCAGATCGAGATCTTCGAGCAGCTCGCAGGCGACCGGCCGGTGATCGTGGTCGGCGACCGCAAGCAGTCCATCTACGAGTTCCGTGGCGCCGACGTCGCGGGAGCGCAGGCTTACGCCGGAAGGCTGCTCGCGCGCGGAGCCGAGCGCCTCGTCCTCGGCGAATCGCGGCGCTCGCGGCCAGCGCTGGTCGAGCTCGCCAATCTGCTGTTCAGCCGCGCCCTGGCTGCGCGAGACCAGCCCTTCGATACGCCGTTCTCGCCCGACGATGCCCTGACCGCGTTTCGCGAGCGGGGGCCGGACGCGCCCTGCGCAGAGCTGCTCGACGTCGAGGGCGCCGGCGTGGAAGCGGAAGCGGAGATCGTCGCGGCCCGGATCGCAGCGCTTCTCGCACCGGGAGCGCCCGAGCGCGTCTACGACCGCGGCGAGTCCCCGCGGCCGGTGCGCGGCGGAGACATCGCCGTGCTGCTGCGCAGGTTCACGAATCTCGAGACGTTCCGGCGCGCTTTCCTGCGCCGTCGCGTCCCACACCTGGTCTACAAGGGGCGCGGCTTCCACGGCGCGCGCGAGGTGATGGATCTGGTGGCGCTCCTCGCCGCCACCGTCGATCCCGAGGACGATCTGGCGCTCGCCTCGGTCCTGCGGGCGCCCTTCGGCCCGCTCTCCGACGGGGCGCTCGTCCTCCTCTCCCAGCGGCGCTGGTCCCTCGAGGACGCCGCGGATCTCGCCGCGGACGACGCCGAGGCCCTGGCCCGGGTGCGCAACTTGCTGCGCGCCTTGCGCCACGAGTCCGACCGCCTCGGTCCCGCGAGCCTGCTCGAGGCCGCGCTCTCGGGCACCGATTACGTCGCCGCCTGCGCGGGCGGCCTCCATGGCGAGCAGGCCGCCGCGAACGTCGACAAGCTGCTCGCGCTCGCGCGCCAGGCCGAGGTTCGCGGCGACGGCGTCCGCTCGTTTCTCGCGGACTTGCGCCAGCTCGCGGACGAGGAAGCGCGCGAGGCGGAGGCCGCCGTGGTCGAGGAGCGCGATCCCCACGCCGTGCGGCTGTTGACCGTGCACGCCGCGAAGGGGCTCGAGTTTCCGGTCGTGTTCGTCCCGGAGTGCACCGCTCCCTCCTTCAATCCAGGCCCTGAACGGGTGCTGCTCGAGGCCGGACTCGGTTTCACCGTGAAAGCGCGGGGAGCGGATGGAAAGCGCCGCTGGGGCGCCCACGGCGAGTCGCTCAGCCAGCGGCGGCGCTCCCGGGATCTGGCCCAGTCGCGGCGTCTCTTCTACGTCGCGGTGACGCGGGCGCGCGATCTCCTGGTCCTCTCGGGGCGCGCGGCTCGGAAGGAGGAGTCCTGGCGGCTCTGGCTCGATCAGGTGGCGGAGGAGGCCGCGGGGCGCGGCCTTTTGCGCATCGTCCGCGATGAAGCCCCGGCGCAGGCGGTCGCCGCGTCGGGACCGCCGGTGGACCCCGACGACACCGGCGGCCTCGCTCCGGCGGACCACGCGGACCTCGCGCGCATCGAGGTCGAGGGCGCGGCCGCGCAGGTGACCATCTCGGCGCCGGTGACCCAGCTGGCGGATGCCGAAGCCTGCCCGCGCCGGTACCAGCTGCTGCACGAGCTGCGGCTCGAGGAGCGGCCCGACCCGGAGCACCCGCTGCCCGATCCGCTGGACGACGAGCCGGGAAGACCGGCGACGGCGCTCGGGACCCTCGCGCACCGGCTGCTCGAGCTGGTTCCGCTGCGGCTGGGGCCCGCGGAGCGGCGCGCGGAGCTGGAGTCGGTCTTGCGCCTCGAAGGCGAACATCCCGCCGCGCATGCCGAGGTGCTCGATGCCGCGTGCGCGTTCCTCGAGTCCCCGCTCGCGCGGCAGATGGCGGCTGCGCCTGCGAGCCGCCTGCACCGCGAGCTGCGTTTCACGCTCCGGCTGTCGCGACCGGACGCGCCGGAGCTGCTGCTGCGCGGCCAGATCGACGCGCTGCTCCTCGGCGAGCAGGTCACGGTAGTCGACTACAAGTTCTCGCAGGCGCGGGACACCGCGCGCTACGCGGCCCAGCTCGACGCATACGCGCTGGCCGCGCACGAGCTGGTCGCGGGCGCGCCGCTGCCCGTGCGGACCGGCATCGTGTTCCTCCGCTCCAAGGGCGCCCCCTTCGTCGAGCGTGCGCCGGCGGCAGCCGGGCAGACGCGGGCGCGGCTCCTGGACGCCGCGCAGGCCATCGCGCACGGCCGGCGCACCGGGAGTTGGCCCACGGTGGAGCCGGCGCGCTGCCGCGAGATCGGGTGCGGCTTCATCCGGCGGTGTCACCCGGGCGCTTAGCGCGTCCGCAAGATCGCCAGCCAGGCTGCGATCAGGATCAGCAGCAGCACCGCGGCGGCAGCGAGCAGCGCGCGCGGGTCGGGGCCGAGCTTGCGCAGCAGCGCCTGGGCGGCAGAGCGCTCTGCATCGGGACCGGAGCGGGCGGCCTCCGCGGCCAGCTGGCGCGCCCGGCGCACGTCGCCCGCCTCCAGCGCCCAGCGCGCCTTGCCGAGCGGGGTCTGCGGCTGCGTCGGCGACGCCGCCGCGCCCGCTTGCCTGGCTTTCGTTGCCATTCGGGGCGCGCACCTTACACCATCGCTGGTAGGCGCGGCCACCGAAGGTGGCTTGGCGCCTATGCTTGAGCGTGATCTCTTCTCAGTGCGGTTGGCAAACGTGTTCTAGAAGGAAAGCAGATGGCGGAGACGTCCGAGCTGATCGAATTCCGCCGCGCCTTCGTCTGGCTGCTGTGCGGCATGCTGCTGCCGAGCGTGGCGCTGGTGGCCTTCGGCGTGGTCGCGGTGGCGAACGAGCGCGCCGCGGTGGAGCGCCGGCTGGCGGAAGACTACGACGCGCGTGTGCGCGCGCTCGGGCTCGATCTGCTCGCCCGACTCGACAAGTCGGCGGAAGCGGTCGCCGCCGGCAAGCCGGACCCGCTGGTCCTCACGGTGCAGCCCTTGGGCAAGCCTCCCGCGGAGCTGGCCGATGCCGCCCACCGCGCGGCCACGCTGCCGATCGGGGGCCACGTCTTCGCCACCGCCGAGATGGGAAGCGAGCGCCGCGCGCTCGCGCTGGTACGGGCAGACGACCACCGCACCCTGATCGCGCAGTTCGACGTCGCGGCGATCGCCGAGTTGGTGCCGCGGCTTGCCGAGGCGCGCTTCCCCCGGGAGCGCGCCGCGTTCCGCCTGTTCCCGCCGCGCGAGCCGGTCGCGGCGCTGGCAGCGCTTCGCCGGATCGTGGCGGAGGCGGGACAGACCGCGACCGTGGTCTCGCGCGTCGGGCTCGGGCCGCCGCTGGAGGGATTCGCGCTCGCCGCGGAGCTGCCGGGCGATCCCGCCGCGCCGCTCGCGTTCCGCAACCGGACGCTGTACATCGCCCTGCTCGTGCTGCTGTATCTCGGGATCGGCGTGGGATTCGGCCTGACCATCCGCGAGATGCGGCGCGCCTACAAGCTGTCGCGGATGAAGACGGACTTCGTGGCGAACATCTCGCACGAGCTGCGCACGCCGCTGACCGGTGTCCGGCTCTTCGCGGAGACCCTGCGTGCAGGAAGGGCGGAGGGTCCGGAGGAAGTGCGCCAGTGCGTGGCGATGCTCTCCACCGAGGCAGATCGGCTCTCGCGCATGGTGGAGAAGCTGCTCGACTGGTCGCGGCTGGAGGCGGGCCGCACTTCCCTCGAGCTGGAGCGGACGGAGGTGCCGGCCTTGCTCGATCGCATCGGGCAGGCGTACCGGGCCCAGCAGCTGCCCGCCAGCTACCAGACGGAGCTGGACCCCCAGCTTCCGCCAGTGAACGTGGACCGCGACGCCATGGCGCAAGTGGTGCTGAACCTGCTGCACAACGCCGTGAAGTACACTGGCGAGGACAAGCGCATCCGCGTGCGCGCCCGGCGCGCGGGGCGCAACGTCGCCATCGAGGTGGAGGACAACGGACCCGGCGTGCGGCCCCACGAGCGCAAACGGATCTTCGAGCGGTTCTACCGCGCGGACGACCTGCTCTCCCGCCAGACGGAGGGGACGGGCCTGGGGCTCGCCATCGCCAAGAAGATCGTCGAGCTGCACGGTGGGCGCATCGAGCTGGACAGCAGGGTCGGACAGGGCAGCACGTTCCGCGTCCTCCTCCCGGCGGCATAGAGGCGGCCCGCGATGTCGCGCATCCTCATCATCGAAGACGACCGCGCCATCGCCCTCGGGCTCCGCCTCAACCTGCGCAGGGACGGCCACGAAGTGCGCATCGCCCAGGACGGCGAGACCGGCTTGCGCATGGCGCTCGAGCCGGACGTCGACCTGATCGTTCTCGACGTCATGCTTCCGGGCCGCAACGGCTACGAGCTGCTCAAGGAGGTGCGAAAGCAGGGTTCCACCGCTTCCGTCCTGATGCTGACCGCCAAGGGCATGGAGAGCGACAAGATCCTCGGCCTGAAGCTCGGCGCCGACGACTACCTGAGCAAGCCGTTCGGGCTCGGCGAGCTGCTCGCGCGCGTCGAGGCCCTGCTGCGCCGGCGGCCGGCGGCTCCGGAAAAGAGCACGGTGATCCGGTTCGGACCGGTGGAGGTCGATCTGGACCGCCAGATCGTCACCCGGGACGGCTCCACCGTCGACGTCAGCCCGCAGGAGTTCAGGGTGCTGCGCCTGTTCCTCACCTCCAACGGCCGCGCGCTCAGCCGCGACGACATCCTTGCGCGCTGCTGGGGCGCGGAGTACGAGGGCACCCCGCGGACGGTCGACAACTTCGTCCGCTCGCTGCGGGTCAAGCTGGAGCTCAACGCGGAGGAGCCTGGGCACTTCCTCACCGTGCGCGGTCACGGATACCGCTTCGAGAGGTGATCCCTTGAAGGTCCTGCCGACGGAGCTGCCGGGGGTGCTGATCGTCGAGCCGGACGTCTTCCGCGACGCCCGCGGCTTCTTCGTGGAGACGTTCCATGCCGCGCGCTACCGCCAGGGCGGCATCCCCTACGACTTCGTGCAGGACAACCACTCGCGCTCGGTGCGGGGGACGCTGCGCGGCCTGCATGCGCAGCGAACGCGACCGCAGGGCAAGCTGGTGCGCGCGGTGCGCGGAGAGATCTTCGACGTCGCCGTCGACATCCGGCCCGGCTCGGCGACCTTCGGCAAGTGGGTGGGCGACCGGCTGAGCGAGGAGAACTTCCGGCAGATCTTCGTTCCCCCGGGTTTCGCGCACGGTTTCTGCGTGCTCAGCGAGGTGGCGGAAGTCGAGTACAAGTGCACGGACTTCTACGACCGCGCGGACGAGATCGGCGCGCGCTGGGACAGCGTGGGCATCGAGTGGCCGATCGAGCACCCGCTGCTCTCCCCGAAAGACGCCGCCCTCCCCACGCTGGCGGAGCTGCGCAAGTCGCTGGGGCCTGATGCCGGCTGAGCGGGGCGACCTGCAGCGCGCGCGAGAGGTGCAGAGCGGGGCCACGCGCGCGGCGGTGCTCGGCGTCAGCGACGGGCTGGTCACCAACGTCGCCCTGATCCTGGGCGTTGCGGGAGCGCAGCAGAGCAGCAGGGTCGTGCTGCTCGCCGGATTGGCCTCACTGGTCGCCGGCGCAGTGTCCATGGCCGTCGGCGAGTACGTCTCCATGGCGGCGCAGGTGGAGCTGCTGCGGCGCCTGCTCTCCGAGTACCGCGACCATCTCAAGCGTGCGCCGGAGCGCGCCAGGCAGGAGCTGGAAGAGTTCATCCAGAGCGGTGGCGTCCGGCAAGCGACCGCGCACAACGCCTCCCAGCAGATCGCGCTGATCCCCGACCGCGCTCTCGCGGTGTACGCGCGCTCCCTCGGCATGGATCCCGAAGAGCTCGGGTCGCCCTGGAAGGCGGCGTTTACCTCGCTGCTCACCTTCGCCGGCGGAGCCCTGGTGCCCCTCATTCCCTGGTTCCTCCGCGGAGGCGGCGAGGCGGCGATCGCCTCGATCGTGCTCGGCGTGACCGCGGCCATCGGCGTGGGCACGATGCTCGGCTATCTGGGTGGCCGGAACATCCTCTGGAGCGCCGCGAGGCAGGTGCTGGTCCTCGTCGTCGCGGCCGCGGCGACGTGGGGCGCGGGCAGGCTGTTCAACGTCACCGTGTCTTGACGACGTCCGCCTGGTGGAATTTCCCCCCGGAGCCGGCGAGCTGCACCAGCTTCGGCGCGGGCGTGAAGCGCACGCCGAACTTCTCCTGATACCGGCGCAGCCGCTCCACCACCTGCGCGGCCCCGAGCGAGTCCGCGTAGCGGAAGGGACCGCCGCGGAAGGGGGGCCACCCGAGCCCGAACACCGCGCCGACGTCGCCGTCGCGCGCCGAGCGCAGGATCCCTTCGCCCAGGCAATGCGCCGCCTCGTTCACCATCTGCAGCACGCACCGCTCCGCGATCTCGCCCGTGGTCGGCGAGCTGCGCTTCTGCCCCTGCGCGGTCAGCTCGTAGACGGTGCGGTCGACTTCCTTCTCCTTCGACTCGCCGTACAGGTAGAAGCCTTTCTTCGACTTGCGCCCCAGACGGCCGCTCTCCACCAGCTTCTCGAATCCGGCGGGGGGCGCGAGGCGCGCGCCGAAAGCCTCGTGCATGATGTGCGCGACCTTGGACCCGACGTCGATGCCGACCTCGTCGAGCAGCTGCATCGGCCCCACCGGAAAGCCGAAGTCCACCAGGGCCCGATCGATGTCCTCCACCGCCGCGCCGTCGTTGAAGATGAACGCCGCCTCGTTCACGTACGGCGCGAGGATGCGCGAGGTGTAGAAGCCCGGACCGTCGTTGACCACGATGACGGTCTTGCCGATCCTCTTCCCCAGCGCGACCACCGTCGCCACCGCCTCCGCGCCGGTGCTCCGTCCGCGGATGACCTCCAGGAGGGGCATCTTGTGGACCGGCGAGAAGAAGTGCATCCCGACCACGTTCTGCGGCCGCGAGGCCGCCTCGGCGATGAGCCCGATCGGGATGGACGAGGTGTTCGACGCGAAGATGGCGTTCGGCGCCTCGCGCTCGACCTCGCGCACCACCGCGTGCTTCGTGGATAGATCCTCGAACACCGCTTCGATGACCACGTCGGCATTGCGGATGCCGCTGTAGTCGGTAGTCACGGTGATCAGCGCCAGCTTCTCCTCGCGCTCCCGCGGCGAGAGTCGCTTGCGCCTGGCCCGCTCGTCGAGGATCCCGGCGATCTGCTTCAGCCCGCGCCCGAGCGCCGCGTCGTCCTTGTCCTTGAGCCGCACCGGGATCCCGGCGTCCGCCGTCACGTACGCGATCCCCGCGCCCATCAGGCCGGCGCCGAGCATCGCCACCTTCTCCACCTTGCGCGGCCTGGCCGAAGGATCGTCGACGCCGGTGTCCTTCTTCAGCGCCTGCGTGGCGAAGAAGATCTCCACCAGCCGGCGCGAAACGTCCGACACCACCAGCTCGCCGAAGAAGTTCGCCTCGGCGCGGTACCCTTCTTCCGGCCCTTTTTCCGTTCCGATGCGGATCGCTTCCAGCGCCCGCTCCGGCGCGGGATAGTGCCCGCGGGTCTTCTCCAGCAGCGCCTTGCGCGCCTGCTGGAAGAGGATCTTCCGCCCGACCGGATTGTCTTCCAGGGCGATCTGCTGCAGCACCTCCGTCCGCAACAGCTTCGGCAGCTTCAGCTCCACCTTGCCGCGCTCGATGCGCAGCTCTCCCGCCGCCAGCTCGCGCGCCCGGCGCCGCGCCACCTCGAGCAGGATCGCCTTCGGCACCACTTCGTCCACCAGCCCGAGCTTGCGCGCCTTCTGCGCCCGCACGGACTTGCCGGTCAGGATCAAATCCAGCGCCTGCGCGATGCCGATCAGGTGGGGCAGCCGCTGCGTCCCGCCGGCGCCGGGGATCAGGCCGAGCTGCACCTCGGGCTGCCCGAGCTGCGTCCTGCGATCGTCGGACGCGATCCGGTAGGTGCAAGCCAGCGCCAGCTCCAGCCCGCCTCCCAGCGCCGCGCCGTGGATGGCGACGACCACCGGCTTGCGCTTGCCGGCGTCCTCGAGGCGCTGCATCGCCTGCTGCCCGCCGCGCGCGAGCGCCGACGCCTCCGCCGCCGTCTTGATGCGCGAGAGCATCTCGATGTCCGCGCCTGCCACGAAACTGTCCGGCTTCGCAGACGCGAGCAGGATCGCCTTGACGGCGCTGTCCTCCGCCAGCCTTCCGAAGGCCGCCTCGAATTCCTCCTGGAAGCCGTGTCGCAGCGTGTTCACCGCCTCGCCGGGCACGTCATAGAGGACCAGCGCCACCCCGTCGGGACCGGTCTCGATGCGCAGCACGCTCATCTAGGTCCGCTCCAGGATGCAGGCGGCGCCCAGCCCGCCGGCGGCGCAGACCGAGACCAGCGCGGTGTTCTTATTCCTCTCGTCCAGCTCGCGCAGCGCCTGGTGCACCAGCCGCGCGCCGGTCGCCGCGAAGGGGTGCCCGAGCGCGATGCTTCCGCCGCGCGGGTTCAGCTTGTCGTCGGGAACGTCGCCGATCGGCTCGGCGCCGCCGAGATGCTCGTCGGCGAACTTCTTCGAGCTCCAGGCCTGCAGATTCGAGAGGACCTGCGCGGCGAACGCCTCGTGCATCTCGACCAGGTCGATGTCCGAAAGCTTCATCCCCGCGCGCTTGAGCGCCCGAGGCGCGGAAAACGCCGGGGCCTGCAGGAGCTGCCAGCTGGGATCGACCGCGGCATAGGCATACGCGCGCAAGAACCCGAGCGGTCGCAACCCCAGCTCGCGGGCGCGCTCCTCGGCGCAGATCACCAGCGCGGAGGCGCCGTCGGTCAACGGAGAGGAGTTCCCGGCGGTGATCGAGCCGTACTTCTTGTCGAAGACGGGCTTCAGCTTCCCGTAGCTCTCGAGCTTCGAGTCCTTGCGGACGATGTTGTCCTCCGCGACCACGACGTCGAAGTCCTTCCCGGTGAGGACGCGCATCACCTCGTGGCGGAAGCTCCCGCTCTCCCATGCCTGCGCGGCGAGGAAGTGCGAGCGGTGCGCCCAGGTGTCCTGCGCCTCGCGCGAGATCCCGTTCTCCTTCGCCATCTTCTCCGCCGACTCGCCCATGGAAAGGCCGGTGGAGTACTCGGCGATCGCGGGCGGGACGGGAAGGAGGTCCTTCGCGCTCACGTGCTGGAAGGCCTGCAGCTTCTCCACCAGGGAGCGCCCGCGGCTGGCCGCCAGCACCGCCTGGGCGACGGGCCGCGAGTAGGTGATGGGAACGTCGCTCATCGCCTCCGCCCCGCCCACCACCGCGAGGTCGATCTCGCCGAGCGCGATGGCATCGGCCGCGCTGGTCATCGCCTGCAGGCTGGTCGCGCAGGCGCGGACCACCGAGTACGCATCCACGTTCTTCGGCAGTCCCGCCGCCAGCCCGACCTCGCGCGCGATGTTCGGCAGCTGGACGGAGGGGATGACGGTTCCGAAGACGATCTGATCGATGGCGCGCGCCGGGATCTCCGCCCGCTGCACGAGCTCCGCGACCACCTGCTTCCCGAGTTCCAGCGCGGAGAGGTCCTTGAAGGAAGTGCCGGCCTTGACAAACGGAGTGCGCAAACCGGCGACGATCGCGACGCGGCGGCCCGGGCGAGAGGCCATGGGAACCTCCTGGGAGTGCGGGTGGTAACAGCGCTGGTGCGACGCGTCAAGAACCACCGGCCGCGGCGGAGGCCGCGGCCGGGGACGTTACCAATCCGAAGCTGCTTCAGGCCTGCTCTTCACGCAGCTTCAGCAGGTAGTCCCACGAGTAGATCCCGGTGGAATGCCCATCGCTCCACTGGATCTGCACCGCATACCTCCCGACCTCGTTCATCCCTTGCGGGCGGACGTCCCCCTTGATCTGCCCCTCGCCGACCACGCGCCGCCCGCTCCACTCCTCCACGCACTCCGCGCAGGGGCATCGCGCTCGCAGCCAGCGCGGCGCGAACTTCGACTCGCGACCGTCGTTCCAGCGGACGACCAGGTTCCCCTCATCGTCGAACGCCAGATCGCTCGGCTTCGGCTGCGGCGTCTGCGGTTTGATCTTGTCCAGCAAGCCCATGCGCCGGGTTCTACCGCATCTGGTATTCACCGGCCATGCTCCGCTCGTCGCTCCTGTTTCATGCCGTCGCGCTGCCCTACGACATGCTGACCCGTCATCCCGTCTGGGAGCGGGACTGCGCGCGGATGGCGCTCGAGCTGCCCGCCGGAGCGCGCCACGTCCTCGACGTGGGCTGCGGCCCCGGCAACTCGACCCTGCAGCTCCCACCGGGCGCGGTCGGCGGCGATCACGCGCTGTCGATGCTGCGCCGGGCGCGCCGCCGCGCGCCGGCGGCGCCGCTGGTCTGCCTCGACGCCGCGGCGTTGCCGATCCGCTCTTCTTCGCTCGACGCGGTGACACTGCACAGCGTGCTCTACCTCCTGCCCGATCGGGCCGCGGCGTTGCGCGAGGCCGCGCGCGTGCTCCGGCCGGGCGGCCGCGCCGTGCTCCTCGAGCCGCAGGCCGGACCTCGCGCCACGCTCTTCGGGCTGGCCCGCGCCCTGCCCTCGCCGCGATGGGCGGTGACTGCCGCGCTCTGGCGGGCGATGAGCAAGGTCTATGGGCGCTCCTCGGCGGAGTCGCTCTGGACCGCGCTGGAATCGGCCGGACTGCGCATGCTGCGCATCGAGGAGACGCTGGGCGGTCTCGGGCTGCTGGCGATCGCGGAGAAGCCGTGAGGATCCTGCACTTCTCCGATCCCCACGTGCAGCTGCCGCGTTGGCGCGAGCGGCCGCTGCGGGATTTCGGGCCGCTGCGCGCGCTGGCGACGGTCGAGCTCTGGAAGGGCCGGGGGCGCGATTACGACGGCGCCCTCGCCACCCTTCGCCAGATCGTCCGCGATGCCGATACCCTGCGCGCCGACCTGGTCGTCTGCACCGGCGATCTCACGCAGCTCGCGATGGAGGAGGAGTTCGCGCTGGCGCAAGACGCGCTGGCGCCGCTCGGCGAGCGGCTGGTCTGCATCCCCGGAAACCACGATCGCTACCCGCTCGCGCTCGAGCCCAACCGCCTGTTCGAGAAGTACTTCCCGCCTCGCCCGCTGCCCGACGGCTTCGCGGCGCTCGACTCGTGCGGCGAGGTGTGCTGGCCGGTGATCACGCAGGGCCGGATCGTCGATGCGCAGCTGGGCCAGGACTTCGGCGGCAAGATCGTCCTCGTCCATCACGCTCCCTTCCGCGCCGGCGGGGTCCCGGACTGGCCCTGGCACCGGCTGCGCGGCGCGCGAAAGTTGCTGGAAGCTACCGGTGGCGCGGCGGCGATCCTCTGCGGCCACATCCACGAGCGCTTCCGGCACGGGAACGTGATCTGCGCCGGATCCTCCACCCTGCGGGACGACGAGGGCTATTGGCTGATCGAGGTCGCCCCCGGGCGAGCCGCGAGGGCGACCTCGATCCGCCCGGGCGCGCCTACGATGGACGCGCGTGCGGCCGGACCGCGAGCGTGATCAGCGACGCGGCGGTGCAGAAGGTGGTGCTGGTGATGCAGTGGTCGCCGCGCCAGGTACCGTCTTCGCGCTGGATCTGCGCCAGCCGCGCGCGCATCTGCTTGCTCCAGGCCGCGAACTCCTCGCCAGGGGCGGTCGCCTTCGCTTCCGCCACCAGCATGTACGAGACATGCTCCTCGCCGCCGTAGCTGCCGAAGCCCCGCAGCAAGCGTTCGTTCGACAGCTGCGGGCTCGCTCCCTTCGAGACCGCCTGCGCCATGCGCTGCATCTCGGGTTCGGCGAGCTGCGAGCCAGGCTTGGCCTCCTGCACCCGGGCGGCGGCCACCACGCTGGCGGCGGCGGCATAGAGGTCGACTCCGGCGCTCTCGCGGTTGTCGAAGCTGCCAGAGCGCCGATCGTATTTGTTCATCAAGTTCTCGTCGGCCCGCGCGAGCTTCTTCGCGTCGACGGCGACGCCGGCGGACGCGGCGGCGTGCAGGCCGTTGGCCGCGAACGCGCTGGAGAGCAGCGGAGCCCAGCCGTCCTTGGCGAAGCTGCCGTCCGCCGCCTGAGCGCGCTCGATCCGGCGCACGCAGTTGGCCAGCGCGGCCTCGGCGCGCCCGCGCATCCCGCGGGGAAGCGTCGGAAGCGCCTCGGAGAGGAATTGCGCGGCGACGTAAGTGTCGATGTTGCGGCCGAGCTTTCGCTGCGGCAGCGTGCCGGGATCCTGCACCGCGACCTGATCGGCTGGAGCGCGCTCGGCGGCCGCCATCACGTACTCGACCGCCCGCCGCGTGTTCGCCTGGAACTCGCCGCGCGATCCGGTGTGGCCCAGGCGCAGAAGAGCGATGCCGGCGAGGGAAGTGGTGGCGACGTCCGGGCTCTGGGAATGGACGTCCGCTCCCCAGCTCCCGTCGGAGTTCTGGGCGGCGATCATCCACGCGAGCGGCCGGTCCACGTCCGGCTCCGTGCGATTGGCGGAGGTCGGGCTTTCCGGATCTGCCAGACGGCGGTCTGGCGCGACGACCCCGGTGCCGGATGCGGCGACCAAGGGAAGAAAACACAGCGCGGCGGCGAAAACGATAGGAGTGCGGCGTGGCATTGGCATCGGAAGCCTCTTTTCGGTTTTGAGTGCCAGCCGCTCTCAACGCGCGGGCTCCCGAAGGGATCTGATCGGGTAGGTCACCGGGGGCCCGCCGTCGCTACTTCGGCTCCCTGCGTGCAACTTGTCCCGCGTACCCGGCGAGTCGAGATGCGACGCGGCGTTGGTCACTCGTCGCGCAGCGCGACCGCCGGGTCCAGCCTCGACGCCCGCCAGGCCGGATAGATGCCCGCGACCAGCCCCACCCCGCAAGACACGCCGATGCCGAGCCCAACCGCCCAGAGCGGCACCTGGGCGGGGAAGGTGAGGAACCGCCCGACCCACGAGGCGCAGTACCCGAGGGCCACGCCGATGGCGCCGCCGAAGGCGGCCAGGAACACCGCCTCGATCACGAACTGCATCAGGATCCGCATCCGGCGCGCGCCGAGCGCCTTGCGCAGGCCGATCTCCCGCGTCCGCTCGGTGACCGCGACCAGCATGATGTTCATGACCCCGATGCCGCCCACGATCAGGGAGAGGAAGCACATGAAGGCGCTGGCGATGGTCACCACGGTGGCCAGGTTGTCGAAGATGCCCCGCATCGACTCGTTGGAGACCACCTCGAAGTCGTTCTCCTTGGCGGCGTCGAGCCCGCGCACCTTGCGGAAGGCGGCGATCGCCTGGTCCTGAAGCCTCTTCATCGAGTCGGGGTCGGGTGCCATCACGGCGATGGCCACCGAGCGCGACGTTCCGTACAGCTCCATGAACAACGAGATGGGGACGCTGACGGTGTTGTCGGGATTGGTGTCGATCGGGATCCCGCCCTGGCGCTCGATGGTGCCGATGATCTCGAGGTCCATCCGGCCGAGCTTGATCTTCTGGCCGATGGGGTCCTGCCCCGGAAAGAGCGAGTCGATCACGGCCGCGCCGATCACGGCCACCCGGGCGCCGGAGGTCACTTCGCCCTCGGTGTAGCCCCGGCCGCTGGCGAGAGAGAGGTTGGTGAGCGTGAAGAATTCCGGGGTTCCGCCGGAGACCTGCACGCCGAGGTCTGTGTTGGCGTTCGCGGTCGCCGTCTTCCCATATTCCCAGAGCTGTCCTCCCACCTCCTTCGCCTGGGGGAGCAGTTCCCTGAGCTGGCGCACGTGGGTGAGGGTGAGCTTCTTTCTTGCCTGGATCTCGGGAGAAAGCTGTCCGAACTGCACGGCCGGCTCCCGCTGGATCTGGAACGCGTTCGCTCCCAGCTCGCCGAGCTGCTTGTCGATCGACTTCCGCAGCCCGTTCAGGAGCGCCATCATCGCCACCACCGTGAACACCCCGATGACGATGCCCAGCAGCGTGAGCCCCGAGCGCAGCTTGTGGGAGGACAGCGAGTCGAGCGCGAGGCGCAGGTCGTCCAGCCGTCCGGTCCATCCGCGGCGCAAACGGACGGTCCAGGCCGGCGCCGCGATGGGCGGGGCCTGAAGCGCGACCTCACTCATAGCGGAGCGCCTCGACCGGCTGCAGCATCGCCGCCGTGAGCGCGGGCCAGAGCCCGAATCCCACGCCGAGCACCGCCGACCCGATCACCCCGCCGAGCATCACCCGCGGATCCACCCTGGCGGGCAACGGCGAGATCAGGTCGATGATCGACGCTGCCCCGGCGGCCAGCGCGATCCCGACCGCGCCGCCCACCAGCGCCACCATCACCGCCTCGCAGAGGAACTGCCAGAGGATGGTGGCCCGCCGAGCGCCCACCGCCCTGCGGATGCCGATCTCCCGGGTCCGCTCCTTCACCGAGACCAGCAGGATGTTCATGATCCCGATGCCCGCCACGATGGCGGTGATGATGCCCACCAGGATTCCGGTGATGTTGGTTGCCTTCATCATCTGCTCGAAGCCTTCCAGCAGCTTGTCCTGCCGGTTGACCGAGAAGTTCTCCTCCTGATCGGGCGCCAGGTGCCGGGCGTTGCGCATCACGGCGGTGACCTCGTCCTCGGTCTCCCGCACCTTGCCCTCGGGCGCCACCACCGCGACCACCAGGCCCCGCTTGCTGCCGAAGGTCCGGATGAACGAGGAGAGCGGGAGCACCACGCGCAGGTCCTGCGTCTGCCCGAACGCATTCCCCTTGCGGGCGAAGATGCCGACGATATCGCAGCGCATGTTCGGGCCCACGCGGACTTGCTGGCCGAGCGGCTCCTGGCCCTTGAAGAACGCGTCCTCGATGTCGGCCCCGATGATGCAGGCGTTCGCGCCGATCTCCTGGTCCAGCGCGGTGATGAAGCGGCCGCGCCGGATCTGCCAGCCGGTTGCATCGAGGTAGCCGTCGGTGGTGCCGCGCACGTCCACGCCCTTCACGTCCTTGCCGCCGTGGGAGACCGTCGCCTGCGTATTCACCAGCGGAGCGATGGCGACCGGCAGCGTGGTGTTCTGCTGCAGCGCGCGCAGATCGAGCATGTTCACGTGCGGGCGGTTCTTGTACTTCCACCAGTCGTTGCCGCTCACTCCCCACTTCCACTTGTGCACGAAGAGCGTGTTCGGCCCCAGCGTGCTGAGCTGCCGGGCAAAGCTCGCCGACATCCCCGACTCCACCATGAAGATCAGGATCACCGTCATGATGCCGATGGCGATCCCGCTGATGGTCAGGAGCGCCCGCAGCTTGTGCGAGACGAGCGAGAAGGCGGCCTGCAAGATGGCGTCGCGCAGCTCCGCCAGGATGCGCCGCAGGCGTGTCATGGCCGCGTTCCGGACTGCACGGCGCGCTCCGCGGCTTGGAACTGCGCGAGCGCTTCGGCGCCGAGCGCCTCGGCGTTCGCAGCTGCGACCTCCCTTCCGGGGCCGTCGGCGATCACCAGCCCGTCCACCAGGCGCACCGCGCGCGGGCAGCGGCCGGCCAGCTTCGGCTCGTGCGTGACCAGGACGATGGTGTTCCCGCGCGCATGCAGGTCGAGGAAGAGGCGGACGATCTCCTCGCCGGTGCGGCTGTCGAGGTTCCCGGTGGGCTCGTCGGCCAGCAGCAGCGATGGCTGGGTCACGAGGGCACGCGCGATCGCCACGCGCTGCCGCTGGCCGCCCGAGAGCTCAGCCGGCTTGTGCTTCATCCGGTCCTCCAGCCCCACCATGCCGAGCGCCTCGACCGCACGATCGCGGCGCTCCTTCTTGGCCACCCCGCGGTAGACGAGCGGCAGCTCCACGTTTTCCAGCGCGGACGCCCGCGGCAGGAGCTGGAAGCTCTGGAAGACGAATCCGATCTCGAGATTGCGCACGTCCGCCAGCTCGTCGTCGGAGAGCGTGCTGACGTCGCGCCCGGAGAGCCGGTAACGCCCGGCGGTCGGCACGTCCAGGCAGCCGATGATGTTCATCAGCGTTGATTTCCCCGAGCCTGACTGCCCGACGATGGCCACGAACTCGCCGCGCTCGATGCGGACGTGGATGTCCCGCAGCGCCGGAACCTTGGAGAGCCCCAGGTCGTAGGTCTTGACGATGTGTTCCAGCTCGATGAGCGCCATGAGGTCTCCGGCCGTAGCGTCGCGTCAGCTACGGCCGCCCTGAGGGCCCTTGTCGCCGGCCCCCTGACCGGGTTTCTGCGGCTTGACCTTCTGACCTTCCTGCAGCTCGCGCGCGAGCGTGCGATAGGGGCCGTCCACCACCGTGTCGCCCTCGTTCACCCCGCCGAGGATCTCCACGTCGGTGCGGCTGGCGATCCCGGTCTGCACCTCGCGCATCTGCGCCACGCCGTCCTTGTCCACCACGAAGACCACCTTCACCGGCTTGGGCTTGCCGGTCGACGCCTTGGTCGGCGGATCGTCCTTGCCGTTCGCCGCCACGGCTGCCGTGGCGCGGGAGGAGTCGGCGACCTTGATCTCCCCTTCCCGCGGCGCGGCCTGCTGCTCCTTCTTCTTCGCCTCGCGCGAGGTGACGGCCTGGATGGGGACCATCACCACGTTGTCGTGCGTGGCCGTCGAGATCGACACGGCGCTCGACATCCCCGGAAGCGCCCCCTCGGGCGGAACGTCGAGGCCGACGCGCACGAAGAAGGTGGTCACCTCCGCGTCGGTGCCCGGGTTCTTGATCTGCGCGTTCTTTCCCACCGCCACCACATGGCCCTTGAACTGCTTGTCAGGGATGGCGTCGATGTCCACGGCGGACTCGTCGCCGACGTGGACCGCCACGACCTCGTGCTCGCCGACCTCCGCCTTCACTTCCATGTCGGTGAGCCCGCCCATCAGCAGCACCACGTCCTCGGAGAAGTCCGATCCGCGGATGCGCTCGCCGACCTTGTGGCTCAGCTCGAGGATGGTCCCGTCGATCGGCGCGGTCAGCGTCGCCCGCGAGAGGTTGTAGAGGGCGGTCTCCAGCTGGCCGACGTTCTGCGACACCAGCTCGCGCTGGGAGGCGAGACGGCTCTCGTCCATCTTCAGCTGCGTGGTCGACTTCTCCAGATCGGCGGCGCTGGCCAGCCTCTCGTCCACCAGCCGCTGGATGCGGGCCAGGTCGCGCTTGTCCTGGTCGATCGTCACGTCGATCTGCGCGATCTGCGCCCGGGCGGAAGCGACGGCGCCGCGGTACTGCGTCACCTGCGTCTCGTAGAAGCGCTTGTCGATCTGTCCCAGCACCTGGCCGCGCTGGACGCGATCGCCTTCCTTCACGCTCAGCGACAGCAGATCGCCGGTGACGTTGCTGCTCACTTTCACCGTCTCCCGGGCCTGCAGGTGGCCGGCCGCCGTCACCACGCGGGTGACCGTGCCTTTCTTCGCCACCGAGGTGGTGACCTCCACCGGAGGCGGCGCTTTCGGACGGAGCCCCATCACGGTGGCGAACGCCACCAGCGCGACCACCCCTCCGGCGAGGATCCAGCGTCCTTGCGTCATGCCCCTATCCACCCTGCGCCCTGCGGAGGGCCGACTCAGCCTCGCGGCCGTCCACCAGAGAACCCACCACACTGAGCTGCGCCTGGGTGAGCTTCAGCTCCGCATCGCGCACCTCGAGCTGCGTACCGACGCCCACTTCCTGACGCGTGCGCGCCAGCCGCAAACTTTCCCTGGCCGTCTGCTCCGCCTCCTGCGCCACCCGCGCCTGCGCGCGGGCGGTGGAGAGCTGGGCGATCGCCTTCTCCACGTCGCTGGCGACCGACCGCCGTCCGTTCACGAGATCGTTCTCCGCCAGGGCCACCTGGATCTCCGCCTTGCGCACGTTCGCCGTCGTGCTCAGCCCGTTGAAGAGGTTCCAGCTCAAGCTCACGCCCGCCGAAGCCAGGCTGTTGCGGCCCGGGGCCTCGAAGAACGGCTTCGTCTCGGTGGTCGAGCGGCTCCACTGCCCGAAGAGGGAGACCGAAGGCCAGTAATCGCCCTTCGCGGCGGAAGCGAGCTTGCGGTTCTGTTCGGTGGTCAAGGCGAACGCTTTCAGGCTGGGGCGATTGTCCAGCGCCCGCGCGATCGCGTCCGGCGCCGGTTGCGGCTGGGCCGGCGGGCTCATCATGTTCTGGGGCTCCACCACGGCG
>Ga0209235_1000322_pt1 | contig 23341 bp, 27 predicted proteins | sample GraSoi013_1_20cm_4_FD_185817 | JGI IMG/M metagenome (GOLD analysis project Ga0209235, IMG submission 185817) | Grasslands soil microbial communities from the Angelo Coastal Reserve, California, USA - Sample 09_25_2013_1_20cm (SPAdes) (version 2) | ecosystem: Environmental > Terrestrial > Soil >... | reverse complement strand
CGGAGCTGGGCGGACGGCTCGATGAAGCCGACCACTGGGCGCTGCGGCTCTCTCCCGGCGAGCAGCAGCGGATCGCCTTCGCGCGCGCCCTTGTCCAGAAGCCGGACTGGCTCTTCCTCGACGAGGCGACCTCGGCGTTGGACGAGGCGACCGAGGCGCGCCTCTACCGGCTCCTGCGCGAGCGGCTCCCGGAGGTCGCCCTGTTCAGCGTGGGCCACCGGGGAACGCTTCGCCCCTTCCACGCTCGCGAGCTCGTCGTGCGATCGGAAGGAAAGGGGCCCGCCCGCATCGTGGACGTAACCGCCGGCGGCGCACAGCAGGTGGGGTGAGCTCGATATGGTCGTGTAACGTGCGATCACACCCCTGTCTGGAATCGATCACCCTCGCCATGGGCGATCGGGCTGTATCCCTGATCAGCCCTCGAATCCGGATTGGCACGGGCCGTGAAGGGGTTGAAGCCACGCATCAGTGCAGGTCCGGAGTATCCGGGGAGCATCGCCAATGTGGATCGTTCGCCTAGCCCTTCGCCGGCCCTACACTTTCGTGGTGTTGGCCATGCTCATCGTCCTGATGGGTGTGATGACGATCCTGCGGATGCCGACGGACATGTATCCCGAGATCAACATCCCGGTGGTCGCGGCCATCTGGAACTACAACGGCCTCCCGCCCACGGAAATGGAAGGGCGGATCACGTCCATCTTCGAGCGCGCGACCACCACGACCGTCAGCGGGATCGAACATCTGGAGTCCCTGACGCTCGGGGGTACGTCCGTCGTGAAGATCTTCATGCAGCCCGGCGCCTCCGTCGACGGGGCGGTCGCGCAGGTAGCGGCCGTCTCCCAGCCGATCCTGCGGCAGATGCCACCGGGCGCGATTGCGCCGCTGGTCATGGGATACAGCGCCAGCAACGTTCCCGTCCTTCAGCTCGGCCTCACCAGCTCAACGTTGCCGGAGCAGCAAGTCTACGATCTCACCACGAACTTCCTGCGCACCGGCCTGGCGACGGTACAGGGCGCGCAGGTCCCGTTGCCGTACGGCGGCAAGGTGCGCACGGTCGTGGTCGACATCGATCCGCAGAAGTTGTTCGCCTGGGGAATCTCGCCGTCGGACGTGACGACGGCCGTGAATCAGCAGAATGTGATCCTGCCGAGCGGCACCGCGAAGATCGGTTCGCTCGAATACAACGTGCTCATGAACGGCAGCCCGGACGTGGTCGCCGGCCTCAACGATCTTCCCGTCAAGAAGGTCAACGGGGCGATGGTCTACCTGCGCGACGTGGCGCACGTGCGCGACGGCTACGTGCCGCAGACGAGCATGGTCCTGACGAACGGCACCAAAGGGGCGCTGCTCCCGGTCCTCAAATCGCAAGGCGCGAGCACGCTCGACGTCGTCTCGCGAACGCGGGCAGCGCTCCCGGGCATCCAGGCGACCCTCCCGCCAGATCTGCAGATCAAGCCCATCGCCGATCAGTCGGTCTTCGTGAAGGGCGCGGTCGTGGGGGTCGTGCGCGAAGCCGCCATCGCGGCCGGTCTCACCGGGATCATGATGTTGCTCTTCCTGGGGAGCTGGCGCTCGACGGTCATCGTGATGACCTCCATTCCGCTTTCCCTCCTCGTCTCGATCATCGTGCTCAATTGGTTCGGGCAGACGATCAATCTGATGACGCTGGGCGGGATGGCGCTCGCGGTCGGCATCCTCGTCGACGACGCGACCGTGGAAGTGGAGAATTTCCACCGGCAGCACGCGATGGGCAAACCGGCGCTCCGTGCCATCCTCGACGGGGCAGCGGAGATTGCGGTTCCGGCGCTCGTCTCGACGCTCTGCATCTGTATTGTCTTCCTTCCCGTGACGCTCATCGCCGGAGTGGCGAAATCGCTCTTCATCCCGCTCGCGTTGGCGGTCGTCTTCGCGATGCTCACTTCGTACTTCCTCTCGCGCACCTTGGTTCCCACCCTCGTCCGCTACCTCCTTGCGAACGAAAAGCCCGGAGGAGAGACCGGCGGCCGCAACCCGATCGCTTGGATGAGCAGCCGGGTCGAGCGGGGTTTCGAACGGCTGCGCGAGGCGTATGGCCGGGCGTTGCAGCTCGCTCTGCACCACCGGAAGGTCTTCGTCGTCGCGTTCGCGGGAGTGGTTGCGATCTCGCTGTCCTTGATTCCGCTGCTGGGACGCGACTTCTTTCCCGCCGTCGATGCCGGGCAGATCCGCCTTCACGTGCGCGCTCCCGCGGCGACCCGGATCGAGGATACGCAACGCCTCTTCGGCGCGGTGGAGGAGCGCGTGCGCGCGATCGTTCCGCCCGGCGAGCTCGACACCATCACCGACAACATCGGCGTTCCCGTCAGCGGCATCAATCTCGTGCTCGGCGACCCATCGATGATCTCCAGCGCGGACGGCGAGATGCTCGTGTCGCTTACGCCCAAGCACGGCCCGACCGCAGGGTACGTGAAGGCGTTGCGGAGCGACCTTCGCGAGAAATTTCCACAAGCGAAGTTCTTCTTCCTGGCCGCCGACAGCTCGACGCAGATCCTCAACTTCGGACTCTCCGCGCCGATCGACGTGCAAATCGTCGGCCCGGCCGCAAATCAGGATGCGAACTTCGCCGCCGGCCGGGAACTGGCGCAGAAGATGACCTCCATCCCGGGCGCCGTCGACGTGCACCTGGCACAGGTCAACGAATCGCCGGAGCTGCTGGTGGACGTCGACCGCACCGCCGCGCAGGACGTGGGGCTCACGATGCGCGACGTCGGGAGCGACCTGCTCGTCTCGCTCTCCGGCAGCTTCCAGACCGCTCCGAACTTCTGGATGGACCCGAAGACGGCCGTCCAGTACTCGGTGGCGGTCCAGACGCCTCAGGTCCGGATCGATTCCATCCAGGCGGTGGAGTTGACGCCTCTCCTGAGCAGCACCGGCCCCGTGGCCAACGCGGGATCCTTCCTGACACCCATCACGGCGACCTCGACCCGGCCCGAGCTGCTCTCCAACGTCGCCAGCGTCTCGCGCATCACCGGTCCGACGAACATCACGCATTACAACATCGCGCGAACCGTCGACGTGCAAGCGAGTGTCGAAGGGGCCGACCTGGGGTCGGTGTCGTCGGCGGTGCAAAAGCTCGTCGCCGAGACGCGTGCGCACTTACCGCGCGGATCGACGATCAAGCTGACCGGGCAGACGCAAGCGATGAATGCCTCGTTCAGCGGCCTCGGATCGGGGATCGTGGTCGCCATCGTGCTCGTCTACCTGCTGCTGGTGGTGAACTTCCAGTCGTGGATGGAGCCACTGATCATCCTGATGGCACTGCCCGGCACGCTCGCCGGAATCGTCTGGGGCCTGTTCTTGACCGGCACGACCCTCAGCGTCCCGGCGCTGATGGGAACCCTGATGAGCATCGGCGTGGCGACCGCGAACAGCATCCTCGTGGTCACCTTCGCGATCGAGCGTCTTCGCGAAGGTGCCGATGTGGCCACGGCGGCGCTCGAGGCCGGACGCACCCGGCTGAGGCCGGTGATCATGACCGCGACGGCGATGATCCTCGGGATGCTTCCGATGTCGCTCGGCCTCGGTGACGGCGGAGAGCAGAACGCACCGCTGGGCCGCGCGGTGATCGGCGGACTCCTGTTCGCCACCGTGTCGACGCTCTTCTTCGTCCCGGTGGTGCTCAGCGCCATCGGGTATCGGCCGGCGGCCCAGGCCGACGACCCGGAACTGAGAGAGGTGCAGGCGTGAGTGTCACGTCCGAGACCCTGATGCCCCGGCACGGCTCGAACAGACGGCACCTCGCGGTTGCCGGTGCGGTGTTGTTGATCGCCGCGGCATTCCTGGTTGGATATCTGCCCAGGCGTCTGGCCCGCTCGAAACTCGCGGCCGCCACCGCCGCCGAGCAAGGGCCGCCGCGGATGGCCGTCATCAAGGCAGTCGCGGTCGATGCGGGCCGTACGTTGACGCTGCCGGCGGACCTGGTCGCGTTTCAGCAGACGTTCGTCAATGCGAGGGCGAGTGGGTACGTGCGTCGCTGGCTGGTGGACATCGGCGATCGCGTGAAGAACGGGCAGCTCCTCCTGCAGCTCGAAACCCCCGAGCTCGACAAGCAGCTCGCGTCAGCTCGGGCCTCCCTGTTGCAAACGATTGCGGCGCTGGCGCAAGCGAAGGCGAACCGCGATTTCGCTTACATCACCGCGCGGCGCGAACAGGAGCTCTTCGTCAAGTTGCTCATCTCCGCGCAGGAAAACGACCAGGCGCAGACGCAAGCGGCCGTCTGGGACGCCAACGTGAAAGCTGCGAGCGCCACCGTCGAAGCCCAGCGCGCCAACGTGCAGCAGCTGGAGCAGCTGGTCTCGTTCGGAAAGGTGTATGCGCCCTACGATGGAACGATCACCCGGCGCGTGGTGGACGTCGGGACCTTGGTGAACGCGGGCGCCGGGACGACGGCCACGGCGCTCTTCGAGATCGCGAGGACGGATCCGATGCGCGCGTTCGTGGACGTGCCGCAGGCGTTCGCGCCCAGCGTCCACGCCGGCGCGGACGCAAATGTCGCCGTGAGGAATTTCCGCGGCCGCGTCTTCACGGGGCGTATCGTCCGGAGCGCCGGCGCCCTCGACCCCGCGTCGCGCACGCTCCGCACCGAGGTTGATCTCCCGAACCCGAAGGGCGAGCTTCTCCCCGGAATGTACGTCGACGTCTCGCTCGACGTCGCGCTTTCGCACCAGGTGATCCGGGTGCCGTCGAGCGCCGTGATCGCGGATTCCCGGGGCGTGCACGTCGCCGTCGTGGACGGGATCGGGAAAGTGCGCTTGGTGGCGGTGACGCCAGGGCTGGACAACGGCGCCACGGTCGACCTGGTTGCCGGCCTTTCGGGCGGCGAGCAGGTCATGGTGACTCCGCCGAGCAGCGTCACGGACGGCATGCAGGTCCAGGCGGTGAGCGGGGGATGATCGCGCTTTTGGCCATCCTCCTCGCCCAGGCCTCGCCGGCCCGCGTGCTCACTCTCGCGGAAGCTCAGCGCGTGGCCCAGGAGCGGCAGCCGCAGCTCCGCGCCGCGCGAGGGAACACCGAGGCGGCGGAGGGGCGGGTCGAGCAATCCCGCTCCGGACTGCTCCCGCAGCTGTCCGCCGCCTCGAGTTGGGAGCGAACGACCAACAACTTCCTCTTCCGTCCAGGCGTAGCCGCCCGCCCGGGCTTGGCCACTTCCTGGTCCGGCATCAATTACTTCGACAACGCCGTGACGCTCTCGCAGCTCGTCTGGGACTTCGGGCAGACCAGCAACTTCTGGCGCTCGTCGCAGGCCAGCGCGCGCGCGACGGCGGATCAGGAGCGCGTCACCCTCCAACAGACCCTCCTCCAGGTCCGCGCTGCCTTCTTCAACGCGGTCGCCTTCAAGGAGCTCCTCGCGGTCGCGCGCGAGACGCTGGCCAACCAGCACAATCACCGCACGCAGATCCGGGGATTCGTGCAGGCGGGCACACGGCCTCCCATCGACCTGTCGCAGGCGGAGTCGGACTACGCCTTCGCGGAGGTGGCGGTCGTCAATGCGGTCAACGCGTACGAGCGATCCAAGGTGCTGCTGAACCAGGCCATGGGTCTGGAGGCGCCCATCGATTACGACGTCGCCAGCGACGGGCTCCCGCCCCAGGCCGACGAAGACGGCTCGTTCGAACCGCTCCTCCAGAACGCGCTGGCGGCGCGGCCGGAGATCGCCTCCGCGACGGAGCAGGTCAAGGCACAGCAGCTCCTGATCCAGTCCGCACGCGGCTCTTATGCTCCCGCCGTCGCGCTTCAAGGGTCGTTCGTCCAAGCCTCGGAGGCCGGCTCGAACTACTCGGGCTGGAACGTCGCCGGGGGAGTCACCCTCACCTGGAACCTGTTCCAGGGCGGGCTGACGAATGGACGGGTGCACGAGGCAGAGGGCAACCTCGCCTTTGCGGCCGCGCAGCTCGACGTGCTGCGGCAGCAAGTGCGCGTCGACGTGGACCAGGCCCTGCTCGCCATTCGCGCGGCGAAAGCAGCGCTCGCCGCGGCGAGCAGGGCGCTGCTCGCCGCGCGCCAGCGCTTGTCGCTCGCGGAAGGGCGCTATCAGAACGGGTCCGGCAGCGTGATCGAGCTGGGCGACGCGCAGATCGCCGCCTCGAACGCGGCGGCGCAGGTGGTCCAGACGGACTTCCAGCTGGCCACCGCGCGCGCCCAGCTGCTGTTCGCGCTGGGTCGCGCGTAGAGAGCGCATGTCATGCGCTCTAGAACACATCTCATGAACCGGCTGGCAACCGGTTTGCGCTCAACCGTAGCCGCTAACCGGCCCTCGGCCGGCGCGGCTGGTCCCGGTTCGAGTCATAGGTGAGCTGCGGAAAGAACAACGAATCGTGACCCCAGTCGCGAGGCGTTTCGTATCGCCTGCGCTGCTCGGCGAGCGGGTCGGGTCTCGCCCAGGGCTGCAGCGCTTGAGGGGGCACTCCGGGACAGAGAGCGGCGCGTAGACGGCGGGCGCGAGCACTCCGTCGTCCTCGGTAATTTTGCTGGTCCCAGGCGGAGAAATCACACGGAGTGTGATGGCGCCCTTCGCGGCGCCCTCCACGACGACATGGTCCTTGCCGCCCATGGTGTAGAGCCGGATTTCGCGGGTCTCGTCGGGCAGGAACGTCCTGTGGAAGAACGGAGCGGAGGCCCTCTCTGCGGTGCTCTCCTCGCGCGCATAGATGGACACCTCGATTGCGCCGCTGGCTTGCCGTCGAATCTGGAAGTCCTCGGCGCGATTCGTCCCTCGTACGTCGACGTCGTCCGCCAGGAATCGGTAGTACTCGCGCGACGTGTCGGTGAGCAGGTCCCGGCGTGAGCGCAGGGCCCGCTCCAGGACGGGAACTTCGACGGGCGTGTCCCAGACCTCCCGCCAATGGTCGCCCCAGGAGCAAACGGCGGAGCCAGCCGGCCTGGTAGCGGGCGCCGGCTGCGACGGTGACCGTTCGCGGCGCTTCGACCTCCGCGGCCGCCGCAGCCCCGCCGCCAGGCAGATCGCGGCGATCAATGCTGACCGATTGAGCATGATGGCCCCAGTCGCCAGCGCATCCCCCGGTGCTGTGTGTGAGCTCCGTCGACGCGAGCTCGACTCAGCGCGCCTCGCTGACAGCGGTCGTCACCGCCATCAGGTCATCACGGCGGTTCTGCCGCCATGCGGCCTTGTCGTGTCCGGGCGCGCGCGGACGCTCCTCGCCGTAGCTGATCGTCGTGATGCGCGAGGGTTCGAGACCGAGGTTCAGGAGGTACGTCCTCGCAGCGTCGGCACGGCGCTGGCCGAGGGCCAGGTTGTACTCACGCGTGCCCCGCTCGTCGCAGTTTCCCTCGATGCGCAGGTTCTGGTCGGGGCGCTGCTGCGCCAGATCGAAGAACGCCTGCAGCGTGTCCCGTGCCTGCGCACTCAGCTCGGAGCTGTCGAATCCGAAGTAGACGCTGGTCATGACGATCTCGACGCTGAGCGGCGCTGGTGCTCGCTTGGCCTCAGGCGCGGAAGAAGGCGGCAGAGGGGGGCTGCTTGCACAATCGGCTCCGCCGGCGCTGGAGGCGGAGGCGGTTGCGCGTGCGAGCAGGCTGCGGCGGTCAAGGTCGCGGCCGCGAGGACAAGGACGGATTTCATGTTCACCCTCTCTCGGGCGCAGCAAGGCGTGCGCCCGCCTGCACGGGGTCTGGCAAGCGCATGTCTACGAGGCCTGTGGTACGCGCGGGAACTTGTCGAGGATCGCCGTGACCGTCTTCCAAAGGTCCTGCTCGTATTGCGCCTCGTTGTCGGAGACGTTGGCCACTCCCTGTCCGCGCCAGAGGAGCTCCTTGGTCTTGGGATCGATCACGTCGATGATCACTGTGCCCTGGGTGTACTGCGAGACCGTCGGTTGCACATACGGCCCGAAGCCCCACCAGCGCGGGTAGTAGGGATACCCATAATCCCAGTAGGTGACGTCCAGCTTGTCCTTCGTCGACGCGTAGTACGCGACGGTGAAGTCCGGAGTGTCAGAGAAGGCATAGCCGCGGTTTTCGAATCCCTTGACGAGGTCGGCGCGCAAGGCGCGGTTCGAGATCGAGTTCACGAGCATCGGATCGTTCTCGGACGCGTCGCTCGGGGATTGCCTCTTGGCGTGCTGCATGATGCCGAACGTCCGCAAGGTCTGCAGATTTGCATCGGGGCTCGTCACCGTGCGCACGTCGACGGACGCGCAGGCGGTGAGCGCAAGAAAGATCGCTGCGGGCGTGGCCAGCGGACGGCGGGTCGTCATCGCTTCCTCCATTTGAAGGCCGCCCGAGACGTGAAGGCGGCGACAGGATCATGTGCAGGCGACGTGCCAGCGCGAATCGAGGTGCAAACTGCCCGCGATTGGCCCGCCCTGATCAATCCGTAGACGCTTCGCGAAGAACAGCTGTCGGGCGCCAGGACATCGCCCGGTCCCAAGCGCGAAGAGGCGAATCCGGCGTGACAGCGATCCAGCCTTCGCGAGAGATCGAGGCCGTGGAACGCAGCCCGATCGGCTGACGATGACGGATAACCGGCTGACGATGACGGATAACCGGCTGACGGCCGCCTGCGGATTGCCGGGTCGATCAGGACGCGGGGCCGGTATGGTGGACCTTTCCCGCGACCGGTCTCTCCATGATCTGCGTCGATTGCGGCGGGACGTGCGTCGCCTGCACCGTCGCCTCCATGCCGACGAGTGCACTCAAGGTGAAAGCCGCGGCAACGGCCCAGACCAGCAGCAGACCAACCGGAAGTCCCCATTCTCGAAGGTGGTTCATCATTTTCTTCCTCCTGTTGCGGGGAGACTAGCGGCGCGGCCAACCGGATCGACGCTGTCCGACGGGGGGCGGTCTTCCGATCACGAGGCGCCTTCCGTTGCAAACCAGGCGCATCGGGCCTGTTGCCCGGCGTAGCGGACAAGGCACGACCGTCCCCCGACGAGTGACGCGACATCGGTCGGCGATCCTGCCCGTGTCGTCCTCGCGATCCGGTCGTCCGTCCGATCGCAGCGCCAGCGCAGGCACAACGCGGTTAGCTTCTTCAGCGACGAGAAGGGAGAGCGATATGAAGATCGCACTTACCGCGATGATGACCGCAGTCGCGACCGGGTTGCTCGTCTTCGCGCAGCCCGGCGCGGCGCCGATCGACGTTGCGTCGGGCGGCAACTCGCAGCCGGCACTCGCTGCGCAATCCGCGTCGATCGAAGGCGACCCGCTCCCGCCGCCGCCGCCGCAAACCTCACCTCGTTTGCCGCGTTCCGAGACGGTGAGCTACGGCGCGGCCGACGCGGCGCCCCCCGTCCCGCCCGCGCCCCCCGACGCTCGGGCAGCCTACCTCCAGGAGTTGGTCGAGCAGGCGCGGCAGCAGAACGAGCAGCTCGCGGAGATCGACGACGAGCTCGCGGCGCAGCGGCGGCAGGCGGCAGAGGAGGAATCGGAGCGACAGGCCGAGGCGGAGCAAGAGAGCGCGCAGCATGTTGCGACGCTGCAGGCGCTGGACACCCTCCGCCGCGTGGAAGAGATGCTCGCGTTCGGAAACTCGGACGGCGTCGACGAGGAGCTCGCCAACGCCAGCGGGGCGCTCTGGGGACGCACGCGCCTCGACGTGGAGGCGGCGCGCGAGGCGCTGTCGAACGAGGACCTCTTCCTGGCGCGAGAATATCTCGCTGCCGCTCTCGCCGAGAGGCGACGGCCCTTGTACTGAGGCCCGTTCTTCGTCTGCAGAACCGATGCGGTGTCGGCCCGGCCGACGCCGGTGAGCTTTGCGGTTTCCCAGGAGAGCTCGTCGACGATCGCTGATCGATCCACGACGGTCGGCGATCAAACTGTCGAATCGCTCGACAAGGGCAGCTCCCGCGCAGACGCACCGCACGAGCGGACCTCTCGAGCCCGAGATTGGCGCACCGGTTGCATCGCCGGGTGAGCCAGCTCTTGCGGAGGTGTGGGTGACGATGATGAGGTCATGGATGGCGGTGTTGCCAGCTGCGTGCTTGCTGTGTTGCTCGCACGCGTCAGCAGCTCCCGAGCCGCCGGCCGCCGTGGGCGAGGCGGTGCTCCAGCAGAGTCCCGAGCAGTTGGAGCAATTGGTGGCGCCGATCGCGCTGTACCCCGACGCGCTGGTTGCGCAGATCCTCGCCGCCTCGACGTACCCCACCGAGATCGTGGAGGCGGACCGTTGGGTGCAGCAGCACCCCGAATTGAAGGGGGAGCAGCTGGCCCAGGCCGTCGATCAGCAATCCTGGGATCCCAGCGTCAAGGCGGTCACGCAGTTTCCCTCCGTGCTGGCGAACATGGACAAGAACCTTTCCTGGGCGTCGGCGCTGGGCGACGCATACGTGAACCAACAGCAGGCCGTGCTCGACGCCGTGCAGACGATGCGCAGGCGAGCCCAGGAGGCGGGGAACCTCAAGACCACCCCCCAGGAAAACGTCGTCACGCAGGGCCAGTCGATCGTGATCCAGCCGGCAAACCCCGAGGTGGTCTACGTGCCGGTCTACGATCCGTGGCTGGTCTACGGCCCGCCGCTGGTCGCATACCCCGGCTGGTTCTGGTACCCCGGCCTGTACGCCGCCGGCCCGGGGATTTCGTTCGGAATCGGTTTCGGGCTCGGCTTCTACGCTGGATTCGGCTGGGGATGGCACCACTGGGACGCCGACTGGCGCGGCCACCGCGTGATGTACGACCACGACAGGTATGTCTCGCACAGCCGAACCTTCATGGACCGGAACCATTTCTACCGCGGCGGCCCCGGATTCCACGGCGGCCCGGAATTTCACGGAAGCCCTGAATTCCACGGCGGGCCAGACGGTCACGGAAGCCCTGAATTCCACGGCGGGCCAGACGGTCACGGCGGCCCTGGATTCCACGCCGGGCCGGACGGTCACGGCGGCCCTGGATTCCACGGCGGCGGCGTTGCGGCTGCTCCGGCGTTCCATGGATCAGCGGCCCCGCATCCCCAGGCGGGCACTCGTTCCGGCGCCTTCAGCGGGTTCGATCATGGAGGCGTGGCGAGAGGCTTTTCGTCGCGCGGGCAGTCGAGTTTCGGAGGTGGATTCCACGGTGGCGGATTCCACGGCGGCGGAGGTCACAGATGATTCGATTCAAGGGAGCATTCGCATCATTGGCAGTAGTCGTCGCAACCTGGGCGCCGGCAAGCAGGGCCCAGCAGGCACACCCGAAGACCTACCGCACCGCGGAAGAAGCCGCACAGGCGCTCTTCCTGGCGGTCCAGGCCGGGGACGAGCCAGGAGTCTCGCAAATCCTCGGAGGAGACAGCGGACTCTTCTCGGTCGGCGACAAGGATCAGGACGATCTTGATCGCCAGACGTTCCTCGACAAATACCGCCAGATGCACCGCCTCGCTCGCGAACCGGACGGAACCATCCTCTACCTCGGCGCGGAGAACTGGCCCTTTCCCATCCCGCTCGTCTCCAGGAAGGGCGCCTGGTCCTTCGACCCGCAGACCGGGACGCGCGAGATCCTGTTCAGGCGCATCGGGGCGAATGAATCGTTTGCCATCGACGTCTGCCAGGCGCTCGCCCGGGCGGATCAGGTAGACCCGGCGGCTTTCGTCGGCAACCGGGTTCCGTTCCACGGGTACTACTTCCGGGCCCTGCCGGCACCGGGAAAGCAAGCTTCCTTCGTCGCGTACCCGGCGGAATACCGCTCGTCGGGCGTGATGACCTTCATCGTGGAGCACGACGGCGTGGTGTACGAACGCGACCTGGGTCCTGACACCGCGAAGGTCGCAGGAAGCATGACCGACAAGAAACCGGACTCGACATGGCACGCGCTGCAATGAGCGGCGGTCGCCACCAATTGCTCCGGGAGCACCTGATGGGCAACGTCCTCGACATCCCCCGGGCGCCCGTGACCACGGTCACCGGGCTTCGACCGCGCGTGCATCGACGCCCGAGAGTGAGCCGCGTGGTGGCGCGGCGGAACAAGAGCCTTGTGTTCCTCGACCCGAAGAAGATCTGGGCGTTCGAAGCGGCGGACCGGCTGACGTTCGTGCACTCGCGGGAGGGTAGGTTCGCCATCGATCTGTCGCTGGCGGCGATCGAGGCATCGTTCGGCCGCGCCCTCTTCCGCGTGCACCGCAATTGGGTGGTGAACCTGGCGTACGTCAAGGAGCTGGAGCGTGTCATGGGAGGGACGTCGCTGACGATCGGAGGCGACCTCGAGCGCGGAGAGCAGACCATCCGTGCACCCGTCTCGCACGACCGCGCCAAGGCGCTCCGGAACGTGCTACTGAAGAACGCGACCGGACTGCGCAACCTCTGACCTTCGGGATGCCTCCAGGGCTCTTTGCATCGATCCCGGCCGTCCAGGCATCAACATGAACGTGAAAGGAGCGGATATGTATCCGACGAAGAACGACCTACCGGAAACGACGCGGCGGCAGATGATCGACCTGTGCAACGCGCGGCTCGCCGATGCCATCGATCTGCAAACGCAGACGAAGCAGGCGCACTGGAACGTCAAGGGCCCCCACTTCATTGCCTTGCATGAGCTCTTCGACAAGGTGAACGAGGACGTGGAGGACTACGTCGATCTGATCGCCGAGCGCGCCATCCAGTTGGGCGGGGGCGTCGAGGGCACAGCGCGTTCGGTCGCCAAGCGATCGACGCTGCCCGAATACCCCGTGAAGGCCGGGAGCGGCCGGCAGCACGTCGACGCTCTCTCCTCGGTGCTGGCGGCGTTCGGCAAGCTCGCTCGAGGCGCCATCGAGGAGAGTCAACGCGTGAACGATCAAGATACCAACGACATCTTCATCGAGATCTCCCGAGGCGTGGACAAATGGCTCTGGATGGTCGAGGCACACCTCCAGTCGGAGGGGTGAGGGCCGAGGCAGGCCGCGTGACCGGGTTGCGCGTCCCGGCTGGCGGCGACGACGAGGCGACGAGGGCGGAGGAAGCGATCGACGAGGTCCTCGCCGAGTCGTTCCCAGCGAGCGATCCGCCCCCTTGGACGCTCGGCCTCGACCCGCACTCCGCTTACGTCGCCGGCGCGGAAGAGCCGGCGACGCCATCACCGCCGGGCGGACAGGGCTGACCACGATGAGGCGCGCCCCGACGCCCGTGTTCCTCGTGCCGCTGTTCGTCGCGGCGATCGTGACGCCAGCATCGGGAGCGGACCGGGCTTTCGAGATCGCTTCCGAGCACCTGGACTGCCGGTACTCGACGGCCCTTTCCGAGACGCTGTTGTCCGCGGCGGAAACGCCCAGTCCGTTGGAAGGCGTTCTCTTGCCCGACAACGATGTCTTCCGCCCGCTCCTTGCCGATCAGCGCGAGCCGCGGTTCTACGCGGACTACCGGCGCGTCCATTTCCGCGGCAGCTCCAACCTGCTCGCCGAGGGGAAGGGCAGCGACATCCACGTAGCCCTCGTCGCCTTCGGGGGCGCGTTCGGCGTCTGGGGTCTGCGGCAGCCCCGCGGCTGCGACGGGATCCAGGTGAGCTTGTTCGGCACGGTCTTCGCGCAGTTCAACCTCGACACCCATTCGTGGGACCTTCTCAACGCCGATTACCTCGTCGGGCCGGAGGTGACGCTGCGCCGTGGGCGCTGGTCGGGGCGATTGCGCTTCTATCACCAGAGCAGTCACCTCGGCGACGAGTTCCTCCTCAACTACGGCATCGATCACGGCGTGCAGCGCCAGGACTTGAGCTTCGAGATCCTCGACGCGATCGTCTCGGCCGAGGACACCTGGTGGCGCCTCTACGGCGGCGGAGGCCTGGTGGTTCTCAGTGGCCCCAACCCGGACCTTACCTCCACCCCGGCATTCGCGCAGTGGGGTTTCGAGCTGCGCGGTCCCGGCTGGCAGCCCTGGGGGTGGCTCGAGAAAACGCGCTTGCGACCGGTCTTCGGCGCGAACTTCTCGGCGGTGCAGGCGACGGGATGGAACGTGAACACCAGCCTGACCGGGGGCCTCGAATGGGCATCGCCGAACGGCGCGCACCGGGTCCGTTTGCTCCTCGACTATCAGCGGGCAGCGCTGCTCTTCAGCCAGTTCTTCTTCCAGAGGACCGTGAACTTCGGCGCCCAGCTGCAATTCGAGTTCTAGCCTCCTCCGCCTCGAGGACGACGGCGCCATCGAAAACGAGATCCGGCGCGCCCGCGCCGAAACGGCGCGCGCGGGTCTCGAGGCACTGCAAGCCACGGGAAAAAACGGGATGACCGCGCTCCTTGCCCGCAGGTACGAGGCGCGACTGCGCCGCGCCGACCGGTCGGCGCCAGCCGCAGCGGGCGAGGCGGACGACGGGCCTGTGTACGCGGACGCGTTGCGCCGCGCGTACGAGGCGGAGCGGCACAAGTTGATCGAGCTGCGCGCGAGCGGCGTCATCGGAGACGACGCGTTCCACCGGGTCGAGGAGGAGCTCGACTGGGCCGACATGCATGCGCAGGCCCAGCAAGGCACGGGATAGCAGCAGAAGGCGTCTGAGATGGCGTTTTCCCTGCCCCGGCGCTAGGCTAGTGTCAGTGCCAGCGTGTCTGCTGCCGTCGCAATCCCCGGCCGCGTGGAATGGCGCAGGGATGAACCGGTACGTTATGCATCGCCTCGAAGGAGGATTTTTCCGATGGCCATGAACTCCAGCATCGAACGGCTGGCGGCGCGGCTCGGCATCGGAAGCGGCTCGAGAAAGGTCGGCCGGACGACTCTGCTGCGACTCGCGATCTACTACGCGGTCGTCTTCCTGATCGTCGGCGGGCTCATCGTCCTGACCGACAACATGGAGGCCTTGCACATGGCCGCTGCCATTGCAAGACGCAAGGCCGCGGAGAACCCCGACGCTCTGCTCGCCGGAACACCGGAAAGCTGGAAGATGCTGACGCACGGCATTCTCGGGCCGCTCTTCCGCGCGCTGCCGCCGCTCGGTACGGGAGCCGCTGCCGTGATCACCGCTTTCCTGCTCGCGGTCCCGGTCGCATTCACGTACGTGCGCACGCGCAACAGTCTCCAGTACGACCAATCGCTGGTGCAGACGGTGATCATGCTCCCGGTCGTCGTCACGGCGATCCTCATCGTCGTGGAGAACAGCCTCGCACTGGCCTTCAGCCTGGCGGGCATCGTGGCGGCAGTGCGTTTCCGCAACAATCTCAAGGACAGCAGAGACGCCGTCTACATCTTCGCCGCGGTCGGGATCGGATTTGCCAGCGGCGTCGGCGCGCTCGCGATCGCCGCCTTCCTTTCCATCTTCTTCTGCGTGATGGAGCTCCTGCTCTGGAAGCTCGATCTCGCAGCGGACCACGAGCACACCTTCGGCCTTCTTTGCACTCCGGCTGGCGCGCCCGCCCAGCGCATCGACGCCCGGGCCCTGTCCGGTCTGGCCGGGGGAGCATCCGCCGCCGGCGCGGACGTGCCCGCTGCGCTTCCTTCGGCGGACACCGGTCTGCTCGCGCTGGGCGGCGCGAAATCGGGAGTCCGCAACGGCGAAGCGAACGGCGGGAAGAGGCCCCCGCAGCGGCTCCTGGTCTACGTCACGGATCCGGAGAAGGCACGCCGCATCGCCGACGCCGTCCTCCACGAGATGACCAAGGAGTACAAGCTCACGAAGACGACGAACGGCGGCAACGACCAGTACGTGCTCGAATACCGGGTGCGAACCCGGAAGAAATCCCCTGGAGAGGCGATCATCGACCGGTTGCACGCCGTGGGAATGCCGTACGTGATCGCGGCCGAGTTGGTCGCGGACGTTCCCGAGAAGAGTTGAAAGGCGTCGATGGCGACCCTGGTCATACCCGTTTCCGCCCACGATCACGCCCGCGGGCGGGCGGACGCCCCGCTCACGCTGGTCCAGTACGGCGACTTCGAATGTCCGCATTGTGCACTGGCTCATCCGCGCCTGCTCGAGATTGCCGACGAGCTGGGCGATTCGCTTCGACTCGTGTACCGCCATTTTCCTCTCACCGACGTCCATCCGCGCGCCCAGCGCGCCGCCGAGGCCGCCGAAGCGGCGGCGAAGCAGGGGCGTTTCTGGGAGATGATCCCGCTCCTGCACGCGAATCACGAGCGTCTCGACGACGAGACGCTGATCCGCTGCGCCAAGAAGGCGGGGGTGGATGCGAAACGGCTCATGAAGGAACTCGGGGCCGGGGCACACTCGGCGCGGGTGCGCGCCGACTACCTGGGTGGTCTGCGCAGCAGCGTGAGCGGCACGCCGACGTTCTTCATCAACGGCGAGCGGTACGAAATGACGCTCGGGCTCGACTCAATGGTGGCAGCGCTGCTCAAGGCCTCGAGGACCGCGTAGCGACGGCGCGGCAGGGGAGGGGTTGACGGACGAACTCGAGAAGACTAAAAACGCGAATTGTTCTCCGTTTTTCTCCTGCAGCGAGACCCGGTTCCAGCTGGACGATCCCCGCGACTCGGAGCGCGCCCATGTCCAGACGAGATTCGCAGTCGAGGCCGTCGGCGAGAAGCATCTCGATGCTCTCCCTGTCCGTTCTCGCGGCTGGCCTCCTCGCCCTCCCGGCCGCGGCGTACGAGGCGGTCCAGGTGAGCGACGGCGGCTCCATCAAGGGAAAGGTTCTCTACCAGGGCGAAATCGCGACCAAGAAGATCATCCCGACCAAGGACGCCGAGACCTGCGGAGACATGCGCGAGGAGCCGCTGATCGTGGTGGGATCCGACAAAGGCGTCCAGGACGCGGTCGTCTACCTGAAGGAAGTCCAGAAAGGGGCGGCGCTGCCGAACCCCGCAAAGAAACCGGAGATCAACAACCACAACTGCCAGTTCGAGCCGCACGTGCAGGCAATCCCAGTCGGATCGATCGTGATCGTCAACTCCGACCCGGTCATGCACAACACGCACGGCTTTTTCGGCAAGCAGACCGTGTTCAACCAGGCCCTGCCGACCCAGGGGATGCGCATCGAGAAGCCGGTCAAGAAGCCGGGGATGATGCGGGTCGAGTGCGACACCCACGGCTGGATGCTCGGGTGGGTCTACGCGGCCGAGCACCCGTACTACGCGGTGACCAAGAAGGATGGCACCTTCTCCATCCAAGACGTGCCGCCGGGCTCGTACACCCTCGTCGCCTGGCAGGAGTACACGGACGCGACCGAGGTGCCGGTGACGGTGAAGCCCAAGGAAGCGACGCAGCAAACGATCGAGCTGAAGAAGAAGTGAGAGCCCGGCCGAGCTCCGGGCCGTCGGATGCCCCGAGGAGGGGAAGATCATGGACGAGATCCAGCGAGAGCGGAGTGAGCTGCAAAAGACGCTGCAAGGCAAGGGCGAGCGACCCGGCGGATCGCTCCAGATCACGCGCCGCACGTTCCTCCACAAGTCGGTGTTGACCGGTGCCGCGGGCGTGGCCACCTACGGGTGGTTCCCGCTCATCGGCACGCTCGATTTCCTCGTCGGTCAAGCGGGAGGACAGCCGACGGCGTTCAAGTTCGCCTGGATCTCCGACAACCACCTCTACCCGAAAGAGGTCAACACCCGCTTCGTGGACAAGGCGGTCCGGGCCGTAAAAGAGGTCCAGGCCATGAAGCCGGCCGCGGACTTCCTGATCCACGGCGGTGACCTCGCCCAGCTCGGTGATCCCGTCGAGCTCGATCTCGGAAACGAGATCCTGAAGGAGGTGAAGATCAGGAAGGTCTTCATCCCCGGCGAGCACGATTGGTACCTGGACCTGGGGCAGAAGTGGACGAGCCTCTTCGGCCAGCCCAACTGGACGTTCGATCACAAGGGCGTCCGCTTCGTCGGGCTCGACACCGTCAGCCGTGGCCCGGACTACTGGACGGCGAAGAAGATGAGCCCCAAGGAGCGCATGGGGCACATGGCCACCCTGGACGGCAGCGTGGCCGGGTCCTGGGCCGGCGTCGGCCGCGACCAGCTCCAGTGGCTGAACCAGACGCTGTCCAGCTGGCCCAAGGACAAGCCGATCGTGATCTTCAGCCACAATCCCCTCTACGAATACTACCCGCCATGGAACTTCTGGGTGCGTGACTGGCGGGAGGTCCACGAGGTGCTGAGGCCGTACTCGAACGTCACCAACATCCACGGCCACACGCACCAGGTGCTCTACAACGAGATTGGCAAGCTGCGTTCCATCGGCATGCTCGCCACCTCCTGGCCGTGGCCCTACGCGCCCGAGGGCGTCCCGGCGCTCACCAAATGCATGGTCCGCGCGGACCCCGGCGACTTCTTCGACGGCGTCGGCTATTCGCGGCTGACGATGAACGCCGCGAGCAAGATCGAGAACGAGTACGTGATGTGGCGGAAGGACACCTTCGCGGAGGCGGCCGTCGATTCGGGGTGCGGGGACAACGTCAACCAGGTCCTCCACCCGCGCATCGCGGACCAGGAATGGACTTACTACGGCGCGTACAAGTGAGCCACGACCACGAGAGGAGACGGCCATGAAAACGATTCGAATCGGTCTCATCGCGGCGGGCGTCCTCGTCGGCTCGCTCCTGATCGTCAGTTCCGCTCGCGCGCACAAGGACAAGCACACGCCCCAGCAGCTCAAGGCGTTCGAGGAAGTGTTCATGGAGCAGGTGCGGATCGGCGACCTGCTCTTCCACGGAGACGATGCCACGGCGAAGAAGCTGAACGTCCAGCTCTCCCGGACCGGCATGGCGTGCGCGATGTGTCATCCGTTCGGGTCGGACAACCATCCGCACGAGTTTCCCAAGTTCCAGGAGCAGATCGGCCAGTTCGCCACGCTCCGTGACATGATCAACTGGTGCATCGAGAAGCCGAACGAGGGCGTGAAGATCGATTCGGACTCGCCCGCGATGAAGGCGCTCGAGGCGTACATCTACTGGTCGAACCGGGGCTCCAAACTCGATCCTGGCAGGCACTGAGTCGCTGCAGGGAACCGTCATGGCTCGCCAGTCCGACCATCGCGCGTGCGGTTTCTCGAGGCGAGGCTTCTTCGGGCTCGCCTCGACGGCTGCGGGGCTCTTCATCCGGGAAGCGTGGGCGGGCTCCCGGAAGGGGCGGCTCATCGGCGGCGATCCCGCGCTTCTTTCGCCGTTCGAGCGTGAGCATTTCCCTTCGCTCAGCCTTCCGCCGAGGACCCGCAACGGCGCCAAGGTCCCGATCGTCGTCGAGATGTCGCACCCGATGACGCCGGACCACCAGGTGACGAGCCTCGAGGTGGTGAACGAGACGGACCCCATTCCCGGCAAGGGGAGGTTCCACTTCACGCCTGGCAACGGCGCCATCTACGTGGCCTTCCAGGCGCGCATGGACGAAGGCGACTCCGAGGTGACGGTCACGGCGGATTGCAACCGTCACGGCCGGTGGCAGATCCGCCGGCGCATCAGCATCCCGGAGGGGGCCGGGGGGTGCGCCGGCGAGGCGCCCGCGTGGGGACGCGTCGCCGGTGACGACATCCACTCGCCGGAGATCCGCATCCCGGAGCAGGTGCAGCGCGGCGGGATCCGCCGCGGCGAGGTCATCCACCCGCAGCTCAAGATCAGGCACCCGAACCGGACGGGGCTCGCCGAGCACGACGGCTCCTTCGTGCGTGCATCCGAGCCGCTCTACCTGGAGAAGATGGAGGTCCGGTTTGGAGGGGAGGCCGTGAGCAAGTTCGAGTTCACGCCGGCGCTGAGCGACGATCCGTTCATCACCTTCGCGCTTCTGGCCAGCCGCGAAGGGTCTCTCGAGGTCCGCCTTGTGAACAACCGCGGCCAGCGCTTCGAGACGGCGCACGAGATCAGCTTCTCGTGACGCCCGGAGGTATCCAGGATGCGTAAGCTCACCGTCATCATGGGAGTGCTGGCACTGGCCTTCGGCGCCTTCGCGGGGGAGCCTTCCTCGGCCGCAGCCGCTCCACAGGGCGCCGCGGAGGCCCGCAAGACCCTCGCCGACTTCTTCCTGCGGACGAAGGGAGCGACACGCGTCGTCTCCGCCTCCGAGGTATGGGAAGGCATCCGGTCCGGGAAGAGCAGATACCGGGTGGTCGACGTCCGTCAGCCCGAGGAATACGAGAAGGGCCACGTGCCCGGCGCGATCAACATCCCCCTCGACGTGCTCTTCCGCCGGGAGAGCCTGGAGATGCTGCCCGTCGCCGGAGACCCGATCGTGCTGGTCTGTCACTCCGGGCACATGGAGTCGATGGCGCTCGGGGGACTCGCCGCGCTGGGCTACGAACCGTACGTCCTGCGCTTCGGGATGATCGGCTGGAATGCCGAGACCAAGGTCAAGGTGGCTGGCTCGCCCCGGCAGGAGGCCGACGTGGTCCGCGGCCTCGGCGGTCCCATTGAGAGGTAGCGACGTGGAGGAAGGAGCTGCGCGTCCGATAGCTCCCGGTCGGCTGCATTCACCCCCGGTTGACGAGGAGGGCGGCGTCGCGCACGACCCGCTCCACGGCATCGGCGTCCTCCGGATCGTAGTAGCCGCGGATCCGCCCCTCACCGTCCACGAGCACGAGGTGGGTCCCGTGGAACATACCGTCCCGGCCTTGATGCTCCGGCGCGCGCCCCATACTGACTCGCAGCCCACGCACCACGGTGTCATGAACCTCGTCGGCCGGTCCGGTGAGGAAGGTCCACATCCGCGGGCTGGCGCGGTGTTCGCGTGCGTAGACAGCGAGCCGGGCGGGATCGTCGAACTCGGGGTCCACGCTGATCGAGACGAGGTGAAAAGCGGGCTCGAGGTTTCGCGTTCGCCCCTGGATCCGCGCCATCTGCCGGGTGATTGCCGGGCAGACCGTGTCGCACCGTGTGAAGATGAAGCTCGCCACCCACACGCGCCCCGCGAGATCCTTCGAACCGAAGGGGCTGCCATCTTGCGCGGTGAGCTCGAATGGCGGCAAGGTTCCGAGGACCTTCAGCCGCGGTGGCAGGGGCGTGCTGAGCGCCCACACGATCGGCCAGGCGGCGATGAACGCGACGAGGAGCGCCCAGGCGACCGGGCGCGCCACTACGGCGCTCACTGCGCGTTGGAAGCGATCGCGAAAGGCCGCTGGGCTTGCGGTGGACACGCTACCAGGATTGTAGCAGCGGGAGGTGAGGCTTGAGCACCGCGGTCGCGCCCGAGCACGGCCACACCACGGCGGCATGGCCTCCGGACGCCCAGTACGGCTCCGCGACGCCCGGGAAGATCGGGATGTGGATCTTCCTCATCTCCGATGCCTTCTCCTTTGGCGGTCTGCTCATCGCGGAAGGCATCCTCTATGCGGGCCACCGCCCCTGGCGGCAGCCCGGGGAGCCGGAGCTCGGGATCCTCTTCACCGCGGCGCTCACCTTCATCCTCGTCTGCACGAGCCTCACGAACGTCCTCGGCTGGGCGGCCGCCGCCGACGGGCGGCGGAGGCAGGCGGCGGTCCTGCTCGGTCTGACGGCATTCGGCGGCGCCCTTTTCCTCGTCGGGCAGTACCAGGAGTGGTTCGGGATCTGGGCACCCGGGCTGCTGCACGAAGGGCTCGTCTTCGGCCAGTCGCCGCGGGCGAGCACCTTCTTCGTCATCACCGGTTACCACGGCCTCCACGTCCTGATCGGCGTCGTCTACATCCTCGCGATCCTCGCCGGGTACCTGCGCGGCCGGGTCAATGAACGCCAGATCGAGCTCCTCGGGCTGTACTGGTGCTTCGTCGACTTCGTCTGGGTGTTCGTGTTCTCGTTCGTCTACCTGCTCCCCTCCCTGAGCGCCGCATGAGCGAAAAGGAGATCCTCGAGCCCAAGGTTTCCTCGGTGACCCACGTCCCGGGGGCGAGGGAACGCACGCCGTATCTCGCCGCGTTCGGCGTGCTGGTCGCGCTCACCCTGGTGGAGATCGGCGTGGTGCGCAGCGGTGGGATCGCTCACCGCGCGGCAGTCGTCGCGCTCATCGCCATCGCCATGGCGAAGGCGGCGCTCATCGCGCTCTTCTACATGCACCTGCGCTACGAGACGCGGATCCTGAAACTGACGGTGCTCGGCCCGCTCGTGGCACCCGCCGTCTACGGGCTCCTGCTCATGCTCGATTCCGCCGCGAGGCACATGCCATGAAGCTCGCCCTTCTTCTCGCCATCGCAAGCTGTCCGGCCCTGGCGCTCGCCTGCCCGGTGTGCGCGCGGGACGGGACGCCCCATCTCGCGCTCGTGCTCGGGGCCATGATCGCGGTCCCGTACGCGGTTGCCGCCCTGGCCCTTTACGCGATCCGGGGAGGCGGGCGATGACCGCGGCGCCCCTGCCGGAGCACGGGTACGGACTGCCGCACGACGTCTCGGTGGACGGGTTCCGCGTCGACGAGCTCATCCACTTCACGCTCGCGGCGATCACGGTGATCTTCGTGGTGGTGGCGGCGTCGCTGATCTGGTCGTTCGTGAAGCACCGGAGCGGACCGGCGCTCTACTCGCACGGGACGCGCGGCTCGATCGGGCTGGTGGTCGGCGCCGTGGCGCTGGTCCTCGTCGGTGTCGACGGGAATCTCTTCATCCACACGCTCGGCGACATGCACCAGTATTTCTGGAACTTCAAAAGCGCGGAGGCTGCGCAGGGCGCCGTCCTTATCGAGGTCAACGCGCACCAATGGTCGTGGGACGCCCGCTACCCCGGCGCGGACGGAAGATTCGGAACGCCGGACGACGTCATCACGACCGACGACATCCGGATCCCCGTCGGAGTCCCCGTGGTCGTCCAACTCGCCTCTACGGACGTGATCCATTCCCTCTACCTGCCGAATCTCCGGGTGAAGCAGGACGCGGTGCCCGGAACCATCACCCGGATCACGTTCCAGGCGAAGATCCCGGGCGAGTACGAGATCGCCTGCGCGCAGCACTGCGGGCCGAACCACTACAAGATGCGCGCCGTCCTGACCGTGCTCGCCCCAGACGCCTTCCGCAACTGGCTCGCGGATGCAGGGGAGGACGCGCGGCGCGCGTACGACCCGGAGGACAAGGAGGCCCACTGGGGCTGGGAGTGGAGGAGGTTCGAGCCGTGAGCACCGCTGCACAAGCGCTCGCCGAGGCGGCGCAGCCGATCCACCCGCCGCCCACGTCGTTCTGGCGCCAGTACGTTTTTTCCATCGACCACAAGGTGATCGCCAAGCAGTTCCTCTGGGCAGGCCTCCTCTTCCTGCTCGTGGGCGGGACGCTCGCGATGCTCATCCGCTGGCAATGGGCGTATCCCTACCGCCCGGTCCCGGTGATCGGCCAGCTTTTCCTTCGCGAGAACGGCGGGGTGATCGGTCCGGCGACCTACCAGCAGATCTTCACCACCCACGGCCTGATCATGATCTTCTTCGCCGTGACCCCGGTGCTCATCGGCTGCTTCGGCAACTTCCTCATCCCGCTCATGATCGGCGCGCGCGATATGGCGTTCCCGAAGCTGAACATGTACTCGTTCTGGACCTTCCTCCTCTCGCAGCTGCTCGTCCTCGCCTCCTTCTTCACCGATCTCGGCTCGGCCGGCGCGGGCTGG
>Ga0209235_1000321_pt1 | contig 23395 bp, 17 predicted proteins | sample GraSoi013_1_20cm_4_FD_185817 | JGI IMG/M metagenome (GOLD analysis project Ga0209235, IMG submission 185817) | Grasslands soil microbial communities from the Angelo Coastal Reserve, California, USA - Sample 09_25_2013_1_20cm (SPAdes) (version 2) | ecosystem: Environmental > Terrestrial > Soil >... | reverse complement strand
CTGGAACAGGATACGCTTCCCGTCCGGCGTCCAGAACGGGAATCGCTGACCGCCCGGCTCCGACACCACCGCGACGGGGGCGCCTCCGTCCACCTGTCGCACCAAAAGCCTCGTCTGCCCTGGCGTACCCGCGACGTAGGCCACGAGCTTACCGTCCGGCGACAGGGCCGGATCGAGCTCGAGGCCGGGGTCGAGCGTCACCGGCGTGCGGCGCTCGAGCTCGAGGACCGATGGGCGGCTCCGCAGGAGCACGGCGATGACCGCTCCCACCGCGATCAGGACCACAGCCGCGACGACGCCGCGCGGCCCGGCGGCCCGGCGCGGCTGCGCCGCCGGGGGCGGCATGACCGTCGGCGTCGTTCCACCGCTCGGCGTCGCAAGGGGCTCGAGCTGGGCGAGCAGGTCGTCAGCCGTCTGCCATCGGTCGGCCGGCCGCTTCTCGAGACACTTCATGATGATCTCGGCGAGCGCCGGCGGGCACGCCGGGCGCCACTTGGTCACCGGCTCGGGCGGCTGCGACACGTGCGCGGCGAGCACCTCCCGGGTGGAGCTTGCTGTGAATGGCGGGCGCCCGGCGATCAACTCGTAACCGAGCGCCCCCACCGCGTAGATGTCCACGCGATGATCGAGGTGCGGATCCGCGGCCGCTTGCTCCGGCGCCATGTACGCCGGCGTGCCGAGCGCGATCCCGGCGGTCGTGAGCTGCTGGCGGCCTGTGGCTTCGCTCAGCGCCTTGGCCACGCCGAAGTCCATTACGAGCGCATGGCGACCGGACAGGAGGACATTATCCGGCTTGATGTCGCGATGCACCACGCCATGCGCGTGCGCGTAGGCAAGCGCATCCGTGATCTCGATGAGGATCTTCACCGCATCGTGGATTGGGAGCTCGCCGTGTCGCGCGAGCCGGTCGCGCAGCGACTCGCCCTCGACGTACGGCATGACGTAATAGAGGAAACTGCTTGCTTCGCCCGAGTCCAGCAGCGGCAGGACGTGGGGGTGTTGAAACTGGGCTGCGGTCTCGATCTCCCGCGTGAACCGATCGCCCCCGAGCGCGGCGGCCAGCTCGGGGCGCAGCACTTTGACCGCGACCTTGCGATGGTGCTTGACATCGAAGGCAAGATAGACGGTCGCCATCCCCCCCGCGCCAAGCTCCCGCTCGACGCGGTAGCGGCCGGCCAACGCCTCCGCCACGCGCTGGAAAGTGTCGGGCATGCACGACTAACATGTGACCGGCAGCGGGAGTGCGCGAGCCGTCGACTCATCAGGCTGGTTCAAGGGCTTGTGGGGTGGGGGAACGTGTCAAGAAATCTCGGGCGGAACGGGAGACATCTTGGCGTCGTGAACCAAGCCATGACCTGGTCGCAGCTGGGGCGAGAGGACGGGAACCTCCAATTTCCCGCAGTCAGGCGGTCCGCCAGTTGAGGCAATCGTGAAATACGCGATCGCTGATCGACCTCGTCCACTTCACAGCAAGCGTGCACCGTCGGGCACCCGATGCACGTACAGGGGGTCGGCACCTGAACTAGACCAAGGTGGTGACCCTCCACGGGCAAAGCGCCTCCTGGAGTGGATGCAGGAGGTCGTTGTCCGCCTTTGTCCGCGGGCGGGGCGACGTGGACAGCGATGTGGAGGAGGGTGAAGACAAGGACTGGGGGGAATGCGGTGCTGACGCTCGGCCCTCTGGCCGTGCCTGACGCTGGCCCCTATGATGCAATTGTCCCAACGCCCCCGAGTCATAGCGTGGCCGATCTACAAGCTCGCTTACAGAGTGCCCTCGGCGATGCCTACCACGTCGAGAAGGAGCTCGGCGGCGGTGGGATGAGCCGCGTGTTCCTCGCGACCGAGGCGTCGCTGCACCGCCAGGTCGTCATCAAGTTGCTCCCGCCCGAACTGGCCAGCGAAGTGAGCGAGGCGCGCTTCAGGCAGGAGATCGAGCTCGCCGCCCACTTGCAGCATACCAACATCCTCCCCGTCCTCACCGCCGGCGCGCGGGACGACCTTCTCTTCTACGTCATGCCGTTCGTCACGGGCGAGTCCTTACGGCACCGCATGACGCGGGAAGGCAAGCTCCCGGTAACGGACGCGGTGCGGGTCCTCCATGAGATCGCCGACGCGCTGGCCTACGCCCATGCGGAAGGGGTGATTCACCGCGACGTCAAACCGGAGAACATCCTGCTGCTCGGGAGTCATGCGGTGCTGACGGACTTCGGCGTGGCGCGAGCGCTCGTCGAGGCCCGGAGCGGGGGCCGGCTGACCGACACGGGCCTCGCCCTGGGGACGCCTGGCTACATGAGTCCGGAGCAGGCCGCCGGGGAGCGCAACATCGACGCCCGGGCAGACGTCTATGCCCTCGCTGTGGTAGGCTACGAGATGCTGGCGGGATTTCCGTCCTTCGCCGGCCCCACGGCGCGAGCCGTGATCGCGGCGCACCTCACGGCGACCCCCAAGCCGCTCACGGACATTCGAGCCGAGGCGCCGCCCGATGTAGCGAACGCGATCGCCCGGGCGCTGGCCAAGGACCCGAATGCCCGGCTCGGGACGGCGGCCGAGTTCCGCGATGCGATCGCCGGGGCGGCCGCACACCGAGCGACACGCCGCATCCCGACATCATGGGTCCTTGCCGCGGGCGTGGCCGTTCTGGCGGTGATCGGCGCAGCCGCGCTGGTCCTGCGGCCGCGCGCGTCGGCGCCGCTTGATCCCAACCTCGTCGCTGTGGCGCCGTTCGACGTGCTGGCGCCGAATCTGGAGTTGTGGCACGAAGGATTCGTGGACGTCCTGTCTCGCAACCTGGACGGCGCGGGCCCGCTCCGGACCGTTTCTCCGACCATCGTAATTCACCGCTGGAGTGGCAAGGCTGATCCGGCGTCCGCCGCCGCGTTGAGTCGGAGTACCGGGGCCCGAGTTCTGGTGTTCGGGACACTGGTTGGCGTAGGGAGAGATTCGGTTCGGGCGACGGTCACCGTGCGAGACGTCGGGTCGCACAGCAATATCGCCGAGATCGACCGCCGTGACGCCGTCGATCGCATGGACCGCCTCGGGGATTCGCTCACGGTGGACGTGCTGCGCGAGCTGGGCCGGACGCGTCCCATCGCGAGCGTGCGGCTCGGCGCGCTCGGCTCGAGCTCGCTCCCCGCCATCAAGCTGTTCCTTGCGGGCGAGCAGTTCTACCGCCGTGGCCAGTACGACTCTGCGCTCGCGTACGCCCGTCGGGTGGTGTCCATCGACAGCAATTTCACCCTGGCCCTGCGGCGTATCTCCCTTTCGCTCTGGTGGGGAGGGCGCGGCGCATATGAGTCGGCGATGATTCGGGAAGGCCGGCACAACCATGGGCTAGCGCCCCGGGAGAGCCTGCTGGTGATAGCCGATTCGCTGTGGGGCGCCCTCCAAGGCGGGGACGGGCCGCCGGAACTCTATCCCCTTTATCAGCGACTCTTCCGCACGCTTTCCGAAGCGGTCCGCCGCTTTCCCGAGGACCCGGAAGCCTGGTATCACCAGGGGGAATTGGCGTTTCACTGGGGCGCGTGGACCAAGCCTCAACTGACCGCGCAACAGGCGCTCGCCGCATTCGACCGCGCGATCGCGCTCGATTCCGCCTTCGGGCCCCCCTTTGAGCACAGCGTCGAGCTCGCCCCGCGGCTGCGGGGGACAGCGGCAGCGCGACGCTACCTCTCAGCCGGTCTTGCGCTCCATCAGGCTGGCCGTGAGGGCGCCGCCGCCTGGCTCACGAGTCAATTGCTCGATACCGACCCAGCAAGGGTTCGCGCCGTTCAGTCATCGCTCGACACGATACCCGCAGGGGCTTTTGGGGGGGCGAGCTACATCTTCAAAGCGTGGCCCGACTCGGGCGAAACAGCCGTGTGGGTGGCCCGGGCGTACGCCGCTTCTCGGCGTGGTTTGACTCGGGACGACTCATTGCTGCAGCGGTGGGTGCCGGCAGCTGCCCTTGCCAGCCGCGGCCATTTGCACGAGGCAAGCACGGCACTGACGCCTGGAGCAAGCCTGCTCGCCAGCGTCGAACAGGTCGCCTTCTTGTTCGCAGAGCTGGCGCTGCTGAACTCCATCCCGCGCGACACGGCTCGGTTCGCGTTCCAACGCTGCCTTCTCGCCGCCAACCTTCCGTGCTCCTGGGCCGCGCTCGGACGGTGGGCTGCGGTCGGCGATACCGGCTCCCTAAGGGACCTGGCCCATCGCAGCGACTCGATTGCAAGGTCAGCGAGCTCAGTTACGCGAGACCTGTGGCGCTATGCCGCCGCGGCAACACAGCCCTATCTCGCCCTGGCGCGGGGTGACACCGTCCTTGCGATTCGACGCTTCGCCGGGCTGCCCGACTCGCTGTGCGGTAATTGCTATCTCGACAAACTCGCCCGCGTGCGGCTGCTCGCGGCACGCGGCGAGAACCGCGAGGCCGAGGCGGTGCTCGACCAGGTGCTGCACAACCATGATTTCGTGTCGGCCCTCGATGGCATGTGGGCGCTGGAAGGTGGGCGCGTCTACGAGCGGCTGGGCCAGCGGGAGAAGGCTATCGCCAATTATGGGTTTGTGGTGGACGTGTGGCGCCACGCGGATCCCCAGCTGCAGCCGTATGTGGAGGAAGCCAGGGCTGCGCTCAAGCGGCTCGGTGGCGAGCCGCGGTAATCCTCTGCGGAAGGGGGAGACGCCGTTTTCGCCCTTCTCTTTAAGCCGTGATACGCTTCACTGCAAACCCGAACCCCTGAACCGCGGTCTAAGTCGCCCTTGCATGCGTTGCGCACCGCTCCGGCGGATGGTGGAGGAATGCGTTGTCCTGGTTCAGCAGCAGGAGAGCTTATCCCGGACCGCGATCGCATGTGACTTTAAGTCGTACCGCGCGGCGGCACCACCGGCGCGTACTGGCGCCAACGAGCGCGAAAACGGGCGCCCGTGTCGTGCCAGGCGCCCGTCCGCGCGGTTCGGCGCGTCGCCGGTTTCTACGATTCTTCTACTGCACGAGCCCGTCGTCGTCCGCGTAGGCCCAGGCGGGATCGGGAAGCTTGGACCTGATCCAGCCCACGTAGTTCTGGAGTCTCCACATCGCGTCCTCACCCAAGACCCAGTGGTAGAGGTTGCACAGCGAGCTCGGGTGGAGCTTGAGGCCGGTCCCGCCGATCGTCCCCTTGTAGTGGTGCCGGAGAAACATGGGCATGATGAGGGGAAACAGAGGCGCGAAACCGTGCGGCAAGTCGTGTTGCACCCGACGCAGCGGGTCGTGAGCCGCTAGCGGCGGGAGAAACTCACACCGAAACTCACACCACCGGGACCGGGGGAGAAAAGCCCCGCAACGGAATCCATTGCGAGGCTTGGTCTTCAACGAGTCGGGGCGAGTGGATTTGAACCACCGACCTCCTGGTCCCGAACCAGGCGCGCTAACCGGGCTGCGCTACGCCCCGAGACGCTAAACGGCCCGACGCGGAGACGCCTAGCGACCCGAAAGCTAGAGGCCGACGAAACCGAAGGGAAGCCGCGCGGGACGCCGCCGAGTTGCCCCAGGTCCGCTAACTTCCGCGTCATGCGATCGGTCGTCGGCGTGGTCGGGATCGCCCTCTTGGCGATCGTCCTGTGGGACGCCTTCGAGACCATCATCCTGCCGCGGCGCGTCAGCGGCCGCTTCCGACTCACCAAGTTCTTCTACCGCGCTACCTGGCGTCCCTGGCGGGCGGTCGCCCCGCTGCTGCCGCGCCGGCCGGCTGATGCGTTCTTGAGCTTCTACGGCCCCCTCTCGCTGATCCTGCTCCTGGCGCTGTGGGCGTCCGGGATCGCACTCGCGTTCGGGATGCTGCAATGGGCCGCCGGCTCGGCGCTCACCATGACCGGCGCCGGCCCCGGATTCGGGGCCGACATGTACATGAGCGGGACGACGTTCTTTACGCTCGGCCTGGGAGACGTCGCGCCCAGTACGCCGACCGCGAAGACGCTCACCGTCATCGAAGCCGGGATGGGCTTCGCGTTCTTGGCGCTCGTGATCGGCTACTTCCCCGTGATCTACCAGGCGTTCTCGCGCCGCGAGATGGCCATCTCGCTGCTCGATGCCCGTGCCGGCTCGCCGCCAACGGCGGCCGAGCTGCTGTGGCGCTACCGCTGGGACAAGAGCGGCGACGCGCTCGGCGAGCTGTTACGGGAGTGGGAGCGCTGGGCCGCCGACGTGCTCGAGAGCCATCTGTCCTATCCGGCGCTCGCCTACTTCCGCTCGCAGCACTACAACCAGTCCTGGCTGGCCGCGCTGACCACGATGCTCGACGCCAGCGCCCTCGTGATGGTGGGGTTGGAGGGCGGGTGCGTGGAGCAGGCCAGGCTGACGTTCGCCATGGCGCGCCACGCCGTAGTGGATCTCGCGCAGGTCTTCAACACGCCGCCGCGCGAGCCCGCGGAGCGGCTCTCGGGCGCGGAGTTCTCCCGGCTCCAGGCCCGTCTCGTCGAGGCAGGGTTCACATGGCGGGAGGCGGGCGGCGCGACGGGTGCGGCGCAGCAGCTGGCGGAGCTCCGACGCCTGTACGAGCCGTACGTCGCGGCGCTGGCGCGGCACCTCGCGGTGACGCTGCCGGCCTGGGTGCGGCAGCTCGGGCGTCCCGACAACTGGCAGACGAGTGCGTGGGAAGGACCTAAGAGGCTCCCCAGGCCGGGGGGCTCACCGGCGTCGGACGATCACTTCTAGGGGGAGGAAGCCCCGGCCGCGCGCGCCAACGCCTCCACGACGGCGATGTTTGGCAACAGCGTCTCCGGCAAGCCGTGCCGCTCTTTCAGGTACGTGGGGCTGTTGTAGGAGAGCCAGACTTTCCCCTGCGCGTCTTCCCACACCAGGATCTTCAGCGGCAGGTCGATGGCGACGCTCGGCGCGGCCAGCATCAGCGGCGTGCCCGCTTTCGGGTTGCCGAAGATCACGAGCTTGGTGGGCGACAGCTTCATTCCGACCTTCGCGGCTTCTCCGCTATGGTCCACCAGCGCGAACAGCGTGACGCCTTTGGCGTGAAGCAGGGCCGTGAGCCGCTCCACGGTCTGGTCGACGGAATGTTGGCTCGGGAGAGTGATAATCCCGTTGTCGCTGGGCGGCGTCATGGAATACACGGTCCTCCCCCGGAGAGGCATCACGACGACTGCCGCGGCGAGCGCGGCCCAGACGGCCAGGGGCAATGTTGTCGCTCTTTCAACCTGCGAGGTCGCTTGCATGAGCTGCCTCCTCTCCGTCCCAATGAAGGTAGTCGCTGTCGGCTTCCGTGCAGTTCTGCTTGACCCTCCGCACCAGCTGCCCGCACAGCTGATCGCCCTCCGGTGAGGGAACGCGCGGCAGCGTCGTCACTTGGCGCGACCGGAGCGGTCGCGTGTTGAATGGCATGCGGCGTGCAAACGGTACTGGGCCATGACAACCGCGCTGACGTTGACCTTGCCCGAACTGGCATACCTGCGCTGCCTGCGTGTCCTGGCGGCGTGGTGGTGCCTCGGCTCGAGCGCGGTGCAACCGCAGCTGCTCATGCGTTACGAGGTGCGTCCGTGAAAACCCTGCACCTCCGCGCTGCGGTCGCGACGGCGGGCGTCGTGGCCCTGCTCATGTTGCACCTCGGGGCCGCTGGCGCGGTGGGCGCGGTGTCGATGACGGCGCGGGCGCTGGTCGTGTCCGATCAGGCGCGGCGCTATCTCACGTTGGCATACGGCTCGCCCACCGAGTTCATGGGCTGCATGATCGGCCAGGTTCACGGTCCGGTGGTGTTCGTGCAGCGCATCGCGCCCGCCGACGTGGATCCCGTTCACTCGACCCGAACTCACGTGCTGCCGCGGCAGACGTGCGAGGAGGCAGGATGGGTAGGAACAGTCGGGTTGATACACAGCCACCCGGGGGGCGAACGCTGCTTCTATTATTTCCCCGGCACGCAAGTCGCTAGCTCGGATGCCGAGTCGTTCGGGCGACAGCCATATCCGGTGGACGCGATCATGTGCGGCGACCGGATTGTGTGGATCGGCCGGGATCACGCCCAACGGGAACTGCGGCTCGCGGATGGGCCGGCAGCGGCGACCCTGGATCACCAGCCCGGGAATCGCGTGCATACCGGCACCAGAGCGGCGCGGGGAGAATGACCAGTCCCGCGCGTGCCCGGACTCTCGTGCTGGCGGCCGCACTGTGCGCCGCGAGCGCGTGTATGGGCCCCGGCTCGGACACCCTGACCGGTCTGGCCACCGCTTCGGGCGGCGGCGGCGTCGCGACATCGAGCCGTCTGGCGTTCCTGGTTCAGCCCAGGGACGTCGCCGCCGGCAGTCCCATCTCCCCCGAGGTGAAAGTCGAAGCCGTGGACACGCTCGGCAACGTGCTGAGCCAGTTCAGCGGCAGGGTGTTCGTGGCGCTCGCCGCGAACCCGTCGGGCGGGAGCCTCAGCGGCACCACCAGCGCCGCCGCCACCTCCGGGCTCGCGATCTTCGACACGCTGGTGATCAATCGGGCCGGCAGCGGCTACACGCTCGTCGCGTCGGCAGCGGGATTGGCGAGCGTGACCAGCGCACCGTTCGTGGTGTTCGGAGCCACCGGCAGCGCGGCCCGGGCGCCGTGAATCTGCGAGCCGCGGTGTTGCTGGCGCTGCCCCTCGCCGCCGGCGAAGCGCGTGATGCAGGCCCGGTCCGGCCGGAGACGTTTCGCGATCCGGCCGCCGTGGCGAGCCGCGACGGCGTGCTCGAGGTGACGCTCACCGCCCAGCGGGCTCCAGTCGAGGTCGCCGGGCGGCGGGTCATCGCGCAGGCGTACAACGGGAGCTATGTCCCCCCGACGCTACGCGTGCAGCCGGGCGACGTGGTCCGACTGCGGCTCGTCAATGCGCTCGACGAGACTACGAACCTCCACCTGCATGGGTTGGCGGTCTCGCCGCTCGGCACGTCCGACAACGTGTTCCTGCACGTCGCGCCCGGCCGCACGCAGGACTATGAGATCCGCATCCCCGCCACCCAGTCGCCCGGACTGTACTGGTACCACCCGCACCCCCACGGCCGCTCCGACGAGCAGGTGAGAAACGGCATGTCCGGCGCGCTCATCGTCGAGGGCCTGCTCGACCCGTTTCCGGAGCTGGGGGGTTTACGCGAGCACGTGCTGCTCCTCAAGGACGCACAGATCGGGGACGGGAGAATCGTGCATCGCGACATCGGCGACGATGCCGTGCGCACCGTGAACGGCCTGCTCAACCCCACGATTACACTCCGCCCCGGGGAGACGCAGTTGTGGCGCATTGGGAATGTCGGAGCTGATCTGTACTACCTGCTCACGCTCGACGGGCACCGCTTTTTCGAAGTAGCGCGCGACGGCCACCGCCTCGCCCGCCTGGTACCGAAGCGGCAGCTGCTGCTCGAGCCGGGAGCGCGAGAGGAGATCCTCGTGCAGGCGACCGGCCCCGGAACCTACCAACTCCGGACCGCCGGCTTCGACACCGGGCCGCAAGGCAACCGCTACCCGGGCGCGGTGCTCGCGACCGTGCGGGTGGAGGGTGCCGCGGTCCCGCCGGTCGCGCTTCCCAAGCGGTTGCTCCCCGTTGCCGACTTGCGCCGCCGGATCACGGGGCGCCGCACGATCGAGTTCTCTGAGACGGCCGACGGCGATACGCTCTTCGTCGACGGCCGCACGTTTGACCCCGGCCGGACCGATACGCACGTCAAGCTCGGGGCGGTGGAGCAATGGACCATCCGGAACGAGTCCGGCGAGCTGCACGACTTCCACATCCACCAGACACCCTTCCAGGTGACCGAAGTGAACGGCGTGCCGCAACGGTTCGACGGGTACCAGGACATCGTCAACGTCCCCGTGCACGGCGCGGTGAAGGTGATCATCCCGTTCACCGATCCGGCCATCGTGGGCAGGTTCGTGTACCACTGCCACCTGCTGTCGCACGAAGACAAGGGGATGATGGCGACGATCGAGGTGACGCCCTGAGCCGCGTCGACGCCTGCGCCATCGAGACGGTGTTGGGAGCGCTGGAGCGCTCCGGCGACGCGAGTGTCGACCCCACAAGGGCGTTGCGGGATACCGTGGAGGCAGTGAGGGGACGATGACCGAACCACACGAGTCGCGCCTCGCCAGAGCGCTGCTTGTCCTGACCGCGGCAACCGGGCTGATCGATGCCGTCAGCTATCTCGCACTCGGGCACGTGTTCACCGCGAACATGACCGGGAATGTCGTGTTCCTCGCCTTCGCCGTCGCGGGCGCGCCGGGCCTCTCGATCCCGCGCTCGCTGGTTTCGCTCGGTGCATTTCTCGCCGGTGCCGTGGCGGGTGGAAGGCTGGCGGCGCGACTCGGGAGCGGTCCGCAGCACCGCTGGGTCGCTACGGCCTTTGGTGCGGAAGCCGTGCTGCTGCTGTGCGCCGCGCTGGCGGCAGCGGTCGCCACGCGCGCGGCACTCTCCGCGCTTTACTGCGTCATCGTGCTCACGGCGCTCGCCATGGGCATGAGAAATGCCACTGTGCGGAAGATTGCACTGCCCGACCTCACGACCACCGTCCTCACGTTGACACTCACGGGGCTCGCGGCGGATTCGGCACTCGCGGGCGGCGCCAATCCGCGCGCCTGGCGGCGTGCGGCATCTGTGCTGAGCATGTTCTTGGGGGCAGCGGCAGGCGCGCTCCTGGTCCGGCATTCACTGGTGCTGCCCCTGGTTGTCAGCGGCGTCGTGTCATGCGGCTGTGCCATCGCGCTGACGCGACGCGCCGCGGATGCTGCACCTTCAGCTCCCGCGTAGAGCAGGACCAGCTGGTTACTCCCCGAGACCAAACCGCTGCATCCGTGTGTACAGTTTCGTGCGCGTGAGGCCGAGCAAGCGCGCGGCCTTCGACTTGTTCTGGCCGGCCTGTTTGAGGGCGCGCTCGACGAGCGTGCGCTCCATCGCCTCGAGGTCCACGCCGTGCGCCGGAAAGTCCCCGACTATGGGTGGGGCGGCCGCTGGGGACGGTGGGGGCGCGCTCCGCGCCGACTCGGCGTGCCAGGGCAGATGCTCAGGATTGAGCAGGCCCCCTTCGCACAGAATCAGCGCGCGCTCCACGGCGTTGCGGAGCTCGCGGACGTTCCCCGGCCACGCATAGGCCAGGAACTGCTCCCGCGCCTCGGGCGAGATGCCCGCCGCCGGCCGCCCGGTGACCACCGGCCCCAGCTGGTTGAGGAAATGCTCGAGCAGGGGCAGGATGTCCTCCTGGCGCTCGCGCAGCGGGGGCAGGTGGATCGCGAACACGTGTAACCGATAGTAGAGATCCTCGCGAAACGTGCCCTGGGTCATCGCCGCCTTCAGGTCGCGGTTCGTCGCGGCGATGACGCGCACGTCGGCCTTGAGCGTCCGCGTGCCGCCGAGGCGCTGAAACTCCCGCTCCTGGAGCACCCGGAGGAACTTCGCCTGCACCGCCGGGCTCATCTCGCCGACTTCGTCGAGAAACAGCGTTCCCCCCGCGGCCTGCTCGAGCCGTCCCGCGCGCGCCGACACGGCCCCGGTGAAGGCGCCCTTCTCGTAGCCGAACAGCTCCGACTCGAGCAACGCCTCCGGCAGCGCCGCGCAGTTCAGCGCGACGAACGGGCCCTCGGCGCGGCGCGACCCGCGGTGGATGAGGTGCGCCACGACCTCCTTGCCCGTCCCCGACTCCCCCGTCAGCAGCACGGTCGTCTCAGCCGGGGCGACTTTCGCCGCTTGCGTCAATACCTCGCGCCACGTTCTCGACGTCCCGATCGCTTGATGTCCTTCCGCCGCGTCCAGCTCCGCCGTGAGCCGCGCCACCCGCCCTTCGAGTTGCACGGCGCGCTCCTGGGCCTCGGCGCGCCGCCGCGCTTCCTCCGCCAGGCGCTCGTGCGCGAACGCCAACGCCACGAGGTCGGCGATCCGCCGCGCTGCCGGCACGTCGGCCTGCGTGTACGAGTCCGGCTCCCGCGAGAGGAAGTTCAGAAAGCCCAGCACGTCTCCGCGCAAACGGACCGTCAATCGCAGCCACGACGGGTAGCCCATCGCAACCCAGGGGGGACCGGGGTGCCACTTGAACGGCTCGTCGGCGCCGCTGGAGGCGGTGCGCACCAGCCCCTCGAGCCCCTGGGTCTTCCCCGCTATGCTCCGGAGGTTGCGAAAGATCGCGAAGTCCTCCTGAGCCAACCCGGGCGACGGCGGCGCAAACGACTGCTCCAGCAGCGCGGCGCGCGCCTCGTTTTCGGAAACGGCCACGACGCGGTAGCGCTCGCCATCTTCCGTGACCAGGCCGAACAGGAGGCAATCGTGTGGGACGGATTGGCGGGCCACCGTCGAAATCCGCGCAAAGACCTCCTGGACATCGAGGCTCTGCGCCAGGACGTCGAGGAGCGGTCCTAACGTCTCTGCGGTCGCGTCGGCAGCCATCTCACAGGACATTCTACTCGCCGGTCGCGGTCCGCGCACTCCTGCTAGGACCGACCGCGCGCGCCGCCTCCCGATTTGACACCGTAGGGCTTCCGCCGATAGGATTGCCGGCATGCCGATTCCTACCGAGCCGATTGGGAGCATTCCCCGACCCCCCGAACTCGTCGAAGCAACAGGGCAGCTCGCGTCCGGGCGGGTTTCGCTGGACGCGGTGAGACCGATGTATGAGCGAGCCATTTGCGACACGATTCGACGCTTCGAGGCCACCGGGTCTCCGGTGATTACCGACGGAGAACAGTCCAAACCGAGCTTTGTCACCTATCCAATCCACGGGCTTGAGACCCTCGTGCCCGACGGCGTCACGATCCCCTTCGCTGACGGTCATGTCCGGCAGCTCCCGCGCCTGACCGCAGGTCCGTTTCGGTACCGCACCTACGCCGATACCTACCTGGAGGAGGCAAAGAAGCACGCCCGAGTTCCCATTAAACAGGCGGTCATCTCGGCCTCGGCGCTGAGTTTGCTCTATCCGCCCGACGGCATCGCAGGATACCCGAGGGAGGCGTTCCTGGACGACCTCGTTCGCGAGGCGGAGCGCGACATCCGTCGCTGCTTGACGCAGGGCGCCCACGCCGTGCAGATCGACTTCACCGAAGGCAGACTCGCGGTAAAACTCGACCCGACGAAGCAGTTACTCGGCGCCTTCGTCGGCCTCAACAACCGCGTATTGGAGCGGTTCAACAGCGCGGAGCGGAAGCGTATTGGCGTCCACACCTGCCCCGGCGGCGACAAAGACTCGACTCATAGCGCGGATGTGGACTACGGGCAGCTCTTGCCCAGCCTGTTCCAGCTCAAGGTCGGGAACTTCTATGTCCAGCTGGCGAGCGAGCAGGACCGCGGCCGGGTCCTCGGTATCATCAAGGAGCACGCGAAGCCCGACCAGAGAATCTTCGTCGGTGTCATCGACCCGATCAATGCGAGAATCGAAACACCCGAAGAAGTACGTGATCGCGTGCTGGAAGCCGCTGCCTTCATCCCCCCTCATCAGCTCGGCACAACGGACGACTGCGGATTTGCGCCGTTCGGCGATGACGCGTCCACTGGTCGCGACACGGCGTTTGCGAAGATCAGCGCGCGCGTGGCCGGCACGAAGCTCGCCGCCCAGGCGCTCGGAGTTTGAGGCTACCTACGCAAGGCGGAAGTGCTCCATGAGGGTGTAGAGCTTGCTGCGGCTCAGCCCGAGCAGCTGGGCCGCTTTGGACTTGTTTTGGCCGGCTTGTTTGAGGGCGCCCTCGACGAGCGTGCGCTCCATCGCCTCGAGGTCCACGCCGTGCGCCGGAAAGTCCCCGACTATGGGTGGGGCGGCCGCTGGGGACGGTGGGGGCGCGCTCCGCGCCGACTCGGCGTGCCAGGGCAGATGCTCAGGATTGAGCAGGCCCCCTTCGCACAGAATCAGCGCGCGCTCCACGGCGTTGCGGAGCTCGCGGACGTTCCCCGGCCACGCATAGGCCAGGAACTGCTCCCGCGCCTCGGGCGAGATGCCCGCCGCCGGCCGCCCGGTGACCACCGGCCCCAGCTGGTTGAGGAAATGCTCGAGCAGGGGCAGGATGTCCTCCTGGCGCTCGCGCAGCGGGGGCAGGTGGATCGCGAACACGTGTAACCGATAGTAGAGATCCTCGCGAAACGTGCCCTGGGTCATCGCCGCCTTCAGGTCGCGGTTCGTCGCGGCGATGACGCGCACGTCGGCCTTGAGCGTCCGCGTGCCGCCGAGGCGCTGAAACTCCCGCTCCTGGAGCACCCGGAGGAACTTCGCCTGCACCGCCGGGCTCATCTCGCCGACTTCGTCGAGAAACAGCGTTCCCCCCGCGGCCTGCTCGAGCCGTCCCGCGCGCGCCGACACGGCCCCGGTGAAGGCGCCCTTCTCGTAGCCGAACAGCTCCGACTCGAGCAACGCCTCCGGCAGCGCCGCGCAGTTCAGCGCGACGAACGGGCCCTCGGCGCGGCGCGACCCGCGGTGGATGAGGTGCGCCACGACCTCCTTGCCCGTCCCCGACTCCCCCGTCAGCAGCACGGTCGTCTCAGCCGGGGCGACTTTCGCCGCTTGCGTCAATACCTCGCGCCACGCTCTCGACATCCCGATGGCACGGTGTCCCTCCGCCGCTTCCAGCTCCGCCGTCAGTCGGGCCACGCGGGCTTCGAGCCGGACGGCGCGCTGCTGGGCCTCCGCGCGCCGCCGCGCTTCCTCCGCCAGGCGCTCGTGCGCGAACGCCAACGCCACAAGGTCGGCGATCCGCCGCGCTGGCGGTACGAGCGCTTCGGCGTACTGATCCGGCGCGCGGGAGAGGAAGATGATGAAGCCCAGCACGCCCCCGCGCAGGCGCACGGTGAGCCGCATCCACGATTCGTGTCCCGCCCAGTGCATACCGGCGGGTCGCCACTCGAACGGCTCGTCGGCGGGGCGCGACGAGGTGCGCGTCGTCCCCTCGAGCCGTAAGCTCTTCCCTGGCAGCGTTCGGACGTGGTGCGCCAGCGCCCAATCCTCCTCCACCAGCTGGCGCGAGGCCTGGAGACGAATCTCTGGCAGGGCGGCCCCCCCCGATTCATCTTCGGAATGGGCCAGAATCCTGTAGCGCTCGCGATCCTCCGAGATCAAGCCGAACACCAGGCGATCGTGCGGGACGGTCTGGCGGGCCAGCGCGGAGATCTGGGCAAATACCTCACGGACGTCGAGGCTCTGCGCCAGGACGTTCAGCAGCGGTCCGAAGATCTCTTCGGTCGAGGTGGCACCCATCTCCCGGACATTCTACTCCCCTGTCGGCCCGCGCGCACTTCTGCTCAGATGTCCGCACCCCACGTTGCCGGTGCCGCACCACCACTGGTGACGGTGGTGCCGCTGAACGCTCGGCGGTGCAGCGACTTGCCTTGCGTGGCCGAGGTTGCTTGCCGGCTGGCACGTGGCGTGCGAAAGCGGTGTCGCAGTCGCGTACGCTGCGACCACGGGGAGCGGGCCGATTGAGCTGGCCGATCGCGGATTGCGTCGCCGAGCTCCAGCAAGGCGGCCCCGACGGTGGCCTGTCTCCCCGCGCGTAGTTCCTTGAACAACCATGATCCACGGGAGTGCCCGGTGCCGACAGTGCCCTACCGCGATGGGATTCCCTACCGTCGGCTGGGGCGCACCGGAGAAATGGTGTCGCTGATCGGCGTGGGCGGCTACCATCTCGGCAGGCAGGCGGACGAGCAGGAAACCATCCGCATCGTCCGCACTGCCGTAGACAACGGCATCAACTTCCTCGACAACTGCTGGGACTACAACGGCGGGACGAGCGAAATCCGCATGGGAAAGGCACTGCGCGACGGCTATCGCGACAAGGCGTTTCTCATGACCAAGATCGACGGTCGCAACAAGGAGACCGCGGCGCAACAGATCGACGAGTCGCTGCGCCGGCTGCAAACCGACCGCATCGACCTCATGCAATTCCACGAGGTGATCCGGATGACGGATCCGGAGCGTGTGTTCGGGACGGGCGGCGCGCTGGAAGCGGTGGCGGCGGCGCAGCGCGCCGGTAAGATCCGTTACGTCGGGTTCACCGGTCACAAGAGCCCCGCCATCCACCTGCGGATGCTCGACACCGCCCGGGCGCACGGGTTCGGGTTCGACGCGGTGCAGATGCCGTTGAACGTGATGGACGCGCACTACGACAGCTTCGAGCGGCAGGTCGTGCCGCGGCTCGTCGAACAGGACATCGGCGTGCTGGCGATGAAGCCCATGGGCGATCCGTTCGTCCTGGTGAGCGGCACCGTGACGGCCCTCGAATGCCTCCACTACGCCATGAACCTGCCGACGAGCGTGGTGATCACGGGCTGCGACTCGCTGCCGGTGCTCGAGCAGGCGCTGCACGCAGCCCGCAGCTTTCGCCCGTTGAGCGAGGGGGCCGTGGCGGCGCTGCTCGAGCGGACGGCGCTCGCCGCGCGCGACGGGAAATACGAGCTGTACAAGACGACCCATCATTTCGATGGGACGTACCAGAATCCAGCATGGCTGGGGTGAGACAATGCGCGTGGGCTTTATTGGGCTAGGAGCGATGGGGAGTCGCATGGCGAGCCGGTTACTCGCGGCCCACCACGACGTGGTCGTGTACAACCGGACGGCGGAGCGTACGCGGCCCTTGCAGCAAGGCGGCGCGAAGGTGGCGGCGACGGCGAAACAGCTCGCGGCCGGCGTCGACATCGTGTTCTCCAGCGTCGCCAACGACGCCGCGCTCGAGCAAGTGATGTTCGGACCCGACGGCGCGCTGGCGGGCACTCGGTCCGGTGCGGTCGTGATCGAGATGAGCACCGTGAACCCGCGCTCCTCGCGCCGCCTGCACGAGGCGGCTCGGAGCAAGGGCGTCGCGGTACTCGACGCTCCGGTTTCCGGGAGCACGGTGCAAGCGGAGCAGGGGCAGCTCGTGATCTTCGTGGGGGGCGAGGAGGACGTGTACCAGAAATGCCAGCCGATCCTCGCCGTGCTGGGCAGCAAGACGTTCTATCTCGGGCCCAGTGGCGCCGGCGCGACGATGAAACTGTGTGTCAACACGCTGCTGGGGCTGGGGGTCCAGGCGCTGGCCGAGGCTATCACGCTCGGCCTGAAGGCCGGGCTGCCGCGCGCGCAGTTCCTCCAGGTGCTGGGCGAAACCGCGGTGGTCTCGCCCAGTCAAAAGGCGAAGCTCGAGAACGCGCGCAAAGACGAGTACCCGCCCGCGTTCGCGCTGCGGCTGATGGTCAAGGACTTCGGGTTGATCGTGGAGACGGCCATGGAGCTGTCGGTCCCGATGCCCGCGACCGCCGCGGCGGTGCAGGTGGCCGCCGCGGAGCACGCCCGGCAGTTGGCCAGCCACACTGAAGAAGACTTCTCGGTGATCGTCCGAGTGATGGAACGGTTGGCCAGCGTCGCGTAGTCACGCGGCTCGGCGCCTGTCGACTTCCGCGCACTTCTGCTCGACGTTCATCAACACACACCCTTCCCCCACCGCGCCGTCCGTCGCCGGCACGAGCCCAAACCCACAACCCCACAATGACTTTGGCGCCCAGGCGCCGCGTGCCTCCGTCTGGCACGTCGGGTGCAAAGGCCGGGCGGCGACCACGATTTTCACACACTAGGAGAACACCATGCGAACCACACAGCTTCTCACCACCGCCGCTCTGCTCGCGCTCGGGGCCTGCGCCCCGGGGATCAGCGTGCGCACGGCGCTCAGCCCCGACGCGAGTCTCCGCGGGTTGCGCACGTTCCGTATCCAGCCGACCCCCAAACCCAAGATCGCGGGCGCCGTGTCATCGACCAACGACCCGATGCTCGTGAACTCGATCTCGAACCGGGCGCTCCGTAACGACCTCGTGCAGGAGTTTGCGGGCCTCGGCTACGTCGCGAGCGACAGTAACCCGGACTTTTGCGTCGCGTACTACGCCAGCACCAAGCAGCAGCTCGACGTCACCTCCTGGGATTATGGGTACGCGTGGCAGCCGCACTGGTGGAGCGGCTGGGGACGCCGCTGGGGCCGTGGCTGGGGAGGGGACTGGGGACTGCAGAGCGGTCCCACGGTGACCCAATACACCCAGGGTACCGTGATCGTCGATGTGTTCGACCCCAAGACCAAAGACCTGTTGTGGCGTGGCCAGGGCGTCGCCGCGGTTTCCGAGGACGAGCAGCAGTACGAGCAGGAGCTCAAGAAGACCGTCGCAGCGATCGTGGACAAGTTCCCAGCCGCCGGCAACAAAGTCGCGCTGGCGCAGTGAGGCAAGGGATCGGTCGCGGTGCGGAGATCTGACGGATGACGCATCAGAGTGTGGAGCTCCTGATCGGCAAGCTCGTCACGGACGAGGAGCTGCGAGAGGCGTTTCAGCAGAACCCGCACGCGGTGTTGGCGTGGCTGCGGGATCAGGGGCTCCAGCTGAGCTCACTCGAGATGGACGCGCTCAAGTCCATCGACCCGTCGGAGCTCAGCGGTCTCGCCGACATAATCGACAGACGCCTGCAGAAGGCGTCGCTGAGGAGGGGATATATGGCGCACATCGTTCACGACACGGACACACTTCCCACGACGCCGCTCGGGACGACAGGTATGCGGATCACGCGCGTCGGTTTCGGCGCGTGGGCGATCGGCGGCGGCGGCTGGACCTTCGCCTGGGGCAACCAGGACGACGCGGATTCGATCGCCGCGATCCGCCACGCCGTCGAGCGCGGCATCAACTGGATCGATACGGCGGCCGTGTACGGCCTCGGCCACTCCGAGGAGATCGTCGCCCGCGCGCTGCGCGACATCCCGGCCAAAGACCGGCCGTACGTCTTCACCAAGGCCGGCCTCGTGTGGGACGACCGCAACCGCGCGGCCCCACCGCGCCGCGTGGGCGATCCCCTGAGCATGCGGCGCGAGGTCGAGGCATCGCTCCGCCGGCTCGAGGTCGAGCGCATCGACTTGTACCAGATGCACTGGCCCGCCGAGGACGGCACCCCGCTCGCGGACTACTGGGGCACGCTGTTGCAGCTCAAGGCCGAGGGGAAGGTCCGCGCCGTCGGCCTCTCCAATCATGACGCGCGGCAGCTCGACGCGGCCGAGCGGCTCGGGCACGTGGACACGCTGCAGCCGCCGTTTTCCGCGATCCGCCGGGAGGTTGCGGCCGCGGAGCTCCCGTGGTGCGCCGCGCACGGCACCGGGGTCATCGTGTACAGCCCGATGCAGTCGGGCCTCCTCACGGGCGCCTTCAGCGTCGCGCGCGCAGCGCAACTCGGCGCGGACGACTGGCGCTCCCACGCGCCCGACTTTACGGGCGTTGGGCTACGCCGCAACGTCGCACTGGCGGATGCCTTGCGGCCGATCGCCGAGCGTCACGGCGCGACGGTCGCCGCCGTGGCGGTCGCTTGGACGCTCGCCTGGCCCGGCGTGAGCGGCGCGATCGTGGGCGCGCGGTCTCCCGCGCAGGTGGACGGCTGGATCGGCGCGGCGGCGCTCACCCTGACCGATGCGGACTTAGACGAGATTGCCGGCGCCATCAAGCGCACCGGTGCTGGAACGGGGCCGGTCCGGCCGTGAGGGCACTTGCGTTGGTGATCGTCTTGGGATCGAGCCTTCCCGGGATCAGCCAAAGCCAGGAGCCGGACACGTCCGCGCTCGGGCCGCGCCTGTCGCTCGAGACGGTGGTCGCACGCACGCTCGCCTACAGTCCGGGGTTGGCCGGCGCGCAAGGCGCGGTGCGCGACGCCGCCGCCGCGCGGCGCGTGGCGCTCGGCACCTACCTGCCCAGTGTTTCCCTCATTTCCAGCGCCGCCTGGAGCGATCAAGTGCTTGCCGGCACCGGGGTGACTCCCGGACTCGCCTCGACTAGTGCGATGAACACGTACGGCGCCGGCGTGGTGGGGGCGCTGGACGTGTTCACGGGCGGTCGCCGCGGTGCGGAGCGCAGCTACGCCGAGGCAATCACGCAGGCCGCGGATGCTGGGCTGGTGCAGCAACGCTACGCGACGATGCTCGTGGCCAAGCAGGGCTACTTCGACGTGCTGCGCGCGCACGAGCTGGTGCGCGTCGCCATGGAATTCGTGGCGCAGGCCGAGCTGGGCCTCGGCTACGCCCGGGACCGTCTCGCCGCGGGCACGGCCACACGGGCGGACGTGCTGCTCGCCGAGCTCGCCTGGTCGACGGCCCGCCGGCAGCTGCTCGCCGCGCGCGATACGCTCAGCGCCACCAGCGCGGCCCTCGGCCGGCTGGTGGGCGCCAACGAATCCGTCGATGCCGACCCGCCGACCACGCTCGAGCCCGCGCCGCTCGCGCTCAGCGATTCGGGGCTGCTCGCGCTGGCGCCGGTGGCCGCCCCCGCCGTCGCGCAGGCCCAGGCAGTGGCGAGTGCCGGCGCCGCCGGCGTACGGGCTTCGAAGAGCCAATACCTCCCGACCGTCTCACTCGGAGCGGGCTACAACTGGGCGAACCAGTCGAGCGTCCCCGGGGCGCTGCGGTCGGGGTGGGTCGTCGCATTCACGACGTCGTTCCCGCTCTTCAACGGCTTCGTGCGCGAGGCGTCCGTCACGCAGGCGGAGGTCGCGGCGGAGGTCGCCACCGCGACGTCGGCAGACACGAAGCGCCTGGCCCGTGCCGAAGCCCAGCGGCTGCTCGGGCGTCTGCACGTCGCCGAGCAGGACATTACGCTGACGCGCGACGCGGTGCGGCTCGCCGGCGAAGATCTGCGCGTCATCCGGGCGCGCTATCGCGCCGGCATCGCCACGATTCTCGACGTGCTCACCTCCCAGACCGCGCTCATTCAGGCCGAGCTCGAGCTCGTGAGCGCGCGGTTCACCTATCAGGTCGCGCGCGCTTCGCTCGAGGCGCTGCTCGGCCGGGACCTATGAGGCTCGCGCCATAATGTGGATCGTTCACGTCGCGCTGCGGCGCCCCTACACCTTCATCTGCGGGGCCATCCTCGTCCTCATCGCCGGGCTGGTGGCGATCATGACGACGCCGGTGGACATCTTCCCCGCGATCCCGCTGCCGGTCGCCACGGTGATCTGGCAGTACCAGGGGATGTCGCCCGAAGAGATGGAGCAGCGCGTCGTCACGATCGTCGAGCGGTCCTACTCGGCGACGGTCAACGACATCGAGCATATCGAGTCGCAATCGCTCGATGGCGTCGCGGTGATCAAAGTGTTCTTCCAGCCCACCGCGGACGTCGCGACGGGCATTGCGGAGCTCACCGCGGCGTCCCAGAGCAACACTCGGGTTCTGCCACCGGGGATCACGCCGCCCATCATCCTGCGGTTTAACGCGACCGACGTCCCGATCCTCCAGATCGGCGTGGGCTCGAGCACGATGTCGCAAGCGGATTTGAACGACTACGTATCCAACTTTGTCCGCACGCCGCTCGCGACGGCCCAGGGCTCGACCATCCCGTTCCCCTACGGGGGCGCGCCCCGGCTGATCAACGTCGACCTCGATTTGTCGCGGTTATATGCGAAGGGGCTCTCGCCAGCGGACGTGAGCGCTGCCATCAACGCGGAGAACGTGATCCTGCCCGCCGGGTCGGCCCGCCTGGGCACCCGGGAATACAGCGTCCGTCTGAACTCGAGCCCCGAGGTCGTCGAGCAGCTCAACGACATGCCGGTCAAAGAGGTCAACGGCGCAATGGTCTACATCCGCGACGTCGCGTATGTGCGCGACGGCGCCGGCGTTCAGACCAACATCGTGCGCCAGAACGGACAGCACGGCACGTACATGAGCGTGCTCAAGAACGGCAGCGCCTCGAGCCTCGCCGTGGTCAACCGTGTGAAGGCGCTGCTGGCGGCGCTCAAGCCCGCGCTGCCACCGTCGCTCGACATTCAGGTGCTCGTGGACCAGTCGCTGTTCGTCCGCGCCTCGATCTCGGGTGTCATCCGCGAGGCGCTGATCGCGGCCTGCCTCACGGCGCTCATGATCCTGCTCTTCCTGGGGAGCTGGCGCAGCACGCTCATTATCGCGACCTCGATTCCGCTCGCGGTGCTGTGCTCGATCATCGGCCTCGCGGCGCTGGGACAGACGCTCAATGTCATGACCCTGAGCGGGCTGGCGCTCGCCATCGGGATCCTGGTGGACGACGCGACCGTCACGATCGAGAACATCAACCTGAACATGGAGCAGGGGAAGGAGATCCTGCCGGCCATCGTGGATGGGGCGGCGCAGATCGCGACCCCGGCGTTCGTCTCCACGATCGCCATCTCGATCGTGTTCGTGCCGATGTTCTTTCTCACCGGTCCCGCGGCCGCGCTGTTCCGACCGCTCGCGATGGCGGTCGTGTTCGCCGTGCTCGCCTCCTATCTCCTGTCCCGAACCATCGTGCCCACGATGGCCCACTATCTCCTGGCCGCCGACGCGCACCGCCTCGCCGCAGGGCGGACGGCGCCGCGGGGCCTGATCGAGCGGGTGAGCGCGCGGTTCGAGGTGGCCTTCGAGCGGTTCCGCGCGGCCTACCGGTGGGTGCTCGGGTGGGCCCTGGGGCGCCGGCGCTGGGTGCTCGGCGCCGTCGGCGGCTTCGCCGCGCTCTCCTTCGTCCTCGTCCCCTTCATCGGGCAGGACTTCTTTCCGACCACCGACGCCGGTGCCTTCCAGCTGCACCTGCGCGCGCCCGCCGGGATGCGGGTCGAGCAGACCGAGCTCATCGCCGCCGGCGTGGAGCGGACCATTCGGCGCGTGATCCCCGCGGCGGAGCTGGGCCTCATCCTCGACAACATCGGCATCAACCGCAACGCGATCAATCTGGCCACCGGCGGCACGGCCACCCTGAACGCGGCGGACGCCGATCTCGTGGTGCAGCTCGCGCCGACGCGCCGCACCTCGACGTTCGAGTACGTGCGGCGCCTGCGCGCCACGCTCCCGACCGAGTTTCCCGGCGTGACCTTCTTCTTCCTGCCGGCCGACATCGTGAACCAGGTGCTCAACCTCGGCCTGCCGGCCCCGATCGACGTCCAGATCGTGGGGCAGGACAAGATGGCCGATTACGGCGTCGCCACCCGCCTGGCCGCCGAGCTGCGGCGCATCCCCGGCGCCGTGGACGTCCGGGTACAGCAGGTGGTGAACATGCCGGGGTTTCTGTTCACCGTGGACCGCATCCGGGCGCAGCAAGTCGGCCTCACGCAGCGCCAGGTGGCGAGCAATCTGCTCATCTCGCTCTCCTCCAGCGGGCAGACCGCGCCGAACTACTGGCTCAGCCCGCAGAACGGCGTGAGCTACAGCGTGGCCGTGCGCACGCCGCTCTCCAAGATCAACGCACTGGACGCGCTGACCAACACGCCGGTCACGGCGCCGGGACTCGCCGCGCCGCAGCTGTTCGGTAACCTGGCGACGTCGACCCGCCAGACCGCGTTCGCCGTTGTGAACCACTACAACACGCAACCGGTGTCCGACGTCTATGCGGCCGTGGACGACCGGGATCTGGGCGGCGTGGCGAGCGATGTCGACCGAGTCGTCGCCAAGATCAGTCAGTCCCTGCCCAAGGGGACGCACATCGTGGTGCGCGGCCAGGTCGCCAGTATGCGGTCCTCGTTCGGCGGGCTCGGGTTGGGG
>Ga0209235_1000320_pt1 | contig 23415 bp, 26 predicted proteins | sample GraSoi013_1_20cm_4_FD_185817 | JGI IMG/M metagenome (GOLD analysis project Ga0209235, IMG submission 185817) | Grasslands soil microbial communities from the Angelo Coastal Reserve, California, USA - Sample 09_25_2013_1_20cm (SPAdes) (version 2) | ecosystem: Environmental > Terrestrial > Soil >... | reverse complement strand
ATACGAATCCGCACTCTCAACCGGCAAATTTGAGGAGGCAAAGCGGTACGCGCAGGCAACTTCCAGCCTTAAGGATTTGATGATTGATGATGCTCACAGACTTCTCCGGTTCCTAGGGGTCCCGATTGTCCAAGCTCCATCTGAAGGAGAAGCCCAGGCCGCCTACATGGCAGCTCGCGGGGATGTTTGGGCCGCAGTCAGCCAGGATTACGATTCTCTTCTTTTCGGGGCCCGGAGGCTCGTCCGGAATCTAGCAATAAGTGGAAAGAGAAAGCTACCTATGCGAGAGGCCTATGTGCAGGTCGAGCCGGAACTAGTGGACCTGGCATCAACATTGCAAGCTCTCCAGCTTTCACGAGAGCAACTTGTAGATTTGGGGATTCTAATTGGAACAGATTTTAACCCGGACGGTTTCAAGGGCATAGGGCCTAAGACCGCGCTGAAGCTAGTCAAGGAGTATGGCGGCCTCGAGAGAATTGCCGAGGCGAACAAAGAAGTGGTTCCCCCACCCGAGTTGAACAGGATTAGGGAGATATTTCTGAAGCCGGCTGTTACCTCCAACTACACCTTGGAATGGCGTGAATCCGATGTTGAGTCTCTTGTGCAGTTTCTCTGCGGAGAGAGAGACTTCAACGAGGAGAGAGTCCGGACTGCGGTGGATAGGGCAAGGAGTGCAATGGCCAAAGAGAGTGGTAAGAAGACGCTTGAGTCATTCTTCGGTAATTAATCGTTGAAGCCGTACTTCCCGATGAGAGGGACGAATGCGACTCCTCCCAGGGAATTCCGATCCAAGGTTCCACCAGGCCTCTTTCGGACTTGGACAAGTTCTTGTGGGAACATTCTTCCACCTACCGGTACGACTAGGATTCCGTCTGAGTTCAATTGTTCTAGCAAAGCGGGCGGAATCTTGGGGGCGGCGGCCGTCACGAGTATTCTGTCGTAAGGGGCTCTCTCAGCGTACCCTGACGATCCATCACCTTGGACTAGCGTGACCCGGTTAGAGTATCCTGCTCGATCCAAGTTGCTTCTCGCAATCGCAACCAGTTTGTCAATATATTCAATGGCGAAAACATGTCCTTCTTCGCCGACAATTTCTGCTATTGTGGCTGCATGGTAACCACTTCCAGCACCCACCTCGAGCACCTTCATCCCCCGTCGAAGTTCTAGGGCATCATTCATTATGGCCACCATGTAACGCCCGGCCGGTCAGCCGAGTGGCGCACTGATCGTCTGGCCATGTTCGGTAGGCAATGGAGTATCATTGTACGCGTACTGTCGCATATGTGTAGACACGAACAGTTCCCTCGGAACATTTCTCATAGCATCTATGATCTCGGGAGTTTTGAGGAGTCCTTCTGCAATCAGGGCCTGAACCATTCTCTCTCTCTCACTTGCGAAATCCACGGATCTCGGTCATTCCTCCTACCTGTCGCCGGTAGTTGAGCATATTAGACTCCTTTGGTTGACTTGTGTAAGTCTCAATGAACTTCAAGTTCTACGCACGCGGCCATCCGTCGGTCTTGTCGTCCCACCCGACGACCTTGGAGCTCACAAAGGACACTGGTCTTAGCAAGAACGGAGACTGCATCATTGCGGTTGGGTGTTCTGTAGGATTGATAGATTTGCCTAAGCCTGTGAAAAACGTCCTTGCCACCAGAGCCTGTAGAGCCCGCCTAACTCTGACCGTCGACGGCGATCAGTTCGCGGTCGAAGGGCGAGGCGCCCAGGGGCTGACGCTCTCACACCCAACGGACATCGTGGTCAGAAAAAGCGGTTTCATATCTGACAGGACCCTGATGGTGCACGCAAATCAAGCGGCAGCGGACATTCCGAGGTCATTCGTAGAATTGCTTCAAGACCCTACCCGGAAGGTGTTGGTCGAGCTGGCCGCGGAGACCTAAGCCGGCACGAGTTTCGCGTCTATTGCAACCTGCCATTTCATCGGAGCGACACCTCTCACTTTACGTGTAGCCATGACTTTCTCAATTTTCCAACCTAAATTAGCCAGGGCTCCTGCAAGTTCCTTCCTCGCCCTTAACTCGCTGTCTGCGCCTTCTGCGAACGTGTAGTAGTGTACGATTCCTCCGTCGCGTCGAAGTGCTTCACACGCGGGTTCGAGAAACTCCCTCGCCTGAGAAGGGTGGTTCATTATTACTCGCGTGGCTGTCCCTGCGAGGTTGTTTTTGATGACAACTCGGGCGTCGCCGGACCACACCTTTATCCTATCCTGGACCTTGTTCATCGTCGCGTTTTCTCCAATCAATTTGGCGGCTTCGGGGTTGGCATCTATGGCGTGGATTTGTGTGTCGTTCAATCTCTTCGCGATCAATATCGAGAACGGTCCCACACCAGCGAACATGTCTACCACGCACTCACCTGGTTGGACTTGTTCGGCCACTCTCCGATGCTCCGCCGATAGGCGTGGGGAGAAGAAGGCCTTCGAAATGTCGACCTTGAAGCGACAACCCAGCTCCTTGTGAATTGTCTGAGTTCGATTCGCACCGAGGACGTGATGAAGAGGCCTCAATCGCTGGTTGTCAGTGATTGGTCCAGCCTTTGAGTAGACTGTCTTGACGTTCTTGTGCACCTCCATCAGCGCCTCGGCTATGCTCCTTTCGAACGGTTGTGCAGCAGGGGACAGTTCTATGATGGCGATGTCGCCGATAACATCGAACGATTTTGATACGAGTGGGATGATGCTTGAAGGCAGCTGTCGCTCTAGAACTTGCTCCAGCGATCCAGTGGGTTCTGATCTGGAAGGAAATTTTTCTCGCCGAAGACTCTGGTTGCCCAGGACGCTTTCAAGCAGTCTTCGCTCTTGCGGTTGGGGTGCTCGTGATAGGGGCACATGCAGTTGATCGTCTATTGTTTGAGGTGCGAGTTTTCTGTCCAGTAGTTTCAGCTTTGTGAGGAGTTGGATCGCTTTCTCTCCCTGTTTCTTAGGAATGTTAAGAGACAGGCTTTCCTGGGGGCGGTCGAAGTCTTCGTTGCGGCTCAATAGTGGTACTCGGCATTTATCGCCTGCTGGCTCGTGCCCTTAGGCGTTTTAGAAAATCCAGATCTGCCAACGCAACCTCGGCGGACAATCGTACGTCCTCATCCGGGTCTCGTAATCTGTCGATCAGTCCTGAACGGGCTGTCTCTTCCCCGATTGACCCGAGGGCTACAGCTGATTCATGTCTTACGAGGACGCTCTCGTCGTTCGCTATGGCTTCCAGGAGGGCGGGAAGCGCTGACTTAAACTCCAGTTGGCCAAGTGAAAATGCTGCCTCATGCCTGACCAGTGGGCTTGGATCTTGTTTCAGTGTCTCGCAGAGTGCCGGGACTGCCCTTTCATCTTTCATATCCGCGAGCATGCAGACGGCGTGTATTCGCAGAAGCAAGCTTGGTCTGCCGTCGAGGACTATTCTGAAGAAATCAACGTCTCCTTTCGAGAACGCCCATTCCATCTTTTCGAGGGTCTCAAAGTCTTTGGAGTAATCTGGACCAATTCTTGTGGTCTCGTCCTTTGTAATTGCTTTCAATACAATCTCACCATCGCTGGATCTGGGAAGTCGCCACGACTAGTCGATGCTGAATGAGATAGTTGGTACAATCGGGTACTCACTGCGTAGGCGGACGAGCTGGACACGGATTATTTTAGCTCGATGCCTCAGTTTTGTCATTAGCTTCGTCGCTCATAGTGCGCTCATAGCATTCAGGACAATAGGGCCCATCGTACTCTCCGTGTTTAGAGCATGAGGGGTGCCTTTGCTCTTCCTCGGCAGATTTTCGAAGTTTCAATTGACTAACTTCCCGTCTGACGTGACGCGCTGGACTACGATTTCGTGCATTGTTTGAGATTATCGGGTTTGACTATTCTTTTGCCCCGCGGTTCTTGAGGAGTTGGGCAATTATTTCCTGATTTCTTTCGATTGCTACCGAAAGCGGGGTTTTTCCCTGAAAATTCTTCGCATTCAGGTCTGGGCTTGCGTTTTCGATCAGCCAGACGACCAAGTCGTAGTAACCCCGTGTAACTGCGTTTTGGAGAGCCGAAGATGATCCTGTCTTCGCCCCGTTTTGAAACAGATACTGAGCCAGTTCGATATCGCCACTCCAAGCGGCATGAGTCAAGAGCGGAATGCCATGCGCCCCGGATGAATTGATATTACGTGGATTCTCTCTGATTCTCCTCTCTACTTCCTCTTTTCTTCCCAGCATGGCCGCAGTGCAGATTTCGAGAGGCGCTCCTTTTTCGAGAAGGTATTCTGCCACAGGGACACTGCCGACTTGAGCGGCCGCTTGGATCGCGGTCTCGAGGTCGCTCTCGGTCCAAGCGTACGCTGCGTTGAGCAAATCCGGTCTCTCTTCAAGCATTTTCCTTACCTTCTCTAGGTTTCCATGGCCTGCGATTACGAACTCGCGGACCAGGTCGGTTGAGAGAGGCGTATTCGTCGTTTGCACAAAGACGGATGTGTTGTCGCGGGCTATAACGGTTCTCGGAGAGAAGCGTTTGCGAGGAATGCGTGGTCGTGCGAGGAGAAGTGGGGAGGATGTGATCGTGCCGTGGCGGGCCCGGAGGGATTTGAACCCTCGACCATTCCCCGAACGAGTCGGATGGACTCGTCCTTCAGGTTAAGAGCTTCAGCCTTATAGTCTGCTGCTCTACCTGGCTGAGCTGCCCGACTAGACCAGCACGCGTGTCCGGTTTACGGGCCCACGAACCCGCCGAAGGCTCGGTCCCGGCCGAATTTCTAATAAGGGTTACCGTTTCTGAACGAAAATCAATTCCAAATCAGCCGAACGATAAACGAGATTTCTTCAACTTGGTTTAGCGTAGCTCTGACGTCTAGCAGCCTTGTTTCATCCTCGCTTCCGGTACCGGATAGTCACATGATCTTCTCGGCTCGTCACGAAAAAGCATGTTGGTGTCCCTAGCCTGCTTCTGTTCTGGTAACACAAGCCTTCCCCGATACGATTCGTAGCCGCTTCGTGGATGATGCCGCGGGCTGTCCAGGTTGGGTACTGATGAGACCAAACGTTATCCTCTTAGTTCTAGTGCTGGCCTCAGCCCTGACCCTTGTAGCCCAAGTACAAGGTATCGCGCCTTACACTCTAACAATAAATCCGGCCACGACAAGCCTAGGTAACACCGTCACTATACTGGTAACTGTGACCAATGGGAATAGGAATAGCTTCTACACGGTTACGATTGGCGTGCAGAAGCCCAACGGGACTGGTTCTGCGATCACTAGCCAGGGAATATCAACAGACAACAGGGGGTCGGGCAGCGTCTCTGTCCAATATGGGCCGAGCTCAACTTCGTGGACCTCTTTGAACGGCACTGTCAACACGAACGTCGGAGGCGTCTACAACGTAGCTGTAAATCAAACATCCCCGACAAACATAGCGAACGTTGCTATAGGCCAGTTCACGGTAACTGCTATGATGAGCGTCGTTGTGTCTCAACCAACTACCGGAACAATTGTGCAAAGGGGGCAGACGTTGACTATCACCGCTGCGGTGGCGAACTCTTTGGGGGCGGTAACCGGTGCGGTAGTAACTGCGAGCAATCCTTCGAACGGTCAGCTAACGATTCCTGAAGTTAGCTCTACGAATGGGGTCTACTCCATTAGCTATCAGGTATTGATGAATGACCCACTTGGTTCTTGGACGATAATAGTAAAGGCCAAGGACATCAACCAGAACTCCGGAGTGAGTCTTCCAGTTAATGTCACGATTACAAAGAGCGACTTGTTTGTCGACGCCATGGTCACTTACAACTCCAAGGGAGTTCCAAACACTAGCTTTTCGACGGGGGACACAGTGTTCCCTTACTTTCGAATAAAGTACTCGGGCTCCAGTGGAACTTTTCTGACGACTGGCCAGTACTTGGTCTCCGTCAAGAACCCTTCGGGAGCGACTATGGCGAACCTCACGGCGGTGTATGATGCAAACCGTATTGGATTCTATACACCTACTGGTTACTCTGTCTCTGCTTTCGACCCAGGCGGTGCTTGGACGATTGTAATCGACGCGTACAGTCTCAACGATGGCTTTGGGAATACCGGACCTAACTTCGACGCGTCCGTAAGGATGGATGTTGTGACTTCACCGTTAGGTTATCTCCCGTTCGTGATCGGCGGGGCGGTCGCCTTGCTCGGGGGGATTCTTGTGTTGAAGCGCTATGATACGTCTCTTGAGGGTTTCGAGCATCTCGAACAGATGATCGGGGGGCCGATTCCTCGCGGGTCGAGTCTCCTGTTGGTCGGGGATCCGGGTAGTGGAAAAACGGTTCTATCTTACGAGTTGTTGCATGACGAGCTTGAGGTGGGAAGACCGTGCGCGTTGCTGTCATATGATGCCTTTCCCGAGGATGTTCAAGGCCGTATGAGCGAGTTCGGATGGGATATTATCTCCCACCTCCGCAAGGGGCGATTGAAGATCATTGATTGTTATTCGGGGTTGGCGGGGCAGGGAGAAGGTGCCTTGAGGGATCCGTCGGATCTTACCGAGCTTAACATTCAGGTTACATCTTTCATAACTAAGGCTAAGAATGCGCCGGTGACTCTTATTCTCGACTCTCTTACGCCGATCTTTAACGGGGTCGAAGCTAAGCAGGCGATCAATTTCCTGCAGACTGTCGGAGCGAAAGTGAAGAAGACTGGGGGACTGTTTATTCTAACCGCTTCCAGAGGCGCTATACCGGAAGATTCGATTGCGAAGATCAAGAGCATAGTAGACGGCGTCATCGAACTCACCTTGGTACGGTCCGGAAGGAAGGGGGTTAGATACCTGTCAGTCTTGAAGATGGAACGGAGAAGGATCGCATCGGAAACGGTTTCGTTCGAGATAGCGAGGGAGCGAGGTCTTGTCTTTCGAGTCTCGCGCTTCGGAATCCTGCGGGCGAAGCTGCTGCAGCTGAAGATCAAGCCTGGCCAGCCATCTGAAAAACAAGCTCCAAGCGCCGTGACACCAGCTAAGGCGGAGGGGAAGCATGTGGATGAGAAGGGCAAGGAGGGAAAGACCCCTGACGTCTCGTCTAAGGGCGCTGGGACAAGGTAGCGCTAGAGCTTTTGAAAACGAGCTTTTAGCAAACGGTCTTTCTCTCTATCGATATGAGCGTGGTCTTTATCGGGCTGGGCCTCAATGATGAAAGAGGCCTCACGATCGAGGGGCTGGAGGAGGCTCGACGTTCGGGCAGTGTTTTTGCGGAGTTCTATACCAACATCATGCCCGGTTTGGACAGGAAGAAGCTTGAGCTTCTGCTCGGAAAAAGGATTGTCGAGTTGAGCCGAGTCCAGCTAGAGGATGAAGGAGGCAAGCAAATTGTCGAGGCGGTTGAGAGGGGGAGAGTTGCCTTTCTGGTCCCGGGCGACCCGATGATCGCTACAACTCACACTTCTATCAGACTAGAACTGGCCAAGAATGGTATCCCTTCAAGGATCATTCATGGCCCTTCAATAATGTCTGCGGTCTGCGGAGCTACGGGTCTTCAGAGCTACAAGTTCGGAAAATCTGTCACTCTCCCTCACGAATCTGGTGTTCCTGGCTCGGTGCTGGACACTTTGCATGATAACGGCAAGAGGGGATTGCATACGCTGATGCTTCTCGATGTCAGACCCGAGCAGTCAAAACAGCTAACGATAAGGGAGGCAGCTGCCAAGCTGGTGGTCGCGGATCCCGGACTTCAAAGGTTGTTGGGCGTGGGCGTTGCACGGGTTGGATCCGACGACCAGTTCGTGCTTTGTCGAAGATTTGAAACGCTTCAGCACCAAGAATTTGGGAAGGTTCCTCATTCCCTTGTAGTTCCGGGAAAGCTACATTTCATGGAGGCCGAATCTTTGAAGGCATTTTGTGGAGCGAGCGATGAGGATCTGGAGTCGTTGAAATGAGGGAGCGGGCAGGCGAGAGGGCCCTGAAGTATCTGGAGACTACCTCTCGGTCCCTACGAATATTGAAGAAAAAGAAGAGCGATGCTCCTGTTCCATCGTCACGACTGGATCATATGTTAGAACTCGCCCGAGGTTACACCCAAGACGCGAAGCACTACCTCGACAAGCGGAAACCGGTCACTGCGCTCGCGTGCATCGCTTATGCTGAGGGTCTTCTTGATGCGCTAAAATTTCTCGAGTTGGCAGAGTTCTAGCGAGACCAGATTTGTTTCGGTAACACTTCCCTGATATCATGGGCCACGTCTATTATCGTCGAGACTCATGGAAGAGTGTGCGGGCTGTGGCAAGCAGATACACAGAGACGAGCCTGTCTCGGCCTCGTTCAGCCAGGAGGGGCAGAGGCGGTTCTTCCACAAGACCTGTGAGGACAGAGCCGAACACCTGACCAAGTGGAAGGAGGAAGCCGCCTGGGCTTTCCGAGCCACTCGACTAACAACCTCCGAATGGAACGCGTGCAGTCCCAGGAAACATGTCGGGGTTTGGCAGTCGATATTCATTGCTCGAAGGGACGAGGATGTCTGGTGCCCGGATTGCGGTCTCAAGATCGCGAGACACGAGACGATTGCTTGTCCAACTTGTGGCGGTCGAGTCATCATTACTAATTCTGAGCCTACGAAGATGGTGTTCACGCATCGAGAGGCTCTCTACAAGCTCCAAGTACACTGTACGGAGCGAGGAGATGACTCGTTTGTCTATGCTATCATAAGCGGGTACACGCCTGTTACTATCACTTCGAAGAAGGGCGAAGCACCGGAAGCTTCATCGAAGCAAGCGATGATGTTGAAGTATGAACCGAAAGGGGATCCCAAGCGCGGCTTGACCGTTTAATCGAACTCGGCAAGAAGCGTTCTTATTCCTTCAACTAACAGCTTCTTTCGTTCTGGTCTTGCTGAGAAAAACGGTGCTAGCCACTGGTGTCTTCGATCTTCTACATCTAGGACACCTCAGATTCCTTGAAGAATCCAAGAAAAAGGGGGGTCCGGGTTCCAAGCTTGTAGTAGTGATCGCGCGCGATAAGACCGTGCTTCGAAGGAAGGGAAAGGGTCCGGTTGTCCCTGAGGATCAGAGGCGGGAGCTCGTTGCAGCCCTCCGAGTCGTCGATCAAGCGATTCTCGGAAGAGAAGAAATCGATCTTCTTGGCATTCTCAAAGAGGTCAAGCCTGACATTGTCTGTGTCGGCTATGACCAGGATGCGATAAGAGTCGCTGTTACGGGGCTTGTTAGGAGAGAAGAGTTGCCCGTCCGGGTTGTTCGGATACGAAGATTTGGGCCTCTTGGCTTCAACAGTAGCTCGAAGCTAAAGAGCAGGATCGCGAAGGCGATCTCAGCTTCTTAGGGACTGATCGGTACGCGGACGTGAACCTTGTCTCCGTCAACGAGTTTGAACTGCTTCCTCAGCGAGACGGGAGCGATCAGTTCCACAACGTCTTCACCGTAGTGGGCTCGGATGGGGAGGACGATTGCGCTCTTGACCTTTTCGTTGACCACGGCTCGGAAGCATTTTGCCGGGCCATAGGTTCGCTTTTCGTTTGCGAATCCTTCAATGTACACGAACGGGTACGTGTCCAAGATCTTTCGATCGTTAAGGTCTTCCTTGCTGACCCTGAGGTTTAGGGTGCCGGGAAACGGGTCGAATCCTAGTTTGGATATGAACTGTTTTCTGTAGCCGTCGAGGCTCATGTAGTATGAGCCCTCAGAGAGACCGGTGAATACAGCTCCTGTGATAATGAGATCTTTCTTGGGTGCTTCGAAGACTCGTTTCAGGTTGAGGTACATGTCGGATAGCTCTCGTAGTCCTTCTCCGGTTATTCGGACCTTCTGGTCTCGTCCCTCTCGACTTCTCTCGATCAAGCCTAGCTTTTCCATCTCGATGAGACGGCGCGAGGCGGTCTGTTGTGAGCCTCCGATTCCTTTGGCGACATCTGAAGTGCTGCTTACGACTTCCTTTGCGGCTGCTCCTAGTTCGGAGAGCTTGTAGAGAACTAGGAGATGAGATGGCTTCATTTTCTGGAATCGTCTTCTCATGGAATGGGCGGGGACAATTAGCGGTCTTCTATCTTCTTTCCGAGCCGGTCTAGAGCTTGTTCTAGTGAGAATCGTCTGACTTCAGTGACTACATCGCCTCTTGTAGTCTCGATGATTCGCCTTGCTGCGTCCATTTTGACTCTGAAGGTAGGTACGATCGAAGTATGCTCGAGTGTCTGCAGGTCATCGTATATTCCTTCCATGGCGTCTAAGAGCTTCTCCGCCTTTCCAACATCTCCTTTTCGGAGAGAGTTCAGTGCCATTCTTCGAAATTCTCCAACTGCGTCTAGTAAACCGAGGATGTAGCTTCGGTGATCGGCGCCAGATTCGGCGATGGATACGATTCCTTCGTTCTGGGCAACTTTTCGTAAGGTGATCGCTTCTACGTATTCTTGGAACGCGACTATGACTCCGTTAGAGCTCCGAAGCTCTGGAGCGTCAACGGACAACTTTTCAATCTCTTGAAGTGTCTTCTCGGCTTGTTCAATTGTGGAGTTGGCTGTTTTCAGGTCTCCTCGGTGAATCTCAAGGATTGAAGATGATGCCATTCTCGTGGCAGCTCTAGAGAGGTCGAGGACTCTCTCCCGCGCGCGGTCGAACTGGGAAAGATCCTTCTGGATCGCGGTCAGATCTTTCTTTGTTAGCATCTTATGAGCTTCTGCTCCGCTGGGCTTTGTGGTATTATAACAGGGTTCTCGTTAGTCGGATTTTGTCTTAACCAAACTGTGGGATTCTTCTTTGATCCCACCTTCGGTTATAACAAGTAGATCGACTCCATCTCCACTGGAGATGTCTCGGGCCAGAGCGGATCTTATGGCTCGTAGGATGAGTGGGCGGGCTTCGTCAATCGATAGTCCTTCGCTGTATTCTGATTCTAGGACTCCCATTGCGACTTCAGCGCCTGTGCCTATTGCCGCGAACTTGTCTTCGAGGACGGATCCGATTGGGTCCATGACGAAGAGGCTTGGTGAGCCGTTGTCTACGCCTGCGATTATGGTCTGGGCGAGATAGGGGGAGAAGCGTCTTGCGGATAGGAGGTTGGCCATGAGTTTGGCCGCGTTCTTCACTGTTCCAGCTCGTCCTCGTTCATATTGGAAGATGTTCATGTATGCTAGTGCTTCGCGGGAGAGGACTTGCATGTCTCCGATTATTCCGGCGCAGCCGACTCCGATGTTGTCTGTGATCTTGAAGACTTTCTTGGCTACTTTGCTCATGACGAATGTTCCGTAGGCGTATCTTCGTTCGGAGCCTAGGATGGCTCCTTCTTTGCATACGAGTCCGACGGTGGTCGCGCCAGGCATGTAGATGTCGTCGCTCATAATCGCGTCAGCGTTCGACCCTTTGCCGTTTTGCTATAAAGCTAGCGCTTGACAGGGACCAGGGTCGGAATATTTCCGCGAAATTCACACTAGTGGGTTTCGACCGGGACGTGGTCGCGGATAGGCGTTGCGCGGTGTCCGAGCCAGGCTGGAACGTAGGGCTTACTCCAGTCGATTGGACCGGAAGCGAATCTCTGTTGCATTCTCGCGAGGTCGAGGTCCCATGCGTGGTCGAAGAACTCGTATGCTTCGTCCCATTCTTCGCCCCATTGCCAGCCTGAATGCTCAATCCGGACCTTGGTCAGAGCTTCAACTCTTTCAAAGTAGGCGTCGACACGTGTCTTCTGTCTACGGACGTTTGGGAACTGGGGCGGAGCCTTCCACTCCACAGATAGCGTCTTCATCTGTTCTAGTCGGAGAATCTTGCAGCCTTCTGTTCCTCTGAAGCCGAGTGGTGCCTCGGGATCGAAGAATATCTCGTAGGGTCCATTGTCTTCGAGCTTGATGTTCGCTTTCGGGGCGAGAAAGCTCGTAACTCCCTCGTTGGTCGTCCAGACTGTCCAGACGTCCATGATCAGTGCTGAGGTGATGGTCTCCTTTCGAAGCATCTTTGGATCCACCGTGTTCACCGTTCTTGTCTTGCTGGTAGAGGTTTCGGGTCTGCTGGAATGATTTAGCCTTGTGGTCGGATGATCGAAAAACCCATCTTCTCATCGCGGAAGCGGTCTGTTTATGCGGGAGCATCCTTTGAAGGCAATACTTTCGAGGATTATGCGCGGTGGAAGTGATCCTTCACAGTTCGAGCTGGCGTACATTCATCGTGGCGCGGCGGACGATCAAATGGTCATCAAGATCTCGGATATCACCAGTCTGGGTAAGGGCTCGTTCCTGCTGCGGGATGGTGAGACTCAGATCCCGTTTCACAGGGTCTTGTATGTTCTGGATCCGAAGAAGACCTTGTTGTGGAGGAAGAGACAACGAGAGACGGTTGGCATGTCCTTCAAGCGGGTTTAGTTTTAGCATCTTGGTCCGGATTCGCTTCTCTTGTGGCGTGAGGGTCGGTCGCTAGGACCCCCTATTTTCCGGAAACTATCTCCTGTCTGGCAGGGATTCCAGGCGAGTCCTGGGATTCAGGGCGTGGATTGGGCTTGGATGCCGGGGCGAATCTGGGCACTTTATCCTCGTGTCAAGAAGGGTCGCTCGGTCAGTATCGGGGGCGGGGCGACAGATTCGAGAATAGGGCTGATAACGGGCGATTTCGCGTCCCGGGCGAATCTCGGGCCACGAAGGGCGGGGCGCGGGAAAAACAGACCCCCCGGGGGGGTCACATAATAATTAGTGGAAAAACGAAAAGTTAAGGGAAAAAATGGTTCAAGAAAACCCGGTCCACGTTCGTGGTAGTAGAAAGATGAAGCGTCCGCGAAGGATCGATTCACGAATCCTGAACTTGTCAAAGAACATTTCCCGACGTCTCGTTGCCGGCGGGGCTAGTTCGGTGGTTCTCGCAGGTAGCTGGGCGCGCGGCGATGCACATGATGATTCTGATATTGATTTATGGGTAATCGGAAAAAACTCACCGTATCGTCTCGAACGAATTGACGGGTTCCTTGTTGCCATCTCAGAAAGAACGCCGAATCAGTTCCGTAAAGAATTCAGGGACCCCGCTAGGGCGGGAGGAGCTGTTCCAGGCTGGCGTGAAGCTCGAATCCTCTTTGACTCTAGTGGGCTCGCTAAACGTATGAAGCGAGACGCTGAGCGTTGGACTTGGGACTTGATAGTGACTAAATGCGATGAATGGGTGGCCGACCAAGTAACGGGTTATGCGGAGGAGGTGTGCAAACTCGTTGGTAACCTTAGGCTTGGTAGAAAGTGGGCTGCCGCTGTGCAGCGCTCCATCCCGGCGATTAGGATGGCACCGATCTTGGCGGTTCACTTTCGCATTCTCTACGGATCTGAAAATGCACTCTGGGAACTCGTGGGCGAAGCAATGGGCGATGAATGGAAGAACCTGCAACGTTCAGCGTTCGGGGAAGGGAAAACCAACTTCGCTGAGAGTTGCGATGCGGCTCTGAAGCTCTATGCCGTAGCGGCCAATTCAATACGCTCGCTATTAACGGAGCGGCAACGAGCAGTCGTCGCCCACGCCTGCAAACTTGCCAAGCGCCCACTCGTTTGAGCGGCCCGGACGGGATTTCAGCCCTCGCGCGTAGCGAGACCTTTGAAACACTTCCTTTCTAGATGACGCCACTGTCCGGGGATTCTGGGCGATTTCCACGAGCAGGCTGAACCACTCGCGAATTGTGATTGGAAGATGACAGTAGAATAATGCAGATTCTAATTTTGCATCTAACCTTTTTTAGTAGAATACGGATATCCGGCGTTCTAAGCTTGCCTCGGAAAGAAACGCTCGATCTTTCCATGATAGCAGACCGCGTCTCGCCACAAACATGGTCGCTTTTCCAGGCGCTGAGGACCCGGATGCGACAATTGAAAGGGGTCTCGATGAAGGTCCTCTACGAGAAACACAGCAGCGAATCCACCCCAGCATTCTTCTACGAAGGCCGTCAACTCTACCATCTGCACCTTAGAGGAGCGGAGATGAGCGCGACATTCCATACGGACTTCAAGTCGAGGCTCCGTCTGACCGAAAACCAGGGGATCGACTGGCGCCTGCGGGACGAGATCAGAAAACGATCCTGGGCGGGCTTTGCCTTTCAATCGTCAAAAGATCTGGGACCCTTCATGGAGCTCGTCAAGGCAAAATACCAGATTATCGGTGAGGAGGCTGGTGGCAAACCGCGAGAAGAACGACCGATCGCCTTCTAGATGTCCTAAGAACACAAGCCCATGCCGAACTCTCCTTACCGTCAATGAACAAAGCAGCAACCACAGTGTGCTAGGCTTTTGCCCAACCCAGACCTGAGTCCAAACCTCCTCCATATCAAGGTCAAACTCGCTTCAATTGATCGATCAAAAGACGGCGATCAAGTGGAGGCGGTGGTTGCGATTCTTCTCTGGGACGAGCCTGGAAGGGGGCCGCAGACGCTCCTAGTACAGAGAGCTGAGAGAGAGGGGGACCCGTGGTCGGGACAGATTGGACTTCCAGGTGGCAGAGTCAAACAAGGCGCTGAAACGCCTAGAACCGCTCTTCATCGGGAGGTCGATGAAGAAGTTGGAATCAAGCTCGAAGAAGTCGGCGTGGAACTTGGCAGCCTCTCGGTCGGTCATCCTATGCGACGTCTCGAAATGAGAGTTCAGCCTTGGGTCTACGGTTTGACTGTCAAGCCTATGGTCAGTATCGGCTCAGAAATTGCCAGCTCATTCTGGGCGAACCTGGCAGACCTACCCTCCAAGAAGAAAATGAGCGAAATTACGGTCAGAGACAAGCCCTGGAGTGTGGAGTCCTTTGTGGTCGAAGGAAAGATCGTCTGGGGTTTTACATACCGGGTCTTGACTGAGCTGCTTCCAATTCTAGAAATCTCCCTCTAAGCCGGGATTTCAGGGATAGCCGAGTTTATGCCCTGCATCTTGCACGCCTCGCATATCTCGAATGTCGTGGGCTCTCCGCAGGACTTGCAAGGTTGCAAATGAGACGGTGCGAGATTTGGTTCCGCGAGGGCTCGAAGCCGGAGCATCGCCCGGTAAGCAGAGAAAGTAACACCCGGATGAGCCAGCTCCAGCTTATTCAGGACAGTCCGAAGCTCATTCCTCAAAGCTTCGGTCATGTAGGGACACGAGGCGGTTTGAAACTGCAGATCCTCGGCATAGCCATACATGACAATTTCTTTTTCAGGGATGTCGCAGAGCGGCTTCACCCGGGTTAGGAAGAGGCCTCGAGGATCCTTCAGAACAGGGCTGAACCTGACGAACCGTTCGGCGTCGCCTTGGAAAAGGTTCAACATGTAGGTCTGCACAATATCATCGAGGTTGTGGGCTGTCGCAATCTTGTTCGCCCCAACCTTCTTAGCGGCTAGGTTGATGGCTTTTCTGCGAAAAACACCGCAGTAGGAACATGCGGTCATCCTCTCCTGCTTGCTCTTCAGAAAGTCGTCTAATCCGTACCCATAAAGATCTTCGAACGAGACGATCTCATGCTCGATCCCGAGATCTTTACAATACTTTGTCGCAAGGTCAACTGCCTCCTCTCGGTATCCCGCAATGCCCTCATCAACAGTGACCGCGGTGATACGGGTGCGGGGAAATCGCTTCCAGAGCTTGTGGAGGATCATGAGGAGTGTCAAACTGTCCTTTCCCCCAGATACCGCCACTGCAACATGGTCGTCGGGGCTGAACATGTCCCAATGACTGATGGTCCGACGGACTTTGCGTTCCAACGAGTCTCTGAAGCAGCTCTTGCACAGAACCTTCCCCTCATACTCTCTTCGAAAATAGCCGGGGTTGCGCTTGCACACAGTGCACGATCTGAGATCCATCGGATCTATCTCGGAAATATCGTCCCGAACAAGATGTAAGAAAGAATAATGTTTGAACTCAAGAGACCGAGAGAAATGACACTAGCCACGATCCGCACGTTCTTGGTACTCTTTAGACCTAGAACGCCTAACACAGTATCCAAGTAGCGATCCCCGTCAAACGGAAAGAGAGGCAGCATATTGACCAAAGCAACTCCAAGCAGAATCAACTGCATCCAGCTAAATGCAGTGAGAAGCTGATATGATGAGTAAACGGGTAGAAATTGGTATCTAAGAGGAACATAGTTCGCAGTTATGACTCCAAGTATCGCCCGGCTGGAGTTAGTTTCAGACTTCCCAGTCGCGAATGTCAGTGTCTGTGAAGGATTGCTAAGATGGACCGTGACAGTCGAGCCAGGGCTGAGAGTAGACAGGTATAGCCCCAGGTGTTGGGCATCGAGGGTCGTATTGTTGTTGACTTGAGTTATGATGGACCACTGTGGCATCCCATTCATCTGTGCCGGGCTTCCATTCGTGAATCCGGTCACGAGGACGCCAGCGGGTGCTGGCTGATAGAGGGCGACTAGAAGAAGCAGGACAAGTGCCCAGGTAGCAACGTTGGTGAATGATCCGGCAGCAAAGACTCTCAACCTGGTCCTAGCCTTACGTTTCGCAAGATTCTCCTCGTCGATCTCAACGAATCCTCCAGGCAAGAAAACCGCCATGAAGACCCCTGAGGACTTTATGGGAACCTTGTCAAGCACACTGGCTATTCCGTGGGCCATTTCGTGCGGAATCAGAAGAACTGCTATTGCAAGCAGGATGTATGGGAAAATATCCCAGCCAATAGTTAGACCGGGGAGAGGAATTATCAGAAGAGTCGGTCCAGCGCTCGAACTGTGTCTGAACAACCCCACGGCGTTATTGATGAAACTGTAGATCACGAATACAAGGAGTCCGATGCCCATGGCTGCGCCGATGTCGAAGAATGCAAGCCAACCCCTCCGGAACCGGCCACCTATCCTCTCCAGCCAGCTGTTGAACGCGACGGTTTTGAGCATGAGGTAGTAGGGCTTGGCAACGATTCCGTGCCTATCGGCCTTCAAGAGCACTGCCAGACCATAGATGACGAACCAAACGGCGAGATAGAAGAGCAACGGAATGTACGGGTCGAGTAAGCTCAAGAAGGTCTTCTCTTAGTTCGGGGAATTAGGCTCGGCTCATGCGGGTTTCATATTACCTTTTTCAACTTCTAGTTCGAAGCGTTCTTCTCAAGGCCGGGTCCGAGTCAACACACGTCTGAAGGACCTCCTCGAAGGATTGTCCATCTCTGACTGGAATCCTGAGATACATTCCTGTTCTACCGACAGTATCTCTGCGTGTCAAGACCCTTACTCGCTCCGTCACAATTGCAACACTCACCCCCAAGAGTCTCGCTACTTCACTTTCTCTGCCAACGACAGGGGACTCGAAATGCCCTTCCGGTGTCGGTTCGATCAAAACCAGCCTCTTGGTACAGCCTGGGTTTCGAATCTTGTCTTTCAACTCGGGGAGTGTGACCTTTCCTCCGAATGCGTAGAACTCCAGCTCTAGTGAGCGGAAGGGTGTCAGCGGGACGGTGACCGAGGTTGTCTGTTCGGCGTCTAATTGGATGTGCGCTTTAGGGGAGTGAGATGGGGTTGCTTGGGCGATTTCTCTTGAGAATATCGTAAAGCCCGCGTTTTCCAGGGCAGCCTCCACGATTTGGGTGTTGACGTTGGATGGGATCAACACGTCTACGTCGCTCTTGTCATCCACGTCTCCCCTAGCGACGCTACCATGCGTCAGAGCAGTTTGTGACCATGCAGTAAGAGCGTTGATGACATGGACAGCTCTGTCTCTTAGGGAGTCCAGTTTTGCCCAATGAGATGTAGGATAGACGACTGAGACCTTGTCAGAGGTTCTGCTCGGTTTTGGACCCGAGCCGCGTCTTTTCACAATGTTCCCTTGAACAGGTCTTCGCTGGCGGGTCCGGTTAGGTCAGAGCTCTTTGCTCGGTCCTGGAATCGAACTCGTTTCAATCCTCGTACAATAGCCGCTGGAATAGCTTCTTTTCCTTGTCCCATGACGAGCTCAGCCGCACCAGCTACTTCGTCTGCTAACGCTACGTTCTTGAATTTTAATTGATAACCGAAAAGGTCTCTTTGGCCCCGATAGTCGGCATGAGGTTTGAGGCCTGCAATTCCGATCGTCTCCTCGACCTGTCCCAGTCTGAACGGTCGACTGTAAGTATCGGTTATGATGACGCCAACTTCCTTTCCCGTGAGCCGCCTTATCCTGTTTCTGATCTTCCTGGCTGAAGCATCGGGGTTTGTGGGAAGTAGTGCGTAGTTCTGGTCGCCTTTCACGTTCGACTTGTCAACGCCAGCGTTGAGACAGGTCCAGCCGTGTTTTGTTGTTACTATCAAGGCCATTTTGTCAGCTCTAACAACTCTCTTCGAGTCATTGAGGACTATCTGAACGAACTCGGGTTTTCGTCCCGTCTTTCGAGCAAGGACCAAGGCCTTCTTTGAAGGACGGACAGAGCCAAGGTTGACTAGTCTCCCTTCGGACTTGGAAACGGCCTTCTGACCCACAACAAGCACGTCTTCCTCTCGAATCCCCCATCCAACCCTGCGGGCGCTTTCAACTATCAACCGGGGTAGGTCATCGCCTGGTTTGAGCAGCGGGAGTCCACTTAGGGGAAGTATCTGCACGGCGGCGGGCATACGAGCCGGCTTCTTGTATGAGGTATACAAACTCGATTTTAGGAGAGAATTACGTCTCTTGTCGTGGCGCGATGAAAGCATGTTTATATTCTGAAGTGTCCACTTTTCTATCGTCAGGTTGACTGGCCGGAGATCGTCCGGTGGCCGTTAGTAACGACTGCTGCTTTCTCCCGTAGCAACCGAACGAACGGAAGAAACGATGAACGGAGGTGGAAGATGCTATGGGTTATGAAAGGAGAGGCTATGGCGGTGGTGCCGGTGCGAACAGATTCGGACCGAAACCGGTCGAAGAAGGCAAAGAATACGACGTCGACATCAAGGAGATCAGTCGCCGCGGTGAAGGAATCGCGCGCGTCGAAGGTCTTGTTGTCTTCGTACCAAACACCAAACCCGGAGATCACATCAAGATAAAGATCACACGGGTTTCGAACCGCTTCGCTTCAGGCGAAGTCATCCAATAAGGATGCCCAATAAGAGGTAGGGAGAAACACGGTTTCTCCCAAATCCCCCATTTCAAATTCTACGAAAGCCTAAAGGCTCTATCGTCTGTCAAAGAAACGAGTTTCCTATGACGGAAGGGAAGCCGGGCCCTAAGCGCTGGAGCGAAATCCGATCCTTCATCGATAGCCGACCCTGGTCTTTCTTATCCTGGTCGGCCGGGCTGACCGCGCTTGCTTTCATCGTATTCTACGGGCTACAAGCAACAACGAACCCTCAAGTGGGAATACAGTTCGTCCAGTCAGAATGGCCTGATCCCTCAATCTTTCCTTACTTCTATGCCAAACCGATAACCTGGTTTGCCTACTTCAGCTTCGTATACTGGGCCGCGGGTCTCGAATCGAACAAGGAACATTTTCTCCAACTTTCTCCACGGGTTCGAAACATGCTCTTCCTCGGCACAGCCCTGGTTGCGTTCGCCTCATTCTACGAGATCTTCTACAACTTCATGGTCTGGTTGGCGCTCGAGGTTCTGACGACTAATTGCTTACCCTTTCCGTGCAACCCTGATAAAGTGGCGAGCATTTTCGACCTCAAGAGCCCTCTCAATCTGGTTTTTGCTACGAAGATTGTGACAACCGCTTTCGGTTTGTCTATGTACTCGCTGTGGTTCCTTCACCGGGTCGATGTGGAGACGGAAAGGCGAAATCGGACCACTACGACTGTCGATAGCGGTGTGAAGGCGCCTGTGGCTATCCCGTCAGGGAAACATATAGAAATCGAGGCTGGCGTTGCTGCCCAGCAACCGATAGACCCAACTATAGACAAAGCCTGAGTCAATGTTCTAGGAAAAATGGATCTTTGGAATCTTATGATGTAGCCGTTATCGGAGCTGGTCCCGCAGGGGTAATGGCTGCTTGGAAGGCGGCGGAGTCGCACGCGAGGACCGTTCTGATAGAGCGGGAACCCTCTCCGGGGAAGAAGGTTTGTGCCGAGGGAGTGCTCGCCGATGCTCTCGTGGACGCGGAGCTCAAGCCTTCGAGCGAGTTCGTATCGAACTACATATCTGGCGCTGTCCTCTATGCCCCCGATGAACAGAAGAAAGTCAACGTGGGCGGCGAAGGCTACATTCTTGACAAACCCGCTTTTCTTCGAGTCCTAGCTGACCGCGCTGAGAAGGCGGGGTCTGAAACAAGATTCGAGACGTCCGTGGAAAATGTCGAGCGAAAAGACGGGTTGATCGAAATTCAGACGAAGAAGGGCGGCGAGTCCAGCTCAGTTAGAGCGAGAATTGTCATAGGATGCGATGGCACTGGGTCGATCCTGGCAAGACGATTTTTCCCCCGAAAGAACTACCAAGCGATCACAGCCTTACAATATTCGATGACAGATTGTGTCGTCGAAGATGAGTCAAAGCTCGAAATTTACGTTGGGCATGAAAAGGCGCCGGCTGGGTACATCTGGGTGTTCCCGAAGGGAAAAGGTGACGCAAATGTCGGAATTGGCGTAAAAGGGGCTGGAGCGAAAGTGCTTCTCGACAAGTTCATCGAGAACCACCCGCGAGCCTTTGGATCTGCGAAGATAGAGCGGACCCTTGCCGCCCCTGTTCCAGTTGGAGGAGAGGCTGAGAGCTACGTCGCTGACAACATGATGCTATGCGGCGATGCTGCAAGCCAAGTCATACCGCTTACCGGAGCGGGCATACACACTGGTTTAGTGGCGGGAAAAATTGCAGGCGAAGAAGCAGCAATCTCGGCTCTCAAGGGGAACGTGTCTGCGGAGAATTTGCAACGCTACAGAGATAGATTTGACAAGTTGTGGGGAGACCGAATATCCAACAGTTTGAGAGCCTTGGATTCGTTCGAAAGATTCTCTGATAGCGAGTTGAATATCATAACAGGCTTATTGGAGGGACAAGATCTGGTTGAGATGGCGAACGGTTTCAGTCCAACGAAGGCAGTGGGGCTGATGGCGCGACACCCGCTTCTAGCGATGAAGGTCGCCTATCAACTATTGACAGGATAGAAAGCGGAAAAAATGGGACCCGTAGAAGCTTCTCTCCTTTCAGCGATCAAGGAACAAGGCTGCATTCACCTTTCACTAATTGATCCTGAGAAGTTTAGGGGACGGCTATCGAGGTCACTAGAGGATCTTCAGGGTTGGGGGAGTGCGGCGATTATGGTTGGAGGCTCCACTGTCAGATCTGTTGAGCAACTCGATGGGACTGTGAGGAAGATCAAGGAGCTGACCGATCTCCCGGTGATTCTCTTTCCGAATGGGCCTGCTGGCGTGAGTCGGTTTGCGGATGCGATATTTTTCATGTCTCTGCTCAACTCTTCCACTCCTCGATTTCTTATTCGTGCTCAAGCGAAAGGTGCGCCGTCTGTCAAGCGGTTCAAGCTCGAACCGATACCGCTAGGGTATCTGGTAGTTGGAGATTCGAAGACCGCTGTTAGTTCTGTTGGTAGAGCGAGCAGAATCGCGTATTCCAAGCCAGAATTAGCGGGTGCCTACGCTCTTGCCGCACAGTATTTGGGGATGCGATTTGTCTATTTGGAGGCCGGTAGCGGGGCGGAACATCCGGTAGAAACGAGCATGGTCGAAAAGGTCTCATCCGACCTGAACATTCCTGTAATTGTCGGAGGGGGTATTCGGACGCCAGACCAGGCGCGAGCGTTGGCGAAAGCGGGGGCCTCAGCAATAGTTACGGGGACCCTTCTCGAGCAACAGGGACCCGGTCCGGTAAAGAGTATCGTGTCCGCGATGAGACGCGCCTAGTGGATACGTCGTGAATCCCGAGGCTGTTGGAGGTGTAGGTGGTACCGTTGGCGCATTCAATTTCATCCGCAGAGTAGGCTTCCCATCGACCCCCGAAGTCCTCTCCGTCTTCCTTACCATCGCAGTACTTGCATCAGTTCTCTCTCTCCCGTTGGCGGGAATTAGTCTCCAAGCCACGCTTTTCTTTCCACTGATTGGAGTCGTCATTCCGACTCTTGTCGGCGAGGCACTAAACTCGACGACGATTCTTCGAGGGGACAAGGTCCTGAACTTTCGACGGCTCATTGGACTTGAGATTCTATCCTGGTTTCTTCTCATAGTGGCATTGCCGCTCGGGGCGATAGCCGGGACGGCCGGTTCGAATACAGCATTTTGGGCTGATGGATTCTTTGCAGTACTGGCCTTGTCTTTGCCCATTCGGTTTCTAACAATCGCCTCCATTTCATCGGTGTCGTCTTGGAGGAAATTCGTCGCCTCTGCATTGCCGCCGATTCTCTCGATTCGTTCCTTTTCGATCTTCGGTCCAAGTGTTGATCTGACAAATGTTGACAGCGGTTTAATCCTCCACGGAACAGTCGCAGTCTTGGTAGGAATCGTTCTCTCAACTGCCGGCATCTCTAGGATAATACGGAACGTAGAACATTCGGGCACACCGGAAGTTCGTGATTCCCCAATGACCCTCTTCAGAGTGTTCCTCCAACACTGGCTAAGGTCTGACCCTGAACCCCTGGAAAAACGACTAGGCGCGTTAGGGACGCAAGGAACGATCGAGGGGTCGATTCTCGGATTCTCTGGCACGAAAGGAACTGTTGGTTGTGTTGTGGTGTCGAACTTTCATCCTGGACCTTATCGTGACCTTGGAAGCGGGGGACTCCCCTCCAAACTAAAGGCCTCCATTGAGAAATCCAAGGGAGGGATCGCGCAGGTCCCCCACGGAATCTCAAATCATCGACTGAACATCGTTTCCCAAACGGATGTGCAGCGAGTCATAGACAGCGCGATAGAGCAATACCCTGCTGCGACTTCGACGAGCCAATCTAGTGCTATGGTTAGGTCCACTGTAGACGAGGCTAAGGCGTCGGGGCAGGTCTTCGGAAATGTAGCCTTTCTCACCTTGACTTTGTCCCCCACAGATATGGAGGACTTGCCTTCCGAGGTCGCCCGAGAGATTGAGCAGGAAGCGCAGGCGCGAGGCTTAACGGCCATCATCGCAGATGCTCACAATAGTTTGTCAAATCAAACCTCAATAACCTCTGAACAAGCGCGAAAGCTTGTTGAGGCATCAGTCAAAGTGTTGGACCAGCTGGCTCTCGCCCGAAGATTACCGTTCAGAGCAGGGTCCGCTGCAGACACTCTAGAAGAATTCCGGCTTGAAGACGGTATTGGTCCCGGCGGGCTCTCCTCGCTCGTAGTGCGGAACGGGAACGAGATTGTTGTCTATCTGACCATAGATGGAAATAACATGCATACCGGAGTTAGAGAGGCGATACTGGAAGACCTTGAAACGATCGGAGTAGCCGATGGCGAGATAATGACAACAGACACGCACTTGGTGACGGGGCTCGTTAGGTCTACTCTCGGATACTACCCGGTAGGCGCTCATCTGGACGTTGGACTGTTGACCCGGAAAGTGAGGGAGACTGTTCAGCGAGCGATATCGTCGATGGAGGAATCATCTGCAGGGTTCTCGAAATTCTCGATTGAAGTACGAGTCCTTGGATCAGAAACGTTCCAGACGATTACGAGTTTTGTTGGCCGGATT
>Ga0209235_1000319_pt1 | contig 23423 bp, 22 predicted proteins | sample GraSoi013_1_20cm_4_FD_185817 | JGI IMG/M metagenome (GOLD analysis project Ga0209235, IMG submission 185817) | Grasslands soil microbial communities from the Angelo Coastal Reserve, California, USA - Sample 09_25_2013_1_20cm (SPAdes) (version 2) | ecosystem: Environmental > Terrestrial > Soil >... | reverse complement strand
TCGGATGGTCCATGGGAGGGCTCGTGGCGATGATGGCCGCGCGTGTGTGCGCAGCCGTCGCCTGCGTCGGGCTCGCGCCGAGCGCGCCGACTCGCACGACGGATCGCGCCGTCCCGCTGCGTATGGGAAGGTTCGGCCCCGAGGTGTACGGGATCATGTCCGCCGATCCGGACGATCAGCCAGCGATGTCCGACCTCGACGTCGAGGAGCGGCGAATCGCGCTCGCCTCGCTTGGTCCCGAATCGCAGCTCGCACGCGACGAGCGCACGGCAGGCGTCACGATCGACCGGCTTCCCTGCCGGCTTCTGATCGTCACGGGGACCGCGGACACATTCTGGCCCCGTGAGCGCTACGCGGATCTTCCTGTTACCGCCGAGCACCTCGTCGCCGAGGGCGCCTCCCACTGGGGACTCGTGCTCAACCGCCGGGCCCTGGCGACGCTGATTCCCGCGGTTCTGCGCTGGATCGAGAACGCCGCGGCTCGCGATCGCCGGACCAAGCGCGCGCGCGGCTGATCCGCACCTGCCCCTCGGGGACGGCGTCGGGCTCTATTAGAGCCCGAGCTTGTTCAGGTTGATGGCGGGCAGGGCGCCGTTCAGGGTACGGTTGACCCTCTCCGCCGGGGTGGGACTCGGCGACCCCGAGGGGACCGCCCCGGTCACTCCACCAAGCATTCCTGCGCCGCTCAGGATCGCCCCTGTCGAACTGGGAAGCTGTCCCACGATCGCCCCGTCCGTGGCCCGAGACAGCGAGCCAGCGAGCGCGGCCGCTTGCTGCAGCTGCTCGCTCGTGATCGCCTGGGCCTGGTCAACGGTGGGCGCGATCGGCCGGCTCGCCCACAGGGCGATCTCGCCGGCCTGCGCGGCTGCCGTGGCTTCCGCCGGCGTGATGGCCCGGGCCGGCGTCATGACGATGGTCGCCCCGAGACCCCGGACCGAGACGGTCTGCCCGCTCCTGATCGCAACGGAGAGCTTCGGATCGATCGGGCTGGACACGGTCACCGGCGTGCTGACATGGACGGCGGTGACGTCGGTCTGGCGCACGCCGCTCACGAGACGCGTCTCGACCACGACGAAGCTTCCGCGGATCCCGACGATCGCGTTCGGCGTGTGGATCTCGACGACCTCTCCCGGTCGCATGAGGGTCTTCGCGAGGTTGAGGGCGAGCTTGCCATCCGGGAGGCTCACGATGTGCCGGTTGGGCTCTTCGGTGACCGTGAGCTCCGAGCGCTCCCGCACGGTGACGAGCGCCTTGCCGCCGAACAGGATCCGGACGATCGAGCGTTCGCCGGTGCCGATCCGGTCGCGCACGAACACATCGTCCTTGAACCTGAGCGCCGCTGGCTCAGGCAGCGCCGCCCGAGTGACGATGGCGCGCCCCTGGAGCGCTGTGACGACGCCAGCCTTCGGCGACTGGGCAACGGCCGAGAGCGGCCACAGCGGGACCACGAGGACGGCGAGACCCCAACGGATCAGACGAGCGTCCATGGCAGACTCCTCCAGGGCGGTTGCCATTCGATTCGCCCGGCGTCGGCCACCGCCATGATGGCCGCGAGCAAGGGCAGTACCAGGCTCGGTGTGGAGCCAAGTCGTTGTCGGGACGGTCTTTCCGAATTTTCCGCCGGGCCCATCGCTGGATGAATCCGTGCCAGACGAAGACCCCGGTGTCCGCGAAATGACCGCCGGGTCGAGCCACGACCGCTAGCCCCGCGCGCTCCCGCGACCTCCGGGCCCACGGAGCGGGCTCTGCCAGAGGGCGTGGCCGACGAAGAACGGGCCGAGCGTCTGGATGTACTGCGAGGTCTGCAGAGTCTTGCGCATCGCCTGGACCAGGTGGGAGAGCGGATGGAGGTCGCGGCCGACCAGGCCGATGACGAAGTCGTTGTCGTGCACGTCGAGCCCGTGGCACGCCAGGCGGATGTCGTGGGCGAGATCGGCATCACCGTACGCACGACCCAACACGCTGTGCTCGCGGATGATCTCGCCCTGCTCCTTCGGGCTCAGGCGTGCGAACGCGCCCGTGCGCCGCAAGGGGTACCAGATCCCCCACGGCCACGCGGGGTTCAGGACGGCGCGCCGCGGCCGTCGCAGGAGCCAGTCCTCCAGGTCCGTCTCGAAGCCGGAGGCGTACGTCCGGCCGAACATCACGAACCCGGACTGGAGCGCGAGCGAGGCGAAGGGGTCCGCGTTGAGCAGCTCGCGCAGACCGTGCACGAAGAAGGCGGGGTCCTCGCTCAGGGCCAGCACGCCGACCCCGCGCGGGTCGTTGACATCCTGGTAGAGCGCGGCCTCGATCCGGCTCGACTCCAGGGCCTGCACGAGCGGCTTCGGGTCGAGGCAACCCGTGAAGACCTGGAGCTGCACGTAGAGCCGCCGGTCGGAGAGCTGCGCGTCGGCGCCGCGCTCCCGCACGTCGATCTTCGTCGGGTCGGACGAACTCACGGTCCCTCCTGCGCCGCTACCCGCCTCGGGTGTGCATCTCCAGATGCGGGTCCTCTTTGAGGCGCGCGATCTGCACGAGCGGCGCCCGCTCGCGGAGCGCCAGGCGCTCCTCGGCGCCGCGGTCGGCGCGCTGCCGCCACCGGCCCGTGATGAGCCCCGCGAGCTCCTCGCGCGTCGCGCCGCGCCGCAGCGGCTCTCGCAGGTCGGTCCCCCTGAGCGCGTAGAGACAGAGGTACCACACGCCGTCGGCGGTGAGTCGGCTCCGGTCGCACGTCGCGCAGAACGGCGCTGTGGTGGACGAGATGATGCCGAAGACGGTCCCGTCGGGGAGCCGGTAGCGATCGGCGGGCGCCGTGGTCTCCTCGAGCACGGGCTCGATCCGGCCGTAGCGCGACGCGAGGATCTCGAGCACCTCCGTGCGGCTCACGACCTGCTCCATGGACCAGCGCGTCGCGCCCCCCACGTCCATGTACTCGATGAAGCGGACCTCGGCGGGAGCGTGCTTGCCGAACTCGATCAGGTCGACGAGCTCGTCGTCGTTCACCCCACGGATCACGACCGTGTCGAGCTTCGTCTCCGTGAACCCGGCGCGCGTCACCGCCGCGATCCCCTCCAGCACCTGGGCGTGGGTCTGGCGGCGCGTGAGCGCGGCGAATCGATCGGCGCGGAGGGTGTCGAGGCTCACCGTCACGCGGCGGAGCCCCGCCTCCTTGAGCGCCTGCGCGTGCTCGGCGAGCAGCACGCCGTTGGTCGTGATCGCGAGGTCACGCAGCCGCGGCTTCGTGGCGAGGAGGCGGATGAGGCGCGGCAGGTCGCGCCGCAGGAGCGGCTCGCCTCCCGTGAGGCGGATCTTGTCCACTCCGAGGGCCATGAAGACGTCGGCGAGCGCGCCGATCTCCTCGAAGTGGAGGATCTCCTCGCGCGGAAGCCAGACGTACTCCTCCTCGGGCATGCAGTACTGGCAGCGCAGATTGCATCGGTCGGTGACCGAGACGCGGAGGTTCCCCAGCGGACGACTGTACGTGTCGTCGATCCGCATCAGGCCGCTCCGCTCGTGACGGGGAGCTCGGCCTGAGCCCGTTCCCACTCGCGAATCAGCCCCGCCTTCTTCACGCCCACGTCGAAGTGATCCCACGGCAGCCGCTCGTCCGTCGAGCGGACCCGCGTCGTGCAGAAGTCGGGGTCGCCCTTCCACTCCCGGAGCGCGCGCCGCCAGTCGCCGGCGAACGACGCCGCGAGCTCGAGAAAGTCGGCGACGCGCCGGTCGCCGCGGGCGAGCAGCGCCTGGAGTGCCGCCTCACGCGGGTTCTCGTGGAGCACCCGCACGTTGTGGAGGCGCCGGACGCCGTGCTTGACGATCTCGAGCTTCGCCTGGAGCGCCCCGGCCCCGGCGAAGGGCGCCCACTGGAACGGCGTCCAGGGCTTCGGGACGAAGGACGAGATCGAGAGCGTCAAGCGGCCGAACGGCTTGGCCTTCGGGTCGGGCACGCAGAGGCGCTCGAGCATCCGTTCGGCGAGGCGCGGAATCGCCTCCACGTCCTCGAGCGTCTCCGTCGGCTGGCCGATCATGAAGTAGGTCTTGAGGTTCGGGATCCCGTGCGCGCGGACCAGGTCGCACGCGGCCAGAATCTGCTCGTCGGTGATCGCCTTGCGGATCGCCCGGCGGAGACGCTCCGTCCCCGCTTCCGGCGCGACGGTCAGCGTGCGGTGGCCGCCGCGGGCGAGCGCGGCGACGAGGTCGTCCGTCAGGCTGTCGGCCCGGATCGACGAGATCGAGAGCTCGAGCCCGTGGTCCTCGACGATCTTCAGCAGCTCGCCGATCCACGGGTAGTCCGAGACGCACGCGCCGACGAGCCCCACACGCTTCTCGCCGCTCGCGGCCACGCGGGCCACGGTCTCGCGGAGGGCGTCGACGCTCCGGTGCCGCACCGGACGGTAGACCTGACCCTCCAGACAGAACCGGCAGCCACGGCCACACCCCTTACCGACTTCCAGGAGCGCCATGTGTCCGTACTCGGCGTGCGGTGTCTTCACGGCGTCGACGGTCTCGAAGGCGTTGACGTTGCGCAGGCGGCGCTTCGTCACGATCGCCGGTGCCGCGCCCAGCGACAGGACCTCGCCGACCGTGCCGTCGGGGGCGTAGACGACCTCGTACCGCGACGGGACGTAGACGCCCTCGAGCTGGGCGAGCGCGTCGAGGAGTCGCGCGCGGTCGTCGTAGCCCTCCCGGTATGCCGCGATCAGCTCTGCGACGAGCTCCTCGCCCTCACCGACGACGATGACGTCCATGAACGGCGCGACCGGCTCCGGGTTCGAGAAGGCGCACACCCCGCCCATCAGGACGAGCGGGTCGTGCGGGCGCCGGTCCTCGGGGCGGAGCGGGATCCGGGCGAGCGCCAGGAGGCGTAGCACGTTGACGTAGTCGCCCTCATAGGTCACGGAGAAGCCGACCATGTGGAAGTCGGTGAGCGGTCGAAACGATTCGAGCGAGATCGGCACGGCCTCCGTCCGCTCGAGCTCCCCGATGTCTTCGGGATCGGGCAGGAAGACCCGCTCGCACACCACGTCGGGGAGCGCGTTCAGGTGGCGGTAGATCGTCTGGAAGCCGAGGTTCGACATCCCGACGGCATACGTGTTCGGGTAGACGAGGGCGAAGGCGATCTTCCCTCCCCAGTCCTTGCGGACGGTGCCCCGCTCCTCGGCCAGGAGGCCTTGGTATTTCTTCTTCAGTCTCCAGGACATCGGCCTAGTCTACCACGCGCGTGACACAACCCTCGGCCGTCGCGCGTGACTCAGCCCTTGATGACGCCGAGCGGCCGGAGCCGCGCCACGCGCAAGGAGATCCCGAAGCGGTGCACCACGTCCACCACGTCCTTCACGTCCTTGTACGCCTCCGGCATCTCCTCGGCGAGCGCGTCCTTGCCCGTGGCACGCGCGACGACACCGCGCTCGCGCAGCTCGAGGTCGACGCGCCGTCCGCGCGCCGCCCGCACCGCCGCGGAGCGGGAGAGCACACGGCCCGCGCCGTGGCAGGTCGACCCGAAGGTCTCGCGCATCGCCGCCTCCGTCCCGACCAGGAGGTAGGAGTAGCGGCCCATGTCACCGGGCACGATCACCGGCTGTCCGGGGAACGCGCGTGTGGCGCCCTTCCGGTGCACGGTGAGGCGGCGGACGACACCGTCCACGACGTGCTCCTCGACCTTCGCGATGTTGTGCGCGACGTCGTAGACGACCGCGAGCTCGCGCGCGTCGGCACCGAGCACCCGCGCGAAGACGTCGCGAGCCCAGTGGGTCAGGAGCTGGCGGTTGGCGAACGCGAAGTTCGCGGCCGCCCGCATGGCGCCGAGATAGTCGCGCGCCTCCGGCGAGTCGTTCGGCGCGCACGCGAGCTGGCGGTCGGGCACGCTGATGCCGTGCCGGCGAAGCGCCTTGCCCGCCACGTCGAGGTAGTCGGTGCACACCTGATGGCCGAGGCCACGTGACCCCGTGTGGATCATCACCATCGCCTGTCCGACGTGGAGGCCGAGAGCCTCGGCGGCGCGCGCGTCCTCGACCTCGTCCACGACCTGCACCTCGAGGAAATGGTTCCCCGAGCCGAGAGTGCCGAGCTGGCGGCGGCCACGCTCGCGCGCCCGGTCCGAGACCTTGCCGGGGTCGGCCCCGTCGAGGCAGCCGCCCGACTCGATTCGCTCGAGGTCGTCGGGCACACCGTACCCCCGCTCGACCGCCCACGCGGCGCCGCGCGCCAGGACCTCGTCCAACGTCCGCGCGTCGAGCGTCAGCGCGCCGCGAGAGCCGACGCCCGTCGGGATCGCCGCGTAGAGCGCGTCCACCAAGCGTTCCATCCGGGCGGCGATGTCGGCGGCGTCAACCGAGCTCTTCACGAGGCGCACGCCGCAGTTGATGTCGAACCCGATCGCGCCGGGGCTGATGACGCCGTGCGCGGCGTCGGTCGCCACGACGCCGCCGACGGGCAGGCCGTAGCCCTGGTGGATGTCCGGCATCGCGAGCGCCGCCCTGACGATCCCGGGGAGGGTGGCGCCGTTGGCCAGCTGCTCGAGCGCGGCGTCGCTCCGAATGGAGGCGATCAGGCGCTCGTCGGCGACGACCAGGCCGGGCACGCGCATCCCGCGCTCCGCGTCGCGCGGAATCCGCCAGAGGTAAGGACCCACCTGCTCGAGCTGCATGGCGCCGGGGGCTAGCTGGCGGCGAGCGTCGATGCGCGGCGGCGCGCCCAGGCCACGCCCGCCACGGCGACGATGATGCCGAGCATGCTCGCGAGCTGCGGCACGCGGTAGGCGCCGAGCCAGAAGCTGTCGAGCCGGAGCGCCTCGATCGCGAAGCGACCGATCGAGTAGAGGCCGACGTAGCAGAAGAAGAGCGCGCCCGGGCGGCCGGCGAGTCGCGGGCGGAGCCAGGCGGCGAGGAGCCCGAACACCACGAGGTTCCAGATCGACTCGTAGAGGAAGGTCGGGTGGAAATACTCGTACTGGCCGAAGCCGAGCGGGCGGTGTGGCGGCGAGATGTAGAGCTTCCACGGAAGATCCGTCGGTCGGCCGAACGCCTCTTCGTTGAAGAAGTTCCCCCAGCGTCCGATCGCCTGGCCGAGCGCGATCGAGGGGGCCGCGACGTCGAGACCGCGGAGGACCGGAAGCCGCCAGCGGTACGCCAGCCACGCGCCGACGAGGGGACCCAGGATCAGCCCGCCGTGGATCGCGAGCCCGCCCTCCCAGACGGCGATGATCTTCCATGGGTACCGGCCGTAGTAATCCCAGTTGAAGAGAACCTCGTAGAGCCGCGCTCCCACGAGGCCCGCGAGGATCGCCCACTGCCCGCAGCTGATGATGTCGTCGGCCGGCAGGTGGTCGCGTCTGGCCTGACGATGGCCGAGCCAGAGGCCGGCGACGATCGCCGTCGCCATGAGAATGCCGTACCAGCGGAGGACCACGGGACCAATCTGGAATGCGATCGCGCCGGGAGAGCTGATCACGGTGTTGAGGATAACACGGCGCGAGGGGAGGCTCGTGGTAGGGGCGGCAGGGCTTGAACCTGCACGTCCTCGCGGACAAAGGCTTTTAAGGCCTTCGCGTCTTCCGGTTCCGCCACGCCCCCACGCTCTGCCGTCAGAGGCTCTTGTATTTCTCGTTGGCCTCCTTGATCCGTCGCTGCTTGTCTTCCTCCACGCGGAGCTCCTCGGCCTTCCGGTGCTTCTCGGCCTGCTCCGCCTCGACCACGCTCCGGTTGGCCTCGGCGATCCACTTGTCGATGGACTGGACCCAGGTCGACACGTGCGCCTCTTCGCACTTGAAGACGAGCGCCTGCTGCATCATCCCGAGGCGCTTGGGATGGCACATCGCCGTCGTCTCCTTGGGCTCCGCGAAGAACCGCGACCACTCCTTCGAGGGGACCTGGTTGAGCGGCACTGACCAGGTGAACTCATTCCCCTTCAGGTCCGTCGCCTTCGGAGGACCGACGCGCTTGACGTTGCCTGCCATGTCGCGTTCCCTGGCGCGATCCGTCTACGGGTGGTGGGGATGGAGGCGGCGAGCGGATTCGAACCGCTGAATAGAGGTTTTGCAGACCTCCGCCTTGGCCACTTGGCTACGCCGCCCCGACGTGAGCACAGACGAAACGGTGCAAGTGATGGAGCGGGAAACGGGATTCGAACCCGCGACCCCGACCTTGGCAAGGTCGTGCTCTACCACTGAGCTATTCCCGCGCCACAGCGCCACATGGTATCACGGATCAGTTCGCGTCAGCCCTCAGGGCCTCGGCCGCGTCCTCGGGAGGCACCGGGTTGATGAAGAACCCGCTGCCCCACTCGAATCCCGCCACGCTCGTGAGCTTCGGGATGACCTCGAGGTGCCAGTGGAACGACTCGAGCTCGCCGCCGCGCAGGGGCGCCGTGTGGAGCATGAAGTTGAACGGGGGGTGCTGGAGCACGCGGTTCATCCGGCGCAGGAAGTCGCTCAGGAGCCCGGCGAGTCCGTGCAGCTCGTCCACGCCGGACTCGTCGAACCCGGCCCGATGGACCGCCGGAAGGATCCACGTCTCGAAGGGGAAGCGCGGTGCGAATGGCGCGAGCGCGACGAAGCCGCCAGCCTCGACAATCGTCCGCCGGCGACCGCGCCGCTCCTGGTGCAGAATGTCGCACCACACGCACCGCTCCTTCAGCTGGTAGTAACGGGCCGCGCCCGTGAGCTCCTCGGCGACCATGATCGGAATGATCGGTGTCGCGATGAGCTGGGAGTGGGGATGCTCGAGCGATGCGCCGGCAGGCTCACCGTGGTTCTTGAACACGAGGACATACTCGAGGCGCGGATCCTTCTTGAGATCGCGCAGACGCTCGCGAAAGGCGACGAGCACGTCGGCGACGGCCGCCACCGGGAGCGTCGCGAGGGAGGCGGTGTGCTCCGGTGTCTCGATCACGACCTCGTGGGCGCCCACGCCGTTCATCCGGTCGAAGAGACCTTCGCCGGCCGGCTCGAGCTCGCCCTCGATCCGGAGCGCCGGGAACTTGTTCGCCACCACCCGGTACGACCAGCCGGGCTCGTTCGGGCGACTCCCGGGACTCCGGCCGGCGAGAATCTCGGGCGGGGTCTTGTGCTCGTTACCGGCGCAGAAGACGCATTCGGTTCCGACCGGCCGCACGGGCTGGGCGACGAAGTCGGAAGGCCGCCGCGCCCGCTCGGTGGCGATGATCACCCAGCGGCCGACGACCGGATCCTTCCTGAGCTCGGGCATCGCTCAGTCGGAGGGGGCCTCGACGGCCCCCTCCGAGGCCGGGGGAAGCGCTCCCGTGAGGGAGCGAACCCCCAGGAGGGATTGCGCGGGCAAAGCCCGCGCTCGGACGGTGGGTATTCCTACGTGCACCTAGCGCTCCTCTTCGCGTCGCAGGGGCCGCTCGAGGAGCGAGGTCAGCGCCTCCGTCGGCGCCTTGCCCTCGAAGAGCACCGCGCCGACCTCCTCGCAGATGGGCATGCTCACGGAGTGGCGACGCGCGAGCGCGAGCGCCGAGGTGACCGTCCGCACCCCCTCGGCGACCATGCGGGTCTCCCGCTCGACGGCGGCGACCGTCTGGCCGCGGGTGAGCGCGATGCCGAGCTGGCGGTTGCGCGAGAGACTCCCGGTGCACGTGAGGACGAGGTCGCCCAGGCCCGCGAGTCCCGAGAGGGTCGCGGGCGCTCCGCCGAGCGCGACGGCGAGCCGTGTCATCTCGGCGAGCCCGCGCGTGATGAGCGCGGCGCGGGCGTTCTCGCCGAGGCCGAGCCCGTCGACGAGGCCCGTCGCGATCGCCATCACGTTCTTCAGCGCCCCGCCCGTCTCGACGCCGACGACGTCACGGTTCGCGTAGAGTCGAAACTCGCGCGAGCCGAGCGTGCGCTGGAGGGTCGCGGCCAGCCCGTCGTCGCGCGAAGCGATCACCGCCGCCGTGGGCCGACCGAGTGCCACCTCCCGCGCGAACGTCGGTCCCGACAGCGCCGCGACGCGCGCGCGCGGAAACTGCTCGCCCACGACCTCACTCATGCGCACGTGGCGCTCGGGATCGAAGCCCTTCGTCGCCGTGACGATCGGCACCGCGTCGGAGAGGGGGCCCACGCTCTTGAGCGTCGCGGCGAAGAACTCGCTCGGCACGGCGACGACGACGACCGACGCGCCGTTGACCGCCTCGGCGGCATCCGTCGTCGCGGCGACGCCGCCCGGGATGTCCACGTCCGGCAGGTACCAGGGGCTCCGCCGTCGCACCCGGATCCCCTCGACGACCTCGGGCTCGCGCGCCCAGAGACGGACCGCGCCCGCGTTCTTCGCGAGGTGGATCGCGAGCGCCGTGCCCCAGCTTCCTCCGCCGACAATGGAGATCACTGGAGCGGGCTCCGCCAGGCCGGCATACTCGGTGGGTGGCCTGCCAAAGGCACGACCCGGCTCTGTCCGTCTCTTCCCATCACGTCGTCACACCACGGTCCGCTTCTCGCCGAGCTTGCGCTCGGTCCCCGCGAGGAGGCGCGCGATGTTCTCGCGATGGCGCGCGATGATGAGGGCCGCGACGACGAGCGAGGCGAGCACGAACGGTCGCGGGTATCCGAGCAGGAGCGCGCCAAGGGGGACGCAGATCGCGCCGAGGATGGACCCCAATGACACGTAGCGGGTCGTCAGCGCGAGCGCGAGCCACACGGGAATCGCGGGGACGACCGCCCACCGCACGATGCCGAGGAGCGCGCCGAGACCCGTCGCGACGCCCTTGCCCCCGCGGAACCCGAGGAAGACCGACCAGCAGTTGCCGACGACGGCCGCCAGCGCGCACGCCGCCGTGGGACCGGGCTCGCCGTCGGCCAGGCGTCCGCCGACCCACACGGCCGCATAGCCCTTGGCGACGTCGCCGAACAGCGTGAGGAGGGCCGGGAGCCACCCGGCCGTCCGCAAGACGTTCGTCGCGCCGATGGTGCCGCTGCCGTGGTGGCGGATGTCGCCGATGCCGAAGACCCTGGCCACGAGGAAGCCGACCGGCAGCGCACCGATCACGTAGGCGGCGACGACCGCGACGGCGCCGCTCACGACCAGCGTTCTTCGCCTGGCACGATCGCGCGGTAGTCGGCCTTGCGGAAGAACCGGTAGAAGTAGTCCACCGCCGAGCCGACGGTCAGGCCGAGGGCCACCCAGAGGACCGTGGCCGCGGCGATGTGGAAGCCCGGCGGATCGAACCCCTTCTCGATGATCAGCATCGTGATCGCCACGTACTGGCTCACCGTCTTCCACTTCGCGAGACGCGAGGCTGGCACGATCACCCCGACGGAGGCCGCGACCGCGCGGAGCCCCGTCACCGCGAGCTCGCGTCCGACGATCGCGACGACGATCCAGGCGTCGATCTTGGAGATCGCCAGCAGCGAGACGAGCGCCGCCGCGACGAGCAGCTTGTCGGCGATCGGGTCGAGGAGCGTGCCGAGCGTCGTGACCTGGTTACGCCGACGCGCCACCACCCCGTCCGCCCAGTCGGTCATCGCGGCCAGGATGAAGATGGCCGCGGCGATCAGCGCGTGGACGCGCGACGAGGAGATCAGGAACACGATGAGCAGCGGCACCGCGACAATGCGCATGAGGGTGAGCCCTATGGGGAGGTTCACGCGGCGACTCCGTCCAAAACGCCGAATGGCGGGGCCATTATCTGCACCCTGGAACGACCTTGTCAACGCTCGGGAGGTAGACCGGGACGAGCGAGGTCGTGTCCAGGCGCAGGCACGCGCTGACGTCGGCGCCCCGTCCGGCGGCGCAGAGCCGCCGCGCCCAGGGCGAGTGCTCCCGGAGGCGCGTCACGTCCGCGGCGTAGCGGCGGCCCACGGCGAGCGCCGCGAGGGCCGCCGGGCTCGGCGCGGCGCTCCCGGTGGCGGCGCGGATGCGCTCCACGAGAAGTCCGGCGCACGCGTGGTCTTCGAGCGAGCGTCCACCCCGCTCGCCCGCGCACACGACGACGACGTCCAGCCCACGGCCGGCGGCCCAGCGCGCCGCGGCGCTCACGTTGACGAAGGCGGCCACCCCCACGGCCCGGGCCTGGCGCGCGGCGAGGAGTGCCCGGGTGCCATTACTGGTCGTGAAGTAGACGGCCCGGCCGTGGACGCGCTCGATCGCGAACTCGACGGGCGAGTTGCCCAGGTCGAGCCCGGGAATCGGCTCGCCACGGCGCTCACCCGCCGCCAGCGCGGCGTCGGGGCCCTCCGCCGCTGCCAGCCGCCGGGCCTCGGCGGGATCGGCGACCGGCGTGATCGAAACGCAGCCGTGGGCGAGCGCGGTGATCATCGTCGTGGAGGCCCGCAGCACGTCGACGACGAGCGCGACGGTGCCGTCGAGCTGCCCGGGGGCCACCGCGTCGGCGGTGAGCACGACGTCGATGCGCACGGTCTAGGGCGCCTCCAACGAGATCCGGCGACTCGCCGCGAGGGACCGCACTGTGCCGGGGCACATGACGAGCCAGGCGAGGCCCGAGGGCGGCGCCGGCCGGAGGCGTACGCGGTTGTACGTCGAGGACCGGCGCCGCCCGAGAACGAAGCATGGCGAAGTCAGTTGACCCGGCACTAGGAACCGGCGCGGTCGCGGAGGGCGCGGATCCTGAGGCGGAGCGCGTTCAGGTTGATGAACCCCTCGGCGTCCCGCTGACGGTAGACGGTGTCCGCTTCGAACGTGGCGAAGTCGGTCCGGTAGAGGGAGCGTGGCGAGCGGCGGCCGACGACGATGACGTTGCCCTTGTAGAGCCGGACCCGCACCGTGCCCGTGACGTCGCGCGCGCACTCGTCCATCAGGGTCTGGAGCGTCTGGCGCTCGGGCGCGAACCAGAAGCCGTAGTAGATCATCTCGGCGTAGCGTGGCACGAGGGAGTCGCGCAGATGGAGCGTCTCGCGGTCGAGCGTGAGCGACTCGAGCGCCCGGCGCGTGACGTGCACGATCGTGCCGCCGGGTGTCTCGTACACGCCCCGCGACTTCATTCCGACGAACCGGTTCTCGACGAGGTCGACGCGCCCGACTCCGTGCTCGCCGCCCAACCGGTTGAGCCGGGTGAGGAGCGCGACGGGGTCGAGCCGCTCGCCGTCCACCGCCACCGGGTCGCCCCGCTCGAAGTCGATCTCGACGGGCACGGCCGCGTCGGGCGCCGCTTCCGGATCCTGGGTGAGCTGGAACATCTTCGCCGGCGGCTCGGCCCACGGGTCCTCGAGCACGCCGCCCTCGTAGGAGACGTGGAAGAGGTTCCGGTCGGTGCTGTACGGGCGCTCCGGCGTCACCGGCACCGGGATGTCGTAGCGCTTCGCGAACTCGATCAGCGCGCTTCGAGAGGTGAGCTCCCACTCGCGCCACGGCGCGATCACGCGGAGGTGGGGTGCCAGGGCGGCGTAGGTCAGCTCGAAGCGGACCTGGTCGTTCCCCTTCCCTGTCGCACCGTGGGCGACCGTGTCCGCCCCCTCCGACGCGGCGATCTCCAGCTGGGCCTGGGCGATGAGCGGGCGCGCGATGGAGGTCCCGAGGAGATAGGCGCCCTCGTACACGGCGTTGGCGCGCAGCATCGGGAAGACGAAGTCGCGGACGAACCGCTCGCGTAGGTCCACGATGTGCACGGCCGATGCGCCGGTCCGGAGCGCCTTCTCGCGAATCGGGATCAGCTCCTCGCCCTGCCCGAGGTCGGCGCAGAATGCCACAACCTCGCACCGGTAGCGCTCGATCAGCCAGCGCAGGATGACCGAGGTATCGAGGCCCCCCGAATACGCGAGGACGACGCGCTTGGGGCTAGACATCGTCGAGTGAGCCTCCGAGCAGCGTGAGGATGACCGCCTTCTGGACGTGGAGGCGATTCTCCGCCTGGTCGAGCACGATCGAGTGCGGTCCGTCGAGCACGGCGTCGGTGATCTCCTCGCCCCGGTGCGCCGGCAGGCAGTGCATCACGAGCACCGCGGGCTTGGCGAACCCGACGATCGTCTCGTTGACCTGATAGCGGCTGAACGCCTCCTGGCGCCGCGCCCGCTCCGCCTCCTGTCCCATGCTCGTCCACACGTCGGTGTAGATCACGTCGGCGCCCGCCGCCGCCCGGGACGCGTCCTCCGTGATCTCGAGCCGGCCCCCGTGGCGTCGGATCGCGTCGACGACGCGCGGGTCGGGCTCGTAGCCGGGCGGGCACGCGACCACGATCGAGGCGCCGAGCCGGGCGCCCAGCTGGATCACGGAGTGGCAGACGTTGTTGCCGTCGCCGATCCACGCGAGCCGCATCGCGCCCAGGTCGAGGCCGCGCTCAGACAGCGTGAAGAAGTCGGCGAGCGCCTGACACGGGTGCTCGAAGTCGGAGAGGCCGTTGATCACGGGGACGGTCGCGTGACGGGCGAGCGCCTCGACCGTCGCGTGAGCGTAGACGCGCGCCGCGATCCCGTCCACCCAGCGCGAGAGGTTCCGCGCCACGTCCGGGGCCGATTCCCGCGTGCCCAGCCCGATCTCGGCGCCCGAGAGGTAGACGGCGCGTCCGCCGAGCTGGATGATCCCCACCTCCAGGGTCACGCGCGTCCGCAGCGACGGCTTCTCGAAGATCAGCGCGAGGGTCCGCCCGGCGAGCGGCGCGCCGCGCCGCCCGGCCTTCCAGCGGTGCTTGAGGTCGGCCGTGAGCTGGAACAGGGTGAGCGCCCCGTCGCGCGTCAGGTCCGCCGACGTGAGGAAGTGGCGCATCAGGCCGTGGGCCGAAGCGCCGCGCCGACGATCGCGAGGGCGTGGTCGCAGTCGCGCTCGTCGACGATCAGAGGCGGCGCGAGCCGCAGCACCTTGTCGCCCGCCGACAGGACGAGCAGCCCGGCGTCCCGGCACGCGTCCACGATGGGGCTCACCGGGCGGTCGAGCCCGACCCCGATGAGCAGCCCCCGCCCCCGCACCTCGCGGATCCCCGCCGATCCCTGCGCGAGTTGCCGGAGACCGTCCATGAGGCGCCGTCCCATCCGCGCCGCGCGCTCGGCGACCTTCTCGCCGATCACCGTCTGGAGGGTCGCGAGGGCCACGGAGGTGACGAACGGCGTCCCCCCGAACGTCGAGCCGTGCGTGCCGGGACCCAGCGCACCCGCGACCTCGTCGCGCGTGAGCATCGCGCCGATCGGGACGCCGTTGGCGAGGGCCTTCGCGAGGGTCATGATGTCGGGCTCGATCCCCGAGTGCTCGTACGCCCAGAGCCTGCCCGTCCGGGCGACCCCGGTCTGGATCTCGTCGAGGATCAGGAGCGCCCCCGACTCGTCGCAGAGCTTGCGAAGCCCAGGCAGGTAGTCGTCGTCGGGAACGTTGACGCCTCCCTCCCCCTGGATCGGCTCGACGATGATCGCCGCCGTACGGTTGTCGAGCGCGCGCTCCATGGCGCGGAGGTCGTTGTACGGCACGTGCTTGAAGCCGGGGACGAGCGGCTCGAAGCCCTGGCGGTACTTCTCCTGGCCGGTGGCCGTCACGGTGGCGAAGGTCCGGCCGTGGAAGGAGTTGTGCGTGGCGATGACCTCATAGCGGTCCGAGGCGTACCGCTCCTTGGCGTACTTGCGCGCGAGCTTGAGCGCGGCCTCGTTCGCCTCGGCCCCCGAGTTGCAAAAGAAGACCCGCTCCGCGAAGGAGTGGTCGCAGAGGAGCTTCGCCAGGTGGATCTGGGGCGCCGTGTAATAGAGGTTCGACACGTGCAGCAGCGTCGCCGCCGCCTCACGGATGGCGCCGGTCACGCGCGGGTGGCAGTGGCCGAGCGCGGCGACCGCCAGCCCCGCGCCGAAGTCGAGGTACTCCTTGCCGTCGGAGTCCCACACGCGGACGCCGTCGCCGCGGACGAGGCAGATCGGAGCCCGCGCGTAGTTCGGGGTGTGGTACTTCGCCGCCCACTCCAGGAGCTCTCTGGTATCCATGGCGCGCGCCCTTCTCTAGAGGACGATCTCGGTCCCGATGCCCTCGCGCGTGAACAGCTCGAGCAGGATCGCGTGCGGGACCCGGCCGTCGATGATGTGGGCCTTCGAGGTCCCGCCCTCGAGCGCCCGCAGCGACGACTCGACCTTCGGCAGCATCCCGCCCGCGATCACCCCGGCCGACATGAGCCGCTCGGCCTCCTTGCGACTCAGCGTGCTGATCAGCCGCTGCTCGCCGTCGAGAATCCCTTGAACATCCGTGAGGTGGATCAGTTTCTCGGCGGAGAGCGCCGCGGCGATCTCTCCGGCGACCAGATCGGCGTTGATGTTGTAGGTTTCGCCGCTCGCGCCCACGCCCACGGGCGCGATCACCGGAATGAATCCGGCGTCCTCGAGGAGCCGGATCGGCTCGGTGTTCACCGTCTCCACCTCGCCCACCAGACCAATGTCCACCTCCTCGCCGTTCGCGAGCCGGTGCAGCCGCCGGCGTGCCCGGAGCAGCCCCGCGTCCTTGCCCGACAGCCCCACCGCCTTGCCGCCGTGGTGGTCGATCAGACCGACGATGGCCTTGTTGATCTTGCCCACCAGGACCATCTCGACGATCTCGACGGTCTCCTCGTCGGTCACTCGCATGCCCCCCACGAACTGGGGCTCCTTGCCGAGCCGCTTCATGAGGGCGCCGATCTGCGGGCCGCCACCGTGGACGATGACGGGCTTGATGCCCACGAGACGGAGCAGGATCACGTCGAGCGCGAACGGCTCCTTGAGGTCCGCGCGCTCCATCGCGGCGCCGCCGTACTTGATGACGACGGTCTTGCCCCGAAACTCCCGGATGTACGGGAGCGCCTCGAGGAGCACCTCCGCCCGCCGAAACTCACTCATCGGCTCGCCTGCGGCTCTCGCTCACAGAATGTACCTCGACAGGTCCTGGTCGCGCGTGATGTCGCTCAGGCGTCCCGACACGTAGCCGGCGTCGATGGTCAGCTCCTTGCCGGGCATGTCCGGAGCGTTGAACGAGATCTCATCCAGCAGTCGCTCCATGATCGTGTAGAGGCGCCGCGCCCCGATGTTCTCCGTGCTCGCGTTCACCTGCATCGCGATCTCCGCGATCGCCTCCACCGCGTCCGGCGTGAACCGGAGCGTCACCTGCTCCGTTCGGAGGAGCTCCGTGTACTGCGTGATCAGCGCGTTCTGAGGTTCCGTCAGGATGCGGACGAAATCCTCGCGCGTCAAGGGGTCGAGCTCGACGCGGATCGGAAAGCGTCCCTGGAGCTCCGGGATGAGGTCCGAGGGCTTCGCGACGTGGAAGGCGCCGGCCGCGATGAACAGGACGTGGTCGGTGCGCACGATCCCGTACTTGGTCGTGACGGCCGAGCCCTCCACGATGGGGAGCAGGTCCCGCTGGACGCCCTCGCGCGAGACATCGGGGCCGTGGCCCGCCTCGCGCCCGGCGATCTTGTCGAGCTCGTCGAGGAAGATGATCCCTGAGTTCTCGGCCCGGCGGATCGCCTGGGCGACGACCTCCTCCATGTCGACGAGCTTCTGCGCCTCCTCCTGGACGAGGAGCCGCCGCGCGTCGGCGATCCGGACCCGACGCCGCTTGGTCCGGGTCGGCATGAGGTTCGACAGCATGTCCTTCAGGTGAAGCCCCATCTCCTCCATGCCCTGGCCGGAGAGGACCTCGATCATCGGCATCGCATGCTGCTGCGTCTCGAGCTCGACCATCCGGTCGTCGAGCCGGCCCGTCCGGAGCTGGACCCGGAGCTTGTCCTTCGTGGTCTCCCGCGAGGCGTCGGGCGTGACCTCTTCGAGCGAGCCCGACGAGAAGGGCTCGTGCGTCCGGTGCGGCAGCAGAAGGTCGAGGATGCGCTCCTCGGCAAGCTGCTCGGCCCGCTCCTGCACACGCGCCATCATCTCGGCCTTCACCATGTTCACCGACAGCTCGGTGAGGTCGCGGATCATCGACTCCACGTCGCGCCCCACGTAGCCGACCTCGGTGTACTTGGAGGCCTCGACCTTCAGGAACGGGGCCTGGGCGAGCTTCGCGAGTCGCCGGGCGACCTCGGTCTTCCCGATGCCGGTCGGGCCGATCATAATGATGTTCTTCGGCGCGACCTCGTCCCGCAGCTCGGGTGGCAGGTTCTGGCGCCGCCAGCGGTTGCGCAGCGCGATCGCCACCGCGCGTTTTGCCCGCTCCTGGCCGACGATGTAGCGGTCCAGCTCCGTGACGATCTGCGCGGGGGTGAGCGTCAGCTGTTGGCTCACAGGACTTCCACGCTGATGTGGTCGTTGGTGTACACGCAGATCGAGGCGGCGATGCGCATCGCTTCGGTGACGATTCCCTTGGCGTCCAAGTCCGACTGCGCGACGAGCGCCCGGGCCGCCGCGAGCGCATACGGCCCGCCCGAGCCGATGCCGATCAGCCCGTCGTCGGGTTCGATGACGTCGCCATTGCCCGAGATGATGAACGAGTGCTCGCGGTCGGCGACCGCGAGGAGCGCCTCGAGCCGTCGAAGGACGCGGTCGGTGCGCCAGTCCTTGGCGACCTCGACCGCGGCGCGCGCGAGGTTGCCTCGGTGCTCCTCGAGCCGGCTCTCGAAGCGCGCGAAGAGCGTGAACGCGTCCGCGGCGGTGCCGGCGAAGCCGGCCAGCACGCGGTCCTGATAGAGCTTGCGCACCTTCTTGGCGCTCGCCTTCACGATCGTGTTCCCGATCGACACCTGGCCGTCACCGGCGAGGGCCACCTGGCCGCGGTGGCGGACCGCGACGACGGTCGTCGCCAGGAATGTCGTCGCGGGGGCTGTTGTAGCGGGGGCCGCGAGCCCGGCTCGGCGCGTGGGTGGCCTGCGAGGGGTGCGGCGTGGCTCGGGTTGCTCGTTCGTCACGCGCCGCGTGCCCGCGGGTGCGCGGCGTCGTAGACGCGCATGAGCCGGTCGGCGCCGACGTGCGTGTAACGCTGGGTCGTGCTGAGTCGGCTATGGCCGAGGAGCTCCTGGATGACCCGAAGGTCGGCGCCCGCGTCGAGCAGGTGCGTCGCGAACGTGTGACGGAGGGTGTGCGGGCTCACCCGCCGCGCGATGCCCGACGCGGCCGCGCTCTTCCGCACGATCGCGTGGATCGCGCGGACGGAGAGGCGGCCGCCGCGGTGGTTGGTGAAGAGCGTCCCGCGCCGCTCCGCGCGCGGCCCGAGGTAGGCGTCGAGGGCGCGCGCGGCCCGGCGGCCGAAGGGGACGATCCGCTCCTTCCGTCCTTTGCCCAGCACGCGCACGGTCGCTCCGGCCCGGTCCACATCCTCGATGTCCAGGCTGGACAGCTCGGACACGCGTAGCCCCGTCGCGTACAGGAGCTCCAGGATCGCCACGTCCCGCTCGCGCGCGGCGCCGCCGACCGCCTTGCCGTCGACCAGCACCTGCGCCTCGTCGATCGGCAGGAAGGACACGAGCGTCCGTCCGAGACGTGGGCCGCGGACGTCACGGGCCACGTTCCGGGCGAGCTTCCCCCGCCGGACGAGGAAGCGGAACCAGCTCCGCAGCGCGGCAAGCTTCCGGGCAACGGACGCCCCGTCGAGGCCGCGGGTGTGCAGGTGCGCCAGGTATGCGCGCACCGTCCGCCCGTCGACCTCGCCGAGCGGCTTGTCGCGCCCGACGAACACTTGGAACTCCCGAAGGTCGCTCCGGTAGCTCCGGAGCGTGTGAGGCGACGCGTCCCTCTCGAGCGTCAGGTATTTCAGGTACGCCGCCAGCGGGTCGCTCATGCGACCGAGGTCTCGACCTCCCGCTCGAAGTCGCACCCCTCGCGTACGCACCGCCGGAGCACGCGGCCGCGGACGGCGCGCTCGGTCGTGAACGGCGCGGCGCACTTCGGGCACGGCTCGGGGACGGGCCGCTGCCAGAGGACGAACTTGCAGTTCGGGTACGCCGAGCAGCCGAAAAAGGTGCGGCCCCGCCGCGAGCGGCGCTCGACGAGCTGGCCCGCGCAGCCGGGCGCCGGGCACGCGATGCCGAGCGTGATCGGCTTCGTCGTCTTGCACTCCGGGTAACCCGAGCACGCGATGAACTTTCCGAAGCGTCCGTGCTTGATGACCATGGGCTTCCCGCAGGTCGGGCACGTCTCGTCGGTCGGCAGCTCCTCCGCCCGCTCCCCGCCGTTCAGGTCGCGCGTGTATCGGCAGTCGGGATAGGCCGAGCATGCCAGGAACATGCCGAACCGTCCGCGGCGCCGGAGCAGCTGTTCGCCGCAGTCGGGGCATGGTTCGCCGGCCGGCTCGCCCGCCTTCTCGCTCGCCATCTCTTTCTTCGCCCGCGCCAGGTCGCGTTTGAACGGCTCGTAGAACTCCTTCACCGTCTCGACCCACGTGCGCTCACCCTCTTCGATCTTGTCGAGGTGATCCTCCATCTGCGCCGTGAACTCGACGTCCATGATCTCCGGGAAGTACGGCTTCAGCTTGTCCGTCACCGCCATGCCGAGCTCCGTGGGCACGAGCGCCCGGCGCTCGCGGCGTACGTACCCGCGGTCGTTGACGATGGTGGAGAGGATCGAGGCGTACGTGGAGGGCCGGCCGATCCCGAGCTCCTCCAGCGCCTTGATGAGGGAGGCCTCGGTGTACCGGGGCGGCGGCTGTGTGAAGTGCTGCTTGGGCTCGAGGACCCGGAGCCGCAGCACCTCGCCCTCCTCGAGGTTGGGGATCGCGCCCTCGGGGTCCTCTTCGGCGGACGCGGCCTCGTCTTCGCGACTCTCCTCGTACACGGCCGTGAAGCCTTTGAACCGCAGCGTCGAGCCCTGAGCGCGGAAGAGGCAGCGCCCCGCGTCGATGTCCACCGTCAGCGTGTCGTAGACGGCCGGCATCATCTGGCTCGCCAGGAAGCGCTCCCAGATGAGCCGGTAGAGGGCGAGCTGCTCCGGGGAAAGGAAGCGCGTCACGTCCTTGGGCTCGCGCCGAACGTCGGAGGGGCGGACCGCCTCGTGCGCCTCCTGCGCGCTCCCCCGTGAGCGGTACGCCGGCGGCGCGTCCGGCACGTAGTCGCGACCGAGACGCCCCACGATCCAGCCACGCGCCTCCTCCTGCGCCTCGCGTGCCACGCGCACCGAGTCGGTCCGCATGTAGGTGATGAGCCCGACCGGCCCCTCCGTGCCGACGTCGACGCCCTCGTACAGCTGCTGGGCGATCGTCATCGTCTTCTTGGCGCTGAAGCCGAGCTTGCGGCCCGCCTCCTGCTGCAGGGTCGAGGTGATGAACGGCGGCGCCGGGTTACGTCGGCGCTCCCCGCGCGTGACCGAGCGGACGACGAAGCGGGCGCCGTCGAGCGACGCCATGAGCGCGCGCGTCGCGTCCTCGTTCGGCAGCGACGCCTTCTCGCCACCGACCTCCTTGAGCGTCGCGACGAACTCGGGGGGAAGCTTGGCGGCGAGCCGTGCGTGGAGCGACCAGTACTCGACGGGGACGAACGCCTGGATCTCGCGCTCGCGATCCACGATCAGTCGGACGGCCACCGATTGCACCCGACCGGCCGACAGCCCGCGCTGGACCTTGTCCCACAGGAGCGGCGACAGGCTGTACCCGACGAGGCGGTCGAGGACGCGGCGCGCCTGCTGCGCGTCCACTTTCCTGAGGTCGATGCGCCCGGGCTTGGCGAACGCCGCCTTGACTGCGCGCTCGGTGATCTCGTTGAACGAGATGCGGTAGACGTTCTTCTTGTCGACGTCAAGCTCCTGCGCGAGGTGCCAGCCGATCGCTTCCCCCTCGCGGTCGGGGTCCGTCGCCACGTAGAGGGTGTCGGTCTTCGTGGCCGCCTTCTTCAGCTCGTCGAGGACCTTCTTCTTCCCGGGTGAGACCACATACTTCGGCTTGAAACCCTTCTTGGGATCGACACCGAGCTGCGATTTCGGCAGATCACGCACATGGCCCATCGACGCTTTGACGATGAAGCTCGAATTCAGATACTTCTGGATCGTCTTCACCTTCGTGGGTGATTCCACCACCACCAGCGATCGCTTCGCCACTACGTTCTCCTTGCGCGTGCGCCGACCGAGACCCAACGCTGTCCCGTAAGCTGCCGGGCCCATCCGCCCAGCTCGAGGGCCACGAGCGTCGCAGCCACGCGCGCGGGCTCGAGCCCGCCGCGCATGATCAGCTGCTCGATGTGCTGCGGCTCATCCGGCGTCAACAGCACCAGTATCCGGCCCTCGTCACTCTCCGCATCCGGCCGCGACGGTTCGTGCGTCGTCGGCGACGACGCGCGCACCATGCGACGCCACGGTTCTGACAATTCTGACACGACGTCCTGCCAGCAAGTAGTCAGTTTAGCACCGTCCTGGATGAGCCGGTTCGTTCCGACACTCGTCATGGAGGTGATTCGGCCTGGAACGGCGAACACTTCGCGCCCGAGATCGGCCGCGAAACCCGCGGTGATCAGGGCGCCGCTCCGCTCGGCTGCCTCGACCACGACGACGCCGAGGGTGAGCCCGGCGAGCGTGCGGTTGCGCGCCGGGAAGTGACCGGGGAGCGCCGGCACGCTGCCGGCGAACTGCGACACGAGCGCTCCCTGCGCTTCGACCGCGCGCGCGAGCGCGCGGTTCTCCGGCGGGTACACGAGGTCGATACCGCAGCCGAGGACGGCGACCGTGCGTCCGCCCGCGCCGAGCGCGCCACGGTGCGCCGCCGCGTCGATACCGCGCGCGAGGCCGCTCACGATCGTCATGCCGCGCGCCGCGAGCTCGGCGGCCAGTCGCTCCGCCACCTCGACCCCGTACGGCGTGGCCGCGCGCGAGCCCACGATCGCCACCGCGAGCGCATCGTCCGCGGTGATCGTGCCGCGCACGTAGAGCGGAGGCGGCGACGGGATCGCGCCGAGCAGCTCGGGATAGTTTCTCTCTCCGGGGTGGAGCAGGTGCATGGGATCAGCGTGGCGCAGCGGAGGCTCAGTATACCGGACGCGTCCATGCGGTCAACGAATCCTCGCGGATACAGTCGCTCGGCGCGCGGGCGTCGCGTTGGACCCACCGCGCCTCGACCGGCCCCCCGCCGAGGGTACTAGCGTCGAGCCGCGGCGTGCGTGCGAAGGAGCGCCCGCGCCGTGCCGGCAGACTCCGACTGCGGGTAGTCTCGCGCCACGCGCTGCCATGTCTGCCGCGCCCGATTCGGATCGCGCAGGTTCAGGTGGCACAGGCCGATCTTCACGAGGGCCTCGGGCGTCTTCCCGTGACCGAACTCGAGGACCTTCTGAAACTCGACCAGCGCCTGCCGGTAGTCGTGTTGCACGTAGTACGCCTCACCGATCCAGTACTGGGCGGCCCCGGCGAGCGGGTGTTGCGGATAGCGGGAAAGGAAGTCGAGGAGATCGAGGACCGCCTGACCGTGCTCACGTGCCCGGAAGGTCGCCATCGCCGCGGCGTACGCCTTCTCGGCGCCTGTCGCCCGCGCCTCCTGCGGCTCGCGCAGGGGCCGCGCGGCCGGTGGCGCAGGCGGCAGCGCCGCGGCCGACGCGGGAGGCGGCGCGGGTACCTGGCAGGTCGAGCTCGCGCCTCAGGCGGCGAGCGCGGGAGCGACCATCGAGGCGGCTCCCGTCACCCTGGCTCCCGGCGGGACGGCGGTCATGCAGGTCGT
>Ga0209235_1000318_pt1 | contig 23476 bp, 22 predicted proteins | sample GraSoi013_1_20cm_4_FD_185817 | JGI IMG/M metagenome (GOLD analysis project Ga0209235, IMG submission 185817) | Grasslands soil microbial communities from the Angelo Coastal Reserve, California, USA - Sample 09_25_2013_1_20cm (SPAdes) (version 2) | ecosystem: Environmental > Terrestrial > Soil >... | reverse complement strand
CAAGTCAATACGCGAGATCGAGCCGCAGCGTCCACGCGCGCGGTACCGGAAGGGTGGAGAGGTCCGCGATGGTCCGAGGCGAGCCGAGCTGGAGCAGTCCGTAGCTCCCCGCCTCGGGATCGGCGCCCGAGTACCCGGTCCACGTCGCGAGATTGCGACCGGCGATGGTCACCGCGACCGAATGCGCCCGGAGCGCCGCTGCGGCGTCGGGGGAGCCGTACCACGTCAGCGAGAGCTCGCGCAGCTTGAGAAAAGCGGCGTCTTCGAAATAATCACTCACGGCCTCGCCGAGGACCGCTCGCGCCTGTTCGGCGAGAGGCGTTCGCGGATCGTTGACCGCGCGGCAGACGCGGAAGAGACATTGGCCCGAGCCGCCCGTGACCCTGAGCCCGTACTGCCGGTGCAGCGCCGTCCGAAAGGGGCTGCGTTCGACGAGCGGGTTGAACTGCTGAACGAAGCTTTGAACGCAGAGTCCGGCCGCCTGCGCGGCCAGCGTGCAGGCACCGTGACGATAGGCGGGGTCGGCATTGGTTGGATCGACTCCTCCGAAGTTCGTCGGCCAGCGGGCCGCTTCGGAGCGCATACCCCCTGCCGCGTACGCCTCCCAGCTCGGCGGCCCGATCCGCCCGCGCTTCGTGCGGATCAGGAGGGCGCCCCTGCCGCCCCGGGTCCGTACACAGCGGCCGTCGCCGCCCCGGGCACGACCTCCACTGCTTCGATGTCTTCAGGGTTCAGATCGTCGAAGCGCAGCGGCCCAGGCGTGATCGACGCAAACGCACTGGGCGAGAAGTCGTCCTCGCGCGCACGAGCCGCGGCGCATCAAGAGCTGGTCGGTCGCCGGGAAAGACTGAATCGGGCGACGCCACGGAGCCGCTGTCAGCTGGCGTTTGTGCGCCGAGTCGCGCGGCAACCGCGATGAAGCAGAGCACCGCGCGCGTCACCGTGCTGCGCTAGAGGGAGTAGTTCGGTGCTTCTCGCGTGATGACGACGTCGTGCGGATGCGACTCGCGCAGGCCGGCGGTGGTGACCTGGATGAACTCGGTCTCGGTCTGGAGGGCCGTGATGTCGCACACGCCGCAATATCCCATGCCGCTGCGCAGGCCGCCCGCCATCTGAAAGATCACGTCGGCGACGGGGCCCTTGTAGGGCACGCGCCCCTCGATCCCCTCCGGCACGAGCTTGGACGGCGACACCTCGCCCTCCTGGAAGTAGCGGTCGCCGGAGCCTTCTTCCATGGCGCCCAGGCTGCCCATGCCGCGGATCACCTTGAAGCGCCGCCCCTCGAGCAGGAACGACTCCCCCGGGCTCTCTTCCGTGCCCGCGAGCATCGAGCCCATCATCACGCTGGAGGCGCCGGCGGCGAGTGCCTTCACGACGTCGCCCGAGTATTTGATACCGCCGTCGGCGATTACCGGCACGTCGCCCGCCCCGTCAACCGCCTCGACGATGGCGGTGATTTGCGGCACCCCGACCCCCGTCACGACGCGCGTCGTGCAGATCGAGCCCGGCCCGACGCCCACCTTTACCGCGTCGACGCCGCGCTCGACCAGCGCGCGGGCCCCCGCCCCGCTCGCCACGTTGCCGCCCACGAGCTGCACGTCGGGAAACGCCTCCCGCAGGCACGCCACGGTGTTGAGCACGCCCTCGGCGTGGCCGTGCGCCGAGTCCACGACAATCACGTCGCAGCCCGCGTCGAGCAGCGCCCGCGCGCGGGACAGCGCGTCGGAGGTGCCGCCCACCGCCGCCGCGACGCGCAGGCGGCCGTGCTGGTCCTTATTGGCGTGGGGGTGCTGCCGGCGCTTGAAGATGTCCTTGATGGTGATGAGGCCTTTGAGGATGCCCTGCTCGTCGACCACGGGAAGCTTCTCGATGCGGTGTTTGGCGAGGATCCGCTCCGCCTCGTCGAGCGTAGTGCCGACGGGCGCGGTGACGAGCCGCTCCTTCGTCATCGCGGCGCGAATCGGGCGGTCGAGCTCGCGCTCGAACTGCAGATCGCGGTTCGTGATGATGCCGACCAGGCGCCCGGCGTCGTCCACGATCGGCACCCCGGAGATACGGAACCGCTCCATCAGCCGTACCGCCTCGCGCAGCGGGCGGTCCGGGCCGAGCGTGATGGGATGCAGGATCATCCCCGACTCGCTGCGCTTCACGCGATCCACTTCCGCCGCCTGCCGGTCGATCGGCATGTTCTTGTGGATCACCCCGATCCCGCCCTCGCGCGCGATCGCGACGGCCATCTCGGCCTCGGTGACGGTGTCCATCGCCGCCGACACGAGCGGCACGTTGAGCGGGATACCCCGGGTGAAGCGGGAGCGAACGTCGACGTTCCGCGGATGCACGCTGGAGTGCCGCGGCACGAGGAGCACGTCGTCGAAGGTGAGGGCGGTGCCCGGGCGGAAGGTTCCCATGGCGAAAGTTACTGGGGGGGCGGCGGTTCCTCAACCTTCTCGGGGCCCTTCTTCGCCGCCTCTTCCACCGCGGCCTTCCCCGCCGCCGCGAACTTCTCGAGAAACTTCCCCGCCTTCCCCACGGCGTCCATCGTCCCCCGGATGATGTTCACCGGCACCCGCCCCGCCCGCAGCGTGTCCTCGAGCGTCTCCGCCACCTTCTGGAACGGCGCGGCCCCGGCCGGGCGCTCGGCGTACTTCGACTCGAGAAACTCGACGTAGTCGAGCACCTGGTAGGCCTTATCCTCGGGGAGCGTGTCCAGCTTGCGCAACACGCGGTCGCGCAGGATCTCGTTCATGGCAGCGTCTCCAACGACATGAGGTCGAGCACCGGATTGCCGAGGAAGCGGGTGCGACCGGCGCGCACGCGGGCGGTGACCTGCACGGTCGCGAGCGGGGTGAGGGCGTCGAGCTGGAGGCGCTTCGCCTCGGGCACGACGACGTAGACGAAGCCGCGCTCGGGCAGCGGTCCGCGCGCCAGCAGGTAGGTCGCGCCGTTGGGGATGTCGGGCCGGAGCTCGTCCGCCTTCTGCACCGCGATGAACTGGAGCGTCCAGCGGAGCACCTGCCCCACGTAGCGCTGCGGGTCGGTGCGCAACTCGGCCGCCGTGACGCCGACCAGCACGCCGGCGGGCGCGGCCTGGAGGTCGCCGCTCTTCACCCAGCCCTCGATCTGGACCCGTGTCCAGTCGCCCGAGCGCCCCAGCACCCGCAGCGGCGCCGACGGCGCGAGCGTCCCCGTCGGCGGGCCCTCGGGCGCGCGGTACATCACCGTGCGCCGCGCCGACTCGACGTGGGAGGGGTCGGGGGAGGCGGGGCTGGTGTCGGGTTGACCGACCCCGGGGCCATGCCCCGGGGCTCCGGCAACCCCGGGCCGTGGGCCCGGGGTTGGTCCACCCGAACCGGTGTCGGTCCCCGCGGCGCGCGACGACGCCACCTGGGCGACTGCCTCGACGTCGCCCTTTTGGACCCAGCCGGCGCGTGTCACGTGGACCCAGCGGTCCGCGCTAACGTCGTTGACCTTCGTGAGCAGAAACCCCTGCGGCAGCTTCCCCACGAGCGCGCCCGCCGGGGAGGAGCGGAGGTTCTCTTCGGGCGCGCGGATCACCGTCAGATCGAATCCGGCGCGCGGCGTCGGGCCGACCGACGTGGCGAAGATCCAGCCCTCGAGCGTCACGCCGAGCCAGTCGCCCTGCGCGTCGCCGTCCCCCCCCGCGACCAGGGCGCCCCGGGCGAGGCGCGCCAGGCGCTTGCCGCCCGCTTCCTGGAAGAACCAAGCGCCGTCGGTGGTGATGCGGTAGCGCACTTGGGCGGCCAGCGGTGCATCCGGCGCGGACGGCGCGAGCCACAGGACAACTGGTAGGGCACGGAGGGCCCGGCTAAATTGCATCGCTCTCAATATGGCAAAGAGGAATGGGCCGCGCACCCCGGTCGTCCTGATCGTGCTCGATGGCTGGGGCTTCCGTCCCGGCCGGGAGGGGAACGCCATCGAGCTCGGGCGTACGCCCACCTGGCACCGTCTCTGGGCGAACGCGCCGCGCACGCTCCTCAACGCGTCCGGACTCGCCGTGGGGCTCCCCGCCGGACAAATCGGCAACAGTGAAGTGGGACACCTGAATCTCGGCGCCGGTCGCGTGGTGCCGCAGGACATCGTGCGCATCTCGCAGGCGATCGAGTCGGGCGAGTTCTTCCGGCTGCCACCGCTCGTCGAGCTGTGCCGCCGCGTCAAGCAGCGCGGCGCCACGCTTCACCTCATCGGCCTGATCGGGAACGGCGGCGTACACGCCCTCGACAAGCATCTCGTGGCCGCCATCAGGCTCGGCCACCTGCACGAGCTGCCGGTCGCGATCCATGCCTGGCTCGACGGACGCGACACGTCGCCGCAGTCGGCGCTCGGGTTCATGCAGGAGCTGCTCGAGGGGCTCGGGGCTGGGGGCTCGGGACTCGGGTCCCGAGGCCCGAACCCCGAGCCCCGCGCCCCTGTCGTCTCCACCGTGATTGGTCGCTATTACGCCATGGACCGCGACAAACGCTGGGAGCGCACCAAGCTCGCCTACGACGCGATGGTCCACGGCGTGGGCGAGCCCGCCCCGGATCCGCTGGCGGCGATCCGCGTTGCCTACGAAGCCGGCGAGACGGACGAGTTCGTGAAGCCGCGCATCATTGCCGGCACGCCTCGCATCAGGAGCGGCGACGGGATCTTCTGCTTCAACTTCCGCGCCGACCGCATGCGGCAGATCGTGCGGGCCCTCGCGATCCCCGGTTTCGACGCATTCGACACCGGCGCGCGGCCGACCGTCGAGCTCGTCACGCTGACGCAGTACGACGCAACGTTCCCGTTCCCGATGGCCTTCGGGCCGATGGTGCTGTCGCAGATCGTCGCCCAGGTGCTGTCGGACCAGGGCAAGACGATGTTCCGCACCGCCGAAACCGAGAAGTACGCCCACGTCACCTATTTCTTCAACGGCGGCTTCGAGACGCCCTACCCCGGCGAGGAGCGGCTGCTCGTGCCTTCGCAGAAGGTAGCGACCTACGACCTGATGCCGGAGATGAGCGCGCCCGGCGTCACCGACGTGCTGTGCCAGGCGATCACGGCCGGGCACCACGATTTCATCTTGTGCAACTACGCCAACGGAGACATGGTCGGCCACTCCGGGGTACTACGCGCGGCGGTGCGGGCGGTGGAGACCGTGGACCACTGCCTCACGCGGGTCGTGAAGACCGCCGAGCAGGCCGGCGCCACGCTGCTCGTCACCGCGGACCACGGCAATTGTGAGCTGATGATCGATCCGACGACCGACGGCCCGCACACCGCCCACACCACGAACCCGGTCCCGTTCCTTATTGTAGGTGGGGACGACGCGAAGACCCAATTGCGCCACGGTGGCGCCCTGCGCGACGTCGGGCCCACCGTGCTACGGATGCTGGGACTGGAACCGCCACCCGAGATGACGGGGCGGGATCTCCGGGAGACGGACTGATGGATGGAACGATGGAACGATGGAACGATGGAACGTGGCCGTGGCGGAGGCGGAGGTGGGGCGCGATGGTCCTGCTCCTGTCCATCGTTCCATCGTTCCATCTGACCGCCCAGGTCGGCCACGACCCGAGCCACTCCCCGTATCGCGACATCCGCCGGGGTGGGGTGGGCGTGATCACCTTCGGCTACCTGGGCGGCTCGCGCGGCGGCCCGGGCGTCGGAATATCAGACGGGCCGACTGGCGGGCTCCTCGGCGCTGCGCTCGGGGTCGCCTACGCCCAGACCACGCGGTTCGTCGTGGACCCGACGAAGGACTCGCTGTCACGCCGGACCGGCCCGTTCAACAACGACGTGGTGCTGGCCGACGTGGGGCTGCAGCTCGCGCTCACCGGCCGCAAGACCTGGCACGGCTTCGCGCCGTACGTGGGCGGCGCACTCGGGGTCGCGCTCGGTGGCGGCTCGCCGCCCGAGCCGAACGGCTACGAGTTCGGCAGCAAACTCACCGTGGCGCCCGAAGCGGGCCTGCGCTGGTATCCCGCGCGGCGCGTGTCGGTGCGCGGCGACTTCCGGTTGGTGTTCTGGAGGCTCAAGTACCCGCTCGATTACAAGCAGCCGGCCTCCGACAACAGCCGGGTCCTGCCGCTCGACGCCCGCCTCACCGAGTGGACGGCCCATCCCTGGATCACCATCGGCCTGGGATGGACTTTCTAGGGGAAGGACTGCGGCGCGCCCTCGCCCTCCTCCTCGCGGGCGACGCCGAGGTGACCGGCGTCGTGGTGCTCACGCTGAAGGTCGCCGTCACGGCGACGGTGATCGCGTGCGCCATCGGGCTCCCGCTCGGCTTCTTGTTGGCGACGCGCCCCTTCTGGGGCCGCCGGGCGGCCTTCACGCTGGTCAACACCGCCCTCGCGTTCCCCACTGTCGTCACCGGCTTGCTGCTGTTCGGGCTCCTGTCCCGGCGTGGGCCGCTGGGCGGCCTGGGGTGGCTGTACACCTGGCAGGCGATCGCCGTCGGCGATGTGTGCATCGCGCTGCCGATCGCGGCGGCCTTGTCCGCGGCGGCCGTTCAGGGGGTCGACCCCCGCGTGCGGCGCACCGCCCAGACGCTGGGCGCGTCGGCGTGGCGAACGGCCTGGGCTGTCGCGCGCGAAGCGCGCTTCGCACTTGCTGCGGTGATCACCGCTGCCTTCGGCCACGTCATCGCGGAGATCGGCTCCGCCATGATCGTCGGCGGAAACATCCGCGGCTCCACGCGTACTCTGACCACCGCCATCGCGCTCTATACCGGACAGGGCGAATTCGGGCTGGCGCTGGCGCTCGGCGTGATCCTGCTGGTGCTCGCCCTGCTCGTGAACATCGCCCTTCAGGTGCTGCAAGGCAAAGCGCATGCTTGAGCTCGTGGGCGTGCGTCACCGCTACGGCGGGCGCGTGGTGCTCGATCTCGAGCGGTTCGAAGTCCCACCGGGCGCGCTGATCGCGATGGTAGGGCCCAACGGCTCCGGCAAGAGCACTTTGCTCCGGCTCCTCGCCCTGCTCGAGCAGCCGAGCGAGGGCGAGGTGCGGCTCGACGGCAGGCCCGTCTCCGGCGGACCGGCGCGCGCGCGCCCCGACGCGGCGGCGCGGCGGCGCGTGACCCTGGTCGAGCAGCGGCCCATCCTGTTGCGGGGGACGGTCCGTGATAATCTGGGATACGGGTTACGGGTGAGAGGGATGAGACGCACAGAGGTGAACAGCGTGATAGCAAACGTCGCCGCGCGGCTCGGCGTCACGCCGCTCCTCGAACGCCACCGGCACGAGCTCTCCGAAGGCGAGGTGCAACGGGTGGCGGTGGCCCGCGCGCTCGCAGTCGAGCCAGCAGTGCTGCTGCTCGACGAGCCGGTGAGCTCCGCCGACCGCGCGGCGGCGCAGACGTTGTACGGTGCGCTCGCGCAAGAGCGCCGCCGGCGGCCGCTCGCGATCTGCCTCGCGTCGCACCAGCTCGAGGACGCCTACCGCTGGGCGGACGACGTGCGCGCCCTCGCGGAAGGAAAGCTCTCGCCCGTCACGCCGGAGAATCTGTTCCGCGTCGAGCTGCCGAACGCTGGCACCGGTGACTTGAAGCACATCCGTGTCGGAACGATCGAGATCGCCGCGATGACTGATAGGGCGGGGCCGGCGATCCTCGCCGTCGCCCCCAGCGACATCTTTGTGAGCCGAGCGCCCCTGACCTCCTCGGCGCGGAACGTGTTCGCTGGGCGGGTGACGCGGCTCTCCCACCAGCGCCCGGGGACTGTGCACGTCACGGCCGACGTGGGCGTAGAGCTCGTCGCCGTCGTGACCGAAGAAGCGGCCCGGGACCTCCAGCTCGCCCCAGGCGGCCCGGTGGTGTTTGCCTTCAAGGCCAGCGCGGTGCGGGTGTTCTAGCGATGCCGATCAGCTATCTTACGCGTATCGTTGAGCTTACCGCGACGCACCGCATCCGGCGCGCGGACTGGACGGCCGAGCGGAACACGGCCGAGTTCGGCAAGGCGGCCGTCGATCACAGCCACCGCTATCAGTGCCGCGTCACCGTGCAGGGGCAGCTGGTGCCGGAGGCGGGCGGGGTGATGAGCCTGCCGGCGCTCGACGCCCTGCTCGCCGAGGAAGTGACCGGACGCCTCGCGGGGCGCAGTATCAACGATGCGCTCCCCGAGTTCGCGGACGGTCGCCGTCTCGCGACCGGCGAAGCGCTCGCCGTGTATGTCTGGGAACGGCTCGCTCCGCGGTTGCCGCGGGGCGTGACATTGCACGCGGTGCGCGTGCAGGAAGGGCCGCATATCTACTCGGAGTATTATGGCGAGCCGTGACCCAGACACCCCGCCCTCACGGGCGGGGCCATCCGCGCCCATAGCCCCGGGCGTCAGCTCGGGGCCGGGCGTCAGCCCTGACCCAGTTACCCTGGGCTCGCGCCCGGGGTCAGTCCAAACTGACCCCGCGCGCAAGCCGGGTGATCGCCGCGGCCGCATGCTCGCCGACTCGGCCGTGGTCGAGGAGTGGCCGGTCTGGCTCGAGGTCAACGGCGAGCCGGCGGTGACGTGGATGTGCACCCCCGGCCAGCTCGAAGAGCTGGCCACAGGGTGGCTCCACGGCGAGGGCTACATCGAGACGCTCGACGACCTCGTCAAGCTTCGTCCCTGCGCGACGGACCTCGGTTTCTGGGCGGAAGTGAAACCCGAGCGTGTGGCGCTGGTGCAGGGCGACGACCGCCGTCGGGTGCTCGCCTCGGGGTGCGGCGCGGTGTCGACGTTCCTCGCTGATCCGCCGGCCGTAAGGCACACGGCCGCCCGGGGTGAGCCCCCACCGCCCGAGACACTGCGGGCGCTCTTCAAGCAGCTGTTCGCCCGCGGCGCGCGCTACAACGAGACCGGCGGGATCCATGCAGCCGCGCTCACCGACAACGCGACGCTCGAGTTCCACGCCGAAGACATCGGGCGGCACAACGCGGTGGACAAGGTGATCGGTGCGGCGGTCATCGCGCGGCAACCGCTCGCCGGCCGGGGGCTGCTCGTCACGGGTCGGATCTCAGCCGAGCTCGCGTACAAGGCGGCGCGCGCCGGGCTGGCGTATGTCGCGACCCCGAGCGTGCCGTCGACCCTGGCGCTCACCATCGCGCAGCGGTCCGGCATGGTGCTGGTGGGGCGGGCGGTGAGCGGAACCCCGCACATCCACCGGCCGGACGCATGACCCCGGAGGCGCTGGGCGCCCTCCTCCGGGAAGCGAAGACGATCGCCGTCGTCGGGCTGTCACCCAAGCCCTGGCGGGCGAGCCATCAGGTAGCGCGTTACCTGCAGCGGGCGGGGTACCGCATCGTGCCGGTGAACCCTGAGCACGACGCCGTCCTCGGCGAGCGCAGCTACCCATCACTCAGCGCCGCGGCGGGGTCGCATCGCATCGACATCGTCGACGTGTTCCGGCGCAGCGAGTTCGTGGGTCCGATCGTCGATGAAGCGATCCGCGTCGAGCCTCCCCCCCGCCTCATGTGGCTCCAGGTCGGGGTGGTGGAAGAGGCTGCCGCGGCGCGCGCCGCCGCGGCCGGCATTCCGTGCGTGATGGATCGGTGTCTGATGGTCGATCACCGGCAGCTGCTCGAGGTCTGAATGCGCCGTCCCAGGCTCCTGCTGCTCGCGCTGCTCGCCGGCACGCCTGTCGCCCCCGGCCGATCGGCCGCCCAGACCGGTCCCCAGCCCAACCTCGTCCTGACGCTCGCCGCCGGCGTCGTCGACGGCACCGCGCTGTGGACGATCCCCCGACAGCCGTTCTGCCCGGTCTACTCCGGCAGCTGCGCCGCGCCCGCCGACACGTTCCGCCTGGCGCGCGAGCAGGGCTCGAGCATCACGATCGGCGCGGCAGTGAGCTATTTCCCGGGCCCGAACGTTGGGATCCAAGCCGAAATGGCCTATCTCGGACTGCCGCTGCGCGACGCGTGCGCCCTGCTCAACTCGTCCCCTCCCCCCACCTCGCAGAGTCGGCAACTGTGTGCGAACGCGCAGGGCGCGTCGCACTCCGCGGGCGCGATCTCGTTCGTGGCGAGCGCGCTCGTGCGCGCCGCCGCCCGCCATCAGCTCAGCCCATACCTGCGCGGTGGCGTCGGGCTCGTGGCGTTCGATCACAGCACGATCGAGCTCGTCGGCGCCGACAGCGCCGACAACTCCTACCAGGTCCTCGTGGACGACTCCCCCCAACGACTCGCCCTGAGCTTCGTCGCGGGCGCGGGACTCACCGTGGCGCTGGGGCCCGCCTATCAATTCCGCTTCGAGGCCCGGGACGCCATCGCCCGCTTCGAGCGGGTGACCGGCGCGTCGGATGCGTCGCTGCTGCCGCCCACCGGCACAAAGTTCTTTCATCACTTCGTGTTTACGATGGGACTCGACGTGGTGCTTGAGCAGAAGCGCGGGCGCCGCTACTGAGCGTGCGCGCGGCCGTCCTCGCCGGCGGCGCGGCCCGGCGCTACGGCGGGCGTCCCAAAGGTCTCGTCGAGCTGGCAGGCCGCCGCATCCTCGACCGCGTGGTGGACGCGGTGCAGGCGGTCGCAGGCGCGCCGCCCCTGCTCGTGGCCAACGCCCCAGACGGCCCCAGCTGGCGCCTCGATCTCCGGACGGTTCCCGACGTGCGGCCGGGGTGCGGCAGTCTGGGAGGGATCTACACTGCCATCGTCTCGGGGTCCGGTCCGGTGCTGTGCGTGGCGTGGGACATGCCGTTCGTCAGCCCCGCGCTGTTGCGCGCGCTGCTCGACGGGTCGCCGGGCTATGACGCCTTCCTTCCGGAGAGCGACTCGCGCCGCGGAGTGGAGCCACTGTGTGCCGTGTACGGCCCCGCGTGCGCAGCGGCCATCGAGCGCCAGCTCGAGCGCGGCGACTTGCAGGCGATCGGCTTCCACGCCGACGTCAAGGTCGGTACACTACCCCTCGAGCGGGTGCGCGCGTTGGGCGACCCGGCCGGGCTGTTCTTCAACGTGAACACCCCCGAAGACCTGGAGCAGGCGGAGGCCTTGTGGCGGCGACGCGCATGATCTCGATCATCGGCCGCAAGAACGCCGGCAAGACCACTCTCCTGGTGGCCCTCGCGGCGGAGCTGGCGCGTCGCCGGTTCCGGGTCATGACCATCAAGCACGGCACACACCCGGCGGACATGGACCAGCAGGGCAAGGACACGTGGCGGCACTGGCACGAAGGGAAGGCGGAGCGGGTGCTGATGGAGGCTCCCGGCGAGCGGGTGTTATTCGAGCGCACCGCCCAAGAATCCGACCCGATCGTGCTCGCCCGACGCTACCTCGACGGGGCGGACATCGTATTGGCGGAAGGGTTCAAGCGCGCGCCGCTGCCCAAGGTCGAGGTGTACCGTCTCGCCGCGGGCCCCGACCCCATTTTCGACCCCAAAACCCACGACCCGGCCGACTGGGTCGCGATGGTTACGGACAATCCGCGCTACCGCGCCGAGTTCCCGGTGTTCCGATTCTCCGACACGGCGTGGCTCGTGACCCTCGCGAACCTCGCGTGGGACCGAGCCAAGATCCTGCCGCCGTGAGATGCTGACCCCGAGCGAAGCGGCTCAGACCATACTCCAGCACGTCACGCCGCTCCCCACCGAGCGGCGGGCGCTGAAGCAGGCCCTCGACCTCGTGCTCGCCGAAGACGTCCGCAGCCCGATCGACCTGCCGGGCTGGGACAACTCGGCGATGGACGGCTACGCCGTCCGGGCCGCAGACGTCGCGGGCGCGGGCAGCGACCGCCCGGCGACACTGACGGTGATCGAGACCGTCCCCGCGGGCCGATTCCCCGCACAGCCCGTCGGTCCGGGCCAGGCGACCCGGATTTTCACGGGCGCGCCGCTCCCCGCCGGCGCCGACTGCGTGATCCGCCAAGAGGACGCCGAGCCCCTCCCCGACGGCCGCGTCGCGGTGCGCGACGGTCAGGATGCCGGGAAGAACATCCGCCGCCGCGGCGAGGATATCAGGAAGGGCGACGTCGCGCTCGCGGCGGGCGCCACGCTCGGCCCCGCCCAGCTGGGGGTGCTCGCCTCGATCGCCCACGGCACCCCGCTGGTGCACCGCCCGCCGCGGGTTGCGTTCATGGGGTCCGGAGACGAGATCGCGGACCTCGACGAAGCCGACGCGATCCTCGCGGGGAGGAAGATCGCGACGTCGAACACGTACACGCTGTTCGGGATGATCCATCGGGCGGGCGGCGTGCCGCTCGATCTCGGCGTGGCCCGCGACAGTAAGGCGAGCCTGCGCGACCATCTCGCCCGCGCCCGGGACGCCGACTTGCTCGTCACAACGGCCGGCGTCAGCGTCGGGGAGCACGACCTCGTGCGCGACGTGCTCACCGAGCTCGGCTGCGACATGAAGCTCTGGCGCATTCGGATGCGCCCGGGTGCGCCGCTCGGGTTTGGCCTGCTCGCAGGGAAGCCTTGGATCGGGCTGCCGGGGAACCCCGTGAGCACGATGGTGACGTTCGAGCTGTTCGTGCGGCCCGTGCTGCGGAAACTGCTGGGCCACCCCCTGCCCTTCCGGCGCACCGTGCCGGTATGCGTGGGCGAGCCCATCACACTGGGTCCCCGGCTGCGGCATTTCCTGCGGGCCGTCGTGAACCCCGAAGGTGCGAGCGGCGCGCTGGTCGCGCGCTTGACGGGCCCCCAGGGCTCCGGCATCCTCAGCTCCATGGCCCGCGCGACCGCGCTCCTGATCGTGCCGGAAGACCGCCCCGCCGTAGCCGCGGGGGAGACCCTCCGCGCGCTCGTGCTGGACGATCCACACCACGTCGCCGAGGTCCCCTTCTAGGTGGCGCTCACCCCGGAGCTGCGCCGCGGCCTCCGCCTCGGGGTCGCCTTGGCACTCACCGCCCTGGTCTACTGGGTGAACCTCCGCACGCCCGGAGCGTTCCGCCTCGGGATCCTGTACATGATCCCCGTGCTGCTCGCGGCATGGCACGACGGCCTGGCGTGGGGGATCGTGTTCGCGGGCGCGACCTGCGTGCTCCGCTACCTCGTCGGGATCGACCAGATGCCGGCCGACACGCCGCTCGACGCGCGGCTCGCGAACGAGCTCTCCTACCTCGCCGTCGTGGCGGTGGCGATCGCGGGGCTGTCGCAGCTGCGGCGCACCCAGGCGCAGCTGGAGCTGCTCGCCACGCACGATCCGCTCACCAACGTCCTCAACGCCCGCGCCTTCTCGACCGAGCTGGCGCAAGAGCTGGGCCGGAATCGCCGCTACGGCCGCCCGCTCGCACTGATCTATCTGGATTTGGACGACTTCAAGAGAGTGAACGACGCGCACGGCCACGCCACGGGCGATGCCGTGCTGCGACTCGTGGCCGACGCGACGCGCAGTGCCGTGCGCCAGGCCGACGTCGTCGGCCGGCTCGGGGGCGACGAGTTCGCGGTCCTGATGCCGGAAACCGAAGGCACCGTCGCGCACGCCGCCGCCAACCGGCTCGCCGCTGGCATCCGCACGGTGTTTCGCGGCACGCCGTCCGTGACGGCCAGCATCGGCGTCGTGTCCGTGACGGGGAGCGAGGCGGGCACCGACGAGCTGCTCCGGAAAGCCGACCAAGCGATGTACGAGGCGAAACGGGGCGGGAAGGACCGGGTGGTGCAGGTGGCGCTGTGACGACACGATAGCGACGTCGCTGAGCGTCGCTCAGCCCCGCCGCCGGTCCTGGGGCGACGGCATCGAAAGGTCGAACGCGGGCGGCAGGCGCCACGGCCGTCGCAGCCGCGCCGGCTCGAACGCCTCGAGTGGCTGAGGGGCCACGACCTCGAACCAAAAGCTGTCCGTCCCCGCGTGCCTCGCCCCGTACAGCAGCCGGTCGGCAGTGCCGATCGCCGTCTCCAGGCTATCCGCCGGTTGCAGGCACGTCACCACGCCTCCGCTCACGGTCAACGGCATGCCGGTCACCCGCGACGCGTGCCGCAGCGCCTCCTGCAGCTTGCGGATCACCGCACTCGCGGCGTTGGCGCCGGTCTCCGGCAGCAGCAACGCAAACTGGTCGGCCCCCAAGCGCGCCACGAAATCGCTGGCGCGAATCGACTCCCGCGCCGTGTCGGCCACCAGACGGAGTACCCCATCACCCACCTGGTGCCCGAACCGATCGCTCACTTCGTTGAAGTCATCGACATCGAAGTACGCCAAGGTGAATGGATGGTTGTACCGCCGCGCGCGCTCGAACTCCCGACTGGCACCCTCATAGAACGCGCGTCGGTTCTCGATCTGCGTCAGGTCGTCGGTGCGGGCCAGCAAGCGCTGGGTGCGATGCGCCCGGTAGTGCAGAAAACCAATGTAGCCGAGCGCCAGCAGCAGCGCCGTCAGAACGACAATGTCCAGGCCACGGAGCACGACGGCCGAGCCCTACAGGTCTAGGCGATGGAAGCCTTCGGGGTCCGATATGCGACGCTCCGGTCCGGCGCGTCGCTGGTTGCCGGAGCGGCGATCGCCGCCCTTGCGGCGCTCGAACTGAACTTCGAGCGTTTCGCGCCGCCGGTCGCGGGTCATACGGCGGCCGCCCAAATCCTGCCGTCGGTCCCAACCACGCCGTCGGGGCTGGTCGCGTGGTGTGGTGGTAGTGCCGTTTCGCATCCCATCCGCCTTCTAATGACGTGGCTGGCGTCGCCGCCAGCCTGCTCCCCTGCACGCAGGGGGCGCGAGGAGAACCCACTCGGCGCGTCAGCGTTGCAGGTTCGGGGCCATTCCCTCGGGCCTGGCCCCCATCACGCTATCGTGTTGGCAAAATTGCAGATGTCGTGTGACCAAAAGTTCGGGTCAGTAAGACGGTGCACCAAGACTGTGCGGGCGGCTCTACCACTGATGCACTGACGCCGAGGCAGTGACGCTGACGCGTCAGTCGGAGCGGCTATCTACATGCGCTTGTACTTGGGTCCGCTCCCCCCCTCCCGGGGCGTCCAGCGAGGCCCCAGCACGTCGGTCGCCTTGCAATCGATGCAATTCGGCGCGTTCACCCGCAGCCCGCTGTCTATCCGTTCGTAGACGCCCGCCGGACACAGGCGCGCGTAAAAATCCGCCGCCTCAGACGGCACGTCCCGGCCCACGATGAGGTGCGTGGGGATCGTGTCGCGTGTCGCGTTCCCGGCCTTGAACACGCCGTCGACCTTGCTGAAGGTCAGTCGGCCGTCGGGAATCTCACCTGACCCCGGGCGCAAGCCCGGGGTGAGCCGTCGTGCCACGTCCGCATCCCGCGGCATCGCGATCCTCCCGCCCGGGAACCGGCCGCCGGTAAGCGTCATGAGCCCGGCCTTGAGCGCACCGGCGTAGAAGCCGTCCTTGAAGGCGAGGCGCATGTTCCGCGTGCGATACAGGTCCTGCATGATGAACGATGCGTTCACCATGCGGTCGTAGTCTCCGAGCCGGACGGCTGATGGGTCCCCGTGCTTGAGGGCGGCGAACACCGCCCGCGCGGCGAACATCCCCGACTGCATCGCGTAGTGGATCCCCTTGAGCGACGGCACGTCTACGAAGCCGGCCGAGTCGCCGAGCATTACCACGCCGTCGCCCGAGCGCCGCGTCGGCACGGAGTAGTACCCCCCTTCGGGAATCGTCTTCGCGCCCCATTCGACCATCTCGCCGCCTTCCAGGTAGCGGCGGAACAGGGGGTGCCGCTTCATCCGCTGGAACAAGCCGTGCACGTCGAGCGCGCTGTCTCGGTAATCGAGGCCCACCACGAGGCCGAGCGCCACGAGGTTCGGCGCGAGCGGGTACATGAAGCTCCCGCCGAAGGCGTCGCTCGGCAGCGGCCAGCCGAGCGTGTGGACGATCGTGCCCAGCGCGCGCTTGGTCTCCCAGATCTCCTTGACGCCGAGCGCGAAGATCTCGGGGTTCTCCGCCGTCACCTGCCGCCACTCGCACCACGCCTGCGCCAGCATCCCTCGCGTCCCCTCGGCGAGGGCCGTGACTTTGGCGACGAGGTCGTTCGGCGCGAGGTAGTTAGCGAGCGGGCGGCCAGCGCGGTCGAGCCCGGTGGCCGCCGTGCGCACGCCTACCACCCTCGGGCCGTCCACGAGCAGGCTCGCCGCCGGGAAGCCCGTGAAGATATTCACCCCCAGCGCTGCGGCCTTCTCGCCCAGCCACCGCACGATCTCGCACAGCGAAGCGACGGAGTTGCCGTGGTTGCGCATGGTGGGAGGAACAGGAAGGCGCACTCGGCGGTCGGCGGTCAGCAAATACACGGCTTCCTTCCGAACCGGCCCGCGAAACGGAAAGTCGCCCTCTTGCAAGTCTGGGAATAACTCGCGAAACGCCCGCGGGTTGACGACGGCACCGGAAAGAGAGTGCTCGCCCAGCGCTGCGGCCTTCTCGAGCACACCGATGTTGAGCTCCGTGCCGTCTCGCCTGGCGAGCTGCGCTAGCTCGATCGCAGCCGCGAGGCCCGCGGGCCCCGCGCCGACGATCACCACGTCCAGCTCCATTCGGTCGCCCGCGCCTGCGGCACCGTCTTGGATGATCAACTGGTCCAACGGCAGCGGCGGCTGGTATTGCGCCGGAAGGAACGTCTCCCTGCTCCCTGCTCCCTTAGCCATGCAGTTTCTTGATCTCTTCCGTCAGCCTGGGAACCACCTCGAACAGATCGCCGACGACTCCGTAGTCGGCCACCTTGAAGATCGGCGCGTCTTTGTCCTTGTTGATCGCGACGATCACCTTCGACGTGCGCATCCCGGCGAGGTGCTGGATCGCGCCGGAGATGCCGACCGCGATGTAGAGGGTGGGACTGACGGTCTTGCCGGTTTGGCCCACCTGGTCGGCGTGCGGCCGCCAGCCTGCGTCCACCACCGCGCGCGACGCCCCCACCGCCGCGCGCCCCCCGAATGCCGCCGCGAGCTCTTCGAGTACCTTGAAGTTTGCGGGCTCCTTCAAGCCGCGGCCCCCCGAGATGACGATCGGCGCTTCGGCCACGTCGAGCGTGCCCGCGGCGGCGGCCTTGATCGCCGTCACCACGACGCGGCCGGCCGGCGCGTGCACCGCCACTGTCTCAGCGCTTCCCGCTTTGGGGCGCTGCACCGGCGTGAATACGTTGGGCCGCAGCGACACGATCGCCGGCGTCGCGGTGAGCGTGAGCTTGAGGAGCGCCTTCCCCGCGTATACGGGGCGGATCACCGTGACGGCGCCGCCCTCCACGGCGACGTCGGTGACGTCTTGCGCCAGCCCGACGCCCAGACGGGCCGCCACGCGCGGCGCCAGGTCCCGGCCGGTGGCGCTCGCCGCGAACACCACGGCGCGGTACCCCCCCGCTTGCGCGCGGTCGGCGATCACGCGGGTGTACGCCTCCGGCGCGTACCTGCCGAACGCGCCGTTCGTCAGAGTAACCACCTGGTCAGCCCCGAACCCCCCCAGGTGATCGATCCCCTGCACGGAGCCTGCCGCGAGCACCAGCGCCTCCACCCTCCCCACCAGGCCGTCGGCCAGGCGGCGGGCGCCGGTCACGACTTCGCTCGAGACCTTGCGCAGCGCGCCCTCGCGCTGCTCCAGCACCGCGAGGACGTCGCTCACAGCACCTTCGCCTCTTCGCGCAGTAGGCGGAGCAGCTCCAGCACCGCGGCCGGCCCCTCGCCCACGACCCTGCCTTCCTTGCGCTGGGGCGGGGGGGTCAGGGCGAGCACCTCCAGACCGCCCGCGCCGAGGGTCGCCGGTTTGACCTGGAGCGGCTTCTTTTTCGCGGCCATTATGCCCTTCAAGGCGGGATAGCGCGGCTCGTTTAGCCCCTTGTCGGCGGTGAGCACGGCGGGCAGTGGGAACTCCACGAGCTCCACACCGCCCTCGATTTCCCGCTCGGCCGTGCCCTTGCCCCCCCCGATCTCGAGGTGAGCGATCGCCGTCACGCACGGCAGGTCGAGCAGCTCCGCCACCATCGGCCCGACCTGATGGTTGTAGTCGTCGATGGCCATCTTGCCGAACAGGATCAGGTCGTAGCCCGAGTCCTTGACCTCGGCGGCGAGCGCCCTGGCGACCTCGAGACCGTCGGCGGGAATCTTGTCCGTCTGGAGCAGGATGCCGCGGTCCGCGCCCATGGCCAGCGCGGTGCGGATCGTCTCCTGCGCGGCGGCGGAGCCGACCGTAACGATGACGACCTCCCCGGCGCCCGCCTGCTCCTTGCGCCGCAGGGCTTCTTCCACCGCGAACTCGTCGTAGGGGTTGAGGATGAACTTGACGCCCGCCTCGTCGAGCGATTTGCCGTCGGAGGCGATCTTGACGCGGGTCTCGGAGTCGGGGACGCGCTTGATGCACACGGCGATCTTCATAGGAAATGCGCTGTCGGCCGTCGGCTATCGGCTCCTAGAGGTCCATGAAACGTGGGAACGCGTGCACAAAGAAACGTGCTGTGATCGCGTCTAGCAACCGCTGCAAGCCGACAGCCGAGGGCTCAAGGCGCTTTCAGAAATCCGTACTCAAGCTCACCTGCAGATGCCGCGGCAATCCCGGCGTGAGAAACCGCTGCACCGGCGTGCCGGGCGCGAGCGGGTTCTCGGCGTAGGTCCCGAAGCTCGGGTAACGCCGGTCCAGCACGTTGCGCACCGAGCAGCGCACCTCGAACCGTTTCCACGCGAGGGTGAGCGACGCGTCGGCCGCCGCGTAGTCGGGGAGCCGGCGCGTCGTGTTGGCCTCGTCGCCTCGGAGCCACTGGCGGCCCACGTAGCGCGCATCGATGCCGAGCCGCAGCGACGGGCCGGACGCTCCGCCGGCGACGAGCGGCACCGAAATCCCTGCATTCGCGCGGTGATCGGGAACGAGCGGAAGCGCGTCGCCGGGGAGCACGGCCTCCCCTGCCGGGTCGCGCGGCGTGGCGAGGTCAGCCCTGCTCCGGAATGTCGCCGCGGTATACGCGTAATTGGCGTACAGGCGCAGCCCCCCGCTCCCCTCGCCCGGGCGGCTCGCCCATTGGGCCCCGAGCTCCAGCCCGGCCCGGCGCGTCGCCCCGATGTTCTGGAAGTAGCCCGCGGTGAGCGTCGCAGCGACGAAGAAGATGTCGTCCCGGACGTGCGTCCAGTACACGTCGGCGGTCACGTCCACACGGCCCGTGCGGCTGCGGAAGCGCCACCCCGTTTCGTACGTCGTGGCGACGACGGGTCGAAGCGCGGGATCGGGGCCCAGCGCGAACGGCAGGGGGCACGCTGCGGCAGGGTCCGCGCAGCCGATCTCGACGAGCGCCGGGGCGCGGAACCCTCGGCTCACGGACCAAAACAGCTCGTGCCCGGACGGTCCGCTCCAGGTGAGCCCCACGCGTGGGCTCAGTCGCCGGAAGATGTTGAGTCCACTCTGGCCCGGATCCAGCAGGTCCTCGAACGGCACCCGGATGTAGTCGTAGCGCCCCGCCACCGTGGCGGTGAGCGCCGGCGCGAGCGGCCAATTGGCGCCCATGAAGGCGCCCCAGTCCAGTTCTTTCGTCAGAACCGACTCGGTGAGCGAGTCCGGGCTCGTCGCTCGCACGGCGTAGAGCCGCACCGCCGTGTGCTGATAGGCACCGTCCACGCCCGCAAGCCAGCGCAGCGGGCGCGCGATCAGGGAGAGTGTACCGGAGACTTGCACCGCCCCTCCGCCGATGCGCTCGCGGTTACGCTCGCGCGTATCCGGTGGGCTCGCGTTCTTGTTGAACTGGTCCGCAGTGAGCGTCCGGCCGAATGCGTTCATCGCGACTTGCACGCGGCCCCCCCCGAGCAGGCGGTGCGCGTTCAGGGTGACCAGATGGGCTTGCGGGGCGAAATAGTCGCCGCCAGTGAAGTTCACGCGGGGGGCGACGGCGTACACGCTCTCGGGCAGGCTGCCGGCCTGGTAGATGCGGTTGTCCGCTGCCGCGTAGCTGAGCGTCGCGTCCCACGTTCCCGTGTTCACGCCGACCTTGCCGAACAGCGTGCCGATGCGGCTCCGCGTGAGCGCGCGCCAGCCGTCTTCGTGCTCGTAGCGCGCCCCGACATAGTAATCCCACATGCCGCGGCGATCGCCGGCGCGGGCTTTGAGCTCGTAGCGCCCGAAGCTGCCCCCTGAGACCTCGACCTCGCGGTCGGCCGGCGCGGCGCCGCGCCGTGTCACCAGGTTGACCGCGGCACCGAGCGAGTTCCGCCCGAGCAGCACCGACGGACCGTACGTCACCTCCACGTGGTCCACGTCCTCGAGCGGGAGCAGGTCGAAGTTCACCTCGTGAGCGTCGGGCTCGTTCACCCGCACGCCGTCCAGGTACACCGTCACCCCCTGGGGGAGGCCGATAGTCGGGGAGACCTGAAACCCGCGGAGCGTCACGTCCAGCTCGCTGGGGGCGCCCAGCTCGTCCGACACCGTGACGCCGGGCAGCTGCTCGAGCGCGTCCGCCAGCGAGCGCACGCCGCGCGCATCGAGATCCACCGCGCCGAGTGTGGCGGTGCGGCCCGCGAGCCCCCGTGCCAGCTCGCGCACGGTAGGGAGCCGGACGCCGGTCACGACGACGGGGGCGAGGGTGTCGGCGGGGATGGAGTCGGGCTGCTGGGCGCGGGCCGGCAGCGGAAGCAGAGCCAACGTCACAGCGCCAGCCAGCAAATGCGGAATGGGGAATGCGGAATGCGGAGTGTCAGTGGAGGCTTGGGGATGCGAGCGACCCTTCCTTGCAATTCCGCATTCCGCATTCCCCGTTCCGCATTCAATTGAAGGCATTCACCCCCGTAATCTCCTGCCCCAGGATCAGCGTGTGGATATCGTGCGTCCCCTCGTACGTGTACACCGACTCGAGATTCGCGAGGTGGCGCATCGCCTGGTATTCAGCGAGGATGCCGTTGGCGCCGAGCAGCCGCCGGGCCTCGCGGGCGATGTCGGTCGCCATGCTCACGTTGTTGCGCTTGGCGAGCGAGACCTGCTGCGGCGTCACCTTCCCCTGGTCTTTGAGACGTCCGAGCTGGAGGCAGAGCAGCTGCGCCTTGGTGATCTCGGTGAGCATCTCGGCGAGCCGTGCCTGCTGGAGCTGAAAGCCGCCGATCGGCTTCCCGAACATGACGCGGGTCTTGGCGTAGCTCACTGCTTCATCGTAGCATGCCATGGCGGCGCCCACCGCGCCCCACGCGATCCCGTAGCGGGCCTGGGTGAGGCACATGAGCGGCGACTTGAGCCCGCCCGACTTCGGGAGCAGCGCGTCCTTCGCCACGCACACATCCTGTAAGACCAGCTCGCTCGTGTCGCTGGCGCGCAGCGAGAGCTTGCCTTTTTGGTCCTTCGCCGAGAAGCCCTTCGTGTCGGTGGGGACGATGAAGCCGCGGATCGACTCCACGTCGTCCGGCTGGCCGGTCTTCGCCCAGATGATCGCCGCCTGCGCGGTCGAGCCGTTGGTGATCCACATCTTGGCGCCGTTCAGGATCCAGCCGCCCTTTGTCTCCTTGGCGACCGTGATCATCGCGGCGGGGTTCGACCCGTAGTCGGGCTCCGTCAGCCCGAAGCAGCCGATCACCTCGCCCGACGCCATCTTCGGGAGCCAGTGCCGCTTCTGTTCGTCGCTGCCGAACGCGTGGATCGGGTACATCACGAGCGCCCCCTGCACCGAGGCGAACGATCGAACCCCCGAGTCGCCGCGCTCCAGCTCTTGCATGATGAGCCCGTAGGCGACGTTGTTGAGCCCGGCGCAGCCGTACTCCTCGGGGAGGTTGGCACCGAACAGGCCGAGCTCGGCCATCTGCGGCACCAGCTGTCTCGGAAACTTCCCCGCGACGTAGTGCTCGGCGATGACGGGCATGAGGTTGTCGTCCACCCAGGCGCGCACCGTGTCCCGTACGGCGCGCTCTTCCTCGGACAACACCCCGTCGACGTCGTAGAAGTCGACGCCCTGGAATTTTGGTGGCATGTGTGCCTCGACTGGTGTGGTGTCCTGGGGCGTGTGTTAACCCCGGGGCACGCCAAACCTAACCCTGGCGTGGAGGTCAGCGCAGCGCTTCAGTGCAGCGCGGCGGGAGACGGCTCCGCCGGTCCGGCCGCGCCCGCCAGTCCAGCCCGCGCGGGCCGCGCGAACGCCAGCGTATCCGACGCCCGAAACCTCCCGCGCTCCGCCTCCCACCGGAAAATGGTGATCTGGACAGCCGACGGCTCGATGGTGACGAAGTTGAAGCTCGACGGACGCCCGCCCCGCGTGCGCGTGGAGAGTGTGCCGGCAGTCGAGACCACCACGCGCCCCTGCAGTACGTCCGCGCCCTCCTGATGGTCATGACCGCACAGCACCACGTCCGCGCCCGAGTCGACGATGCGGCGCTGCGCCTGGCGCCAGCGGGCGAGCCCCATCCGGTGGGAGATCTCCCCGCGCAGTACGTTGTGGTGCAGCACCAGGACCCGCGCCTGGTCGGGAGGTGCGGCGGCGAAGACTTGCTTCACGCGCAGCAGCTCCCGCTTCGGCAGGTGCCCCTTCACGGCCAGGTCCCGCACGCGCAGCGTGAGCGAGCCCCAGGCCACCCCGTGCGCTGTCAGCGCGCTCGCAAGCACCGCGCCACGCACGGTGACGGTCGGTGCCAAGTCCGCGCCGAAGTACCGCACGTACTTGCGGTACAGCGGGTCCTTGGCCAGCGGGATGAGCGGCCGCGTCCACCACCGTACGTCGTGGTTCCCCGGGATGACATGGACCGGAGCGGTCGCCGCCGCGAGATGCGCGAAGGCGCGCGCCCGCTGCAGCTCGCCGTGACGGGCGCGCTGCGACAGGTCCCCGGCGATCACCGTCGCATCGGGCCGGAGGTCCGGAATCATCTTCTCGAGCGCTTCGATCTGCCGGATGTCGGCGAGGCCGCCGAAATGCAGATCGGCGAGGTGGAGCAGCTGGACGGTCACGACTCGGCCTGCACGGTATAGCTGAGGGTCGCTGTGCCGGTCGCGGGCACGGGCACGCGGAAGCGGATCTCCGTCGCCGACAGCTTCTCGGCAGGGAGGCTGCTCTCCACGATCTGCCACACTCCGGAGCGGGATTCGCGCACGTCCACCGTGACGGCCTCCGGCTTCGCGTTGGTGATCGTCACCTTGTATGCCGCCGTGATGCGCTGCCGCGCCGGCAGGCCGCGGCGCGGCGGCGGAAGCTGCTCCTGATTGTAATCACTCTGCACCCGCTCGGCAGTTACGTCGAAGGCCTCCCCCGACTGCACCCGCAGGTCGCGCCCCGGCGCGGTGTGCTCGCTCCGCGCCTCACCCACGAGCTGCACCCGGCCGGCCGAGTCGGCCTGATACAGCTGCACCGTCCCGCCGGGGAGGGGCCGATTGCCGAACGCCGTCCCGCGGGCGCGTTTGACAGTGTACCACACCTCGACCGGGACCCGGTTCGGCTCGGCGGGGGACTGCCCGAGGAACCCGCGCCACGGCAGCGCGCCCGGGATGACGAAGTCCTGCGTGTAGCTGACGCCGGCGCGCGGGAACAGGGCGGTCGTCACGGGCACCCCAGGCTCGAAGGAGAGCCTGCCGGGGAGCTGATAGACGTGCGTTTCGCCGACGGCTTGCTCGCTCACGACACGAGCCTCCTCCCGCACCTCGGCAGCGGCTACCCCGCGCGCGACGTAGTCGAACCTCGGCTGCGCTGGGGCCCGCGCCCGGCTGATCGACCCCGCC
>Ga0209235_1000314_pt1 | contig 23622 bp, 18 predicted proteins | sample GraSoi013_1_20cm_4_FD_185817 | JGI IMG/M metagenome (GOLD analysis project Ga0209235, IMG submission 185817) | Grasslands soil microbial communities from the Angelo Coastal Reserve, California, USA - Sample 09_25_2013_1_20cm (SPAdes) (version 2) | ecosystem: Environmental > Terrestrial > Soil >... | reverse complement strand
TCGACGCGGCGCTGATCCGGAGGGTCGAGGTGCGCACGCCGCTGCCCACGGTGCGGCTGCGGGCGCTGCGCCGCCTGACCGCCGCGGGACTCAACGCGGGGCTCATCGTGGCGCCGGTGCTGCCGGGCGTCACGGACGACCTGCCGCGTCTGGAGGCGCTGTTCGGCGCGGCGCGCGAGGCTGGGGCCCGGTTCCTCCACGCGGGGCCGCTCCGCCTGTACCCCGCCATCCGCGACCGCTTCCTCCCGGTGCTGGAGCAGCATTTCCCGGAACTCGCCGCGCGCTACCGGCGCGCGTACGCGCGGCAGAGCGCCGCGCCGCGCACCTACGCCGCAGCGCTGACGCGGCGCATCAAACGCCTCCAGCAGCGATTCGGCTTTCCGGTGAACGACGGGATGCGGGACCGCTACCGGCCCCGCCGGGAGCCGGCGCAGCGCGAGCTCGGCCTATGAGGGAGTCCGCCCGCGCACCCCGATCGCCTGGACCTCCTGCCACAGCGTGTCGGAGCGGATCGGCTTGAGAATGAAGCGCTCGGAGTCGGTGGGGCCGTCCACGCCGAGCGAGAGCTGCTCGGCCGTGCAGAAGATGAAGCGGCCGCGCAGTCCCGGGCGCAGGGTGGTCGCTTGGCGCCAGAACCACTCGCTACCGTGCAGCTGCGTGTCGGTGACCACCACGTCGAAGGTGTCGAGGATGACCGCCTGCAGCCCTTCGACGCCACCCGCCGCGGCCGTGACCGAGCAGCCACGCTGCCGCAAGAAAGCGCACAGGCTCTCCCGCAGGTCGCGGTCGTCGTCCACCACGAGAACGGTGAGCATGTCGAATGTCGGCTGCGAGGGGACGTGATCCATGTAACCACGTGGCGGGCGCACGCGGACCTGCACGACCTGCACCATCTCAGCACTAGCAATAGCGCCGAATGCGGTTGCCAGCAAGGGGCCCGATCAGGCGACGTCGGGCCCGGAGGCGGCGCGGCGGCGGGACTGCTTGGCCAGCTCCTGGACCCACCTGGGCGGCGAGACGCGCCGCTGCTCGTACGCCACGGCCAGGAGGCGGGCGATGTCGCGTCCCAGGGCCGCGGCCTGCTCGGGCGCGAGATCGCCGGCCAGCTCGTTGAGCAGGCGCACCAGCCGGCCCACCGTCGGCGGCCGCAACGGCCCGCTCCTCGCCGCGAGCCAGCGCTCGAGCTTGGCGCGCGTCGTGCTGCGGGGCGCCGCGCCGTTCAGGAAGTTGCGCAACCCGTTCGGAGAGACGCCGACTTCGCGGGCGGCGCGTCGCAACGAGACGCGCGCCGCCTGCCGCGCCACCGCGTCACGCAGCAGGGGGATGGGGAGGGACGGAACGGTCTGCTTCATCCCTCTCCCTTCCCCCTTCCCTCCTCCCCTTCCTCCCACAGCTCCGCCAGCGCGCGGATCGTCCCCGGCGCGTAGCCCTCGGCGCGGTTGTTGACGAGGATGAGCGCCTCCGTCCGGCGGCGCACGGTCTCGTCGATGAGCCGCACCAGATCGCGGCGCAACTCCGGCAACGGCTCCCGCAGCCGGTCGTAGGGCTCGAACAGCTTGACCGCGTCGCTGTACGCCCGACCCGGCTTGAGCAGGGCCCGCGCCACGGTGAAGGGCGCGGTGAACGTCCACCCGAGCGCGAGCTGCGCCCCGATCGCCGGCACGTCGGTCCAGGAGTTGAAGACGTGCGCCACCGCGTGCCGCTTCAGCACCTCGCCGTGGATGTCCGTGAGCAGCTCCGGGTTGCGCAGCTCGACGGCGTAGCGGGGCCCCGCGGGCAACTGCTCGCAGAAGCGATCGAGCTGATCGGCCCACTCGAGCGGATCGGGGAGATCCTTGCCGCGCATCGCCTGAAACTCGAACACGAACGCCCCGGCGTGATCGCCGAACGCGCGCTCGTAGGGGCCGAGCACGGCGTCCTTGAAGACGTCCGCGTTCAGGAAGTCGGGATTCCGTTGCCCGGCGAGCGGGCCCCACCGCCCCTCGAGATTGAGTCGCTTGGCCGTGATCCGGTCCCACACCTTGCTGACACAGGGAAACCCGGGCGGCAGCGCCCGCGCGTAGGCCGCCAGCGCCTCCTCGGAGGGGGGCTCGTAGAACGCGCTGTCGATCCCCACCGTGCGGAACAGCGGGTAGCGCACGTACTCCTCCAGCCGCCTGGCGGGCTGCGCACCCCGGTACCGGCGATGATAGACGTCCCCCGCCCACCCGTCGTAGGTCCACGTCGAGGTTCCGAAGCGCACGCTCGGCGGCAGCCGCCGCGCCAGCTCGACCAACTCGGGCCGCGGCGCGGGCAGCGTCTCCGCGAAGAGCGACGGCTGGTACTGATCCATCGGGGTCATCTTATACGTTTGCTCATGGCTGTGACAGGTGTGACGTAACGATCTGCAAATCAGATACTTATGACATTCGCCTCGAGCCTTGCAGCTGGCTTCTCTTCGGGATATATTCGGGGCCCCTTAGGACACCCGGATGGATCGGTATCTCTCTCCCCCGCCGACGAGCTCTGTGGCCGTCTGCGTCTGGATCCCGCTGTTCGCGCTACGCTGCGAAGAGGCGCGGCGGCCCGAGCTCGCGTCCCAGCCCAGCGCGCTGCTCGCCCCCGACGCGAGCCGCCGGGTGGTGTGGCAGGTCTCGCCGCTCGCCCGTCAAGCGGGGGTGCGGCCGGGAATGACGGTGAGCCAGGCGATCGGTCTCTGTCCCGCACTGCGGTTGTGCGAGCCCGATCCGGTTCACTACGAGGAGCGATTCGCGCTGCTGCTGGCCGCGCTCGCCCGGGTGAGCCCCGTGGTGGAGCCGGCGGAGCTGGGGCTCGCGTACGTGGGGACCGACGGCTTGGAAGGGCTGTACGGGGGACCGGAGCAGATCGTCGAAGCGATCAAACGCGGAATGCGGAACGCGGAACGCGGAACATTCGACCCAGCTTCCAGCTCCAGTTCCGCGTTCCGCGTTCCCCGTTCCGCGTTCCGTGTGGGGTGGGGCAAAGGGAAGTTCGTGGCTTGGGTAGCAGCAACCCGGGCCAAACCCGGGGGCGCGCTCATCGTCCCTCCGGGGGAGGAGGGGAAGTTCCTCGCCGCGCAGCCCGTTGCCGTGCTGCCGCTCGATCCCGACGCGCACCGGCGGCTCCGGCAGCTCGGGCTCCGCACGCTGGGGCAGCTCGCCGCGCTGCCCGAGGAGGCGATCGTATCGCAGTTCGGGCGCGCCGGTCGCCGCTGGTGGCGGCTCGCGGCGGGCGCGACCGCGGAGCCGGTCGTCGGCCGCGTGCTCCCCGAGCCGATCAGCGTCTCCCTGACCTTCTTCACGCCGGTGGCGGACCGGGAGATGCTCGTGCTCGCGCTCGAGCGGTTGATCGAGCGCGCGCTGCGGCATCCGCGCCGCACGGGGTGGCGCGTGCAGGCGGTGCGCGCGCGGGCCGAGCTCGAGCGCGCCGCCTCGTGGCTCGCCGAGGCCACGCTCAAGGACCCCTCCGCGGACCGCGACCACATCGCCGCGCCGCTCAAGACGCGCCTGGCGCAGGCGCCGCCCGCGGGTGCCGTGGAGCGGCTCGTCGTCGAGTTCACCGCCTTCGCCCCGGGCACCGCCGAGCTGCAGCTCTTCGCCCGGGACGCGGGTGCCGCCGCGCGGGCCGGCCAACGACGCGCCCTGCGGAGCGCCGTCCAGGAGATCACGCTCCGGCTCAAACGCCCCATGCTGCATCACGTCATCGAGGTCCAGCCATGGTCCCGTCTTCCGGAACGCCGCTACGCGCTGATCGACTATGAACCCTAGTGCGGAATGCGGAGTGCGGAATGCGGAATGGGCCTGACAGACTTCGGGCGCTCAACGTGCCGCAACGGGTGCAAGTGGAAGTGGACGGGCGTGGGATACCCGCAATCGTTAAACGAGAAACGGGAAGCGCAACACGAGTGGAGGCAGTTGGCGAGATGTGGCGCATCAACGATGAATGGTGGCGTCAGCCGATCGTGCGACGCTATGTCGAAGTCGTACTCGAGGGGGGTGGGCGCCTGGTGTTGTTCGAGGACCAAATCACCGGAGAGTGGTGGATGCAAAAACCTTAACGGCGTGGGGAGTGGGGAGTGGTACTCGACGGTGCACACCGTCCGCTCAGTTCGTACCGTCAAGTACCACTCCCCACTCCCCACGATTTTCAGTGTACGTAGAGCTCCATTGCCACTCCGCCTTCTCGTTTCTCGACGGCGCTTCCCTCCCCGAGCAGCTGGCGCTCACGGCCGCGAACCTGGGCTACCCGGCGCTGGCGCTCACCGACCACAACGGCATCTACGGCGCGATGGCGTTCGCCCAGGAGGCGAAGTCGCTCGGCCTCCAGGCGATCACCGGTGCGGAGCTGACGCTGCTCGACGGTTCTCACGTGACGATTCTCGCCGAGACGCCTGAAGGATATGCGAACCTATGCAGGTTGATCACCGAGGCCCACCTCGGCCGCGCCGATCGCCGCGACCCGCGGCTCGAGTTCGCCGCGCTCGAAGCGCGCCACGAGGGGCTGATCGTCCTGTCCGGCTGCCGCGACGGCCTCCTGCCGCGGCTGCTGCGCACAGAAGGGCGCGCCGCCGCGCGGGCCTGCGCCGAGCGCTGCCGCGCGGTGTTCGGGCGGGAGAATTTCTTCGTCGAGCTGCAGCGGAACTACGTACGGGGCGATCTCGCGCTCACGCGAGCCCTCACCGACCTCGCTCATGACGCACGACTTGGCGTCGTGGCGTCGGGTGACGTGCATTATCACAGCCGCGAGCGTCACCGGCTGCACGATGTGCTCGTCGCCACCCGCCACCGCACTACGCTCGACGGCGCGCACGGCGCGCGGCGACCGAACAGCGAATTCTCCCTGCGACCACTCCAAGAGGTCGCGATGCTGTTCCGTGACTGTCCCGATGCTGTCGCCACTGCGGGCATCATCGCCGAGCGCTGCCGCGCGTTCGATCTCACACGAGACCTGGGCTACGGCTTCCCCGACTTCCGGGGCGCCGACCGGACGCCCGCCCCCCGGGCGCTCGCCGAGTTGTGCCGGTCACGGCTCGAGCAGCGCTATGCCCAGGGCTCCGAGAACCGCAGCGAGGCCGAGCGCCGGCTCGAGCAAGAGCTGACGCTCATCGAGCACCACCGGCTCAGCGGATTTTTCCTGGTCTACCACGACCTGTTCGACCTGGCGCGCGAGGTGGCGGCCGACGTGCGGCGCGGCTCGCGCCGGGCGACGGGCAACCTGCTCCCCGGGCGCGGCCGCGGGTCCTCGGTGTCGTCCATCGTGTGCTACCTGCTCGGGCTGTCGCACATCGACCCGGTCGCGAACCGGCTGTTCCTCGGCCGCTTCCTGAACGAGACGCTGGCGTCGGTGCCAGACATCGATCTCGACTTCCCGCGGGAGATCCGCGAGGAGCTGATCCGGCGGGTGTACGCGCGCTACGGCGCCGAGCACGTGGGGCTCGTCTGCTCGTTCCCCACCTACCGGCTGCGCTCGGCGGTACGCGAGATCGGCAAGGCGCTGGATCTGCCGGCGGGAGAGATCGAGCAGGTGGCAAAACTGGCCGACAGGCGCTCAGGCGGTCTGGCGGACGAGCTCGATCAACTCCCCGGCTTCGAGGGCCGCCGGAACGCCCCGTTGTGGAAGGAGCTGTGCGAGCTGGCGGAGGAGATCGCGGGGCTGCCGCGCCACGTGTCGCAGCACGTGGGCGGGATGATCATCTCGAGCCGGCCGCTCGTGGAGCTCGTGCCGCTCGAGCGCGCGGCGATGCCGGACCGCGTCGTGTGCCAGTGGGACAAGGACTCCTGCGACGATGCGCGCTTCGTCAAGATCGACTTCCTCGCCCTCGGGATGCTGTCGCTGGTGGAGGAGTGCGTCGAGCTCGTGGCGCGGCGCGAGGGAGAGCCGCCCGACCTGTCGCGCATCGACTTCGCCGACCAGGCGGTCTACGACCGCATCTGCCGGGGCGACACGGTGGGGTTGTTCCAGATCGAGAGCCGCGCGCAAATCCAGATGCTGCGCCGCACCCGGCCGCGCGACCTCGCAGATCTCGCCGTCGAAGTGGCGATCGTCCGGCCCGGACCGATCGTGGGCGGGGCGGTGAACCCCTATGTGCGGCGGCGCGAGGAGCAGCGCCGCGCCCGCGAGGCCGGCCGCCCCTACGAGCCGCCCGTGGACCACCCGCTGCTGCGGGACGTGCTCGCCGAGACGCTGGGCGTGATCCTCTACCAGGACCAGGTGCTGCAGGTGTGCCAGGCGCTCGCCGGCTTCACGGCGGGGCAGGCCGAGGCCCTGCGCCGCGCCATGAGCCGCCGGCGCAGCCGCGAGCTGATGGCGGGCTTCTGGGAGGAGTTCCGCAGCGGGGCGGCGGCCCGCGGCGTGACGGAGCGCGTCGCCGAGAAAGTGTTCACGCAGGTGATCGCCTTCAGCGAGTTCGGCTTTCCCAAATCGCACGCCGCGGCGTTCGGCCTCCTCGCCTACCAGTCGGCGTGGCTGCGGCACTACCACCCCGCCGAGTACTACACGGGACTCTTCAACAACCAGCCGATGGGGTTCTACTCCCTGGACGCGCTGGGGCGGGACGCCAAGCGGAACGGGATCGAGATCCGGCTCCCCGACGTCAACGTGAGCGATGTGTGGTGCACGGTTGCAGACGAGGGAAAAGGCCGGTTGAAGGCCGGGGAAGGGGGAAGGGGAGCTGGTGTCGTGCGGGTAGGCCTCGCGTTCATCCGAGATTGGAGCGAGGAGACGGCGACCGCGGTCGTGGCCGAGCGCGAGCGTGGCGGCCCTTTTCGGAGCGTGGGCGACGTCGTGCGGCGCGCGCCCCCGCAGCTCAAGCGCCCGGCGATCGAGCACCTGGTGTGGGTGGGCGGGTGCGACGGGTTCGGACTCACCCGGCGCGAGCTCGTGTGGCAGGTGGGCCTGTGGCTGCCGCCCACGGCCCATCCGGGGGACGACGCCCGCCGCCGGCGCCAGCTCGAGCTGCCGCTCAACCACCCGTTCGAGCACCTACGCTTCGACGGGCTCGAGGCCGGCGAGCGACTGCTCGCCGAGTACGCCGTGCTCGGCTTCGCGGCGAGCGGCCATCCGCTGCAGCTGTTACGCGACGCGCTCCCGGCCGGCGTGGTGTCGAGCGATCGCCTCCCTGGATTGCAGCACGGCTCAGGGGTCGAGGTCGCGGGACTCGTCGTCGCCCGCCAGCGGCCGGAGACGGCGAAGGGGTTCATCTTCGTGCTGCTCGAGGACGAGGCGGGGATGGTGAACGTGATCGTCCGGCCCGACGTGTACCAGCGCCACCGGCCGGCGATACGCGGCGAGCCGCTGCTGTGGGTGCGCGGCAAGCTCGCGAAGGACGACGGGACGGTGAATCTGCTTGCGGAGGAGGTGAGGGGACTGCAATTCGGAATGCGGAGTGCGGAGTGCGAAGTGGAAGGGTGGGCTGACGACTCCGCACTCCGCACTCCACACTCCGCATTTGCCTTTCTCCGGTCCATGCGCCGTGTCGCGCCGGAGTCCAAGGACTGGGGGTGAGTTAGATTGTAGTATGGAACTCGCCACCCTCGCCGGCGGCTGCTTCTGGTGCCTCGAGGCCGTGTTCGAGCAGCTGCGGGGCGTCGCGGGCGTGACGTCGGGCTACGCGGGCGGGCACGTGCCCCATCCGAGCTACGAAGCGGTGTGCACCGGCACGACGGGGCACGCGGAGGTCGTGCAGATCGCCTTCGATCCCGCAGTCGTCACCTACCGCGAGCTGCTCGAGGTGTTCTTCACGCTCCACGACCCCACCACGCTCAACCGCCAGGGGCCCGACACGGGCACGCAATACCGCTCGGCGATCTTCTACCACAGCGCCGAGCAGCGGGCGGTCGCCGAGCAGGTGATCAAGGAGCTCGAGGTGGGGAAGGTCTGGGACGACCCCATCGTGACCGAGCTCGTCCCCTTCACCGAATTCTATCCCGCCGAGGAGTACCACCGCGGCTACTTCCGCCGCAACCCGAACCAGGCCTACTGCCGCGCGGTGGTGGCGCCCAAGGTGGCGAAGCTCCGCAAGCACTATTTCGAGAAGCTGAAGCAGCCCGTGAGCTGACGCGGCCGTATGAGCCGCTTCACGGACATCCTCCTCGTCTCCCCGCTCGCTGACGGCAGCACGTGGGTGATCATGCGCGATTTCGGCTACGACGTCGGCGCCGAGGCGAGCGGCGACCACATCGAGGTGGCCGTCGGGTTCCAGACCGACTTCGCCACGATCCCGCGGCCCTTCTGGATCATCCTGCCGAAGTGGGGCCGCTACGGGAACGCCACGGTGATTCACGACTGGCTGTACTGGACGCAGGCGCGCCCGCGCCCGCAGGCGGACGCGATCTTCCTCGAGGCGATGGGCGTGCTCGGGGTGAGCGGCCCCGTGAAGTACACGCTGTACTGGGCGGTGCGCCTGTTTGGCGGGCTCGCCTGGTATCGCAACGCGGCCGACCGCGCGGCGGGGTTCGACAGAGTGCTACCGGACGTGCATCTCCGCGCGGTCTTCCGCTCGGAACGCCGCGGCACGCTGCGTCGCGTGGCGGGTCATGCCTGGCGCCTGATGCGGCGGCCGTGACCTAGCGCGGAATCCGCGTCCGAGTCTTTCCGAGGTACGCCCGCACGAGCGGCGCCGCACGCCGGCGCACCAGCGCCCCACGCAGGGCCTCCTCCTCGTCCACCGTCACCGGGACCAGGAACCGTTCCCCTTTCCCCCTTCCCCCTTCCCCGCTTACGGCGACCGGCACGCCGTCCCGGTACAGCACGCGGTTCGCGCCGAGCGCCGGGAGCAGCTCACCGGGCGTGAGGATGCCGACGAGGTTCAGGGGATCGGCGCCGCTCACGGCGACGAGCTCACCGGCGGACTCCTCGCGCCGCACCGCGCGCAGCGATCCCACCGCCTCGGGAAGCGCGTACTGCTCTCCCGAGAACCCGCCCACGAAGCGGCCGCCCCGGATCTCGCCCCGCGCCTCGAGGCGGCGGTACACGCGCAGGATGTCGCGCCACGGCACGAGCAAGCTCTCGCGTTGCACCAGGCGACGGAATACGACGCCGTAGCGGCGCAGCAGTTGCCAGGCCACCGCCTCCGCGACCTGCTCCTCCGAGAGGGGCGACCCGGGATTCACGCGCCCCCACCGCCCCGCCGTCTCCACCCCGAACGGCGCCACCGGACCGCGCCGCCGCCGCAGCCGGGCCCCGCCGAGCGGCCGCCGCCGGTCCGAGGGAACGAGCAGCGCCCGCAAGCCGGCGAAGCTGTCCGAGGTCACGAGCCCCCACGCGACGAGCTCGGCGAGTCCCTGCTCGACCGCCGTGCGCAGCAAGCCCGTCGCGTTCACGAGGTCCCCGAAGAACGACGCGCCGCGGGCGTCGAGCGCCTCGAGCACGGCCCGGGCCGAGTGCGACAGGGCGAGCTGCGCCGGCTCGGGTTGTGTCCTCAGGGACCGCCACACCGCTCCGCGCTCCCTCCGGAACAGCGCGATGGGGGTGGTGCGAATCGGGCCGGACTTGTGGCCGTTGGACGGGGCGACGGCCGACACGCGGCCCCACGCGATCTCACCCGAGAGGCACAACCCGTCGAGCCACAGCGGATCGTACTGTTCGAGCCTGGCGGGCAGCACGTCCGATTCCCACGCGCCGGCGGCGACTTCGTACCCATCCAGCAGGTCGAGCACCGCGGCCAGCCCCTCCGGCCCCTCGGCACGCGACTCCTCCGCCACCCGCTGCCAGCGGAACAGGAAACGGAGAAAGTCCGCGGCTGCGACCGGCTCGATCTCCTTGCGCAGTCGGTCGAGCGTGTAGCGGTGGATGCGCGCCAGCAGCCGGCGCTCGCACCACTCGAGCTCCGTCAGGCCCGGCGTGAAGCGGCCGCGCAGCACGAACCCTTCCCGTTCGAGCGCGGCGAGTCCCACATCCACGTCGCCCGCCGCGAGGCCGAGCGCCGCCGCGAGCGCCGCGGCAGTCGTGGGACCCACCGCCTCGAGCCGCCCGCGCACCAGCTCGCGGACCGCGTCCTCGCGCGTCCACACCTGCGCCCGCTCCCGCTCGGGCGGGACGACCGCGGGCTCTGTGCCGACGCCGGGGAAGACCACCGCGAGCATCGGCAGCCGCTCGGCGGCGATCCACAACCCCGGCTCTGTGAGCAGCGTGCCCGCCCTGCCGGCCCGCACCAGCTCCTCGAAGTGGGGCCGCCATGACCCTTCCCCCTTCCCCCTTCCCCCTTCCCCGGCCGTCAACCCGCCCATCACCAGCAACGCATCATGTAGCTCGTCGGCGCTCGAAACATCCGGCCACGCTTCGTCCTTGACCCGCTCGATCGCGGCCGGGTCGAGGGTGCCGAGCTCGTCCGCGGTCTTGACGTCGAGCCCGCGACGTGTGATCACGGCCTGGGTGCGGCGCTCCTCGAGCGGTGCGTCGTCGAGGAAGGCGTACGGCTTGGCGTTCAGCACCTCGTGCGCGAGGGGTGACGGCTCGGGCGTGTCCCGCGCGACGAGCGTGAAGCGACCGGCCTCCATCTCCTCGAGCACGCGCTTGAGGCCCGGGAAGTCCATCGCCTCGAGCAGGCAATCCGCGATCGTTTGGTTGACGAGCGGATGATCGGGGATCTCCCGGTCGCCCACGAGGTTCTCCGGGCAGGCGAGCTGGTCGGGGAACACCGCCGCGATCAGGTCCTCGGCGTCCATGCGTTGCAGCGGCGTCGGGACCTTGCGGCCGCCCCGCTGGCGCAGCACCGCGAGGGCGCGTGTCGCGTTCCAGCGCCACCGGCTACCGAACATCGGCGCGTCGAGCATCGCCTGCACGAGCAGGTGCTCCACCGTCTGGGGCTTCAGGTACTGGAACACGTCCGCCAGCGCGAAGCTGTGCTGGGGGCCGAGGGAGAGGACGATCGCGTCTTCGGTAGCCGCCGCCTGGAGCTCGAAGTTGAAGCTGCGGCAGAAGCGCTTCCGCAGCGCCAGGCCCCAGGCGCGGTTCACCCGGCTCCCGAAGGGCGCGTGCAGCACGAGCTGCATGCCGCCTGCCTCGTCGAAGAACCGCTCCAGCACGAGCGTCTGCTGCGTCGGGGTGACGCCGAGGATCCGCTTCGAGGCGGCGAGATACTCGACGATCTGCCGCGCCGCGGGCTCGGCGACGCCCGTCGCGTCGCACAGCCAGCCGATCGCCACGGCGGGATCGCCCAAGCGCGCGTCCACCTCCTGCCGCAGCTGCGAGACTTCCTGCGACAGTTCGGCCGTGCGCGCCGGCGCCTCGCCCACCCAGAACGGGATCGACGGCGGCAGCCCCTGCGCGTCCTCCACACGGACCTGGCCGGACTCGACGCGCGTGATCCGGTAGGAGGCGTTGCCGAGCTGGAAGATGTCGCCCGGCATGCTCTCGATCGCGAAGTCCTCGTTGAGGGTCCCGACGAACGTCTCGGTCGGCTCGAGCACCACGCGGTAGTCGCCGAGGTCCGGGATCGCGCCCCCCGAGGTGAGCGCGGCGAGCCGGGCTCCGCGGCGGCCGCGCAGCCGCCGGTTCACGCCGTCGTAGTGCACGAACGCGCCGCGCCGCCCGCGCCGCGTCGTGAACCCCTCGGCGAGCATGTGCACGACCGCGTCGAAGTCCTGACGCGAGAGGCCGCGGTACGGATGGGCGCCACGCACCACGTCGTACAGGCGGTCTTCGTCCCACTCCTCGCACGCCGCCATCGCGACGATCTGCTGCGCCAGGATGTCGAGGGGCCGCTCGGGGATGATGAGCCGGTCCAGCCGGCCGCCGCGCGTCGCGCGCAGCAGCGCTGCGCACTCGATCAGCTCGTCGCGGGACAGCGGAAACACCCGGCCCTTGGGGATCGCCTCGAGGTGGTGTCCCGAGCGTCCCACGCGCTGCAGCAGCGTGGCGATCGAGCGCGTCGAGCCGATCTGGCACACGAGGTCCACCGTGCCGATGTCGATGCCGAGCTCGAGCGACGCCGTCGCCACGAGCGCCTTGAGCTTGCCCTCCTTGAGCCGCTGCTCCGCGTCGAGCCGCTTTTCCTTCGAGAGGCTGCCGTGGTGCGACGTGACGTGCTCGGCGCCGACCCGCTCGGACAGGTGCAGCGTGAGCCGCTCGGCCAGGCGCCGGGTATTGACGAACACGAGCGTCGTGCGGTGCTCGCCGATCAGCTGCGCCAGCCGGTCGTACAGCTCCTCCCACACTTCCGCCGCCATCACGGCCTCGAGCGGCGACGAGGGGATCTCGAGCGCGAGGTCGAGGCGGCGCGAGTGCCCCGAGTCGACGATCTCGCAAGGGGCGTGGGGCGTCCTAAAGGACTCCCTGACGGTCGTAGGGCGTGGGGCGTTGCCGATGAGGAAGCGGGCGATTTCCTCGATTGGCTTTTGTGTAGCCGAGAGCCCGATGCGCTGCAGCCGGCGCCCGGCGAGGTGGTCCAGGCGCTCGAGCGAGAGGGCGAGGTGGCTCCCCCGCTTGTCGCGCGCCACGGCGTGGATCTCGTCCACGATCACGGTGCGCGCCGTGCGCAGCATCTCGCGCGAGCGCTCGGCCGTAAGCAGGAGATACAGGCTCTCGGGCGTCGTGACGAGAATGTGCGGGGGGCGCTTCACCATCGCCTGCCGCTCGGCGCCCGGCGTGTCGCCGGTCCGCACAAGCGTGCGGATCGCGACGTCGGGCAGGCACAGCTGCTCCAGCGTGCGGCAGATCTCGGCGAGCGGCTCGGCCAGGTTCTTCTGGACGTCGTTCGACAGCGCTTTGAGGGGCGAGATGTAGACCACCTGCGTCTCGTCCGGGAGGGGACCCTCGAGCCCCTGGCGCACCAGCGAATCGATCGCGGCGAGGAACGCCGCGAACGTCTTCCCCGAGCCGGTCGGCGCCGCGATCAGGGCATCGCGGCCTGCCTGAATCACCGGCCAGGCGTGCCGCTGGGGCTCGGTGGGCGCGCTGAAGCGCTCACCGAACCAGCGCGCCACGGCTGGGTGGAAACCGGAGAGGGGCATGACTCAAATCTACCGAAAAGTCCCGAAGGGCTACCGGCCGACAATCGCTCCCAGCGAGGCGCCGCGCGTCGCCGCGATGCGTTCGATCGTCTCACCGATCTTGTTGTTGGGCGTCGAGGCGCCGGCCGTCACGCCGATCGTGAGCGGCCCCCGCGGCAGCCACGCCTCGCGACGCTGCTCGACCTTCGCCCCCACGGGCCGGAAGCGGATGGTCCCGGCCGCGGCATCGATGCAGCTGGCGTCCTCGATGTGGAAGGTGGCGACTTTCTCCTGGCAGATGGCGGCCAGATGCGTGGTGTTGCTCGAGTTGTAGCCGCCGATCACCACCATCAGGTCGAGCGCGCCCCCGATGAGCTTGAGCACCGCGTCCTGGCGCTCCTGAGTGGCCGAGCAGATCGTGTCAAAGTTACGGAAGTGCTCGGCGAGGGCGGCCTCGCCGTAGCGCGTCGCCATGCTGCGGCGCAGCTCGGCGGCGATCGCGAGGGATTCGCCGGACAACATGGTGGTCTGATTCGCGACGCCCACGCGCACGAGATCGTGCTCCGGGTCGAACCCTGGCGACATCTTCTCCCTAAAGAGCCGCAGCAACCGCTCCCCGCGACCGTCAGGGAGTCCGTTAGGGCTCCCCGCTCCCTCGATGTAGTCGCAGACCTCCCGCGCCTCTGCCATGTCCCGGACCACCAGGTACTTCCCGCCCGGATACTTGGTCACCTGGCTCGAGGTCGCCTTGGTCTCCTCGTGGTAGGACTTGCCGTGGATCACGGCCGTGAAGCCGTCCCGCGCGTAGGAATCGACGCGCTTCCACACGTTCAGCACCGAGCCGCAGGTCGTGTCCACGAGGACACAGCCGATCGCACGCAGCCGCTCGAAGTCCTGCACCTTTACGCCGAACGCCGGGAGGATCACCACGTCGTCCGGGGTCACGGTCCCGAAGTCGAAGTCGCCCTCGGGCCGGCGCAGCAGAATCTGCACGCCCATGCTGGTGAGCTTGGAGTTCACGTGGGGGTTGTGAATGATCTCCCCGACGAGAAAGACGCGCTTGGCCGGGAACTTGGTGCGGGTCTCGTACGCGTACTCGACCGCGCGGTCGACTCCGTAGCAGAAGCCGAACTCCCCGGCCAGCTTGAACGTGAGGTCGCCCACCACGAGCTCGTAGCCCGCGCCGCGAATGGCGTCGACCACGCGGCTGTGGTAGTCCGCGGCGAGCGCGCCCTCGATCGCGCCCTTCAGCCCGAAGCCTTTGCGGAAGTAGGTCTGCTCCACGGCCCTCAATCTAACGGCGTGGTTCCCCCGGCGCGCACGGCGTCCATCACGCGCTGGATCCTCCAGCCGTCTTCGAACGTCGCGGGCGGCACTGTGGGGGCGGCGCCGGCGACGACGCGGACGAGATCGCGGACCAGCCGCACGAAGGAGCGCGCCCACATCGTGTTGGGCGTGAGTCGCTCCCACAGGTCGTCCGGCGCGCTCACGTCCTCGAGCGGCCCATCCGGCTTCATCATCTCGAGCTTCGACTCCCCCGTGAGCACGAAGGTCCCGTCGCTGCCGGTGACCTGGGCGAAATGCCCCGGCCCGCAGTGGGCCACGGTCGTGAGGAGGATCGTCGCGACCGCGCCGTCGGTCATCCGCATCGTGAAGCTCGCGAACTCCTCCGCCGTCGCCCGGTGCGTGATGCCGCGCTCGTCCCGCCGCTCCTTGACGAAGGTCGCCGCGGCGCCCGCGACCTGCGACGGCTCGCTCCCCGTCCAGTAGCGCACGAGATCGATGTAGTGGGAGCCGACCGCGCCCAGGATGCCGCCGCCGCGCGCCGCGTCGAACCACCAGGTCCAGGGCGCCGCGGAGGCCTGCGGCCGGCCGTCGCCGCGCAGGTAGGGCTTGAGGACGAGCTCGAGGTGGCGGACCTCGCCGATCGCCCCGCCGGCGATCAGCTCGCGCACCTTGCGGCGGTTGGGCTCGTGGCGCAATTCGTGATCGATCCAGGCGATCTGGCGCGGATGGCGCCGAGCGCAGTCGAGCATGTGTTGCGCCTCGGCGGCGTTGAGCGCCGTCGGCTTCTCGCACAGCACGTGCTTCCCGGCCTCCAGCGCCGCGACGGCGTAGCGGGCGTGCGTGTCCGGCGTCGACGAGACGAGGACGAGATCGACCTCACCCGAGCGAGCCAGCTCCGCGCCGTCGGTGAACACGTGGGGGATCGCGTGCTCGCGCGCCGTGGCCTCGGCGTTCTCGCGCCGGCCGCTCGCCACGGCCGTCACCTTGACCTCCGGCACGAGCCGCAGGCCGGGGAGCTGCACCCGGCGCGCGAACCCGGTCCCGATCACCCCGACGCGCAGCGTCATGGGATCGGGCGGCAGGAAACGGTGTCGCCGCCGATCACCAGGGCCTCGAAATCGGCCTCGACCCTGGCGCGGCGCGCGCCTCCGACCTCCGGACCCGAGCCGCGGGCCCGCGCCGTCAGCCGGTCTCGGGCGCGCGACACCGTTACCACGCCGCTGTCGAGCGCGGTCCCGTGCGTGAGGGGGCCGGTCATGAACCGCACGGCGGCCACGGCGCCGTGCGACGTTGCCGTGTCGCCGCGCACCAGCACCGGATAGTCACCGCTCGTGAGCGAGTCCCCGTATCGCAGCCACAGCAACACGCCGTTGCCTCCCGAAGATCCGTGTGCAACCAGCGCGCCCGGGCGCCCGCACGGCCGCGCCGTGGCCGGCGCCGTGAAGCGCACCGTGTCCTGCGGCGGGAACGCGATCCGAGCGCGCAGCGTTCCCTCCCGCTCCGCCGCCCCCGCGCAGGCGACGAGGGCGAGCGCAGCGAGGGGGAGACGGGTCAAGGCAGGGTGACACCGAGCGCGGCGCGGGCCGCCTCGGGGGAGAGCGTGTGACGCGCCAACGCCTGGAGCAACTCTCCCGGCAGTGGCCGCGGCTTGAGATCGCGGCGGCCGACGCAGACGAGCACCATCCAGCCGGCCGCGCCGAGCGACGGCGAGCCGTGCCGCAGCACGTCGAAGTTCAGCGTCATCGAGCTCGTGCCGACCCGCCCCACGTACGCCGCCACGCGCAGCCGGTCGTCCAGCCGCGCGGGCCAGTAGAACTCGTTGTGGACCACCTTGCGGGGCAGAAAGATGCCGTAGCGGTCGAAAAAATCGGAATAGGCGAGCCCGCAAGCCCGAAACAGCTCCGTCTCGGCGATCTCGAAGAAGCGGACGTAGGACCCGTAGAAGATGATGCCGGCGGCGTCCACGTCGGACCACCGCACATACTCCTCGATGACGAACGGCGTGGCCGGCATGATCTCCCCGACGGCGCGACGGAGCGGGGAAGGTAGAGCGGGGGGGAGGGCGACGCCAGCGGAGCGCGCCGCCTCAGACGCGCGCGGGGGAGCTCCCGCCTCGACGGCCGTTGGGCTGCAGGCCGTAGGCCTTGAGACGCCGCCACAGGGTGGTGCGGCTGATGCCGAGGCGCCGCGCGGTCTCGGCGAGCCGGCCGCTGGTGCCGTCGAGCATCTCGACGATCGCCTGGCGCTCACGCTCGGCCAGCGTCGCGGCGCGCTCGGCGCTCGCGTGCGCCAGCACGCCGAACTCGGTCGCTCCCGACCGGAGCGGCACGATCCGCGCGCCCAGTGATGCCAGGCGCGGCCGCAGCGCGTCGAGCCGCCGCCCCGCGAAGTCCCCGGCGTCCTGCAACGCGGCACGGGCGGCCCCGTTGGCGTAGAGGAAGCGGCCTTGCGGGTCGAACACCACCAACGCTTGAGTCAGGGAATCGAGAATCGCCCGTGCGAGCGGCGACAAGGCCGCGCTCGAACCAGTCGTGTCTTTCGGTGTCATGGTCCGTCCCAGATACCAGCAGGGTCCCGCGAAGGTTTCATTCGGCGTCGTGAGGGTTTCATTCGGCGTCGTCAGGTAAGAGACCCCCGCGGACCGGGAAGGTCACACGGCGGCGGGCGTGTTTAGCGACGCCGAAAGCGGCGGCCCGACCGCTGCAGGCGGGCCCGCTCCTCCCGCGGCAGCCCCGAGAGCTGACGGCGGAGTTCCTCCAGGCTGTCGGCTCGCAGGGCCTCCCGCTTGCCACGCACCACTGTGAAACGCAGCGGCCGATCGAACCGAGGGAGGTCACGAGCCTGCAGCCGGCGGGCCTGCCCTTCCTTGAGGCGCAGCCGGGCCACCCCCCGGCCCTGGTCCACCTCGTACTCGAGCGGCACGCGGTCTCCATACAAATGCAGGGAGGAGGGGAGCGCCTCGAGCGCGGCGCGCACGTCGGCCGGGATCGCGGCGTCGACGTCGAGGTCGAGGCGCGTATCGAGGAAGTCTTGCCACGAGCGGACACGGGCGAGCTGGGCGTCCAGGGCGGCGGCCAGGCGCTCCGTCGCGGCGGCGGCGACCTGCCCGCCCGAGCGCCGCCAGTAGAAACCGAACCGCTCGAGCGCGCGGCGCAGGCGCGCCTGGTTGGGATGCGCGGTCTCGCCGGCGAGCAGCGCGTCGCGCAGCGCGGCGCGCGCCGCCTCGGCGAGCTCGGAGGGAAACGGCTCGGGCAGCGGCTCGGTCTCGCGCTCCAGCAGGAACCCGAAGTACTCCACCGTGCGGACCCGCACGAGGCCCTCGTGGCGGCGGCGGCGGTCGAACGCGACCGACGCCGCGCCGCGGCGCGCGTAGCGCCGCACGAGGCGCTCCGGCAACTGAGTCCCCTCGATCGCCGCCCGCGGCGTCCCGAAGCGGTCGGCGAAATAGCGCAGCGTCCCCGCCACCGCGCCCCAGCTGCCGCACACCGAACCCCGGCTGACCCGCGCCTCGCGCCCGTCCGCCGTCCCCTCGTCGATCACGAGGTCGAACGGCATGATCCGCGCCACGAGATCCGCGAACGCCGCGAGCGTCTGGTGGCCCGCGTGGGCGAGCCGCTCCGGAAGCGGCAGCTCCAGCTGCCGGTACACCGACGCGGTGCCGAGCGCGACGTCCTCGATCGCCTTGACCAGGACGCCGCGCCCCTCCGCCCACTCGTCGATCCCCTCGTCGAACAGATGGCGGGGCAGCCCGTACACCTCGCCCAGGTACCCGTGCTTGTTGACCGCTTCGGCGTACACGTTGTAGGCCGTGAGATGGTCGCTCCCCGACACGATGAGCCCGCGCAAATCCCGCTCCTCCCGCGTCATGCGGTGGAGCGACTCGATGTTCGCGGCGACGGCGACCACCGGCACGAGATCCCCGTCGGCGTGGACCAGGAGCTCGCCCCAGGGGCGTTCGACCGGCATCGCCTCCACCTCGCGTCCGTAGCGCGTGAGTCGACCCTTCTCGATCAGTCCCCGCGCCGTCAGGAGCTCGAGGGCCTCGCCGTAGGCCCGCCGGTCGAGCGGAACCGGGAGATCGAGCTCTCGCGCGTCGGCGCCCAGCGCCGCGCAGGTGATGGCCACGCGCTCGGCGTCGCCCGCCAGCTGGAACTCGGGCGGCGTGGGGCGCAGCTCGTCGAACGCGAGGTCGCGGTCGCTCAGGATGTAGACCTCGCCTCCCTCCACGCGCCCGTGCACCCGACCCGCCATCTGGAGGATCTCGTTCGCCCCCAGATAGAGGCGCGTCAGCACGTTGCGCCCCCGCGCCACCACGTTGGCGTAGCGGGCATCGTAGATCACCACGGTGTCGAGCCCGCGGATGTTGAGCGCCGACTGACCCGCCGCGGTCATCGCGAGGAGGAAGGGACGGCGCACCTCGCCGTCCAGGAACGGGCGAATCACGCGGATCGGCTCGCCCCCGTGGTAGAACGCCGTGGCGAGCGCCTGCCAGCGGTCGCCCAGCTCGCCCGCGATCTGCTCCACCTCGGCGCGCGTGGGGACGAACACCGCCACGCCGCGCCGCTCGCGGATAGCGCGCCGGATGAAGCGCTCGTTCAGGAACTCGAGCGGCTGTTCCGGCAGCACGCGTACGGCCGCCGCGCGCGCGGGGTCGAACGCGCGGGTCTCGAGCACCTCGGCGGAATCGAGATAGCGGGCGTAGAACGTCGGGTCGACGGTCGCGGACAGCCAGATGAAGCGGCAGCCGGCGCGCTTGCCCAGTGCGAGGCAGAGCTCCATCTCGGCCGAGGTCTGGTGTATCTCGTCCACGATCAGGGTGTCGCGCGCCGTGATGAGGCCGTCCTCGAACCAGCGCCGCGCGATCCCCGTCGTGACGATCACGACGTTCCACGTCGGCGTTTCCGGCGTCGCCTCGCGCTCGCGATTCACGACGCCCACCCTGAGCGGCGCCCGGACGATGGTCTCTGCGATGGGTCGGATCGCGAGCGTCTTGCCGGTGCCCGTCCCCGCTACCACCCCGAAGCCACGGCCCGAGGCCGCGAGGCGCCGGATGTCCTCCCCGTGCTCGCGCTCGAGCAGCGTGTCGAGGGAGAGCCCCATGGCGCGCTCGATGGTCTCGCACGCCGCGCGGGTCGGCGCGATGACGATGACGCGCCCGGTGGCGGGCTCCGCCGCGAGGAATGCCTGGGGATCAGGAGGAAGGAAGTGATCTCGGGCGAGGTGCACGATCAGTCGCCCAGGCTGATCCCCAGGTCCCGCGCGGTGGCGATCGTGTCGGAGTCGAGCGGCACCCGCCGCGGCGTGGCCAGCGCCTCTTCGATCGGGACGGCGGTAATAATGGGAGGCCGCAGGGCCACCATGGAGCCGAACTTGCCCTCGGCGATGAAGCGCACCGCCGCCGCGCCGAAGCGCAGGCCCAGCAGGCGATCGAAGGTCGTGGGGCTGCCGCCGCGCTGCAGGTGACCGAGCACCAGCGCGCGCGTCTCCTTGCCGGTCAGCTCCGCGATCGAGTGCGCCACCTTGTCACCGATCCCGCCGAGGCGCTGGTGCTCCGGATCGATGAGCGACACCGACCCGCCCTTGGGCGCCGCGCCCTCCGCCACGACGACGATGCTGAAATGGCGGCCCTCCTCCTCACGCCGGCGGATCTTGTCGCATACCTGCGCGATGTCGAACGGGATCTCGGGGATGAGGATGACGTCGGCCGAGCCCGCGATTCCCGAGTGCAGCGCGATCCACCCGGCGTAGCGGCCCATCACTTCGACCACCATCACGCGCTCGTGGCTCTCGGCGGTCGAGTGGAGCTTGTCGATCGCTTCGGTGGCCGTTTGGACGGCGGTGTCGAACCCGAACGTCGCGACGGTCCCGCCTACGTCGTTGTCGATGGTCTTGGGAACGCCGACCACGGGAACGCCCTTCCGCTGGAGCTGTTGCGCGATGCGCAGCGACCCGTCGCCGCCGATCGCGATCAGGGCGTCGAGTCCCAACGCGTGAAACGCCGCGACGGCTTCGTCCGACCGATCGCACTCCGTCCACGTGCCGTCGGGTTGCTGGACGCGGAACCGGAACGGGTCGCCGCGGTTGCTCGTGCCGAGGATGGTCCCGCCGAGGTGCGTGATGCCCCGCACCGCGTTGGCGTCGAGCGGGACGACGCGGTCCTCGCCCAGGAGTCCGGCATAGCCGCGGCGCACGCCCACGCACTGCCAGCCGCGGTGAATGGCGGCGAGCACGGCTCCGCGGATCACGGCGTTCAGACCGGGGGCGTCGCCGCCCCCCGTCGAGATGGCGATCTTCAACGCGCCGCGGGCGGGGCGACTTGCTGCATCAGCCGCAGCACCTCGCCCGGCTGGGCGTGGCGCCCGTGCTGCTTCTTGGAGAAGATCTTGCGCCCGTCCACTTCGACCTCAAACACGCCGCCGGAGGACTGGATCAGCTTCACGTCCGCGTGCGGGTACACGGTGCGGATCTCCGCCGCCAGACCGGCGGCCCGGGGCTCGTAGTTTCAGACGACGCAGTATTCGATCGTGACACGCATGCGTTGAAGCTTAGTCGCGCTTGACACGCCGCGCCACACGCCCGAGCTTGCGCGAGCGGCATGAGTTCCCTCCTTCGCGTCCAAGCGTCGCCGGCCCTGCTCCCGCGCGCGCTCGTCTCGCTCGGGGCCCTCTTCGCGATCGGCTGGGCGGCACTGGGATACGCGTCCGGCGCCGCCCGCGCGGGGCCGGGGTTCGCGATGGAGCTCCTGGCGCTCGCCGTCGTGGGCGCGCTCACGCGCCGCTACGGCATCCCGCTCCCCGGCAACGGCTTTTCCTCCTACGTCCTGGGCGTGGTGGCGTACGCCCTGCTCGCGCGGGGCTGGGCCTTCGCGACCGTCGTGGCGCCGCTCGCGGTTCTGCCGGGCGATCTGTGGCTGCGCCGCCTGCCGCCGCGCGCCGCGTTCGGCAACGCCGCGCACCTCGCGGCCGGGACCGCTGCGGCCGGCCTCCTGTATGCGCGGCTGGGGGGCGCGATCGGCGCCGAGGCGCTCGGCGCCCATAACCTGCCGGCCCTCGCCGCCGTCCTGCTCGTGCTGCCCGTCGTGATCAACGGAACGTTCTACCTCGAGCTCGCGCTGGGCCCCGCGCGCGCCTGGGTAGACCCGCGGCTCACCGCGCGCTGGGAGGGCACGGTGTACGCCTGCTCCGCGCTGCTCGCCCTCGGGTGGCTGCGCCTCATGCACGCGGAATTGGGCGTCGGTGCGGCCCTGCCCCTCGCGCTCGCGCTCACCATCGCCACCGTCGGGAGCCTCTCCGTCATCCGTCGCGCCGCGCGCGCCGACCAGTTACAGCTCGTCCAGGGGCTCTCCCAGGCGATCGCGGCCGACATCAACCTCGCGCGCAGCTTCGCCCGCATTCAGGAGCTCACGCGCCGCCTCGTGCCCTGGGAGCAGATGGGGTTCTCGCGCTACGACGCCCAGACCAACGAAATGGCCCTGATTGCGGACACGGCGCTTCCTGCCGGGGAGCGGTCCAGTGCGCGCTTCGACGCGGGCGCGGGCGTGGCGGGTGAGGCGGTGCGCCTGGGGCGCCCCCTGGTCGCGCGCGGGACGCGCGGCGAGCCGGGGGGGCCACCGGGCCGGCAGCAGCCCGGCTCGGAGGTGCTCGTCCCGCTGTACCACGGCGGTCAACTGGTCGGCTTGTGGAGCGTGCGACACTCGGATCCCGCGATGTACCGCGACTCGGACGGCGACCTGCTCGCCCTGCTCGCCCCCCAGCTCGCGCTCATGCTCGCCGTCGACGGGTCGGTGCAGCCGATGGTCGGCGCCTCGGAGCGCACCAGCGCCTACATCCAGACGCTCTCCTCCACCACGCAGGAGATCCATGCGAGCAGCCAGGAGGTAGCCGCGGCGGCACAGCGGGCGAGTCACGGCGCCCGCGAGGCGGCGGGTCTCGTGAGCGCGGTCGCCAGGGAGTCCGACGAGCTGAAGCAACGCGCCGGAGAAGTCGTGGCGGCCGGGGAACAGACGCGCCAGGCCGGGGCCCAGATGGAGCAGACCACGGACCGCGTCCGCCAAGCGACCCACGCCGCGGCGCGGCGGCTGACCGACCTCGGCGTGACGACCGAAGAGAGCGCCAGCGAAGTGCGCCGCCTGCGGGATGTCGCCGAGCAGGTGGAGCGCTTCTCGGAGACAATCGGGTTCATCGCCAACCAGACCAACCTGCTCGCCCTCAACGCGACGATCGAGGCGGCGCGCGCCGGCGTGCACGGCCGCGGCTTCGCCGTCGTCGCAGACGAGGTACACAAGCTCGCCGAGGCGAGCGGCCGGGAGGCGCGCAACGTCGGCAAGTCCGCCCAGGAGACGCGGCGGGCGCTGGATCGGGCGGCGCAGCTGCTCGAGCGCATCCGCACGGACCTGGGCGAGGTGGCGCACAGCTCCGGTGCCTGGGTGCACGACCTCGACGCCATCGCCGAAGCCGCGACCGGCACGGCGCGCGCGGGCAAGCGGGCCGAGGAGCTGGCGCGCGGCATCGCCGAGCTCGCCAGCCGCAACGCGCAATCGCTCGAGCGGGCGCGCACGGGCGCCCAGTCGTCCACCGAGGAGGCGGAGACGGTCGCCGCGGCGGCCGCGGAGCAACTGCGCGCGATCGAGGAACTCGCACACGGTGCCGGCGAACTCGCGGCGCTCGCCGGCCATCTCGCCCAGGCCGTGCGGTTCGTGCGCGGAGAGAACGGGCACCCCTAGGCTCGCCTGGCCCCCGCCGGTGTGATGTGGCGCACGGCCGGCGGCGCCCAGCCGGGGTTTCTTCGCATCCGGCACCTTATTACCGTAGATCACTCGCTCGTCGGGGGGCTGGGGGCCGATGCGCACACTCACGACCGCCCTTGCCGCGCTGCTCGCCGGCGCGGGGGTCAGCGCCTTGCCCGCCCAGCACGCACATCAGTTCGAGCTCGGTGCCTTCGGGTCCTACACCCGCTACGACCGCGCCTTCGGTCTCGAGAACCAGCTCGGCGGCGGCGCCCGGCTCGGCTACTTCTTCGGCCGCGTGGTGGGTGCCGAGCTGGACATCGGCTACGTCGAGCCCAACGCCACGAGCGGCGTGGCGACGGCCGAGCTGACGCACGGCAGCGGCAGCCTGGTGCTGAACGTCGCCGGCGGCGAGCGCCACCTCCTTTATATCCTCGGCGGCTACACCCGGCTCGATTTCGAGAAAACCCCGCCGTATCGCTTCACCGACAACGCCGTCCACGGGGCCCTGGGCGACCGCGTGTTCCTCGGCTCGCGCGCGGCGCTGCGGCTCGAAGTGCGGGCGATCTACGCGCCCAGCACGCACGCGAGCTTCGCGTCCGGCTGGGCGGGCCACGTGGTCGGATCGCTCGGGCTCTCGGTGTTCGCTGGCGGCGGGCCGCCCTCCGACGCGGACGGCGA
>Ga0209235_1000311_pt1 | contig 23761 bp, 27 predicted proteins | sample GraSoi013_1_20cm_4_FD_185817 | JGI IMG/M metagenome (GOLD analysis project Ga0209235, IMG submission 185817) | Grasslands soil microbial communities from the Angelo Coastal Reserve, California, USA - Sample 09_25_2013_1_20cm (SPAdes) (version 2) | ecosystem: Environmental > Terrestrial > Soil >... | reverse complement strand
GATCGGGAATCTGGGGAGGCGGTTTGAGATCGCGAGATTTTCACGATCAGCTATACGCCTGATTTCCATTCTGGAAAAACGGGTCGACCGTTCCATTCTGCGCCCTGAAACGCAAAGCTCACCTAGGACGGTTTCAACTGGCGATCGCCCCTCTAGAAAAAAGGGGGGCAACAATATGATCCTCGCGACATGAGAGTGCTTCTCTGTGGAACCCATCGGTTCTAGGAGTTCTTTGAGAACATCCCTCTCTGTAGATTCTTGGAGTGGAGTCGGGTTCACGCGAGACCTAGAATGCTCCCGTCCAGCTTGGGCCTATTCTGGGACTGAGTCAGCTACTAGCTTCCCGTTAACCACTTTAACGAAAAGGTATCTGTTGTCCCGGAAGATTATAGTAAGTTCGTTCTCTCCTTCTGTGACTGTCAAGACATCTTGTCCGATTATTCCATCATACTTTGCCATTTCACATCGCTTATTGCGATTTTCTTGTGATTGATTTCTTTCTTAAATCTTTGATTTAGCGCACGTCGATCTTGAGAACGGGTGTCTTCGCCGTTGCTTCTCCTCTTTCTGTAAAGACGTGCTTGCCCCATTTTGCATGAACCTTGGCTTCCAGAGTGTGGTGCCCTTTCCCTAGTTTTGAGGCGGGTAGTTCGAAGCTTCGGGTAACATCAAAGAGCATGGTCCGGGCTTCCTCCTCCGTCTTCGGGTAAAGAATAGTTTCGAATTCAGTTGCGACCGTTGCCCAGACTCTGTAGGGCAGTTCAGGGTTTCGGGTCCAGAAGAAAACTCCCCGTCGGACAAACTTCTCGCGTTTGAGCTCAGCTCCAGGCAACACCTTGGCTCGTTGTTTAGAGAGGTCGACTCTGTAGGCCATTCGGAGTCCGAGGTCATGTTCGTCGTAGGCCTTCTCCCAGAGGGGTCGGACGAAATTGCGCCTGATACCGCCTTTGAGCTTGAAGCCAACAGTGAACGCGAGGTTATCGTCTAGTTTCGCAAGTTGAGGCGAGGCTGTTATGGTCAAATCCTGGATGCTGGCCCATTGTTCGCCTTTCACTCTCTCGAGAGATGACTGCATATCACGACCTTCCTTTCTTTGACTGGTAACGCCTCTTCCTCTATGAAAAAAGGTCTTTGGTATGGCTTCGAACAGGCTACTTTGTTGAACCTGACGGACCATCGCAAGGAGTCGCGTTTGAAGTGGCTGCTCCCGGGTTCAGACACATCAGGCCGGTAGCATTATATGCCCACACATACACACACAGAGAGTACAATGGGAGCCAAGAACATATCGATATCCGATGAGGCCTATCAGAGGCTCGCCTCGTTGAAACTCTCGGGGGAGAGCTTTACTGATGTCATAAATCGTCTAACTAGCAAGAGGTCCGTCCTGGAGCTAGCTGGTGTGCTTCAGCCGCAAGAGGCAGACCGTCTGCGAGAATTCGTCAAGCAGATCAGGACAAGTAGTACGGATAGAGTAAGGGAGACTTCAATGAAGCTCCGACGAAATTGATAGCTGACACGTCTTTCATCATAGACTTGATGCAAAACGACCCAGGTGCTGTGACGAAAGCCAAGTCACTGGAGAAAGCTGGTTCGGCGATCTCATTGAGTTCCCCTTCAATCTTTGAACTATACGTCGGAGTAACTCTCTCGGTGCGGAAGGAGGAGGAACGGTCAAGGGTCTTAGCCGTTCTTTCAGGGCTCTCTCTTTACAGTCTTGATTCGGAATCAGCGATTCTGGCAGGCGTCATATATGGTCAGAAGATAACGAGGGGAAGACATGCCGATCCCATCGATTCTCTCATCGCCGGAATCGCAAAGCGAAGTGGAGAGACTGTGCTCACACGGAATGCGAAGGATTTTGCTGGAATCGAAGGCCTAAAGACCGAAACGTACTAGCATTCGACCTGCGGGACAAGATCAAGATAGAAAAGGTAGGCTTCGGAGGAATTGAATCCCCCGAGGCTCTTGGGTAGGAGGTGTTTTACGTGCCTGTTATGGGCTCGATGTGGACGCTGCTGCATCCGCAGCCGTCAGCGTGCTTTCCTCTTCGGAGCGATCCTCTGTAGAGCCGGGCTTCAAGCTTCTCGCCGTTCTTCTTCTCCCACTCGTCTACGGTGATACCGTACTTTTTCTGTATCCTGTCTCGGTACCATTCGGGTATGACGTTGAACGAGCAGAAGGGAATGATTCTCATGTCGGGTGTCAAGTAGTGGATGTCGCAGCGTTGTAGTCTCTCTTCGTCCTGGTTGTATTTGTCTTGGAAGTGCATCATTCCGAGGAACATGCTCTTGATGTGGAACTGTCCGACTGCGCTGTAGTCGTGTTTGAGCAAGGCTCCGACCAGCAGTTTTGCCAGGTTGAGTCCTGCGGGTTGTTTGTCCTTCTCGATGAAGCTGTTGAGTTTGCTGATGAACTTCGCCGCAACCAGATACTTGTTCGAGCCTGAGTTGAGTTCGTCAGTCTTTTCATCAAGATACTCGAAGAGACCCTTGAGGTCGACGAAGCTGGTTATGGGTACGAGGGATTTGGTGTTCTTGTCTTCGAATACGTAGGTTCCTGCGCCGCAGGCGAAGTGGATGGATAGTTCGTATTGTGGTCTCTTGGTGAACGCTTCAACGAAATGGGTGACCGGGGAGCAGCTTGGGACTGGGAACCATGCGTCTCGCGGGATCTCGCCGTTAGTCTGCTCCTCAATTCTCTCGATACAGTCGGGTATCGTGATTCGGTACTTTTCACGCTCTTGTTTCTTCATTCTTCCCGTGAGGGAGACTGGCTGGTAGCTGATGGCTCTGACAATGTCGATGTTGCGCTGTGCGAACCTGAGTATTCCGCCGAGTTCGTGATCGTTTATCGATTTGATGACTGTCGGGACGAGTACGACTCCGAGGTTGGCTTTGCGGCAGCTCTCAATGGTGTAGGGTGCTTCCCAGTGGTTCTTCGGATTAGTCTTGGGGCTGACTCCGTCGAAGCTCATGTAGAGGTTGCTTAGACCTGAGTCTCTGAGCTCCATTGCCAGGTTAGGGTTGAGTGCTAGATTGATTCCGTTGGTGTTCAGCTGGATGTGGTCTACGCCTTCTTCCTTGATGACTTTCACGATCTCCGGGAGTTCGGGGCGTAAAGTGGGCTCTCCACCGGTTATCTGGAGACTGTTTCCTGGAACGGGTCTCTCGGCCTTTAGGGCACGGACCATTTCGCGGACTTGGTCCATGCTGGGCTCGTATACGTAGGCTCCTTCCAGACCCTTCTTCACGTAGAAGAAGCAGTACCAGCATGTAAGGTCGCATCGGTTGGTAACTATGATGTTCGCTAATCCAGTATGGCTGAGGTGGTTTGAGCATAGACCACAGTTGGCTGGGCATGCGCAGCTCTCGATTGGGACGTTTGGAGCATGAGTTCCCTTTCCATCGCTCCAATAGGTCGCGAACTTCTGATACATGTCGTATGATCCAAAGTAAAGCTCCTCTGTCTCACCGTGTTCTGGGCAGGTTTTGGTCATGAAGACTTTGCCTTCTCGCGCGAAGACGGTGCTGGGTAGGATACGGTTGCATTCTGGACAGATGCTCTGGGTTCGACGGATGAACTGTCCTATCTGCTTAGGCTGAGGCAGTAGTGCCTCTGGTAGCTCGATTTCAAGAAGTGCCATTCATACCACTCTGAGTAGTGAATACCCAAGGTCGCATGGATATTAAGCCTTCTGGCACCAATTCGAAGGTGAAATAGGGTAACAGCAAAGGGGGTCGCCATGTGCCAGTACCAGGGTCTCTAAGAAGAATGCCCATCGACGAGGATCAAATCGCAGAACTCCTCTCACACCAATTCAACCTACCAAGGGAACAGACTCAAGCATACCTTAAGCTCCTTGATACCTCAGACCTTACGCTCGAAGAGCTAGCGAAAGAGGTCAAGCTCTCTGAAGGAGAGGCGAGAACGCTCGTGGCAAGCATGCTTGAGAGGGGACTAATAATCGAAGCGACGGGGACCCCAAAGAGATACACTCCACTGCATCCCCGGATGACCTTGACCAACCTTTTCAAGGTCTATGAGAAAGAACTGGTCCAGTCGCTCCGGGACAGGAGAGCTATTGTTGACAGGGTAGTGAATCTCCTCATCCCAGTGTACGAGGAACGGAAACCGAATAATACAAGAACGAAAGCTTAGCTGGTCTGTTCCGCCGGCTGCTGGGGCAACGGGTTGGAACTGTAACGTTTCTTGTCCTTGCTATTCTCAAGAATGTCCGCGAAGGGTTCACTATCATCTTCCTTCTCCTTGTCCCCTTCCACCGTTTGAGTGTCAACGGTTTCCATCGGGGTCTCGGCCTTCTCCGTGGGCTCTTGGGATGAGGTCTGGGACTGCTCCACCGCGTTGACTTCTGATTCTGGGACAGGCTTTTCGAGCAACATAGGGGGCTGAGAGGCTTCCGACGTTACTTCGCTCTCAGGAGACTCTGGTGCACCTAGCACTTCCTCGCTGGTCGTTTCGTCGGTGGGGACGCTGGATATCTGTCTCTCGTGTGGAATAATTGGACGCGCGTCTTTAACCCCGTAGAACTTGTCGGTGAAGTACGAGTAGACGTCGATAGCTTGAGCAGCGGGATGCGCTGGAAAGTCGTCCTTCAGATTGCACAGGGCACAGAGGACAGTCGCATGCCCTGTGTCCTTGGCAATGGTTACTCTAACAGCCTCTTCTCCGCATCGCGGGCAAACAAACACAGTAGGGAGCTTCTTCTTGACGATGCGGATTACTCGTCTTCTTCTTCTCCCCAATGGCTAGGACTCTGCCCTGTTAGGGGTCTGGATTCAATATTTACCTTTGGGCGAGCGTCCCAACAGCCCATCTCTGATATAGCCATGTTTGAACGGCGAGTGAGAAGGGCGTTTGAGAGTTTGAGAGGCATGTTCAACGATTCAGAGGAAAAACTGTTGAAAAAATGTGCGCTGGGCAGAATCTGCACAATAGACGCACATGGGTACCCTCATTGCGTGCGGGTTGATTTCTTGTATCGTGGAGGCTTGGTATACGTTGGAAGCAAGGTTCCAAGACTCTGGCATGGATACATTTCTGAAAATCCCAAAGTCGCGTTTGAGATAGATGTCTATGAACGCGGAGACGATGGGCTTTTCGATTTTCGAGGACTGATGCTCAAAGGCGAAGCTCACCGAGTCGCAAAATCTGAAGAGAGAAGGAAAGCAGTGAAGTTGTTGCAAGACAGACATCCAGGAGCTCCGTTTGGCGACAATCCGATAGTTGTGCGCATAATTCCGAGAAAGCGATACCGATGGGGACCTTGGAACAAAATCGCGTAGACATGTCCTGGACCAGACAAAATGAGTTGCCAAAACCTGCAACAAAATTTACCTTTGGTTCGACGTTCCTGGCCAACACTTGGACTATGAGTAATCAGGGGATTCGACCCCCGCATATCTAACTGATCGGTTCAAATCTCCATCGGGTTGGATTCCCGCGAATTTTGTTAGAAGACTCGACGAGCCCGAAAATGACTCGAGGCTGGACGGCGTAGATGGGGTCTGCAGAATATGAGTCCAAGTCCGAACCGTATTTTTTCTTGTACACATCTCTAACCTGCTGCCGCATACTAGAATTCCTGAGCTCTTTTGCTAGACCTTCCATGATAACTGCTTCACCTGCTCCTTCTGGGCAAATTACGCAACTTGGATTCTTCTTTAGGTTACGGGATTTTCGTGACTGTCGCCCCGTACTGAAGTAGAACTTGTTACTCAGCCAAATGCCCCACACAGGCATGACGTGAGGTCTCCCATCTTCTCGGGTAGTCGCCACCCAGTAATTGTGCGCTGTCGACAAACGCCCATCTGCCCAGGCCCAAGACAATGCCTTCCAACTTTCTTGAAACATCATGCCATAACCCGGCATGAGAGGTCGACTAGCATGCGGGCTAGATCTTCGCTTCTTTTCTGTCAAAACAAGTGATTCCTGGCAAGGCTAACTGTCGGGCCTAGATTTAGAACTAATTGTCAAACTCTGCTCATAGGGTAGGGCTGAAATAAGCAGCCGCGACCCGGTTCCCATCCCTAATCGGCGAAACCCTATGGCTCAGCTAAGACAAGTCCCCCGCGAGATTCACAAGCACATCCGCGCTCGGAGCTACATTGGAGGCTCCGCCCTCGGAGTCTCAGATGGGCTTGTGACTAATCTCGCATTCCTCAGCGGGTTCGCAGCGATCGAGTCAAACATCCATCTCGTACGCATAGCTGGAGTAGCCTCAATGCTAGCGGGAGCGATCAGCATGTTCTTCAGCGGCATCCTTGCTGGACGATCTGAGTACGAGCTCTTCCAGGCTGACAAGAAGCGCGAAGCAGGCGAGATTGAAGAGGAGCCTGAAGAGGAGAAGGGAGAGTTGAGAGACTTCTACATCGCGAAGGGCCTGACTTTGGAAGAAGCTGAGAGGATCGTCGGACGAATCGCTTCAAACAAGGAAAAGTTTCTCGAGGATATTCTGATGCACGAGCTTCACGTTCATCAGACGAGACTGTCGAATCCGATCAAGATGGGGGGAGTAATCGGACTGTCTTTCCTGGTTGGCGCCTTAATTCCTCTGGCTCCTTTTCTCTTTATCTCCACATCGACAGCCTCGTTGGTCGTCTCAGCTCTGATATCGCCCCTGTTTCTTTTCTCTGTGGGTGCTTGGAAAGGGCGTGTTGTTGGAAGGAAATTGTGGAGGAGTGGGCTGGAGACCTTGCTCATAGGCGTAGCAGCTGCAGGGATTTTGTACCTAATCGGTGGAGCGATCGGATTTTTCTAGATTGAGTGCAGAGCTAGTCGACCGTGTCTTTTGGACCGTTCCTTTGTGTGCTAACGTCACGACTCTTGGTCCGGGAATATTTTCCTGTCCGCCCATATACTTCTTGAGAACTTCGGGTATCTGAATGGTCCCGTCAGGTTTTTGGTAATTCTCAAGAATCGCAACTATCGCTCGTTCGGTTGCGACGAGAGTGCTGTTTAGCGTGTGAAGGTACTTGGTCGGCTCGCTAGGCTTTTCCCTATAGCGAATCCTTGACCTTACCGCCTGGTAGCTAGTGCAATTGCTGCAAGAAGCCATCTCCCTGTACTTTCCCTGCCCAGGTAGCCATGCTTCAAGATCGTATTTCTTCGCGGCCACAGTTCCCAAGTCGCCAGTACAAACATTCACAATCCGGTAGGGCATCTTCAGGGTCTGCCAGAATTCTTCCAGGTTCCGCAGCAATTCTTCGTGCAGATTCCAAGAATCTTCCGGACCTGAGTAGATGAACTGCTCTACCTTCTCGAACTGGTGGACCCGGAATATTCCTTTCGTGTCCCTACCGTGGGCTCCTGCCTCCTTTCTGAAGCATGGACTCACAGCAGCATAGTGGAGGGGAAGCTTTGCACCGTCAACAATCTCGTCCATGTGAAATGCCAAGAGAGCATGCTCTGCGGTCGCCAAGAGGTAAAGATCTTCACCTTCCACCTTGTAGATCACATCTTCAAAATCAGCAAGGGCGACCGCGCCGGCGATGACATTTCTATGCAGAAGGTAAGGTGGCTGGAATAGCTCGAAACCCTTGCCAACGATAAAGTCCAGGCCATAGTGTATCAGAGCAATATTCAGCCGAACCAAATCATCTCGTAGATAGTAGAATCGCGCACCGGCAACTTGTCCTGCCTTCTCCACATCAATCAGATCATGCTTCAAGCCGAGATCAATATGATCGAGCGGTTTGAAGTGAAAGCTTGGAATCGCTCCCCACTTTTTCACTTCCACGTTGTCATTTTCGTCCTTGCCAACTGGGACTGACTCATGCACGAGGTTTGGAAGGTTGAGTAGAATCTGGTCGGCTTGCTGTTTGTAATTGTCAACTCTGGCTTCGATCGCTTTGATATGATCCGGAATCGCCTCAGCCTCTTTCAACAGAGCCGAAACATCCTGGCCCTTCTTTCTCGCAGACGCGATACTCTGCGTGATCTCGTTTCTTCTCTTCCTGAGATGGTCCGCCTCAGCCTGCTCTCTCCGCCAGTCCGCGTCGAGCTGCAGAAGTCTGTCAAGCTCGCTAATCTTTTCAGGCATGCCTCTGTGACGAAGATTCTCCCTGACTTTCTCCGGTGATTCTCGAACAAGCCGAATATCTAGCAAGGCTCTTTCTTCAGACTCTCTTCGTTTCTGTATGGGTAGAAAAAGAGATTTTCCCAGCAAAGCACGTTCTTTTAAGCCAAGATTTTTCTACGTCAGGGGCAGCGACGACTCTGTCTTGCAGACTCATCAGCACGATGTCGTCTACTACGGCGTCGTCAATCTTGTCGACAACAACTACATCATGGGTGCTGTCGACGTCTGGCGCTGTCGAGGCTGCGACCAGCTCTTCTGCGAGGATAAGAGGTATGGTATGACTGACCTCGCGCCGGAAGTGGGTCTGCCGAAGATTGAGCCGGATACTCAATGGGCCGCGCTCATCTGTACTCGAGACAAGGGGTCCAACTGGACCCTAACCCAGGTGAAGCCTGGAATGACAATCGCTCATTCTTGCACGCCTGACACGAAGGTCGAACTAACTGTCGGGCCGAGTTACGATCTGGAAGCAGGGCCGGCAAGTGGAATAGGCAACCATCGGATAATAGTCATTGAGAAATTCGTAAACCTCGCCGTCGATGTCCAGACCGGCCGGAAGCATACAACCACAACCAATGCATACCAAGCACTGGGAAAGCCGTTCAGCTTCACACCCCCGCTTTCAGCGACAACCATCGCGCCCTCAAAGTACAACATTCTAAACCTCACATCACTCCTCTTTCTCGCAACAACAGTTTGGAGCATTGTCCTCGCAGTAACATCCGCCGGATTACCCCAGTCACTAGCGACCGAACTGAGAATTCTATTCGCACTTGTGGCCGCCGGAACCCTAGGCAGCACTTACATGCTATCCAAGAGAAGACTCTGGAGTCCACTTTTGGGACTTGGAGTCGCAGCAATCGGCCTAGTCATTTACGCGGACGCTAAGATCGGAGCTGGGTTCAGCGTCGCAGACTATGCCCTATCGCTTCTTCTCTTAGCTGACATTGCCGCTGGATGGTTGGCCCGGGAGCGGATCAAGGGATTGATTGAGAAACAGTGGCACCCGCTCGACATGCCCGCCTACGGGTGAGACTTTGAGCAAGACGACGAACCCGTTTCGGAGAGAAGAGGATCCTACGCTTGAGTATGAGATGGATGTGTTCATAGATCAGATGGACGAGGCCAGCGGTGTTGGAGGCGGTGTCGCAAACTTCCTAACAGGGTACACGATCTATAAAGGCGAAAAGTATCCGTTCGAGGCCGTGGCCTACGGACGCATCGGCGGCCAGAACGTGATGCCAACACTAACACCTGACTCTGTCCAGAGACTTGAGAGCCTCCACGTGGACATGGAACTCTTCACTGCTCGGCTGCAACGCAAACTTGTCGAGGGCGAGCTAACTGTCAATATTCCAGAGGGAGCAACTCCTCCCGAATAGATTGTACCGGTTCGAATCCGATTCTTACGAGCCGATTGGAATAAGCTGTTCGCCGTCGTAGTATGCTTTCAGATTGCAATACTCGCACCATGCGCCGACGCGGCTGTCAGCTTTGTCTGAATAGTACACGTTTAGCTGGGGCTGACCGCATCTGGGACATGGGTAGTTAGGAACCTTCTCCAGAGCGATCTCCCCGTGATCGGGAGAGGCGCGGGGACGCTCATAACCAGGAGACGACTCCAAAACTAAAGGGTGTCCTCGTCCCGATGAGACCTGATCGGGACATCGACTGAGTTCTTAGAGTGTCAAAAATCGGGGGGCTCTACGTTGGATTTTGCGTCCCGTTTTCCTAACCGTATTTAAAGCGGCTGTTACCTTGATCTTTCGGGATGAGTAACAGGTAGGGAATAGTCCCTGGGAGCGAACTCATTCCTTGAAGGTCAAAGCGAATGAGTCAGTGCATGGTTGTCTGCCGTGACTGTGGTCAAGAAATACTCAAGGCGGACAGCATTCAACGGACGCCGCACGGGAGACTAATCTGCGACGATTGCGCACAAGAGAGTTACACCGACGTGCCATTAAGTTAGGAGATGATTAACACGGAAAACATTACAATACAGATCCTGTACGGACTGGTCGCCGTAACTATTTCATTTCTAGCCATTGTACGCCAGGCGGGCGTCAAGCCTCTGTCTTCTCTGATAACCAGTTCTCTCAAACTTTCAGCGGCAAAACCCAGAAGACCTCGGACCTCAGTAAGGACTGAAAGAATCCGCGCCAGGTCGCGATCCAAGTCACGTGGAAGGACGATGGTACAGTCTTCCAGAATTAGAAAGGCTCGAAGAAGATTGCGGTCCAAGCCTCGGGGAGACACATTGTTGAAGCCGATTGCAGTGACAAGCGACACGCCGATGGTGGCTGCCTTCGCTCATGAGGCAGTTCCTTCCTGTCCAACCTGCGGTCTTCAGGCTCCCGAAGCCCTTCTGATGGAACATTTTCAGGCAAGTCCCTCTCATGAGCAGGGAACACCTCAGCCGCTGCCGATCATGTTAGACGACCCGGTCCTAGCAGAGTCGAATCTCGCATCGTCCGAAGAGGATTCAAGAAACTCGATGAGGAATCTCTTGCAGATGCTCGTCCCACCTCGAGCTTTTGGCCTTCGACATCAACATAGGACCGTTAATCCACTTTCCCACGTGATCCAGACGCTTGAAGAGTCGCGGAGTGGCGTAATCCACCCACTATAGTGGCAAGTGAAGGATCACTATTTCGTCTGGACTTCCAGAGTCATCAGCTTAGGTTGAGGCCGTGCGAAAGCAGTGGAGTGTCGGATGTAGGCGGATGGATCTCGCAGCCTCTTCCTCTCACACAGGGTCTCCAGAAACTTTATCGCCTTTCCTGCAGGGTCAAGCCTCTTCATCTCTAGATATCCTGAGTCCACCGCGCCGTTGAGAATATCTTCTCCTCTAGGAGTACGGGTCAGTACCGTGCTCCACCCGGCGGCGGATCCTATGGCCCCGACCGCTATGTCTGCCAGTTCCGCAGAATAGTCAACGCAGATATTGCATTCCTCCCGAGCGGCGTGAGCAAGAACCTCGACCGGCTCATCGATCGCCAGCCTATCGCCGGTATAAACGAGCAGCCGGTTCTTCTTGATATTGACCTTCGTAACCGTCCCAAGATCAATCCCCCTCGTCCCCTGAACGTAGTCGACCATCATCTTCTGATAATCGAACACTTTCGAACAGAACAGTCCAATAGTGAATACCAAGTTACGGCCGAGCTTTGGCGCGGCAATCCAGTGAGTATTCATGCGCCAGAAACCCTGCAACTCGCAGGGCAGCCCTACCAAGGCTAACCTCTCCTCCTGGAAGTTTACCACCGACCTGTTCGGCACGGCGATCTCTGCCATTCCACCAATCTGGCCACCGGGTGTATACTCGGAGCCAGCATTATCGATTAGTTCTTGTCTCGTGCGAGCTACTTTCGGAGCGGGTTTCCAGGGTTCGCGAGATGTGAAGCCTGATACCAGCGCATAGTCGATGATCTTCTGCTCAAGCGCATAGAGCATCAGCGCGCTAACCGCGCCACCATCCTGGGCATTCGCAATAATCTCAGGATCCTTCGCTCGGACCGAGTATGATCCGATGTGCACTCCTAGAATCGCCTCGTCAGCTGTGCGTTCTCTCCCGAAGACCTGACGCTCGATCTCCGCCACCGGAAGCTCGATGCGGGGACAGCTGTAGTAGCAGACCTGGCAGGCAGCACACGTACCTCTCATGATCGGCTCTTCGTTATCGCTGTGGAAGAGAATATCGATGGGGCAGGAGGCGATGCAAGCTCCGCAATACATGCAGATCCCCTTGTGCACAACCTCGGCGATCAGGTTGCCGAAGATCTTCAATCTAATCGGACGAGCCTTCCAGCCCTCTCCCTCCGCACTAGGCTTCAACGTCTGCGGAGGCGTCACGACTTGAGTCATGTCTAGTGCTCCTGCTTCGGAACCTGTGAGGCTCCCCTCAGACCGTCGACACTGAAGACATACTTGTCATCCTTCTTCACCGGCGGCTTAGCCAACCTCTCCGGCGACCATACAAGCCGGTCCCGAGTATACTCCGCTATATCGTACTCGACCGTCTCCTCCAGCGCAAACTCAGGACAGTAATCGGTGCAGTTGTGGGCTGTGACGTTGCCTGCCACGTAAGACTCATCGCCTTCGATTGAAAGATTTACGACTGGCTGATTTTCCACATTGGCGGATGATATGCTCCGGATTGGCGCGTATACGTAGTCGCCGTCGATTTCGAAATGGGAGAAGGTCTTCTCCCTGTTGTCTTTCACTTCAACCCTCATGAGTTCGGCCATCTTGGTTACGAATCTCCCTCGAACCGATATGACGTATGCTAGCTTCCGGTCTTGATGTTGAGTCGAGGAGACCTGTCCGACTATTCCTGTTCGAAAGAGTGCTTGTTGCAACTGAAACGCGAGAGTTCGGGAAACTGTAACGTATTCCCAAAAGAGTGATCGGTTGCCTTTTGTGGGGTTGTGGAGGTAACCGTCGCCTCTCCAAGCTCCGATGATGGTCTCTCGCTGCTTTGCCTCGGGGGCGAACATCACCCAGTCGGGAAGGTTCTTGTTCTCTGCTCCCCGTCCGAAGTTCTCAAAGAATTGTGTGGCCACAACCGAATGTAAGAGGACGTGGGTTGAATGATGAATGGTTGATCTCCTTGTTCTACGTCCGAAGAACTTCTCGAGGAGGTTCGACACGTCGTTAATGTAGTTGGTCTCATCTTCAGCGAAGGCAAAACCTACGGTCCTCTTGACAACATATCCTTCAGCGAGATAGTACCCGATTAGCCTGAAGAGATCGGGCTCAGTCTTCATCTTCAGCCTTCTTGTTAAGCGTCTGCCAGTATTTGGCTGACCGACCGTCACGTCTTGTTCATAGGAATCAATGTCACGGGTTTCCTTTGGAATCGGGAAGGTTACATAGTCCCCTTTCTTCAACTCCTTCGGAGTTTTCCACTCAAGTCCCACAGGTTTCTTCTGCAGTCTTCCTTTCTTAACAACGGACCTCGTCGATACGAGCAACGGGTGGTCCTCGGTGACCCTTAGCGCAGAGGGAGCTCCTAGAGGCCTAATGGAGTATAGTCTTCCAGAATAATTGCTCGTAATGACCTGACGCACTGGCCGGTACTGTCCGGTGTGGGTGAGAACTCGGTCTCCGGATCGTATTTGGCTGATGGGTCTTACAGACGGGTTCGTAGTGACAATTGTGTCTGGAGTCACGCAGAAGTGGCAGAAGCAACAACGTCCGTAGAAGTATTCTGGGAACCATCGGTCTCCGCGTTGGACGATTGTGATGCATTTCTCGGGACATATCCATGCGCATATTCCGCAGCCGGTGCATCTGTCGAGATGGAGTAGGTGTCTTCCTCGGTATCCTTTCTCGACCGCGTATCGTTGTTGTGGAAACTTTAGCGTGTAGGGTTTGTGGAATAGGTGGCGGAGTCCTGTTGTGTAGGCGAGCAGGCTGTTGACAGCGCCGCGGGCTTTTCCTATGATTGGTGCCATGAGTCTACCTGTCGGCCTCCACGGGCCAATAGTCTATGCTCCACCAAGAGGTCGGCATGTCCGCCAGACGGACCCCTTCTAGTACTGCTGAGATCGCGGCCATGTTTCGGTAGGAGCCTGTGATATAGCGGGCGCGGTAGGGCTTGTCGCCGCCTTCGCCGATCATGTAGAAGCTGCATTCTCCTCGGGCCGATTCGACTCTGCCGTATGCTTCGCCTCGTGGAACAACTATGGGGGCTTTTCGTCTGACTGGTCCTGAGGGTAGTTTCTTCAAGATCTGCCGGATTAGCTGGCTGCTCTCGCGCATCTCATCGACGTGAACCATGACTCGGGAATAAGAGTCGCCGTCAGGCCGAGTATGAACCTTGAAGTCGAGTTCTCCATACGCAGCATAAGGCTCGTCTTTGCGAAGATCTGCATCGACGCCCGATCCCCGCAGAGTCGGGCCGGTTGTGCCTAGCTCGATCGCTTTCTGTCTGGAGAGTACGCCCACACCTTTGGCTCGGGATGTGAACAGCGGGTTCTTGAAGAAAATGTTCTCGTACTCGTCGAGACGCTTCTCGAAATATTCTGTCCGTTTGATGGCTTCCTCGGCAAAACCCTGAGGGAGATCTCTCCTGACCCCGCCCGGGACCAGATATGAGTATGTTATGCGGGCTCCGGTCAGACTCTCGGCGAGATCGATGAAGAGTTCGCGATCACCTAGTGGCCACATGAACATTGTGGTATGACCCAGGAACACGCCGTAGATGGAGAGCCAGTAGAGGTGGCTCATGATCCTGTTCATTTCGTTCAGTAGACATCGAAGGTACTGTCCGCGCGCTGGAGGCTCCACCCCCTGCAGCTCTTCGATGGCCCTTACCCAGGCATGATTCAGGTTAGACGCATCGATGATCGATGGGCGCTCGATGACCGGTATGCTTCGGATGATGTTCCGCAGCTCGATTATCTTCTCGATTCCACGGTGAACGTAGCCGGGGTCCGGCTGGGCGTTGAGGATGATGTCTCCGTCAAGCTCGACGATGAGTCTCATATGGCCGGAGCCCGAATGCTGGGGACCGACACTGAGAGTAAGGGTCTGAGCTCCCGGCTCGTCCGGGCTGGGCGATCCCAGGGTATTCTCCTGTGTAGGCTTGTCGGTAGTTGTCAAGCTTGCTCAGTCTGTGGGGAATCTGACTTCCTTACGCATGGGTGGCGGTCCGTCCCAGTTGTCGTTGAGAAACAGCTTCTCTGGCCTCGGGTGACCTTCGAATTGAAGTCCAAACATTTCGATGGATTCGCGTTCAAAGTTCTCGACCCCTGGCCAGATTTTGACTAGTGACGTTGCCTTCGGGGAGTTTCTAGGCACTGATTCCTTTAGGTTGATGAGTATATCTCGCTGGTCAGGGTTCGTGGCTGAGGACAGGTGGTAGACGATTTCGAAGCGTGATTCCCTGTTGTAATCCACCGCGGAAACTCCTGTTGGATGGTCGAATGCCAACTTGTCTCGGAGGAAGAGCGCTACGTCAACAATCTTCTCGGGAGCGACTGTGACGTTTATTCGTGATCGACGGATCGCTGTTGCGTCCTTGATGTCGTTGGGGAAGTTCTCTTTTAGGATCTTGATGAGATAGTCTTCTCTCTCGTGGGAGAGGTTCAACTCTGAGGATACACCTTGGAGCTTCGGATTTTTTCCTGAAGCATGATGATTCCATGTTCGAGGGCTTCTGGTCTTGGTGGGCATCCTGGAACATAGACATCCACGGGCAGGAACTCGTGGGCGCCGTTGACGATGCTGTATGAGTCGTGGAAGAGTCCTCCTGAGATGGCGCAGTCGCCCATCGCGATCACATAACGGGGAATTGCCATCTGGTCGTAGATCATGCGCAGCCTCTTCGCCATCTTCTTCGTGATTGTTCCTTCTATGACGATAAGATCGGACTGTCGAAGCGATCCATACGGGAGAACACCGAAGCGTTCGAGGTCATGGCGGGCACCGCTGGCCGCCCCAAACTCGGCGCTACAGCAAGCGGTTGTAATATTCACAGGCCATAGAGAGTACATCCTCGCCCAGTTGATCACGTTCCTGATGGGTTCGGTGTCTATGACTTTATGTACGATGTCGCTGAGCTTTCCGACCCACACGTTCAGAGAATCTGCGAGCAATTCTATTGGGTCGTCGGATTGCACAGGCTTCTGAGCCGACATTCGTCTTCATCTACTAGTAATTCTGGGTCCGTCCCTATTTATCCGCATCTTCCGACTGGGTGCTGATTGAGTAGGACAGATGATTTCCCAGCCCCTGGTGATAAGGGCGTTGGCTAGATTGTCTGTAGCAGAACCTCTGCTGAGCGCCTCTGGACGAGGTTCTCTTGACGATTCTTTCGACTAGGCTACTTCGACAATTCGGCCCGTCTGCGACTGGTACTGGTATCGTATGATCCTCTTAACACAATCACCGTTGAGGCATTGGTAGACTCGGTCGCCGTTAGCGAATAGTTCTCGCATGACCATTGGCTTGCTACACCCTACGCATCGGAATGCTCCGCTCCGTCTCTCGTCGAGAAGGAGTCGAAGATCGATCGCTCGAGTATCGGCTTCCTTCTTCAAGTACTGCCGATATGCTAGGCTGAGGGTCTGCCAATAATCCACATTCTCAGGGGTTGTTTCATACTCGAAGCTTCGCCCAGCGACCACTGGAGGCTTGTACCCTTCTGCCACGAAGACTGGATTCTTGGAGTATGGAACTTTGATTCTGGGTTGCCCTGTGTGAATGTCCGAATGGCCTGTATGAGCAGCAGTGTGAGCGGCCACGGCCCTTCGGTGAAGTCGATCTGAAATGCGCTACTTCTTTCTGCTGGTACGCGGCTTCTCAGTCGAGAGGACTGGCACAGGTAGCGGAATTTCTGTTACTCCCCTTGAGGTGACGGAGAAGGTTACCCAGTAGGTTTCGTGGGGAGCACCTTTCATCTTTCGGACCCTGAACTGTTTGACGAGTAATCCTCTGTCGGCGAATCCAGGGTTGAATCTGATGTCGAGAATACCGTCAACCACGTAGAAGAGGAGATCGTCCAAATCCGCATATGCGCGGAGGGGCGTGTGGTGAGAACAGAAGAAGGGCACAAGTTTCTCCTTTGGACCCTTTGCTCTCCAAGACTTCACGCCATCCAGCATGTTGAATATGAGCGGACGATCCTCTTGGACCAGAGTGAACATTTCAGTTAGGGAGTCAACAAATACCGCTCCCCGACCAAACATCTTCATCTCGTCCATCATGTTGAAGAGCGCGCTTGTTACTGAGTGAAGATCTCTAGGATCTTTCACATAATGAACGTGGGGTGGAACTTGTGTGGGTTCCATTCGGAATGAGAAACAATCCAGAAATTTCAACTGTCCTGATGATAGAAAGGGTATGATGTCCCAGCCGAAGGCATCCATATCCTGCTCAACGGCGATAGGTGGCCCTTCGAAGTTTACGTAGATACAGGGCTCTTTACGTTTCTTCAAGATATTGTAAAAAAGCTCGCCCATAAGAACGGACTTGCCCGTGCCTAATTCTCCCGCGAGGATCATCATAGTGTTCCTCGGGATCCCCTTAGGCAGAACCCTGTCGAGGGCTTCGATCCCGGTTTCGAGTAGTGCAGGCAAATTCAGGTTCGTCCCATTGAAACTCCGCTTCGAGTCAATAGAAGATAAATGATGTTTTACCCTTGCTTCGACTCACAATGATGTTACCCGAGCACCGATTCGGCTTAGACTCAACAAAGCCTATACAGTTATTCGTGCATAGGCAATCCACTTGAAGAAATTACGGTGATTATTACTGAATTCTTGCCGCGATGGTCCGGATGAATGACCGGTCTAGCGCTCCAGTCTCGTAGAGGTTCACCATTGTATTCGTGCTTGCCTCGCCAGAGAGGCGCCCTTGGTCTCCACGGACGTGCCGCCATTTCAGCTCAGTATGTCCGCTCTTCGAATTGTAGATTATTCCAAGGACATAGTTCACCTTCACAAAGCTGATGTCGTTCACCCTACCGAGAGTAACCTTGTCCTCTGCTTCGACATACATCGTTCCAAGATCTCTCGACCTTTCCGGAAAAACCTGCGCATCCAACTGATAGTCGTTCGGAATGAATGACCTACATGTACTAGTGATCATGAATCTTCGAAATGCCTCAAGTGAACATGTAGTCTCAAGCTTTGGCAATATTCGCCACGCCCGAAAGGGTTGGTCTCCATGATATTGGAAGCCAATGAAACTAATAACCTCATGCCCTAGAAGAATCCAGTTCTACCAAATCGGCTCAAAAGCCTAGGTTAGAGCAGGCTAATACAGTCCTCTTTCTCATCACCTTCCCCGTAAGAGGGTCCAGCCGCGTCATTCAAATTCACGGGGTATTGCTAGGAATGGCCATCCTCGTCAGGGTCCCACCTCAGATCCTAGAAGACCTCGTCGCGGCTGCTATCTCGAAACAGGGCAACATCTACAGGGGAGAGCTTGCAAAGCTCATTGGAGCCTCTAAGGAATCTCTAGATGGAAAGACTTCCTTCTACCTCATCAGTCTCATGAAACTCTGCGGCTTTGCTGAGGCCGACATGGCAAAGGTCCTCAAGAAATCACGGATCGTAAACCAGCGAGGAGCGGTCACCCGGGACATATCAGCAGGGGAAGAATTGAAGGGAGTGATCGACAATGCGCTCGAAGGGTTCCAGATGCTCATAGCGGAAAGCTTCAAGCCCATCGGGTCGGAAGGCGAGATTGTTCCAAATCAACCAATCAAGCGAAGATCTGATGAGGGACCGAAAGACTGAGCCCCCGCTAACCCTGATTTCTACTCGCTAGATTTGTGATAACCAGGCCAACACAAGAAAAGCCAGATACGAGCGGACTACGCAGAGACAGGTAGTTCTAGCGGCTGATAACACGGGTAGGCTCGATCTTCAAGATAACCCTCTGCTCACCAGGGCTTCGGTTAGGGTACTTGTCAATGCCCCGGTACTTCTTCGCCATCTTATCGATGTGTTCCTCGGCCACGCGTCCGGTCAGCTGATCAACCACCTTGCCACGAATCACGACTAGGTCGTAGGGATTATTCTGATCCGTAATGGCAAGAGCCACGTTCGGATTCTTCTTCACATTCCGATGCTTGACTCGGCCGATTGCCGTGTTGACAAGTATGAACTTGCCATCAGTGTCAACCCACGTGGGAGTCACTTGAGGGGTCCCGTCGGGATTTACGGTCGCCAGATAAACGAAATTCTTACCTTCGAGCAACTTTCTCGCGCTTTCTGTTAGACTTGTCATTTCTACAGTCACTCTTCACTCGGAAGATGAATTCTGGGGTTCTTATCAATTTCCTTCTTTGTGTCCTATGAGCATACTCGATAGCACTGTTCTCGAAAACTGCTGAACATCTCTGATGACTAGTCATTCACTCTAGGACCGAACTGGATACCTTGGCGTTGACCTAGAAGTTACGCGACCCTTTAGTCCCGTTCCAGACTGTCGTGCTTCACTGTTCTGTTTACGGGGAGGCACATAGTGCGGCACAACAAAGCGACACGCTACGTTATACTCATCGCTCTTGCTCTTCTCGCGCCGGCCGTGCTTGCCAGCATGATTCCTAGAGTTCACGCAGTCCCCACGTACACTCTGGGCACTATACCGTTCTTAGGTCAAGAGGGATCTACGTTTACGGTTGTCCTCCAGGTTGGTGGGGCCAGTGGGAGCACATTTTATCAGTTCAGGTTTTGGGTGAAAGACCCTGCAACCAAGCTACACTCGTCCGTTCTTCAAAACTACACGACTGCATCCGGCCAAACTCAGTTTACCCTTCCGGTTTTCTTCTACCCGACGTCAAGCTTCCCAGGGCCGAATAATTTGGTGGGCCAATACTTTCTGAACGCGACTCAACTTCGTCCGGTGGTCGTGAATCCGAATGTTGCTCAAACATACTTCCTCATCTTCCTTACCGACAATTATCAGTATCAGAGAACGGAGACAGTAAATGTTCAAGCAACCGGTTATAATGTGGTGGAACCGGCTGCTGTTAAGATAGCTACTGCATCCACGCCTTCCACGACTGTCTTCGCTTCGAATACGACAGCTTCGCTGAACGGTGTTGTAACTGCCAGTTGGCATATTCCTCCAGACACTGTTCTCGACCCGAAGGGGTACATCGCAACCGTGACTGGTACGACGACGGTGAAGACCCCCGCCGATGTGTCAGGCTTCAATGTGAACCCCGCCTCAATGTCGATTTCAGCTCTGAACTCGTTGAAGAGCACCTACCAGAGGACTGAGACGATGAGTTTCTCTTTCCAGCCGGTCTATCCAGATGGGACGATTGCCTCCACCGGAGTCGCCCTTCTAACATTAGCTAGACCTACGGGTGGAAATGTGAGTCTGACCACAGTCTATTCTGGCGGGAGCCAGACGTTCAATGCCACATACAAGACCTCGGTCACTAATGTAACAGGTACGTGGACAGCCTCCCTTGCGGTCAATGCGTATGCTGATGCATGGGGAAACTCGGGTCCGAGCGCCAAGTTGACTAATACCCCTCTGATGGTTCCAGCAACGCTTACGATCAGTACTGCTGCGACTACGTATGTTCCGATCGGGCAACAGGTAAAACTCAACGCCACAGTGTCCTATCCGGATGGAACTACACTCACTACCGGAACAGGTGTAAAGTCGTATCTGATGTATACCGGAACCCCTAGCGTCACACATACCGTTCCACTGACCTTTGACACAGGACTCCAACACTGGTTCGGCTCATACACTCCGCAGACGTCCGACCCAGGGGGCCTCTGGTCCCTCGTAGTTAATGCGACTGACTCTCCAACTCCTCCCAATACAGGGTCGGCCTCCACAGCTGTCACCTTGCAGGATCGTCCACCGATTGCTAGCTTTACATCGACACCTTCCTCTGCCCCAACCGGGACAGCTATCACTTTCGATGGGACGGCAAGCTACGACCTCGACGGTACGGTGGTTTCGTATTCTTGGGCATTTGGGGATGGAGCGACAGGCACCGGGTCCGTCGTAACCCATTCCTACAGTCCCGCCAAAACCTACACAGTGACCCTCACAGTGACAGATAACGGTGGAGTCACAGGATCAACTACCTCTCAAGTTACCATCACCGATAGACCTCCTGTCGTAGGCTTCACTCCTTCTCCCACTACAGCCAACACCGGCCAAACCATCACACTGTCTATCTCCGTCTCCGATCCAGATGGAACCATCAGCACTACAAGAGTGGACTGGGGAGATAGCATGACCCAACTCTACTCAGGAGCCGTAACGAGTGCAACTCACAGTTACGCTTCAACCGGCTCCTCGACATCGCAGATATTCACAATAATTGTCACGGCTACCGACAACAATGCATCCTATACTTCGACCTCGTCACAAGTAACAATCAATGACAGAGTTCCGATTCCGAGTTTCAATCCATCTTCGAGCTCGCTCACCACTGGCCAAGACGTTACTCTGACGATCTCTGCAGCTGACCCGGATGGAACCGTAGCCTCGATAAGGGTTGACTGGGGCGACGGAACCATTGATACGTTGTCTGGAACCGCGACCAGCGACGTACATGGTTATGGTTCAACCGGCACATCAACATCAAAGGTGTTTACGATAAGCGTGAATGCAACTGATAACAGCGGATCGACAGGAATATCCTCGTCCCAAGTTAACGTCTCTGACCGGCCCCCCGTCATCACCTTTACAGCATCTCCTGCTTCTATTTCGACGGGTCAGACAGTCACGGTATCAATAGCCTCTTCTGACCCGGACGGCACGATAAGCTCGACCCAAGTTGACTGGGGGGACGGAACAGTAGACACTATTCCAGGCGCATCTCAGACTGATTCTCATCAGTACGTCTCTACAGGCTCCGCAAGCTCGAAAACATTCCACATAACCATCACAGTAACTGACAACAGTGGTTCCGCGAGTACTCCTAGCACTTCCGCTGTGAGTGTTCAAGCTAGTTCTCAGTCCTCCTCTGGAAACTTGTCCCTTCCACTCTACTATTTCGCCATCTTAGCAGTAATAGTGGCAGCACTATTGGCAGGAGGATTTCTCGCCTTCCGAAGACACCGTGTGACTCATGCGAAATTGAAGATCGACCTTGAAGCGGTCAAGTCTGAGGCAGGACGGATAGAGAACCAGGAATTCTTCCAATCCGTAAAAGACCAGTTGAAGAAGGATAAAGATGACTAAAGTCATAGCCGTCCATTCATTCAAAGGCGGAACCGGAAAGACAACCCTAACAGCGAACCTTGCGGCGACCCTCGCGCTTCATCATAGGGTCGGAGTAATGGACTTGGACCTTTCTGGACCCGGACTCCATGTCCTGTTCGGTCTCAAGAAGGGAGAGGTCAAGGCCACGATGACTGATATCTTTCTCGGCGACGCGACCCCGAGTGACGTCATAATAGATCTTACGCCTCGGTTTCCCAAGATGAAGGGGGGATTGTACTTCTGCCCAGCCAGCAATAAGGTGGAGGACATGCTGCGACTGTTGAAATCGGGACTTGAAGTGTCACTATTCCAAGACACTCTACAGAAAGTGGGCGAACAATGCAACCTCGATTATATCATCGTAGATACTCACCCCGGGGTCGAGAACGATACAGTTCTGGCAATGGGATGCTGCGATGTCCTAGTCCTTGTCTCTAGAGTCGACCAACAGGATCTCTTCGGAACAGCGGTTATGGTCTTGCTTGCTGAGACGTTTGAAAAGCCAACGTTCCTGACTCTGAACATGGTGCCACCGGGAGTGAGAATCAAGGACGCCGTGAAGGTGGGCAAGGAGCTTGCGACCCTCTTCAAGTCCAGGTTCCTCCAAGCCTTCGAGTTCCAGATGGACGTGATAAATAACCTCAGCAGATCCGTCTTCGTTGTCGACAATCCTGATTCGGCTTTCGCCCACAAGATAAACGAGGCAGCTGAGATGCTGACGAATGAACTTGCGGAGGCGACACACACTGCAAACTAGTTCAAAGGGGAAACCGAACGCGTGGGACCTGCGGAGGCTGGTAGGGTCTGTAAACCAGCTACGGTTCAACGACAACAAAGGAGAACTATCATTCTTCGGACAGAAGATGATCATTCTGCGACGCGACGTCATCAGGGTCATGAGAGACGGACTCGAACGCCTCGTCGCTGACCAAGCAGCACCTTTCCTCTCCTACCTAGCCAGCGGGATAGGAATTCACGAAGGCAGCATTTTCCGCGACAGCATCACCTCTACAGGGGAGGAACAGAGAGCGGCGCTGGAGAGTCTGGTCCACTCCGCCTTCGAAGATACCAATCTCGGCCTCGGAAAAGTGAAGATTCGCAAGATAGACTTCGACAAGGCAAACGCCAATGTCGTGATCAGCAACTGTTTCGAGGCAATGGAAAACGGGTCGTCTGAAGAGCCCAACTGCATGTTCACCAGCGGCTTCCTAGCCGGGCTCTTCGCAGAAGTCCTCGACAAGACGGTCCAGGCAAAAGAGACGAGGTGCATTTCACAGGGCCAGCCTGAATGCGAGTTCGAAATATCCAGCACCGAACCAATAGAAGAAACAGCCGATGTCAGGGAGCCCAACAAGGAGACAGTAAGTCAATCCACGAAGGAGACGGCGGATCAACCAGCAAGGGAGACAACCGTTCCGACGAAACCCCCCGATGAGGACGCTAAGCCAACCAAGGCTGCGCCGCCCGTTAACGAACTCAAGACTGCGCCGAAAGCAATGAGCCCCGTCAAGGGCGAACCATCAAAAACCCAAACTCCCGAGACGAATCAAGGCGACGTAGACGCGGGAGTTGAACGAGCCTCGAGAATCGCAAAGAGAAAACAAGGATTCTGGGAAAAACACTTCAAGAAGAAAGACCTAGAAGACTCACGCAGCTCGTGAGCGAGGCAAACCGCACTCTCCTGTCACGAGAAAAAAATTGTTGCCCCCCGTTTTTTCAGAGGGCTCCCGCCAGTTGAAACCGTTCTGGGTAGAAAATGAGTGTATAGCTCATCGTGAAAATCTCGAGATCTAGAATCGCCTGCCCCGATTTCTAATCAGGGCTTATTCTGCGCCCTGTCAAGTTTGAAACAGGATAGTTTGTGTGGATTCCTATGGTCAGAGAGCCGTTGTGGGAAGGATTACCTTTCGTTAATTCCCTCTCAGAAGTCGCGGTTCGAAGCATCCGTGATGTATTTGTCGGAAT
>Ga0209235_1000310_pt1 | contig 23782 bp, 23 predicted proteins | sample GraSoi013_1_20cm_4_FD_185817 | JGI IMG/M metagenome (GOLD analysis project Ga0209235, IMG submission 185817) | Grasslands soil microbial communities from the Angelo Coastal Reserve, California, USA - Sample 09_25_2013_1_20cm (SPAdes) (version 2) | ecosystem: Environmental > Terrestrial > Soil >... | reverse complement strand
GGAAGTGCATCGTGAAGAAGACGAGGTTCATGCCGATCAGCGTGAAGGCGAAATGCCACCGGGCGAGGCGCTCCGAGTACATCCGACGGGACATTCGCGGGAACCAGAAGTAGAAGCCCGCGAAGACCCCCAGGATCGTGCCGCCGAAGAGGACGTAATGGAGGTGGGCGACGACCCAATATGTGTCTTGGAGCGGATAGTCGAGCGGGATCGGCGCCTGGAAGACGCCGTTGATCCCGCCGATGACGAACATCGTGACGAAACCGATCGCGAAGAGCATCGGCGCCTTGAGCTCGATCGCCCCGCCCCACATCGTCGCGATCCAGTTGAAGATCTTGATGCCGCTCGGCACCGCGATCGCCAGCGTGATCACCATGAACGGGAGGCGCGCCGAGATCGAGATGCCCGTCGTGAACATGTGGTGGACCCACACGCCGAAGGAGAGGAACCCGATCGCGACGGTCGACAGGGCGATCGCCTTGTACCCGAAGATCGGCTTGTGGCTCATCCGCGGGATGACCTCAGAGATGATCCCCATCGCGGGGAGGATCATGATGTACACGGCGGGGTGGGAGTAGAACCAGAACAGGTGTTGCCACATAATCGGATCGCCGCCGACGGCGGGCGAGAGGAACGCGGTGATGCCGTGGCGGTCCAAGAGGAGGATGAACAATCCGCCCGCGAGGACCGGTGTCGCTAGGAGGACGAGTCCTTGCGTGACGAGGATCGACCAGACGAACAAGGAGAGATTCTTGAACGTGATGCCGGGAGCCCGATGCCTCAAGATCGTCACCAGGAAGTTGATCGCGCCCGCGGTCGACGAAATGCCGAGCAGCTGCAACCCGACGATCCACATGTCGACGCCGGAACTGGTGTCGTACACACTGAGCGGTGTGTAGCCGGTCCATCCGATGTTCGCGGCTCCCATCCACATGATGACGCCGGCGACGGGGATGATCCAGAAACTCAGGGCGTTGATCCGCGGGAAGGCCATGTCCTTCGCACCGATGAGCGGCGGCACCATGAGGTTCCCGAAACCCGCGAGGATCGGAATCGAGACGAGGAAGATCATGGTGGTACCGTGCATCGTGAACAGCTGTTCGTATGTGTTCGCGTCCACGATCGTCGGTCCCGGATACGCGAGCTCGGTGCGCATCAGGAGGGCGAGGACTCCGCCGATCAGGAAGAAGAAGAACGAGTTCGCGAGATAGAGGATCCCGATTTCATGGTGGTTGGTCGTCGTCAACCAACGGAATATCCCGATTGGCGCATTCCGATGACGATACGCGGTGACGACTTCGCCCGCCATCGATGAAACTCCGAGGCGGTCGTCCGATGGGAGCGGCCGCCGGACTCCCGTACTTCAGAATCCCGCATAAGGCTTTCCACAGGAGCCTCCGCATGTTGTCCGAAGAGTCACACACATCGTCAGACCACAAATGCTTTAGAGGTAATCCGATTTCGCCAGTCGATGTCGGGCCTCCGGAGGATGGGCCTGGTGGGGCTGGCCGTCCTCTTGGTCACATTTCTCGGAGGAGCTGTACGCGCAGATCCGGTCTCCCCCGGACAAGGCGCGACGGAGCAACTGTTCTACCTCGTCCTCATCCCGGCGATCGGCATCGGCGCTTTCGTCGGGGGGCTCGTCCTCTATGCGGTCCTGAAGTTCCGTGTGCGCAAAGGGCATACCGAAGGGCCGCCGAACCCAAGCACCGGGAACCGCCGCCTCGAGACGATCTGGACCATCATCCCGGCGATCATCCTCGTGATCGTCGGAATCGCTGCATTTCAGACGCTGATTGTGACAGATACAATACCACAGAATCCGGATGTGCTCGTCGAGATCAACGCACATCAATGGTACTGGAATTTCAACATCACGTACATCGCCGAGAACAAGGGTTGGCTCAACTCGACCGGGAACTTCACCTCGCTCAACACGACCGGTGCGTTCACGCTGAAAGCCGGTCTCACGGTCAAAATCATCCTTCGCTCCTTCGATGTCAACCACGCGTTCTGGCTCGTCCCGTTCGATCTCAAGATTGACGTCATCCCGGGCCACTCGAACACGTACTGGCTCCAACCGCTGCAACCCGGTGACTACGCGATCCGATGCGCTGAATTCTGCGGTCTCAACCACTACTCGATGACCGCCACGCTCCATGTCGTGAAGTGAGGCCAGGAGTCTCAAGCGGATGGTCGGGAGCGGAGCGCGTGTTGCGGCACTCGTCGTCGCCGGAATTCTGTGCGTCTCGGTTGCGGTTGCGATTGCGATCGTCCCGGCCGCTTCCATCGCGTCATTCGGAGTTCACGCCGCAGACCTACCCCCTCGGACGGGGATCTCGCCAGTCAATTACACACTCTACGGAAACGCGGTCGGTGGATGGGGCTTCTCGAGTGCGACAATTCGTGAGCCGGGTCCGAATATCACGGTGTTCTATGGAGATCGGGTCAATCTCACGCTCTTCGGGACCGATTCCGCCACTCACAGCTGGTTCATCGATTACAACAACGACATGACCGTGTCGCCTGGGGAACCCAACTCGAAAGACTTCAACGTCCCGGGGAACGTCGTGGGGAACTTTAGCTTCGATGCGGTCCAGCCCGGAAACTGGACCTATCGCTGCGGGATGCATCCGACCACGATGACTGGGAGGATCCAGATCTTGGAACAAGCAAGACCGGTCAACCTGACGCTGTACGGCGACGCGGCGTTGGGTTGGGGGTTCTCCAACGCCACGATTCGCGAGCCCGGACCCCCGATTGTGGTCCTCTACAACACGAACGTGACGCTGACCCTGATCGCACACGACTCCGCCACGCACAACTGGTTCATCGACTACAACAACGACCTGACCATGTCACCGGGTGAGCCGAGCTCGAAAGACTTCAACGTTCCCGGCGACATCGTGGGGACTTTCCCCTTCGTCGCATCCCAGACTGGCAATTGGACGTATCGATGTCACATCCATCCGACGACGATGACCGGGACGATCTCGATCGTCGCCGGCCCGCCTCCCGAATTGCCGAGGACGATGTTTCCCTTGGTCACCGAGATCATGGTGGGCGCCCTCGGGGTCGTTCTGGTCTTTGCGGCCGTCTACCACATCCGTGCGGTGCGTGCAGCGAAGCGGACCCGCTGAGGGGCCGTGATGACGGATCTCGGGATCCTCGCGTTCGGATTCGGCGCGATACCCGTGGTCGCCATCCTCCTCTACAACGTCGATCGATTCGTCCTTCGACATCGGGAAGCGACGTGGGGTTTCCTGTCCGGGGTCATCGGATTCCTTGGTCTATCGCACGCGATGTCGTTGGTCCTCTTTGACCACTCTCGGTTCGGAGATGCGGCGATCGCCACCGCCCTATCGCTCGTCGGTTTGGTAGTCGGTGCAGGCGTCGCTTGGCTCATCCTTGAGGGCCCCTTCGTGCAGACGGAACCGAACCGAATCGTGTGGGCCGCGGTTACGTTCGTCGGTTTGCACAGCGTCGGGGATGGGTTAGTCCTCGGCGGGGCCTTCATCAGTGTCCTTCCGTTGGTCCCAATCGATGCGGTCACGGTCGCGGCCACGGCCGCGCACCGATTCTTGGAGGGTTGTCTGATCATCGTGCCCGCGATTTGGGCCTCCTGGAAGGCGAGGTCCGCGCTCGTGCTGCTCTTCGCATCCCTCACCGCGATTCCCGCGACGTTCCTTCCGGGGTGGATCTATGGTGCATACGGGCCTTCGTCGCTCGGGGCAACGCTGCAGCTTGCGATACCGACAATGCTCGCGGCGATGGAGGCCACGTTTGGGTTGCTGTTGTTCGTCCGCGCGTTCCTGCCGATCGCCTCCTCGGACCGAGGTTCGCGCTGGCCCGCCTGGATCGCAATCGGGTTCATCGCCATCGGTCTCGTTCACTTCTTGGTCGAGTGACTCATCCCACGGTGGCGCCTTTCGACGGCGCAGCCGGCCACAGCGAGACGAGCGCGACGATGAGCGCGGACGCGAGCGTCGCGGTGCCGAGCGCGAGGTGGATCGTGACGACGACCCAGTCGTTGTCCGATGTGATCGTGATCGCGCCGACCCCCACTTGGATGACGAGGACCCCGAAACTCATGATCGACAGCGTGACGACTGGCATCTCCGAACGGAACCACACCAGGGCCGCTATGAGCGTGGACAACATGAACAGCCCCGTCAACGCCGCGACGAACCGATGGATGAACTCGACGAGCACGTTGCCGTCCGTGAGATCCGGCACCACCGACCCGTTGCACAGAGGCCAATCGGGGCACGCGAGCCCCGCGCCCATCCCGCGCACCGTGCCGCCGACGACGATCGTGGCGTACGCGAAGAGCGCCCCGAGTATCGCTACGACCTGAAGTAAACGCCTCCGGTCGATCGGCATCAGAATCTCCCGCGGCGGGAGAAAGTCCGCGGCGATAAACCCTCGCAACGAATCGGTGTGGGACTCATGAGCCGGCGGTCTGAATCGAGGGATCGGAAAAAGCATGGGGACGCAGGGATTTGAACCCTGATCGACGGGTTTCTCCCACGCGGGGAGCGACCCACGCGTGTTCTGCGAACCATGGGTCAGCGCTCCAGTCTGTCATCACCGGAATTCAGCAAACCCGTTCGCAATCAAGCCCATGACTGGAGCCCGTAATTCTACCAGGCTAAACTACGTCCCCATGGGACTCGTGGGTCGCGCAAGAGCGGCGGGGATATCTAACTTTGCGTCGTGGGTCGAGCCGTGCGCGGACGACGCGTCGTCGAAGTGATCCAGAGTTCTTGTGCGAGCGCAAACGCGAGGACGCCTTCGATCGCTTTCGAGATGAGGCCCAGCGGTCCAAAGACGTATTCTTGGCTCACGAACGGGAGGACTGTGAGCCGTGACGCGATGTACAATCCGATCAGGACGAGCGATCCCAAGAACCAACCCCAAACGATCGGTCGTGAGGCTCGCAAGATCGTGAACCCTCCGATGAACTCGAGCGGGGCGAGCACGAGGAAGAACCCCACGACGACCGATTCCACATGCTCCCCGATGGCGACGAGGTGGATCGCGCCGTCCGCGAAGAGGAGGAACGTCGCGAGGATCCGTCGGCCGCGGACCCGGTCCCAGAGGACCTCCGGATGATCGAGCGCGTATCCGAAGAACAAGAGGCCGAGGCCCCACGGAACCGTGGACAGGCGAACGAGGTCCGTCGCACCAAGGTAGCTCGACGTGCCCAAGCCACTCGTCAGCACGATCTCCGCTTCGAACGCGCCGGTCACGAAGAGGATCGCGAGCCCCGCCAAGATGAAGGCCAGGCCGGGAGTGTACCGCTCCCCTCCCATGGCACGGCGTATCACGCCGCGCCGCCAAGTACCTTTGCCGAAATGGACCGCTCACCGCTGCCGCATCTTCTGTTCGCGCTTCCGGCGGCGCATCCGCTTCTTGCGCCACTTCCAGCGCATCTTTCCGCGCTTCTTCCAAGCCCGCGACGAGCGTTTCACCGGGTCGCCGGGCGGCGCGTAAACCCCTGCCGAATAAGTAGTTTCCCTCTCGCCTCCTCGAGATGACGTTGGATCAGTCGGTCTGGCGTTCGCTTTCCCTGGAGAAAACGAGAGCGTCGACCCGGAATCCGTTTATGCCCCACCACGCATACGGGGCCGGGGGATTCTATGGTCAGTTCGCAGACCTTGGCGAAAAGCATCGTGAAAGGAAGCCTTCGACCGAAACCCGACGAGGTCGTTCTGATCTCGACGTATCCGCATACGATGGAACTCGCGGAGCAGACCGCGTTGGAATGCCAGAAGGCAGGGGCCGATCCCGCGCTCTGGCTCGAGACGGACGCCTTGTTCTACGGCAATTTCAAGAATTACTCCGTCGAGAGTCTCCATCGCGTTTCCGGTCATTGCGTCGGCCTGCTCGACTACGTGAACTCGTACGTCTGGTTCTTTGGCCCGCGCAACCCGGCGGCCATGGCGACGATCCCTCGCGAGAAATTCGCGGCGATGTTCGAAGGAGAGAAGGCTCACGCGGACAAGGCGTTCGAGAAGATGCCGAAGAATGTCGCGGTGGCAATCGGCGGCGTCACCCGGGAGCGGGCCAAGACCTACGGCTTCAATTACCCGAAGTGGAAGGGGATGGTCGAGGCGGCCACCGTCGTGAATCAGGAGCGGCTCGCGTCGCTCGGCAACCTCGTCGCCGGCGTCGTTTCCCGACCCGTCGATGTCCGCGTGACCGCAGACAACGGGACCAAGCTGAAGTTCCGCACCGCCGGACCCGAACGGAAGCCGTACGTCCACGACGGGGTGATCAGCGATGAGGACCTCGCCGTCGGCACGCTCGCGAGCCGGTCGGTCGACCTGCCCACGGGCGAGGTGGGCGTCGCCCCGGTAGAAGAGAGCGCGAACGGTACCTTCGTGGCGGATGTCGCGATCCCGCAGCGGGGCCGACTCATCGAGGGGCTCTCGTGGACGTTCCGGAACGGGAAGGTGACGGACTTCGCCGCGAAGAAGAACGTGCAGTTCGCGCAGACGAACTGGGCCGAGGCGACGGGAGCCAAGGACGTGTTCGGCGAAGTCGCGTTCGGGTTGAACCCGAAGGCGCTCCCCGGATTCCTGCAGAACAGCATCGTGTCCGGCACGGTGAGCGTCGGCATCGGGGACAACCGCGACGCGGGCGGGAAGAACGACAGCAGCTACGGATTCTCCGCGCCACTCGCGCATGCGACGGTGGAAATCGGGGGGAAGACCGTGATCCAGGACGGGGCCTGGACGATCTAGATCCCTCGCTCAGCTGTGCGAGTACAAGGTGTTCCCGGGCCCGCTGTAATCCGGCCCTTCGCCCCAGGCAATTTGCACGTTGCCCGTCGGGTCCAACGCGAGGGTGATGTAGTCACCGTACGGAAACGCGAATCCCTGCCGGGTCACGTAGGCGTAGCCGGAGCGGAACGCGGACACCTTGATCTCCGCCGACCAAGTCCGACCGCCGTCGGAGGAGCTACGGTACCACACGTTGTAGGCGCCCGTGCGGTTGTCCATCCAGGCGACCCGCACATCCCCCACGCCACCCGCCGCCACTCCGGGGAACACGTGGAAGGAGGATGTCGCATCCGCACTGACCTCGATTCTCGCGGACCAGGTGACCCCGCCGTCGGTTGAAGACCGATACCACGCGTGCGGAGGCCCGTTGTTGGTGAGGGGCGCATTGTACGTCACGTAGACGTTCCCGGATTGATCCGTCGCGATCGCGGCCCCGGTGCCAAGGAAGTCCCATCCGCAGAGCGCGCAGTTCGGCCCCGGCGGGAGGCCCGTGTCGACGTACGACAGCGTCCAGGTGGCCCCGTGGTCCGTCGACTTCGTCACCGCCACATCCTGCGGGCCTTGCGCTTGGCCGCTCTTGTGTACGAGTTCCCACACCATGTACACGGTCCCATCCGACGTGGCCGTCGCCCCGCCGTTGAGCGGCCAGCCGAGGGTGTTCTGGTTGATCTGGGTCGTCGAGAATGTGCGACCACCGTCGTGCGATGCGGAGACGAAGAATTTCTGGGCGACGTCGAAGCCGACGTACACGTTGTCCCCGTCCACCGCGAGTCCGTCTTTGTCCGTCGGACCTTGCTTGACGTCCGCATTGACGGCGACGGGGGCAGACCAGCTGACGCCGAGGTCCGTGGATCGCTGGACGACCGTGTCCTTTCCAAGGAGATAGCTCACGAACACGGTTCCGGCCGCGTTGATCTTCACCTGCGGATCGTATTGCGTCGCGAGACTCACAGTTAGGGGTCGAGGCGCATCGAAGGTCCGCCCGGCATCGTGGGAGACTTGGACCACGATCGTCGGATCGGCGCAGGCACCGCATCCCGGGACGCCGCCGAAGTGGGTCGTCAGGTAGTATACGTTGCCCGCTCCGTCGGAAGCGACCGCGGGCTCCCAGTCGTCGCCTCCGGGGGGATAGCCCATCGGCATCGGGGTTGTGAGTGGAGAGCCTGCGCCCGAGACGATAGACAGGACAAGAACGGCAGCAAACCCCAACGAGATAGTCCCGACGGCAGCACGAGAGAGGCGGCCCGACCTCACTTCAAACCCCTGAGGGGGAGTGGCTTGGGCGTTCATAACCCTCTCTGCTCTTTTCCAACCACTGGACCCACGGAGAGATGATTCTCGGCCGTTGCCACTAGCCGTCCGCTGCATGTTCTCAACAACTGGAACAAGTCCACGATCGCCGCGCAGGCGGGCACACCCGGCGACCCGCCGAGTGAATTGGGGAATTGTAGAAAGGAATATGCGGAATCGCGTCCTCCCACAACTCATGCGAGCCGCGACCATCGTTGCGATTGGGGCGGGCGTGTTGTTGTTTCTGGCGACGTTCGCCGTGGGTGGATCCGCCGCCGTTCCACGTGCGGCCGCATCGACGTTCGATACATCGACACGGGTCCACGCGCCGATGGCTCGAGGTCCCGCATCAGGGACAGGAGGCGCCTTCGCGTTCGTTTCGACGTTCGAAGACATTGCCTTTGACGGGTGGACAAGCATCTCGGGCGCGACCCCAACGATCACGACACACACGACCTACTTCACCGAACCCTCGCTCCGGTCCACCGCGAACCAGGGCCACCAGATTGACGTGGCGAACCAAGGCTTCGTGACGGGCCAGTCGTTCGTATCGTTCCAGGTCGCGATGAATGCCGCGAGGGGGACGGGTTACTTCGCTTTCGCGGACGCGAGCCACGCTCCCTTGGCGGTCGTGGGCGTCTCAGGCGGAACGGTATGGGCAGGGGCGGACATGACTCACCTCGCCTCGGTCGGAACCGTCCCACAGGACACGGCGTTCCCCGGCGACTGGGTCTACCTCTCGGCGAACGTGTACGATCGAGGCTCGAAGACCCCGGATTGGGTGATGCAACTGTTCATCGATCGCACGGATGTCGTCGCCGCGCGGGTCTCCGTGCCGAGTGCAGGAAGTTACGCGGAGGCGCTCCTCGAGACGACCTCCGGGACCGTCTACTACTCCAACATCGTCGTGTCCACGAACGAGATTCCGATTTACGTCCCGGGTTACAACAATATGGAAGGGTATGGGCAAGGCTCGGGCGGGAACGTGGAACTTCTGCCCGCGTACACGAAGCTCAGCGCGGAGATGACCCTCAATTCCTGGGACACGCCCCAGGTCGGGATCCTCAGCTTCCAGATCAACGCGATGAACCTCTACGGCACGACCCGGTCGAGCTGTGTGGGCTTCTTCCAGCTGGGGATTGACCTCGACCCGTCCGGCACGATTTCTCCCTGGTATGTCCCGGGAAAGAACTGCTTCGCCCACTTCTTCCTCCCGTCGAACAACCCCGCGGTGCAGCCGGGTGTCCCGTCCCCTGCCGGCACGCATCTCGTGCTGACGATTGAGGACGACGTCGCCAACACGGCGATCTTCTTCACGATCGTCGACACGACGATCGGCCGGACGTGGGAGGCCTCGATCCCCTACAGCGGGACCATGTTCTTCGGCATGTACACGCAGCTCGAGTGGCAACCGTGCTGCTCGAACTTCCCGATTGAGGACTACCACTTCAGCGGAGCCCTGTACAACGAGCAGATCGTGACGGCCGATGGGAACGTGCAGGCGCTGAAGGCGGACTACATGCTTCCCTTCACGCTGGACGCGCCGCTTGCGTGGTCGCTGACGTGGTACCAGGATGCGACCCTGGGATACGACCAGATCGCGTAGGCACCGCGTGCCCCACTCGCCGCGGCTCCATCGGGCCGCGCGTCGCGGGATTCCTCCGGAGGATTCAAATGAGGAGGGTGGCATGGGCCGCCGATAGCCCATGTGGACTCCCACGCCAACAGTCCCGTCCGCGCCGTATTCTCCGGCACCGCGAAAGCTTGGATTTCTCGACCGTCTGCGCGTCGGCTGGCAACTCACAAAGGTCAGCCTCGGCGTCCTTCGCCAGGAGAAGGGACTTGTCCTCCTCCCGTTCCTGTCGCTCCTGATCACCGGTGCCGTCTGGATCCTGTTCTTCATCACGATTTTCTTCCTCACGGCTCCATCGGACGTATTCGGATTTTGGTTGTTCTATGTAGGACTCGCCATCGTTTACTTCGTCACATTCTTCGTGTCGATCTACTTCAACGCCGCCGTGATGGGCGCCGCAATGATTCGGCTCAATGGCGGCAACCCGACGATCTCGGATGGCCTGAAGGTCGCGCGGGAGAACATCAAGCGCATCGCCGGGTGGGCCTTGGTGACCGCGACGGTCGGCCTCATCTTGCGGGCGATCGCCGAGCGGTTCGGTTTCCTCGGGCGGATCATCGCGGGGGCCTTCGGCGCGGCGTGGGGGATCGTCACGTACCTCGTCGTCCCGGTCCTGATCTTCGAGAAGATCGGGCCGTGGGCTGCGGTGAAGCGAAGCGGATCTCTGTTGCGACAGACCTGGGGCGAGGCCGCGGGCGGATATTTCTCGCTCGGCGCGATCATCGTGTTGCTCGCGCTCCCGGCGCTCCTCGCACCCCTCCTGGGGATCCTCCTTGGCGGTGTGATCGGTCTTGCCGTGGGCCTCGGGATCGCGGTGGTCTACTGGCTGATCCTCGGCCTCGTCGGGTCCGCGGCTCAGAGCATCCTCGTCACGGCTCTATACCGGTACGCCACGACGGGCAAGCTGGGATTCGGATTTCCTCAAGACCTTATTGGGGCGCGACATCCGACTGGTCGGTGATTGATCGGACCGGCGTGCCTTCCGCGCTAGAAAGCCGCCAATCCCGAGGGGCGAGGAGCGATCAGGCCGTAGTCCAGGTCACTCCCGAGACCATGCTTCCGCTCGCGGTCACGAGGGAGAGCTCCAGACTGAACCTAGTCAAACTCGGCAAGGGGGCCGAGTCTCCCGTGACCCTCAACCCATCGCCCGTGCCAAAGACCTGATCGTGGTCGTCATCGAGCCAGAACACACGCAGCGCGTAGCCTCCCGCAATCAAGACGACCGACCCGCCCGGCGGAGGCATGCCCGTTGAACTTCCGGATGAGTTCGCGATCACACGGACCTGGAGGCTCGAGGGAGCAATCTCCCGCGAACTCGAAGTGACGCTAATGGTCGCGTTCCCGGCCGTCTGATCGACCATCCCGAAGCTTACGATGGGAGGCGCGTTCGGACCCTGGAGCAGGCCGGACACCATGATGTACAAGACGGCCGCGAGGATTACCGTGACAAGGACGACGACGACCACCACGAGCACGATGATCAGGGCGACGTTGGTCCGCTTCGGAGGAGGGGGCGGATACAATGGAGGATACCACGGCGCCTCGGTTGGCGAAGGGCCCGCGGGCGAAAAGGCGCGAGGCGATCCGGCTGCGGGGTCCGGCGAAGGTCCGCCCATCCGGCACCAATTGCGCTTCCAACCGAATATTGTTTGTGGAATGCTGGAGGCTCTCAGGCCCTCGCGAGCAAGTCAACCTTAAACAAGGTTAACGTCTGCAGGACAAATTGTTAAGTGCCTCGCGGCCCTTCGTTTGGACTCCGTTGGAGGACCCAACATGGCCCGAGCCTTGTGGAGTGGCGCGATCGCATTTGGCCTGGTGAACATCCCTGTCAAGCTGTACGGCGCGACCGAGACGAAGGACCTTTCCTTCACGACGCTGCACGCCACTTGCATGACCGCGCTGAAGCGGCCGTACATCTGCCCGAAAGACAACGTGCCGGTCGACTCGAAGGAGATGGTGAAAGGCTACGAGTACGCGAAAGGCCAGTACGTGATCCTGAAGGACGAGGACTTCGAGAAGATCCCGCTCGAGGCGACGAAAGCGCTCGATGTCGCGGGTTTTGTCGACGCCTCGGAGATCTCCCCGCTCTACCGGGAGCGGAACTACTACCTCGGGCCCGAGGAGATCAGCCTGAAACCGTTCGAGCTGTTCCGCCAGGCGCTCATGCGGACGGGGAAAGTCGCCCTCGCTCGCGCGGTCCTGTGGAAGAAAGAACAGCTCGTCGCGATCAGCCCGTACAACGGGAGCCTCGTCCTCACAACGCTGATGTACCAGGACGAAGTGAAGGCGCCGCCCGAGATCCCCGCGACGCGACCCGTCGTGATCTCGGACGCGGAGATCGACCTCGCGCTTCAGCTGATCAAGACCCTTGTGACGGAGTTCGACCCGTCGAAATTCCGGGACCGGTACCGCGACGCGTTGATGGCGCTCATCCAGGCGAAGGTCGAGGGGAAGGAGCTGCCTTCCATCACCAAGGTCGAGACGAAGCCCACGCAGGATCTCATGGCCGCGTTGAAGGCAAGCCTCGAGGCCGCGAAGGCCAGTTGAACGGATGGCGCCGTTCGACCCGTACCTCCACGTGATCAAGCCGATGCTCGCGGAGAGCCGCGAGACTCCCTTCGATTCGAAGGACCACATCTTCGAGCTGAAGTGGGATGGCACCCGGGCCCTGGCCGTCGTGCGCGACGGGCTTCGGTTTCAGAACCGGCGCCTGAATTATGTCGAAGCGCGGTACCCGGACCTCGCGGTCCACACGCGGAAGCCGGCGATCCTCGACGGGGAGATCGTCGTCATGAACGGGCCGCTGCCCAGTTTCGAGAAACTGCAGGAGCGGGAGCGGGCGAGCGGCAAGATCAAGATCGAGTATCTCGCAAAGACCCTTCCCGCGACGTACATCGTTTTCGATGTCCTGTACGTCGGGGACAAGTCCGTCATGGGCCTCTCCCAGATGGAGCGCAAGGCGATCTTGCCGGATCTCGTCGAGGTCGACGACCGGGTCGTCCTGAGCGATTACATCGAGGGCCGCGGGGTCGACTACTACAACGCGGTCATCGCGCGCGGTCTCGAGGGCATCATCGCGAAACACAAGGAGACCCGTTATCAGGTCGGAAAGAGGAGCAAGGACTGGATCAAGATCAAGAAGAAGACGACCCTCGACGCGGTCATCTGCGGGATCACCGCGGGCGAAGGCGAGCGCGAGGACACGTTCGGGTCGCTGATCCTCGGAGCGTACTTCGAGGGCGCGCTCTTCCACGTCGGCCGGGTCGGGACCGGCTTCTCCGAGAAGTTACGGCGGACGCTCTTCCAGCGGCTCGTCGCCTTGCGGCAGGAGGAGTGCCCATTCCCGGAGGTCCCGGAGATCGACGCGCACGTCGGCTTCTGGACGAAGCCGGAGATCGTCGTCGAGGCGCACTTCCTCGAGTTCTCGAAGGACCGCCACATGCGCGCGCCGTCCTTCTCCCGGGTCCGGGACGACAAACGGCCCGAGGATTGCACCGTGACGTTCGGATGACTCGACTCCTTTATGCATCGCGGACGTCATCAGGGCTCACCCTCGGGGGACTTGTTCATGGCGAAGCTGGAACTGACGAGCATCGGGATTGTTGTGAAAGACCTGAAGAAAGCGCGATCCTTCTACACGCGGAAGATCGGGCTCAAGGTACGGGAGAGCGACCCGAAGATGGGGTACCTCGCCCTCGGCGCGACGAAGGGCGGCAAGGACGCGGCCCTGAATCCGTGGCAGCCCACCCCCGACTGGGGCGACATGTATGAGCCGGCCCTGAAGCGGATCGGCGAGGTCACCGGCATCGGCTTCCTGACGTCGGACTTGAAGAAGACCGTCGCCGCGCTGAAGGCAAAAGACGTCAAGGCCAGCATCGATCGAGACAATGCGACGTTCGGCCGATTCTCCGACCCGGACGGGAACGTCTTCTTCCTTGCGGCGCCGGACAAGGTGAAGGTCCACCGGGCCGGTCTCTCGTCCCTCGCGTTCGTCACGGTCGCCTCGCGCGACTCGAAGAAGACCGGCGAGTTCTTCACGAAGGCGCTCGGCATGCGCCAGCGGCGCGACCCCGGAGAAGAGGGCGAACCGGACTTCTTCTCGTACCGTCTCTCCACAGAGGGGACCGCGATCTCGCCCTTCACCCCGCGGAAAGACATGTACACGAACCCGGCGGACTACGATGCCGACATGGCACACATCGGCGAGGAGACGTCCATCGGCTTCAACACGGACGACATCTACGCGCACCAGGAGAAGCTGATGGGCCGCGGCGTCCGGTTCCAGAAGAAGGCCGAGGCTCGGGAGTGGGGCGGCATCCAAGCGAGCTTCCTCGATCCGGACGACAACGTGTACACCCTGATGCAGTACCCTGCGTGACGGGGGCGAGCGAGAAACGAACCCGGCGGGCGCGAGCCCGCCGTTCTTTCCGCCGCTATGAACCCTTCGGCGGCAGATCCATGTCCAGCGGGTCGGGCTCCCTCGGCGGCTGAGCCTGCGGTAGGGGAGGCATCGGCTCGGCCGGTGGGCTCGGCGGCCGCGCCGACATCGGCATCGCTGGGGGCCGGGGCTCCTCCTTGCGTCTTCGGTAGAGCACCCATCCGACGAAGGCAAGGGCGACCGCGAGGAACGCCACGATGGCCTCGAGGATCTGGATCATCCCGAGGAGGTCGCTTGCTTTGGGGGAGACCGTGCGGACCGTGACGGTGAAGCTCGACGTCGCGGAGTTGCCGGCCGCGTCCGTGACCGTCAGGCTTGCGGCGTAGCTCCCGGGCCGAACGTAGACATGGTTCGCCGTGACCGTCGTCGCGGACGAGTTGTCCCCGAAGTCCCAGCGGTAGCCCGTCACGCCGACGTTGTCCGTTGATGCGGAGGCGTCGAAGAAGACATACTGGCCTTCGTCCACGGTCCGGTCTCCGGCGCCATGAGGTACCGGCGCTTGCGTGTCGAGGACGGTGATTGTGCGGGTCGCGGTCGCGGTGTTCCCGGATTGATCCCATACAGTCAGGGTCGCGATGTAGTCGCCTGGCGTCGCGTAGGCGTGGCTGCCCGTGGGGCCGGTCGCACTCGCGCCGTCACCGAAGTCCCAGCTGTAACCGACGATTCCGAAGTTGTCGGTCGAACCGCTACCATCGAACGCTACTATGCCCCCTTGATCGACCGTCGTCGCCGAACCCGCGTTCGCGGTCGGCGCCACGACGTCAAGAGTGGCCGCGTACACGTCCCAGCCGATCGCTCGCGTGTCGAGGAAGGCGGCAAAGACGTCACCCGCCGAATCGACGGCGATGCTGGGATAGTCCTGGTAGTTGTTGAGGGAGTCGTCGTTCACCTTCTTGTTCGGGGTCCATGTGGTTCCGTCCATGGACGAAGACGTGTAAATGTCGTAACTCGTCGATCCCCCGGTGCGGTAGTCCGCCCACGCGAGCTGGATCTTGCCGGCGTTTGCCGAGATGCTCGGGTTGATCTGGGGCGCGAGCCCTCGGTCGTCGTTTACCTGCACCTTTGCGGAGAACGTTGCACTCCCGCTCGCCAACCAAGCCTCGAAGATGTCCGGCGCGGCGTTCTGGTTTCGATAGTCGGCCCAAGCGACGTAGACGGTGCCCGCGGCGTCGATTGCGATCGTCGGCGTGCGTTGGTCGACGTTGCCGGCGTCCCCGTTCACATACGTGTTCAGCGACCACGTGGCACCGAGGTCAAGGGATCTCGTGTAGTAGACTTCCGGGCTCCCGCGAGGGTCCCGCCAGACCACATACACGTTCCGATTCGGGGCCACGGCAATTGCGGGCGTGCTTTGCTCGGCGCCGCCGGCGTCATCGTTCAGACGCACGCTCGGGTTGAAGCTCAGCCCGCCATTTGTCGAGTTCGCGTAGTAGATGTCCGGTCCCGTGATCGACGTGCGGGTGTCCGTCCACACGACGTGGACCAAGTGCGGATTGACCCGATCGACTGCGAGGCTCGGCTCGTACTGGCTGTTCGTCGTGACGTCGTTTACGCGGACGTTCGCGGAGAAGCTCGATCCGCCGTTGATCGACTTCGAGAAGTAGATGTCGTTCGTCCCGCCCCGTGTGTCCGTCCAAGCGATGTAGATGTTGTTCGCCGGATCCAGAGCGAGCCGGGGTTGGGCCTGCGCCACGTTCCCGATGTCGTCGTTCACCCGGAGCGGCGTGGACCAGGTGCGGCCTCCGTCCGAGGATTTCGTGAAGTAGATGTCATCGCCCCCCGTGTTGCCGGACCAGCCCGCAAAGGCCAGGTATGCGACGCCATCCGTTCCTGCGGCGATGGAGGCAGGCGGTCCGACGAACGACGCTCGGTACACCGGCGGGACGTCGATCTGGACGCTCGGGCCCCAATACGGCGCTGCGGGCGCGGCCGCGACAGACGGCATGAGAAACGCGAGCATAGCCATCGCGAAGAACGCGCTGACAACACCGATCGGAAACGTTCGTACAACGAATTGCGCGGGAGGATGGCGAACTCGAAGCATCGCGTCGGACTCCTGAGGTTCCCGCGGTTCTCGACAGACTATTTAATCGCCGTGGGCCGGGTATCGAAATCGAAAACACGTCTCGAACGCTTCGCGGCGCGGCGTTCTGCCTCGTTCGGACGGGACGATCGCCGGGTCCGATAGCTTCATTCCGACGAGGGCACTACCAACCGGATCGGGAGAGGTTCTTGGGAGTGTCGACTACGCCACGGGAACCCAGCGGCGCTTCCACGGAGGACCTGCGAGGACCGGACGGCCCAACGCTGGCGGAACGGTTCGTCCTCGCGTTCCGACTTCCGTACCCGGTTGGCTGCCTTCTCGTCGGGTTCTTCCTGTTCGGGGTCCTGGACGTGGCCCTTAGTGCATATGCGGAGACGGCAGATCTCGCGCCGACCGTCGCGAGGGCCCTTGCGCCCGTTTCCCTGTTGACGGATCTCCTGGTGGCGTACTCGTTCTACGCACCGCGCTACATGCGCCGCCGACTCGTCGAAACGGGACGCGCGCTCTCGAACCTGCTCCCGGACCGCGACGCGGAGTTTCATCGAATCTTCGCGGGGGTCGCCGCTCCTCGGCCTCAGGTGGTCGCCTGGATCCTGTTCCTCGTCGCGCTCCTCGCCGCGGTCAGCGTTCCCGCGATCGCGGGCACCGGCCCTTCTCCATTCGTGTTCAACGCCGGCGCGGGGACCGCCCTCGAATTCGTTGCGGGGGTCTTCGGCATCGTGTCCCTCGCGGTCGCCACCTTGGCGCTGTCCTCGGTCGTCTGGACGTTCTGGAGCATTTCGCTCGGCATCCATCGATTCGGACAGGCCCCGCTCGCGCTGCGCCCCTACTACGAGGATCCGTTCCTCGGTTTGAAGCCGCTCGGCGCGTTGTCGCTCTCCCTTGCCTTCTCCTATTTCGGCTTCATCGGACTGTTCCTCCTCGTCCTGTCCGCGTCGCCGGGGACGCCGACGACCGCCGACGTGGTCGGCGTCGGCGGGTTCTTGTCCGGCTTGGTCGTCCTCGGCCTCGTTTTGTTCTTCCTGCCGCTAAGAGGGCTGCATCGGCGGATGGTCGATGAGAAGCGACAGGAGATGACTCGACTCCGGCCAAAATTGAGCCCCATCTACGAAGGAGGCAGCGACCACGGACCTCAGGACGTCGCGCACCTCATACGAGTCGACATGATGGATCGGAAGGTCGCCGCCATGGCAATCTGGCCCTACGACGTGGGGATCCTGGGGCGGCTGTCCGCGATCACGTTGTCCGTGACCGCCATCCTGATCTCCCGGATTATTGCGCTCGTCTTCCACATCTAGCCTGAGTCGGGGTCCGGCCAGGGGCCGCAGCCGTTGACTTAATGCCCTCGGTCCGGCTCCCCTCGCGGGGTCGGCATGGCCGGGGGAGAGGTCGTCGTCGAGACGTTCGATTCGAACGTGCTAAAGGGCAATCCACTGGGAGATCCGACGAAGCGGGATGTCGCGATCTACCTTCCGCCACGATACGATTCGACTAAACGGTATCCCGCGGCGTATGGGATTGTCGGATACACCGGGACCGGCAAGATGCTCCTCGGCGTCGATCCGCTCGGCGAGGACCTGAAGTCGAAGCTCGACCGCCTCATCCGGACCGGGAAGATGGGCCCGATGATCGTCCCGCTCGTCGACTGCTTCACCCGGGTCGGCGGGAACCAATACATCAACTCGAGCGGGACGGGCCGATACGACGACTACCTGCGGAAGGAGCTGGTCCCCTTCGTCGAATCGAAGTACCAGGTCTCGCGTCGGGGGATCTGGGGGAAGTCGTCCGGGGGCTACGGCTCCATCGTCCAAGGGATGCTGCATCCGGACACCTGGTCCGCGCTGGCGGATCACTCGGGAGATTCCCTGTTCGAATTCTGCTACATCATGGACTTCCCGAAAGCCCTCGCCGCGTTCCGGCGTCACGGCGGCCCCGCCAAGTGGTTGCGATGGTACTGGCGGGAGCCGAACCGAAGGCGGGAAGAGATGTACCCGGTCCTGAACACGATCGGGATGGCGGCGCACTACTCGCCGAATCCGCGGAGCAAGGAGATGGGGATCGACTTCCCGTTCGACCTCGAGACCGGGGAGTGGCGACCCGAGGTCTGGCGGCGTTGGCGCGCGTGGGATCCGGTGAACATGGTCAATCGGTATGGTTCGAGGCTCCGTCGGCTGCGGCTCGTGTACATCGACTGCGGGACGCAAGATCAGTTCAACCTGATCTGGGGTGCCCGGACCTTGCACCGGAAGCTCCTCGACCGGCACATCCGACACGTCTACCGTGAGTTCGAAGACACCCACTCCGACATCGACTACCGGTACGACGTGAGCCTGCCGCTCCTCTGGAAGACGTTGAGAGGTTGATCCGATGGAAATATCCCCCCCTTCCCCGTCGCGCCGGACCCTAAGGCGGGTCTCCATCGTCCTCGGAATCGTTGGCGGCGCGCTCGACCTGGGCGTCGGCCTATTGATCCTCGCGACCGGTCCGATGGCATCCTCGGCCGCGATGGGCATCACGGTAGCCTATGTCGGAGCGATCCTTCTGCTCCTGCTGGGAGGCGTCATCCTCGGCAGCACGGTGCAGATGATCGGGTCGCGCAAGACCCCGAGGCGTCGAAGCGAGGGACTCCTGATGTTCGTGTACGGAGTCCTCATGCTGATGGTTGGGGCCGCGATGATCGGCCGATTGTTCCCTACGATGCAGGCCCCCGAGGTCTCCGGGGCCGCGATGATCGGGGTTGGCCTGGCCATGCTCTACATCGGGACGACGATGCGGCGGGTTCAAATGTCCTTCCGGTGAGGCGGCGACGCCGCGGGGCAACTCAAGGAACTTATCCGGTCCACGGGCATCCCCGTCCCCATGCTCCCATTGTCGAAGGGACGTCGATTCGAGCACGGGCTGTCCTTCCTCGCGACCCTGGCCTTCCTGGGCGGTTTCTTCGGTGCGCGACTCTTCCACCTCGCGTTCCCGGGTCTCGAGATCATCACCCAGGGAATCCACTTCCATCATTTCTGGTACGGATTGACGATGATGGGGGTCGCCGGGTGGCTCGGCATCGTGGACAACGACGAGAAGTTCGCCCGCGTCTATGCGGTCGTGTTCGGCGTCGGGGCCGGATTTGTCGGCGACGAGGTCGGCCTGCTGCTGACGTTCGACGACTACTATTCCGAGCTCACGTTCGAATTTCTGGTCGCCGCGCTCGCCTTCCTCATCCTCGTGGCCTTGATGATCCGCTATCGCAAGCAAATCCTGGAGGAGGTCTTTCACCTGAGCCGGGGCGAGCGGCTCACCCACGTCGGGGTGTTCCTCATCGGCTTCTCTGCGATCATGTTCGCGTTCGACGCCTTGGAACTCGGCGTACCGCTAATCCTCGTTGGAATCGCCCTGTTCGCCTGGGGATACCGCCGAGAGCACGGCGCGGCTCGGAAAACCGGGCCTGGAGCCTGAGGCGAGAAAGCAGGTGAACGTACACTCATACGCCACAAGTGACATTCCATCATCCTCGAGAGTCGGAAAGCCGCCCGGTGCCAAAACGGGAGATTCGCGAATCCGCAATGTCTCGATGAGTTTCTCCCGGACGAATGGGAGAAGCCTTGGAGAAGGTGCCGCGCGGATTGGCCCGCGAACATGGCCCCGCTCGTCGACGGCGAGGAGTCCGACTCCTTCGGCCTCGAACGTCCAACGCTGGCGATAGGCCCGGGATGCGGCCGCCAGCGGCATCGCAACCCAAACGCGGTCGGCTCCAATTTGGTAGGCGATCGCTTGGCGCAGCGCCTCGCCCCATCGATTCATTTTCATTTCAATCGCCGCCACGGTCGTCCCTCGCAAGCCAACGAGATCGGCTCGACGAGCGAGAATGGGAACCTCCATCTGAACATCGAACCCCTCGTCGCGGAGCCACGTCGCCACCGGTTCGCACAGATCCGACTCAACGCGAAATGCCACGGTCTCCTGGATGCGGCTTCAATGGAAAATCTTGATTGCTGGTGGAGTGATTGATTTCCACAGCGAGGTTTCCTACTGCGAACCAAGTTCTATCGAAGATGGGTCTGTCCGGGCAACGCGACCGATCCCGTCGGCGACCGATATCGCGGCGCCTTAACGTGCACCAGTGTGATGGGGTTGTCAGCATTATGAGGCGTTGGCGACATGACGTGGTTCATCGGAGGCAAAATCGGATCGTGGCGGGCCGTTCGAGTCGATCCCGTCGTCGGCGTTCCTCTCGCCCGGATATCACGACTCGAAGTCACCGAGCGGGAGGCACAGCCGCCGATCGGTGATTGGGTGCTCAGGGGCGTCATGAGCTTCGAGCGATATGTGACGCGCGCTGAGCGCTCGCTGTTAGAGGCACGCCAAGGGAGCCTCGGCAGGCCGTCGGCGACGCGCGCGGCCTTGATACCCGTGCGGAAATCTGCGGCTTGGTGGGACCTCCCGCAGGACGAGCGGCGCGCGATTCTCGAAGAGCGCTCCCACCACATCCGAAACGGCCTTGAACATCTCCCTGATGTGGCCCGGCGTCTTTACCACAGTCGCGAGCTTGGCGAGCCCTTCGACTTCCTTACCTGGTTCGAGTATGGGCCGGACCATGCGGCCGCATTCGAGGAACTCGTGGGGCGCCTACGGAGTTCCGAAGAGTGGCGCTACGTCGAGCGAGAAGTCGATGTCCGCCTCACATGGGACCCTGCCATCCCAGCCACTGCGAGAGTGCCTCATTGACGACGATTGGCTGGCCAGCAGTACTCGTTGTCGAGCGGGGTTGAGGCTGGGCGCTCGCCTCGCCTGTCCTTGGTCACCCGCGAGCTTGTCGCCTACGACTGCTTGTCGCCGAGGCCTTTTTGTGCCGCTGACAGATTCCGCGTGCGTGCTACTCAAGGTGACAAAACGGTTTCCCGCCTCTCTTCCGGATGTCTACGCCTGGTGTACGGAATTTCGGGACAATGACCCCGAATTGAGTCGAGTCCGGCTGCGGACACGCAAGGTGATCCGTCGGGAGGGAGACCTGATCGAGATGGAAGAGACCGGAATCATGGGGTTCCCGTTCGTCTCGCGGTCCCTCGTACGCTTGCGGCCACCGGACACTTGGGTGGCCGACGGCCGATCGAACATGGGGCACACGCACAACACGTACCGGTTGTTCTCGGAGACGGAAGGAACTCGGCTCGAGATGACGTTCGACGTACACCTGAGGGGGCCTTACCGCTTGTTCGCCCCGTTCGCGAGAAGGTTCACGGTTCGGAGGATCTCGCGGGAGTGGGACGATTATGTGCGTGCAATGCAGTCGGGTCGATAGTGCTAGGCCGGAATTCCGCGTTGTCGCGACTCTGGGAGAGGACACACGATAAACCCATGGATGACCGGGTCGCCGAGTGTCAACGAGATGGTCCCCTCCAATCGTCAATGGGGATCTGGCGGCTAGGGGTCGGCAAAACCTGTGACATCGCGGAACCTAAAACGACCACCCCGGGTGGCACGTCCCGAGGTAGGAACAGCGGACCCGGAGGGATGCGCGGTTTCTCGATGTGGCCGTGTCAATGTCTGACGGAACCGTGGACTTGTGGAGGTACGCCGAGAGCAGTCGGTCGTCCCATCCCTGCATGAGGAGGACCGTTTTGGTCCTCCTCCCTTTCCGCTTTCTTCGAGAGCGGTTCAAATCCGGCCGGACCCATTCGAACCGTGTTTCCGGCCCGCACTCAGCGCATGCGCCCATGGCTCACCTTCACGGCATGATTGAATGGGGCTTGTCGAGAAGTTGCGGGCTGTCCGCCGAACTCCAGGATTCGTTTCTTGGAGAACGCTAGGCAATCAGCCGAGGCGTCGATCCCGATGGCTTTCCTCCCGAGTCTCAGTGCGACCACTGCCGTCGTGCCGCTCCCGACAAAAGGATCGAGCACGGTTCCGCCTCGGGGGCATGTCGCTCGGATTGGCAGCTCAACCAAGGCTTCAGGAAACACGGCATAGGGATTCTCAGGAGAAGTGGAGTCCTCGATTTGAATAGTCCAGACATCCGTCGGCACGCTGCCCCCCGGAGCTTTCGCGAGGCCGTTCTTCCCCCAGATCGGTGGCGATGAGGGCTCTCTGATCGCATCCATGTCGTAGTATGCGTCTTTGCTCTTCACAAAGTGAAAGAACAGCTCGTGGGCAGGAGTCAGTCGGTCCTTGGCCACGCTACGAACACGCCTTGGCTTGTGCCAGATCACCTCGCTTCTGATTTTCCATCCGATTTCTCGCATCGCGAATGCGACGCGCCACGGGATTCCCAGCCATTCCTTCCGTTCGCACTTGTCATCGAGATTGAGCCAGTAACTTCCCGTGGGCCTTGTAACACGGTACACCTCTCTCCCGACGGACGCGAGGGCTTCAACGTATTCCTCCACGGTCCTTTCGCTTCCGATTTCGTGGATAGTGTCGCCGACGTGCCGACGTCCGCTGTAGTACGGCGGGCTCGTGACGGTGCAATCCACGGAATCATCAGCCAGGGTCCGGAGCACTTCTCGGGCGTCTCCAAGCAAGAGCCCGCACTCCCGGCTAGCGAAGACGGTGGATACCATGTCCGATGTAATCACGGTCAGACCCATACCCTTTTTGCAGCCCGCGAGACGCGCATTTAGCCACGCCCGTACAGTATGCCTTACTCCCCCGTCTCCGGGCAACGCCTCGTTTCCGCAACCAGTGGCGGATGGTACCTGTCGAGCAGCCGATGTATGGAGGGCGGTCGAATCTTCAAGCCCATGACCGAGGCGCAGTGGGAGGCCGCGAAGATCGTCCACGACAGGACCCCGCGATAGTCGCGGCCCTGCGCGTTGCCGCCGACCCGCTGATGGCGATCGCGACGTGGGGGAGGAAAAACGATCCGGCTGAGAGGAATGGACCTTAGACGGACGGAGCAACCCTAAGCCTGCCGACGCGCCTTTCTCGCGAACAAGTTGACAAATGTCATCGAGAGGGCGAGGACGAGTTCGGCTTCCTCCCTATATGCCCTGAGGTCCGGGGCGAGCTTTTTGTCCTTGTCGAGTTTGTGGAGGAATTTCGAAGAGAAATCGAAGAGCGCGGCGAGCGAAGCCTGAATCTTGCCGACCGCGTCGGGACTGTACCCGTCTGCAATCAGCAACTTCTCCAGCATATCCCAATCGCGGAACAGTTCGGAGATCGCTCGGCTGTCCTCCAAAAGGTCCGGCCAGTCTCCGCGCCTGTAGTCAGTCTCCATGTCCGTCAGCGCTTTGGTCGCGGCTGCGAAACGCGCCTTGAGAGGGTCTGAAACCTCAAGGTGTTCGGGACTGGGGAGTTCCATCCAGATAGAGCGTCCGATACCAAGTGTCGGCGCGTAATCCTGTATCCAGTCGCTCGCTTTGATGATGGCCCAAACGTCGAAACCCTGCACGATGACTTCCGCGAAGACCTTGCTTCCTTCGCCGGAAAGGACCCACATATCGGGGAAGCTGGGATTGTAGTCTCTGTCCAACTTATGCGTGACCACGTACATTTTCGGGTCCGCCACCCCCAAGTTCGGAAAGGCATTTCTGACGTTGAACGGTTCGTTCGCGGACATGTGCGAGAGGCTCACTTTCGGGTTTAGCCTCGTGACTTCGACC